>Ga0265798_10009525_pt1 | contig 12136 bp, 15 predicted proteins | sample P3T30metagenome_FD_192430 | JGI IMG/M metagenome (GOLD analysis project Ga0265798, IMG submission 192430) | Plant litter microbial communities from East Loma Ridge, Irvine, California - P3 T30 | ecosystem: Environmental > Terrestrial > Plant litter > Unclassified | place: USA: California... | reverse complement strand
CTCGGGATCGTCCTTCTTGAGTACATCCAGAGTCTCTACAGCCAAAGCCTCCTGAACGTGACCCAGATCGGTAGACCCGCAAAGGGGCGTGATGTCCCATCTAGCTGTCAGTAGGGAAGCGAATAGCACATACAGTTGACAAAGGTTGTATAATGTCTGCTCGGGAGTCAAGCTATGTCTAGTGCCGAGAGCTTTCAAGGCAGGATGACCGAGCAGACTCGGCGAGCCAGTCAATGTCCAGAAAGACCTATAGCGGTCAGCAGGCATGCTCAGGGTCGGCATTTAGACTCACTGATAACGAATGCCTTCAGATTGACAAAGATCATATACTGACGCAATCAGCCTCAAATCGTCCCAAATAGAGCTCACCATCCCAGTCCCACCCGTTACCTTCATACCATCTATTCTGGACTACCTTGACTGGTACTCTGGCTTGACTAATCAACCACTCCAGCTCGGATCGATCGTACACATTGGATACTCCTAGGTTGCGGGTCTGGCCCGCGTCCGCGAATCCTTCCAATGTCCGGTATGCCGCTAGAGTTTTCTAATCACGAATCAGTCCTTCTTTGGTCGCTATTGGAGATTCCTCACCTCTCTAGTCCGTAGTGGTGAGTGGAGGACTACTGAATCGATATACTCGACCTGGAGGTTTTTTAGGGATCGGTGAAATGATGCTGTCACTTGTTCCGATATAGATGTTTTAGGATCGTAGGGTAGTGGTTGAGACGTATCTTGCCCATCAATACTCGTGAACCTGCTTATCAGGTTATGCCAATCTTGTGTCTCATCTATACTTACTTGGTCTGTATGAACAGTTCCTCTCGCTTGATCGGTGTGGTAGCTAGGATCGTCGAGATAGCTTTCCCCACTAAATCTTCTCTATAATGCTGCTCGTCAGCTGTTGTAGAACGGCAAACATCTATACTCAGTCCACCTTTGGCTGACAAGCAGTATCTATCCCTCTGAATCCGGACTTGATAGCTTGGATGACAAGATCGGTTGTTCGCTCCTTTTTCCTATCCTCAGCACCGCTGGTTGGAAGTCTTACCAAGCTGTCCCGTATAGCATCTTTGGCATAGTGAGCTGCTTCATGTCGGTCATTTGATTTGGGTTTGTTGTAGTGCCGTGATGACAATTTAGAAGGTGAAAGATCTTGAGTTCAAGTCAAAGTGGACATCGAAAGTGGAGGTCAAGTGGGGGACGACAGGTTTGGGCGCACAAGAACCTCGGACATCTGACCTTGATGCATGAAATGAGTCGATCTAAATACCTAGTCTGATTATAGTGAGAAGTGTCCTGCCCCTAAGGGACTTGTCTAGTATAGTACAACCTATGAATCATAGCAGTATAATTATAAGTGGGCGAATCGACGATCCTTTTCTTCTTGATGATCCGCCAGATAGACCAGATCAGGTTTAGAAGGTCCAGACTTTTCCGGAACTGACAGCGGCGCCAGTGAGGAGGTTTTTGAGGCCCTTGGACCCAGAGTCGGGAACACAAGCGGTACCGTTCTCGACCTTGAATCCACGTTCACAAGAGTAGACTTTGCAAGCTCCGTATTCGCAGTTGACATCTTGCACACCGGGGATCTGAGTGCAGTCGAGACCTTGTCCTTGGGAAGTACATCCACCACATGAGTCAAGGGTTGTTCGTAGATCTAGACATTCGGTCTGCTTGGAGAATCCCGGGTTGATGAGGCATGAAGATTGACCGATGGGGCAAATGATGGATCGTCTGGAATATGTGTCATGGGAATCGGGGGCGCTGGATGGGAGGTGGCAGTTGCACTCATCATCTGCTGTATCAGTGAAATAAACATGGAAGGTATGATCAGGACCTACCGAGGTGACCGCCCTTTTTGGGACACCAGTAGGAGGCACTGAGACCACATCCAGTGAAAGGTGCACAGATACAGTCTGTTCCACAGTCCTGGTTGGTGTCCTTACATCCAGTGACGGTCTCAAGGATATCACATGCGTTCTCTCCGGTCCACTTCTCCCAAAGCTCGACAGTTCGTCGGGACATGGGGGCTGGAAGAAGGGGTTGAGGAGCAGCGGGTCGGGCTAGGGTAGGAAGGGCGAGGGAGAAGAGAGCGATGACAACAGCGAACTTCATTTTGTGAACTAGTCGGATAGCGAGAGTGAGCTGGATAGGTAGTAGGACAGGAAGATGGGTCGGAAAGGTAGTCAAAGAAAGTGAGCGAATGAGCTTGGTGAGAGGGATATCAGTAGCTCGAATACCTATTCTTATATCGTCCACACTTCAGTCTGGGTCCGATAGTGTGAGAACTTTTCTTTCCATCAACGTATGTCCACTACCTGACGCCGGTCGATTGTCTCACTAATGAGTATTGGGGTGTCTCGAAATCTCCTTTGAACATTAGTCGCCAGTATCTTGACATCATATCACATATTGCGGCGTCCAGGTTCCAAGAGCGCTTTTCTGTGCCTCTGGCCCCCCCAAGAAGCATTTGGGTCTTCTCAGCGTACTCGAAGTGACGTCTAATGCCGTCAAGAACGATATAGGAAATCAGCGAATTCTAGAGGAATATCGTTATTCGATCAGGAACCCGGAGACAGTAGTAAAACCGGGTTTTCGGTTGCTACGACGCCATCGTTCTTTAAGTGTCGAAGGGGCTAAGTCACCACGATCCATAGACAGCAACAAGATGTCGATATTCCTTAATAGCTCTTGGCATACGGATGTATTATGCTTGATCAGTCGTTGCGCCATAGGCTTTACGTGAGTACGAATCAACGGCAACGCTTCCGTGCCTCCTCGACACCACTAGTCGCTGCGTTCACCGCCGTCGGCGTCACCTTGCGCACTGGTGTAAATTGTCGATCTCGAAACGAGGGACCACGGTGAGTCATAAGTATACAGCTTTTCTTTTGAAGAATAGTGGTGAAAGAGCAAGATAGTCGGTCAGGGCCGTCAATTAAACGGGATCGTCCCGCCTCAAAGACGGGATCTCCACCCTGGATGTGGCATTGGTGACCGGGTGGCGGCAGCCTTTGGCGGTATATGCATACATCCATGACGCTGTGTGCCGAAGCCTCGTGAGCATTCACATGTATCCATCCTCCAGGATCAGAGGCTCAGGCTCTCCGGGGTCGCATACTACAGGCACTCCGACTTTGCGTTGACATCCCTCGAGAATTGAAACTTCTCAGGCTACGACCGCGTGCTTCCTTTGGTATGTCGATGGCATACTGGTGGCGGGCATCGTCCGCGACAGTATTGCGGACTATCACGAGACAGGCAGCGATCGTGGGGCACAGATGGATCTTCGTGGTCTTATGACTGGGCAGCTGAGAGGTAAAGAAAAGGGGTTCAGCACGGGTACGTGCGTCGACACAAGAGTGGCTCAATGAGAAGTTCCACAGCGACAAGCAACCTTTTGTAGCTTTTTCCCTTGCTCTCCTTTCAAGCTCTCCTTTCAGACATACGAGTTGGAGTCTCAGTCCTCCAAGCGACAAAGGGAAGCCGTTCTCGTCGTACTCGTGGAGCAAATTTCAGACAGGTCTTTCTCTTACTACATCACGATACACCACCCCAAAACACAGTCGCCCAAACGCTCCCCTGAGACCGCAAACATCGCACCTTGCATCACATACTTATCATGTCCCAACACAGTCAATACTCACGCGGTGCTTCTATCATCGACCGCCTATGGGCTAACACTATCGCCCGGGTCACAGCCTCCCACCCAGAGACGGGGCAGCGGTTAGAACGATGGACTTCGAATGTCGAAGGATTTCTTTTTGCAGACACTGACTCAAACATGGACAGCCAGTACCGCCCGCAGGCCCCCTCTTCTTACTCCGGACGTCAGACTGGAAGAGTGAATGGATGGCCACCCACATACGCTAAATCATCGAGACACACCCGCTCCGGAAATCGAGACGATCGATCCCAAACCCACTTTGATGAACGACCGTCAACCTCTCTTCCCTCGGCCTTCGACAGCAGGGACTCAATAAGAAGACCGCGATCATCTCATCAGGCTTCGAATGTAAACGGAAAGCATACCAGTTGTTGGGGCACTGGACAGTCGATCAGTCTCTGGGATAAATGGGGAGGACAACCCAAGAAAGCAGCAACTTCATCTCGAGCTGCGCATCGGTCTAGAGCACGGCGTCACAAAAATCAGCAACGCCGAGAAAGTACGATACCGACGGACGGTAGACAGTCAGCAACCGCCTCAAGACCATCAAGGCCAACTCGGACCTCTTCTCCACGACGAGGGACCACACGACGTGATTCTCTTGAAATACCTGATATCGATGATGAGGAGCTCCTTGGAACATCAGGAGATAACCCGACTACAAATGCAGTGTCGGCGATCGTTTCAGACGTCACAGGTGGAGATGGCGGAGTAGCCTCGGGAGGTTCGGGCGGGATCAGTATCGATCTTGGTAATGATTGCGTGATTCAATGAGTGAGAGGCTGAAAAAGAGAGAGTCTGAGGCAAGATTAGAGAATACGGCATGGGATGTGTCAGAGATCCACCCACCGTCTTGATAAAAATCCAAGGCCTTGCTAAACATGCCATGATACATTCATCACGTTGATACTTCACGCTGTTCCGGCTATAAGAGAGCACTGGACGTAGAACAACCCCAAGTGTGAAGCCAAGGCTTCGCTGTGAAACCAGACATCAAATGACCAGGCTCTAAATCTCGCTCAGATAACGAGATGATGAACGGTACGACTCCCTGTGCCGTATCTCAATTGTAGCAGCCCCTTGAATACCCTTTAACCCTTCCTCCTGATTCCCTTTGATCCTCCATATCGGGGATTGAGCACACATGCAAGGTCGAGAGCAGACTATCACTGCTGTAGTACCAATTGATCTTTTTGCCGCTCGTGAAGTAGCATCACAACTTTCAACACCTACGCTACCATTGTCAGCTCTCTAACTCTAGCTTTTCACCCAGCAATTCCACTCAAATACACCATGCCATCCCTTCCCGATGACCGCAATCAAGCTAGGTGTTCTTCGTCAAGTCGGGGGTCAATCCACACTGAACTCTCGCGAAAGAACATGACCAGCCTGGGGCCAGAAGGCAGTCAACGTAGCCAACGAAACCAGGCGGCATCCTTTTCTGCTGTATCTGACTACACACTTCCTCTGGCCTCAGTACCATCAGCCTTCAACCCAGATCCTCGAAGACCGGATCGCTTGACCCGGAGGAACGCAGGCTTCAATCCCACCGATATGTCGAACGCCACAGACCGTGAGGGCAGTCTGGCTCTCATCTCACCCTTCCTACTGGAACACACGGTAGTCGTAGGGCGAAATCAGACGACGACCTCCACTATCTCAAGTCCCCCGAATTTCGAAGCTTGAAACATTGCGACTCGCATCACGTTCACTCAACGAGAAGTTCGAGTGCGGTCTTGTCCCCCGGAAGGTGTCACAGCAGTGGCGGATCAGCGGCGGATTTCACGGTCGAGGAGAGGGAGAGTCCAGGTCAACAAAAGTCTCACGGACGAACGGGTCCGGTTGCGAGTTGGATTGATAAGCATTTGACCGAGAAGAGAGTCAAGAGGGCGAAGAGTTTCAGCATCCTCTGCTTGGCTTGACCAAGCCGACAAATACTGTAGATAGCTTGTGAGGCCATCATTGAAATCGGTATTCCCCTGTATTCCAGCATTCTGTGATCTTTTTGTATACTGTAGATGGTGGTTCTCATGCGTCATGTCAGTCCTGCATACCTCCTAACAAACGCTAGCGACGTCGATCTCATTAGACCCCTCGCGACGCTCTGCAACGCCCTTCTCAGTGACCACACAACCTGCGGGTCAGCCCCTTTTTACATCTTGGATTAAGAAGACTCACTTATAAGTTCCGCGGGCGTGACATCGAAACTAGGGTTATAGACCCCTTGCCAGATTTCATCCCCTGATCCGACTCCCTCGGGGGTTATACGGACAGTATCGAGGTTTCCCGTCTCGATATTCCTGCCTCGGACCATTGTAGCTTCAACTGCTGGGCGCTGTTCAATATGGATCCTATACGTCAGCTAATTCAGCAGTTCTTGTGGTGGATGCTGAAAACGTACTCGGCACCGGTTGCTAGGGAAAGATCGACTGTTGTGACGGGTGCGACGACCATAAATGGGACATTGTGACGCTGGGCAAGAACAGCAGCTTGATATGTTCCGATCTTGCTCGTCAGCCTTAATGCATTGCTTGGTACATGCTACTCACCTTGTTGGCGGTATCCCCGTTCTTGACTATACGGTCAGCACCAACAATGACACCGTCAATATCGTTGTGCTGCATCAAAGATCCGAGCATTGTATCGCCTGATCATCAGCTGGCTCCCACCAGTACACGGGCGCAAGCTCACAAATCATAGTAGCTGGAATTTGCAGTGTGGTGAGTTCCAACGAGGTCAGACGAGATCCTATCTCGTCAGCGTCACGATTTCAGTAGGGACTCGGGCACATACCCTGGTGATATGGGGTTGTCTGGGCATAGAACGCCCTATCCAGATGATCCGCCTCGTAAAGCGCCGTGATAACGCCAATAGCAGTTCCGTAGCCCTACCAAATTAGCTCCCTTCTCAATGATCAACATGTACTCACAGAAGTAGCCAAAGAACCAGTATTGCAAACCGTAATAACCTTCAACCCCTTCTTTCCATTGCCCCTCTTGGCCCATAGCCAATCCGCACCAATCTTGCCCATTTTCATACATCTAGCCAGATCCTCGCCATGGACGGCTTTACATGCTTCCCTGACCTTCTCCTTGACCTCATCTCCTGAGTCCTTGGATTTTTCACCTTCGGACAAGATTTGTCGGAGACGGTTCAAGGCTTCAGATAGATTTACGGCTGTTGGTCGAGATGATTGAAGGTGATCTAGAACTGAGTTGAGATGGGATGAGAGTTCAGCAGGTGTTGTGAATGATTTGGTGGAGAGATGAGTTCGGAGACTGAGTGCTGCGAGAGAGGCGATAGCAGGGGCACCTCGGATCTGGGATGAGCTCTGCAAAGGCACATTTGATTAGTAGGTGTAATGTGACTTACCTTCATGGACTTGATAGCATCATACGCCTCATCAGGTGTCTCTACAGGGATCCACTTGACCTCATGGCTGATTCATCAGTTCGACTCCTGCTGGAAGTATGACCCGACCTACGGGAGGAGCAACTGGTCAACAATCTCGACCTTGTCCGAAGAATCAATTCGGATGGAAGTCATCATATCCGGCAAAGGTTTCTTCCCAGAAGGAGCTTGAGCGACCATGTTGTATTGATAGTTGCGAGTAGCAAGGCCAAAGTACGATACGGATCTGACAAGAACGTTCTGAACTTTTTGGGTGGAGGTGCCTGTTTGCTCATTTGTCGTCATTTCTGTCAACAACGCAAATACAGGTCTGTAGCACGTATGCATGGTATATAAGACAGTGTCCAGTCCAGATAGCCAAATTGATACAGATGACGCCGTAGCTGTCGAACACACCCCTCTGATCCTCTCGCCTCACGTCGTCCTCTCATCCACACCGTCAGGATCCACCCGTCTCTCGTCAAACTCTATGATAGGCCGTAGCCAAATGTATGAAATCGTTAATGCGTCCTCGACTCCTACTCCATCGTACATCTTCGCAAGATCTTCCTCGCTCTTGACGACCAAGCCCAGCCTCTTCCCTCCCCGTGTTCGCCCACAGACTCGTGAACAGCTTGAACTGTCTATAGCAGACCGAGACCGAGAGAGGCGACACCAACAACAGCAGCACCGATAGCACCGGCTGCGAGTGTATCGTGGCCGAACGATAGCCTGGAAGGTGCTCCTGACCGCTTGAATACGTTGAGCTCCTGGACGAAAGATCGTTTACGGGTTTGTATCGTCTGACCGGAGGCCTGTTTGTTAGATGCCATTCTTGTTAAGCATGTTGGAAGTCACTCACGTTGACACCAGTCAAGACCTGAGTGGGCAGCATGTTGGGAGGACGAGCGATGAGATCCATCTGTATCATCAGCGAAGAGCCCAAGCAACCGGGGTTTGAGGAAGACTTACGTAGGGTAGCTTGGCACCATCGAATCGGTTCAATCGCAATTGATAGTTTCCGGTGGTGTAATCGATGATGATTCCCCAGTCGGCATATAGCGTGAATTGGTCATAGTAGGTGATGACGTTTGTGACTGCAGCACAAGGGTTCTGCACCTGAATACGACCATCTCCAGGGAAAGGTGATAGCGAGATGGAACCGTTGTTGTTTAGACGGTATGTGCCGTGGTGCCACCAGATGATAGCCTGAATACATGATGGGTTGGAGGCGTTTGATTCGTATCGGTATGCGGCCTCTTCAAAGAATCCCTCATCTGTGCTGCGAAGTTAGCTTGTTGACGTTGTTAATGACAAGCAGACATACAATGAGATGGACATTCCGGTGTTTGTTGGGTAGTCGAACTTCATCTCTGCCGGTGTACAGAAGGTCTATGAATCAGCACAAGCCCACTTGCCGTCCAGGTGCGTATATGGAGGCGGGGTCCGAGCGATGAGACACATGTGCCATTTGGCCCTCCCCCCCAAACAAAAGTCATCCCGCAGTCAAAACGTCAAACTCACTCCTCCTGTGGACACAGCCGAGTTGGACGACCATGTTCCCTCTAGACTAGTCACATTGTTGGTCTCTGTCAAGTCTCCCTGCGCTATGACCGATGTAGAAAGGAGAGCCGAGATCGCGAGTGATACGAGTGTCAACATGATGTTTGATGTTGTTATTGGAGATTAAGGTGTATGTATTCGACGTCTTTGTATGCTCGAGTACACTGCTGCACTGGAATCGAAATGAGGGATGGGCTTGGTCGTAAGGGAGGTGGATGTCGCGTTGATTGGTGATTGTGATGATCAAGTGGATGCCTTTTGCTTTCTTTCAGGGTGGCGGGTGTATTTTAGACTGATTCTGTTTTGAACCCAACACCAATCTGTTTCAGATATGTTTGAGGTAGGTAGATCTTTTGTACGAGGTGATGGATGGAGTGGCTGGTGATTGGTAGGAGATGAGCTGTTGTTGTTGTATAGTAGTATAGATGTATTGTATAAAGAGTGACGATAAGTTGAGTAGTAATAGGAGTAAGGGTAGGATAAGAGAGGGCTAACTAACACAGCACAGCAACAAAACGAAGGATTAAGCTTGGCGCGACAAACCAGGAACGGGATCAATTTAAAATCACAGTCACCGAGTGTGGCACTTGATACGCGTAGAGAGGCGGGGTCTACTAGGGGTACATGTATACATGTATACCGAGTATATATACTATGGATACAATGAAAGCTATATCTACATACACACTCATACCAACATCCATCCACCACCAATCAGACCAATCACCAATCCACCAACAATCTTGCTGATTCCATTTACTCCGAACGCTTCTCCACGCCATGATCCAGCTCCAGAATCAGTCCCATTCCCAGTCCCATTTGCAGCTCCCGTCGTCCTATTGACTCCACCGGCGAATCCACTACCGTTGACTGCTTTGGAAGCGGAGGGAGCAGCGTTGCTCATCCCACCGAATGGAGCGGTAGTAGCTCCAGCCTTGGCGCCTGTACCAGTCCCGATCCCTGTCCCAGTAGCCTTGACTCCACCAGCAGGAGTCCAAGTTGTGAAACAACACTGGTCACCCTTGGTCACTGTCTTGTCACCACCCCCTTCTGATGACGATTCACCTCCCCCATTTCCCTCATCCTCACCATCAGTACCCTTCGCCTGCCTCCTTTGAACTAACGCGTCTCCGTTGGGTTTGGGGGCTGTGGTAGGCGATCCAGCAAGGGCGGAAGCTCCATCGGATAGACTACCGCCAGTCGCCAATTGGCTCATGCCCACTTCGGTCGTTCCGGATAGAGCGGGTGATCCTGATCCGGAAGTAGCAGAGGCGTGACTGGAGCCAGAGCCAGAAGAGTGGCCGGTACCAGAGGAAGCTCCTCCCGCGCATGGCACGCAAGTCTCGACGGGAAGCCATTCTTCGGAGCTACTAGCGGTTCCAGATCCAGAAGGACTGTGTGCGCTGGAGGATGGATTGGTACCGGACGTGCCGGTCAAGGAAGTAGGTCCTGAACTGGTTCCGGCTCCGCAACTGACAGGTGCTATGGAAGGCGTTGGTGCAGGACCTTGTCCCTGTACATCAGTCCATGGCCTGAAACCTGTGAGAAACGTACAGGAGTGTAAGTCTGCCCGTGTTCATCTACTCCAGGTACTCTCCCATCTTCGCCTTCACAGTCTTGAAAGGCACCTGGCCACCCGACACCATCGTTCGTCAAGAAATAACACCCAAGTGTATCATATTGAGTAGGGCAATATCTGATCTCAGCTCGATACTGGATAGGAAGAGAGGAAACGTACTGAGGATCACCAGTACAAGCTCTAACGCAGAACGTCTCGTTACCAATGATAGTCTGATTCATCAGCATTGACCCAATCGCTAGGGTTTCGACTCACGACCCAATTGTCTGCAGGTGATTTGTCTGCCCCGAGTAGTAATTGGGCTCCAGAAGGGGTATGTTCCGATGAATCAAGTTGACCACCCGCATCATCATGGGCAATGTTGATCTTGGAGAAATCTCCGCTGATCATCAGCCTCAATCCCCTATAAGTGGGACACGTACTATCCGGAGACCTGAACATAGTTTGGGGTTTTGACATATGTGACCCCTGTCAATGTCCCCTCTGGGATCTGCTTGGTCCCGTGGTCCTATACATTAGCCGCTCTCTCTCGAAAGGAACAGGGATCCCTTCGCACTTTTGTACACCATGAAACAACATTATCGCCAGCATGGGCGATAGGCGTATTGGGCTCAGAGGGCCCATACACGCAAAAGTCCTCATGATTCACGAGGTAGAGCGCGTTGCGGCCACCGCCTTCATGTGACGCTGACTGACGATCAGCTAGGCCTTTGATTAACGCCATGACATACAGGTGATTGATTATCTCCATTACCTTCATTCTCATCTCCCGATGCATCCCTACCTCCATCACCTTCTTTCGCAGAGATAGCATGCCCCTCGTCACCTTTGTCACTGTGGGTAGAAGATGAAGCTTCAGCAACGGCAGGACCGTCATCCTCACCACCGGGCTGATTGGTATCACCAGCTCCGGTTGCCTCAGCACGAGCGATAGGTTCGGCTCGACGGCCTAGACTGTTCTTGTGATTATCATTAACAACTCTGCCTCGCAGGGTATATTGCGCATTTACCGTGACTGCGGAGGAGAGGAGGAGGAGAACTAGGGGAGTGGCGGCCAATCGGCGGGATGTCGCAGAGACCATCGTAGAGATTTCCTCACGAGGGAGTAACGGCTGAGTAGGGTGGTAATGAATGTAGGGCTGAAGTCCAATATATAGATAAGCAGGTTTGATTGTCCTGTAGTAGATTGTGTTATCCAGACAGATAGGGAGACAATATGTGGATGGAGGGAGGCTATCGGACAAAGATGTACCCAATCCCAAAACGCCTATCGTCCTCAAACTCCTAATCTGACGCATCCTTTCCATTCACCTCCGAGGGGACGATCAGCAGTGGTTGACAAAGGACGTCAAAGATCGTCATCATAAAGGAGCGTCCACAAATTGAGTACTCGCGAGTGTAATGGCCAGTGTGATTGAAAGAGTGGATGGTCATGACTATCAGTTAAACCGATGCGATCAGTGATGTATTGATTAAAGTCGAATGAAGAGGTGTAATTGACTTAGATCCAAATTCATCCAACAACACAATAACGACAGCGATGATCGGCAGTTTACCGAAACAGATTCCCAAATACCCCCGTCCCTGTCCCCCTCCCCCGGGCATAGGTCACACCTCCCTGCCCACGCCCTTGCCCACCACCTGTTTGCCTAGTAATCTGCCGATTATTCCGCGGTAATCGATCTTTCCACTTCCTCTGTCCTCTCCTTCCTTGAGCTTGAGCTTGAACCTGCCTTCTAGCCCTATCTTCCCGCTCACTCTGTCTCTCTGCTTTTTGTCTTCTTTTGGTATCTCTATCTCTATCTCTGTCGTTTCGCAATGGGTCGTTGCCGTATAAGTTTCGAGGTCGATTAGTGGAATAGTATCCATCGTTATCGTTACCGAGTCCAATGCGATTTCGATTGCGGTTTTGCAGTTTCCTGGTATTATCCTTA
>Ga0265798_10009524_pt1 | contig 12138 bp, 7 predicted proteins | sample P3T30metagenome_FD_192430 | JGI IMG/M metagenome (GOLD analysis project Ga0265798, IMG submission 192430) | Plant litter microbial communities from East Loma Ridge, Irvine, California - P3 T30 | ecosystem: Environmental > Terrestrial > Plant litter > Unclassified | place: USA: California... | reverse complement strand
CCAACCGCTTTCAATCAGTATCTAGTCCAAAAGCATCTTTGTGCCCGATATATTGAGCAATATTGCCTGGGAACACCAGAATATAAAAGAATGCCAGATAGATTCCTGTATTCACCCGTTGCTTTTTCCAGAAGATCAGTGCTAAACCGAATGCGATTTCGATAAACCCTGAAGAAACTACAGTGAAGTCTTTAGGAAAAGGTAACCATTCCGGGACCTGCGCCTGAAAAGCTTTCCGCTGAAAAGTTAAGTGACCAATTCCAGCAAAGACCATGAATGTGCCAAGCAGAATTCTTGCTACTTTTTGCAGGGGGCCGGTATGTGGCTGACGTTGAAGGCTCATATGTTGCTTTTCTAACTAACAAACCCCTTCTTCAGGTTGTTTGTGCTGCTGCTTTAAGCAAGGCCGATGTTAATAAGACATCTTCGTATATTTGTGAACGAATACGATATGACACACATTTTAGACAACCCGATCTGGTGGGCATTGAACGGTGAAAGCCGGCAACTTGGACAAGGCACGGATCAGCTGAAATACTTCTTTCCGGAAGTTTCGCCCTTTGCCGCATTAAACGCACATACGCCTGAAAACTTTAGCAGCTTGTTCGAGGTTTTTAAGGAAGATCAATTTGTAGTATTGTTCTCGCCCAAGAGTGATCTTGATCCATCCCCATGGACCATTGTCGACAAAATCCCAGGCTTACAGATGGTCTTCGAAGGTCAACTCCCTCAAGAAGTGCAAGCAGCGGATATTGTTGAACTTGGCGAACAGCATGTTGCTCGAATGCTAGCATTAACGCAGATCGCTCCACCCGGACCCTTTTCTCAGCGGACAATTGAATTTGGAGGTTACAATGGCATATTCTCTGGTGAAGACCTGGTCGCGATGGCTGGCGAGCGTCTGCGTGCTGGAACCTACACGGAGATTAGTGCCGTGTGCACGCATCCGGATTATGCTGGGAGGGGGTTTGCAAGAAGATTAATCATGCACAAGGTTAAACAAATAACTGCCGCGGGACGAGTACCTTATTTACACGTAAAATCTGAGAATACCATAGCTGCCGATCTCTATCAAAGGATGGGATTTGTAATACGTTCGGAAATGAATTTCTATATTTTAAAAAGGTAATTTGCAGAGTCAGCGTTAACCAAAAGCAGCCTTCCGGTTAACGCTGGCCAGCTGATTATTGTGAAAGCGAGAAACTGATCGGAATATTATACTTCACTCGTACCTGCTTGCCATTCTGCACGCCGGGTATCCAGGTCGGACTTGCCTTCAGTACCCTGATCGCTTCTTCATCAGTACCACCGCCCAGACTTCTTACCACCTTAATATCCGTTAACGCTCCATTCCTTTCCACCACAAAGGATACAAAAACCTTTCCCTGAATGTTGTTCTCTGCAGCCATAGGAGGATAGTTAATCGATTTACTCAGGTATTGGTAGAACTTTTCAATACCACCAGGAAAGGTAGGCGGTACCTCCAGAATAGCAATATCATATACCTTCGTATCATCTACAACTGCAGCAGCATCTCTTTTCGGTCCATCTCCAGCAGGCTCGACAATCACAATATCCGCGTCTGGTGATCCTGCTACTGTCTTCTGACCAGGATCTGCGTTTTCAAGATCTTTGATCTGTGGCGGTTCCAGGTCATTCACCAGGTTATCTGCGTGGACCACAGGCGGTGGAAACCTCAGCTGATCTTTTCGTACTGGAGGAGGTTCAACAGCTGGTGGTGGCGGTGTTTCGGGGTTTACTGCTGGTGGTGGCGCAATCACGACCTCAATCGGGTTAGTGGGAACTTCCTCGGGTACGCTGCCTTTGATCAAACTGATAATTCTGGGGCTCAGGAACAAGAGAATGAATAATGTTCCGGCATAAAGCAATGATTTGGAAGTATTGGCGTCACTTTGGCGTCGCAATTCATAGGCGCCGTAGCTTTTATTCTTCTGATCGAAAATAACATCGAGCCATTCTTCTCTGTGCAGATTGATTTTGGAACCGAACATAACATTAAGGGTTAAGTAAATAGATTTATTTTAAATTCAGGATGTCTCGTTTAGAGCTTTTCCATAATTAAACAGCGAAAGAAAATAAACCTATCGGCTAAATGCCTTATGCCATAGCTAAATGGAGTTTCTCCATTTGCTGTCAACAACTCGATTTTTTATTTGTTAATTAGTCGTTGTTCCCCTAAGTATTAGCATTTCCTTATGTCGTATTTTGCCAAATCCATCCCAGACGTACTCTCCGGGCTTCATGTTGATCCAAATACGGGCCTTTCCTCGCACGACGTCGCAAAACGACAGGAGCAATATGGCCCCAATAAGCTTATTGGTAAAAAGCGGAAAAGTATACTTCAGCTGTTTATTGCGCAACTGCAAGATTGGCTGATCTACGTCTTGTTCGTAGCAGTGGTGATTACCTTATTTATGGGCGAGTATGTAGATGCCGCCATTATTCTGATCGTTATTATTTTGAATGCGGTACTTGGTGTGGTTCAGGAGATCAAAGCTGGGAACGCCATTGAAGCATTACAGAAGATTGCTTCACCAAAAGCAATTGTCAAAAGAGACGGCAACATCAAGGAAGTTGATTCTGAAACCCTGGTGCCTGGAGACATCCTTATTTTGGATACTGGACGCTTCATCGCTGCGGATATCCGCTTAATTGAATCTGCTAACCTGCAAGTGGAGGAGTCCTCGCTTACGGGTGAGTCTGTGCCATCCAGCAAAGATGCGGAGGAAGTACATGATGAAGATACTGCGCTCGGCGACCGGAATAACTCCACTTTTATGTCTACGCTGGTGACTTATGGCCGTGGGGTAGGCGTGGTGACCGGAATAAGCATGCAAACGGAAGTGGGTAAAATCGCGAACATCATCGGCAATGAGCAGGAATCGAAAACGCCGCTGGAGGAACGATTGGATAAACTGGGTAAAACGCTTGGCTTGCTCGCGATTGGGATTTGTGTATTCATCTTTATCGTTGCTTGGTTGCAAGGCCGTGAATTGCTGGAGATGTTCCTCACGTCAGTATCCCTGGCTGTAGCTTCTATTCCGGAGGGCTTAGCGGCTATTGTTGCGGTGGTGCTTTCTATAGGTGTTACCAAGATGTCTAAACGCAATGCCATCATCAGGCAGTTGCCGGCAGTGGAGACCCTGGGTTCCGTGAACGTCATCTGTTCAGATAAAACGGGCACCCTTACACAGAACAAAATGACTGTCACCAAGAGTTTTACCCTTGAAGGTGCACGGGATATTTCAGGTCAGCAGCAAGGTACAGAAGACGCCGAGTTGCTCGCAAAGGCGATGGTGCTTTGTTCGGATGCGACCTACGAAAATGATGAAGGCACCGGCGACCCGACAGAAATTGCACTCCTGATCTATGCTGATAACCTTCAGGTAAGCCGGGATACTTTGGCCAGGGCCAATAAACGTGTAGGTGAGTTTGCCTTCGATTCCGATCGAAAACTAATGTCTACCCTGATCGAAGGTGATGGGACATATACGGTTTACACCAAAGGTGCCATAGACAACCTGCTGGACAGGTGTACCCAAGTGCTTGAGCAAGGCAAGGAAGTTCCGATAACAGAAAGCCATAAAGACGCGTTTCTGGAAGCTGCGGATCAGATGTCTGACCAGGCGCTACGTACCCTCGGAGCAGCGTACAAACGCGTAGATGGCCCCATAAGCGAGGATGAAATGGAACAGGACCTGGTACTTATTGGTATGGTCGGCATGATCGATCCACCGAGACCGGAAGTCATTGAATCCGTAAAACGCGCCAAGGCTGCCGGCATCACCTGTGTGATGATTACCGGCGACCATAAAAATACAGCATTTGCCATTGCTCGCGAACTGGGCATCGCCGATGATATTAAACAGGCATTAACGAGTAAGGAGTTAAATGCTATGAAAGAAGAAGATTTTGTGGCTAATATCGAGCAGTTCCATGTATTTGCACGGGTTTCACCGGAAGACAAGGTCCGCATCGTGCGTGCATTAAAATCTCATGGTAATATCGTGTCCATGACTGGCGATGGCGTCAATGATGCACCATCATTAAACGCTGCCGACATAGGCGTTGCCATGGGCATAACCGGTACCGATGTCGCCAAAGGTGCAGCTGACATGATCCTTACCGACGACAACTTTTCCACCATTGTGGTTGCCATTGAGCAAGGCCGCAACATTTACAACAACATCAAGAAATCCGTGATTTTCCTGCTGACATGTAATCTGGGTGAGGTGATCACCATGTTCGTTACGCTGAGCATCGGCTGGGAAGTACCCTTGGTTGCCACCCAACTTTTATGGATCAACCTGATCACGGATTCCTTGCCAGCAGTGGCGCTAGGGATGGATCCTGGAGATCCGGATGTGATGAAGGAGAAACCGCGTGCTAAAAACGAAAGCTTCTTCGCTGGGGGCAGAGGATGGAATGTGCTGGTTGGTGGGTTGCTCATCGGCATGCTTACCGTCATTGCCTTCTGGTACGGCTACTATGAGCACGGAGCAAGTCCTTTCGACCACTCTGTTGATCCAGAGATCGTTGAATATGCAAGAACCATGGCCTTCATGGTGCTTGTTGCCAGTCAGCTTTTCTACTCCCTGGCCATCAGAAACCATGTAAAATCCATCTTTACAATTGGTGTATTTAGTAATAAATACCTAGCCGGAGCAATTGTACTGGGTCTGGCTCTACAATTGCTTGTGATTGGTATTCCATTCATGCAGGAGGCTTTTGGATTGCAGATGCTGGATCTTAAAGGATGGGTGATGGTGGTTGCACTTGGACTTGTACCGCTTTTACTGAGTGAGTTCCTGAAGATTCTTCGCAGAAAACATCAGTCCGCCTGATTTCAGTGGAAAACTGTTAATTGTTGTACATCGGTTTTGATCTTTTTACATTTTGAAAATACTGCTTACCGGTGTCACCGGCTATATCGCACAAAGGTTGTTACCGGTCTTACTGGATCAGGGGCACGAAGTTGTAGCCTGTGTACGGGATAAGCTTCGTTTCAATCATAATTATCCGGAAGCAAAACTTCAGATCATTGAGGTTGATTTCCTTAAAGAAGAAACCTTGCAGCATATCCCTACAGATTTGGATGTGGCCTACTACCTCATCCATTCCATGTCCACGCAATCTGCAGATTTTGGTCAGATGGAACAAACCTGCGCCGAGAACTTTAAGCGTAAGATAGAAAAGACAAATGTTAAACAGGTCATTTATCTCAGTGGTATTGTAAACGATGTCGGGCTTTCACGTCATTTAAGCTCCAGAAAGAACGTTGAAGATATACTTGGCACCGGGCATTTTGCATTAACCACACTCCGGGCCGGCATTATCGTAGGGTCAGGGAGTGCATCATTCGAAATTATCCGCGACCTGGTAGAGAAGCTTCCGGTCATGATCACCCCGAAATGGCTGAAAACCAGGTGCCAGCCTATCGGTATCCGGAATGTGGTGGAGTTCCTGGTAGGGGTGCTTGGAAGGGAGGAAACGTACCGTAAATCCTATGATATTGGCGGAACAGATATCCTGACCTACAAGGAAATGCTGCTGCGCTTTGCAAAGATCAGGGGTTTGAAAAGGCGGATCTTCATTGTGCCGGTAATGACACCCCGTTTATCTTCCTATTGGCTGTACTTTGTTACCTCCACATCATATGTGCTCGCTAAAAACCTGGTGAATAGCATGAAAGTGGAGGTGATCTGTAAACCAAACAACCTGCCGCAGCTTTTAAATATTGAACTGTTGGACTATGACACCTCGATAAAACTGGCATTTGACAAGATTGAACAGAACCAGGTATTATCCAGCTGGAAAGACGCACAAACCAGCGACCTGTTCAGAAACAGTCTTACCCATTACCTGGATGTGCCGGTAAATGGCTGCTTCCAGGATGTGCAGCAACGACGTGCAGCAGAACCCGAAGTGGCACTGCAGCGTATCTGGGCAATAGGCGGAAAAAGCGGCTGGTACTATGGGCGCTGGCTCTGGGAAATCCGTGGTATCATGGACCAGATGGTCGGTGGGGTAGGCATGCGAAGGGGGCGAAAAAGCGGTACCGAGATCTATGCCGGCGAATCTCTGGACTTCTGGCGTGTGCTCATTGCCAATAAAGCTGAAAAAAGATTACTGCTTTATGCGGAAATGAAGTTACCTGGTGAGGCTTGGCTGGAGTTCAAGATGAACGAAGAAAATGTGCTAACACAAACGGCTACTTTTAGGCCACTGGGGCTGCTTGGTAGACTCTACTGGTATTCCGTATTACCATTTCATGGCTTCATATTCAAAGGAATGATCAGTAATATTGTTAAGCCTGCAGTATAACGACAAACAATACCAGGCACTAAGCAGAAAAGCAATGAGTCCTAAGAAGAAAATTTTTATCTTAGGCCCACCATTAAGCCGCTAATGCTTTTCGTTCAACTAACTTACCGCTCAACCTTTTATGTTATCTTACTCTTACTGCTCTCCTGCGGTGCTACTTATGCCCATGCTCCGGATGTTGTAGCCAAAGATGGTGTCCTAGACCTTCGCAACCAGACCATATCTAAGAACATTTCCCTTAATGGCGAATGGCTATTCTATTGGAACAAGCTGATTCAAGATTATCATCAGGTGGATACGCCAGGGTTGAAGGTGCAGGTGCCGGGGGTTTGGACCAGCTATGATTTTGATGGAAAAACCTATCCATCCTTCGGATATGCCACTTACAAACTTACCGTGCTATTGCCAAAAAATGCCGGATTGCTCCGGATCAGTATGCCCGAAGTTTATACTTCCTACAAGTTGATCATCAATGGCGCTGTGGTGGCGAATAATGGACGTGTAGGAAAGGATGCTGAAGAGGCCGCACCGGAATGGATAAACAAGGATGTGGACCTTGATCTCCATGTAGATACCTTGCATGTGCTGCTCCAAATCTCCAATTTCACACATCAAAAGGGCGGTATCAGCAAGCCCATTCTCGTTGGGCCTAAAGAATTTGTAAAACTCGACCGCAAACGAATCGAAGCCTTTGATCTTTTGCTTACCGGTTGTGTGCTCATGGGTGGTCTGTTTTTTCTTGGACTGTACCTCTTCGGTAATCGGGATAAGGCAATCTTGTTATTTGCAATTTTTGCGATGATCTACAGCTACCGTATGATCGGCACAGACAACTACGTGCTCCACAGCCTATTCCCTGGCATCAATTGGTATATTGCCGTTCGGATCGAGTACATGAGTTTATTTTCTGCAATCGGCTTTTTTGGGCTGTATAGCCGTTATTTGTACCCGGAAGACATCAACAAGTATGTTGTTTTTTCCATCTGTGCCATTTGTTTTGGCTTTGCGGCTGTCGCACTGGTGTCTCCACCAGTAGTATTCAGCAGTCTCATCAATCCTTTTCTGGTCGTAACGGTCTTCTGCCTGTTGTACGTGCCATACCTGTATATTCATGCTTGTATCAAAAAGCGCCCAGGTTCTCTCTATGCCCTTGCAAGTGCATTCGCACTAATGTCCGTATTTACGATATCACTGCTCCATTACTGGAACGTCCTACCACAGCTACAGCTCATTAGCTTTGTGGGTTACATCAGCTTCTTTTTCTTACAGTCACTGGTGCTATCGCACCGGGTATCATTCGTGCTTAAACAAGCAGGGGAACAGGCTGCCCAGGGCCTTGTCGCCAAGTCAGAGTTCTTGAGTACCATGAGTCATGAGATTCGTACACCATTGAACTCCGTAATCGGGATGAGCCACTTGATGCTTAGAAACGAGCCACGCCCCGATCAGCGTAAGCTGCTGGATGTAATCATTTTTTCTGCGAACAACCTTTTGAATATCGTAAATGATATTTTGGATTACAGCAAGATTGAAGCTGGTAAGATCACCTTTGAGGAAATCGAAATGGATATTCCGGCATTAGCGAATAATCTGGTTACAAGCCTGCAAAGTGCTGCAGAGGATAAGGGTATATCGCTGAATTTGTACATTGACAAATCATTGAATTACCGAGTGATTGGTGATCCGACCCGGGTTTTTCAAGTCGTCACCAATCTGGTGCATAATGCGATTAAGTTTACCTCCCAAGGTGGCGTTTCGTTACATGTTAATATTACAGACTTTGATGAGGAAACTGTGACCTTGCTCGTTCAGGTCAAAGATACTGGCATCGGCATTTCTCTTGAAAACCAGGCGCGTATTTTTGAACGATTTACGCAAGCAGATTCTTCAACGGTCAGAGGATTTGGTGGAACAGGTTTAGGTCTTGCCATTACCAAGCGGATCCTGGAACTAAGAAATTCGACGCTGCAGGTGAAAAGTGAACCTGGTAAAGGGTCAAACTTCTTTTTCTTCCATACCTTCAAACGGACACGTACGCTGCTGAAAACCACCAAAGCAGAAAGTTTAAAAGTGAGCGATAATAAGCCATTCTCTGGCTTGCCAATTCTGTTAGTCGAAGATAACCCGATGAATGTAATGGTCGCAGAGTCTTTCCTGAAGCGCTGGGGTGCGAGCGTAGACGTGGCCGTAGATGGCGCGGATGCACTGGAAAAGGTAGATGTGCTGAAGCATAAGCTCATCCTCATGGATCTGCATATGCCGGTGATGGATGGTTACAGTTCCTCTATGGCCATGCGTGTTAAAGGCATCCGGATTCCCATTGTTGCTTTAACAGCGACCTTGCCTTCCGAAATAGAAGCCAAGCTTGCGGAAACCGGTATAGATGACATCCTCGTGAAACCTTTTCTCCCGGATGAACTTTACCGCAAAGTTTATCACCATATCTTCCGGGATCTTTAGTTTACATTTCAGTACCCAAAAGTAAACATTGGTATACCCCGCGAATGCTTAAAGCACTATATTTTTAACTTTGATACTTTAAGCCTGATACCTGATGATGAAATACCGATTGTCCCTGTTGTTTTTTCTGATTACGCTCTTCACAGATCTTTGTGCACAAACCGCTTCGTTTACTGCACCTGCCAGAGGCTTCGTTAGTACAGAACCAGCATCAAACTGGTCTCATGCGCTGCTTAGTGGAAATGGTACCCTGGCGGCGATGGTCATCGGCCAGCCGCATGCGGAAACGCTGATCTTCAGCCAATCTGATCTATATATTCCTTTAAATGAACCTAAACCTCCGATAAATCAAGGCAGTCGTCTGGCTGAGATCCGTAAGTTGCTGCTGGAGGGTAAAGGCGAAGCTGCTGCCAGGATTCCTGTCGAACAACGTGAAAAGGAAGGCTTTAATATTGGTCGTGACCCCTACATTCCTGCCTTTGATATGCATATCGATCAACCGGCATCAAGCCTGAAAAAGTACCAAAGGAGCGTGAATTTCGAAACGGGCGAAGCAGTGGTAAGTTGGACTGATGAGCAAGGTACTTTTGAGCGTAAGGTCTTTGTGTCCCGGGCAGATAGCGTGATCGTGGTATCGATCAAAGGCGATGCAAAGATTAGTACGAGTCTCGATTTTGCACAGCGACCTGTTGAGGCCAAGCAGACAGATTTCGTCAAGAGTGGGGTGGCAGAGGCTAAGGCTAATGCGGAGTTAGATTTCCTGAGCTTTCAGTGTAAGTTTAAAAACCACTATAAAGATGGTCTGCAAGGTTACGAAGGCGCAGGTCGTGTGGTACTCAAAGGTGGAAAAGCTGAGGTTGTTGGTCAAAAACTGCAGATTACAGCTGCAGATGAGGTGCTGATACTCATTCAAATCAAGCCATCCAAAGATTGGAGTCAATCAAGGCTTGCTGCAATGAAAACACAATTAAGCAACCTGAGTTCCGATTATACGGTACTTAGAGACCGGCATGTGTCTATTCATAATAAATTATTCAGTCGCTCGAGACTAAGCCTGAATGCAGACGATGAAAGTCGCGGCTTAAATACGGAGGCTTTGTTAAAACTAGCCAATAAGGAGGTTCCTGCAGCTTTGATTGAAAAGGTATATGATGCCGGAAGGTATAACATCATCAGTGCCATGGGGTCTAATCCGCCAAACCTGCAGGGGATTTGGTCGGGAACCTGGACCGCACCCTGGTCGGCAGATTTCACGCACGATGGTAACCTGCCTGCAGCAATTGCCAGTGTGCTGAGCAGCAACATGCCAGAATTGATGGATGCTTACTTTAGGTACCTTGAAGAAAAGATGCCTACTTTCCGGGAGAATGCCAGGCTGCTATATGGCGCCGAGGGTATCCACATTCCGGCACATACCAGCAATAACGGACTGGATACTGACTTCGGCGAAATTTGGTGCCTCACCTATTGGACTGGTGCAGCAGGCTGGGCAGCAGATTTTTTCTACGATTATTATCAGTATACCCAAAACCGGGAGTTCCTTAAAAGCCGTGCTTATCCTTTCATGAAGGAAGCTGCGGCTTTCTATGAATCATTCCTGACCACAGGTCCGGACGGAAAGTATATCTTCAATCCTTCCTATTCTCCGGAGAACAATCCAGGGAATGCACAATCGCAGGCAGTTATAAACGCCACCATGGACGTGATGATCGCCCGGCAGCTGCTGAATAACTGCATTGCCGCAGCAAAGACGCTGGCGCTTGATGCACCGAAGGTTAAGGTCTGGACGGAGATGCTTAGCAAAATGCCAGCATATGAAGTAGCAGCAGACGGGACCTTGCGTGAATGGCTATGGCCGGGCTTGGAGGAGAATATGCAGCACCGACATGTATCGCAGCTGTATTCACTCTACAATAAAGCAGATTCAGCAATCATCGGTCATCCGGCTTTACTGGCTGCAGTAAAAAAGACCATAGATGGCAAAATGAAATTCAGGGAGGCTGAAGGTGGCGGGGAGATGGCTTTCGGACTGGTACAACTTGGCCTTGCCGCTGCGCACATCGGCGAAGCAGAGCAAGCAAAAACTGCTGTAGACTTTCTGGCTTCCAAGTACTGGTCTACGGGCATGGGCTCTTTCCACAATGTGGGCGACTTGTTCAATACCGACATCAGCGGCGGCCTTCCAGCGGTGATCCTGGAGATGCTGGTGTATTCCGAGCAAGACCTTATTAAACTGCTGCCCGCGCTTCCAAAAGCATGGACCAAGGGAAAGCTTGAAGGTGCTTTATTACGGGGGAACATTCAACTGCAGCAGCTCGAATGGGCAGAAAAGCGAATCAAAGTAACGTTTCGGTCAGGTGTAAGGCGATCGTTAAACCTGGTTTTGCCGGGAGATGTTGAGAGCCTAAGGATCAATGGATTTACTGTAAGCAATAACCGGATCAAAGACCGTAAGTTCCTGCTGAACCTTCCTCAAACCAAGGAGGTGAATTTGGAAATAACATTGAAATAGTTGCGGATTATGCTTGCTTGAGGGCTGAAGTTTTTTAATTTCGTTAATCCAAATATACCTAAGGGATTAGCGCCAGCGTATTGATGTTGCAGCAAAGACTACTTTTTTTTCTGACGTTATTTCTAACATCTGCTACCATCTTTGGGCAACAGAACCAGATTCAATTCGCCAGGTTGGACCTCTCGAATGGCTTATCCCACAATCAGGTAAATGCAATCCTTAAAGATTCAAAAGGCTTCATGTGGTTCGGCACCCTTTCCGGGCTGAACAGGTATGATGGCTACCAATTCAAAACCTTCAAGAATGACCCGCGGGACAGCACGACGATTGTCGACGATTTTGTAACTGGCATATTCGAGTTGCCCGGACACAAGTTATACCTGGAAACCCGCAGTGGACCCAACATCTATGATAACACTAGTCAACGTTTTGTCCGGGATGTTAAACCCTACCTCAGGACTTTAAACATTCAGGCAACCGCAATTCGTGACATCATCCGTGATGATGACGGTAACTTTTGGTTCAATGGGCTGGAGGCCGGTGTTTTCAAATACAATCCAGTAACGAAAAGCACTTTGCACCTTCAAAATATGGGACAAACAAAAGGAGCGCTGGATCAAACCCCCGTGTCTGCGATTCAGAAAGATGCCAAAGGCAACATCTGGGTCATCCACAGGAACAAAGGCATAGAACTGCTGGACCGTAAAACTGGTAAGGTCCAAAAACGTATCCTCAACTATCAACTGAAGAAAACCTCCGACTTTCAAGACTTCAGGCTGTTTATAGATCAGGACCTGGATCTCTGGATCTATACCACGAAC
>Ga0265798_10009523_pt1 | contig 12138 bp, 7 predicted proteins | sample P3T30metagenome_FD_192430 | JGI IMG/M metagenome (GOLD analysis project Ga0265798, IMG submission 192430) | Plant litter microbial communities from East Loma Ridge, Irvine, California - P3 T30 | ecosystem: Environmental > Terrestrial > Plant litter > Unclassified | place: USA: California... | reverse complement strand
CAAGGCGACGAGGGCTTTGCAATCCTTGCCCAAAGCGTCAGAGATCTTCTGGGCTCTTTCCTCAACGGCTTTAGCCATCGACGCATGAGCTTTCCAGTCGTTACCGCACAGCGGGCAAAGCGTGTCGTCCGGGTAAAGTTTGGCGTGCTTATCAAGCAGCTGTTGCTTCAAGCGAGCCAGTTCGGCTGCGGCGCTTTCGTTTGCGGTGTTCTTCGTCTGCAGATCATCGCGTGTTGCAATCTGCTCCTCAAACCAGTCTAGCCGACCAGTCGCCCAGCCCGGCAGCGTGCGGGCCAGCTCCACTGTAATAACCGACGCGCCTTTTTTGATGATGGTGGTGGCTTTCGTAAGCTGGTCGATCTCTTTTTTGGTTGCGTCCAGTTCATCCAGCTTGTTTAAGTCAGTGCCCAACTGCGCCAGGCTGTTCAGGGACATTGCGTGCAGATTGATGTCAGCTTCGATGGCTTCATTTTCAGCTCTGATGCGAACGGCTGCTTTCAAAGGCAGGAGGTCATTCAGTTTGCGGATCAACTCCACGAACTGGGTATGAACCTCTTGGGCATACGTGGGAAACAGCTCCTCCTTGTCCCAACTTGGCGCAGCCTTAACGGTCGACACTTTTTTGTAATCAACGCTACCCACATCGGCCTGAACCATTTCACGTAGGGCGATGCACTCGTTGTTAAGCGACTGTTCCTCAGCTTTGCGCTTTTCGTCACTCAAATATTTGGTGAGCTTAGCCGTGATCGACCGGCAGTTTTCAATCTCGGCGGCGACATCGGCGATGTTGAACAAGTTCCCAAGCTCGTTTTTGCGCTCATCCACTCGGGTGTGGAGTAGTTTATTTTGTCCTTGCTCCAGGTAGTTAAGGAAAGAGAAATTCTCTCTGAAATTTTTTCCGAAGACCTGATCGAGGTATTCGTCCTTACGTAAATTGGCGGGAGTATAGGCCTTGGAGTCGAAAGCGGGCAGCTCATAGAGAGCAAAGTGCTTGAATTTATCGGCTCGGTTGTTCGCTTTGGTTTCGAATGTTTTTACTGGCGCATGCCTAGCTAAAACGAGTGTGCGATCACCGTCCACGAATTCAATTTTGATTGACAAGTCTTTCTTACCGGAGCGAGTATTCCAAAACAAGTTGTCATGGTAGTTGCTTTTGTTTTTCGTCATTAAGGTCGTAAAGAGATTAAAAATTCTCTTGATCTGACCTGTAAGTATAAGCTCGATGGCATCGAAGACACTTGTCTTTCCATACCCGTTAGGCCCGTCGAGAGTCAACAGGGATGAAGTCCCCAGATCCAAATCGATGTGCTTGAAAGCTTTGAAGCTAGAAACCTCAATTCGCGTTATTTTCCAGCTCATTTTCAATCAACTCCTTAATCAATTCGTCCACGTTGTTTCCACTGAGTTTCTGAACGGTTTTGTATGTTGCGTCAAGTCCCGCTTCAGCAACTGCTTCGGCTGCCTGCAGGCGCAAGGAGACAAGCTCCCCGCGGGTGAACGGGAGCACAAGGAACGGAAGTTTGATGAAGATTTTTGCCGCCACACTGTACTGAGTTGCCGTGAGTGGATTACTCTTGTAGTCGCTGAACTGGCGCTTGTCCGCGATAGTGGCCACGAGCCTTTTAAAAGAATAATTTTGAATCGCGCTCTCTTCGGTGTCGCTATAGTACAGAATATATTTTTTGAAGAAGTGAGGGTCCTCCTCGATCTCGAATATCTGCTCCTCGTGATCTTTGAACTCGGCCAGTTTGTTCAAATGGTAAATGCAGATCAGGTCGCAGTTCTTCTTGAACGTCGGATGGCTGAGGAGCGAATCAGGCGCCGACTGGTTAATGGAAGCGTTCAGTTCGGCCGGGCTGGATAGCTGGTCCAGCTTATGCAAGATTGCAAACCTGATCGCCGAACCTGATTCACGGATGTAGAAGCTAGTGAGATCGGTCTCATGCACCTTTGTGAAGTCATGAGCGATTAGCGCCTAATCAATAATCTTATTTATCATTCAGTCTAGCCTCTGCGTCTTCTTTGGTCACTATGCTCAAGTGAAACGATTTGGTTATATTGCTGTCAATGCGGTCTTTGACTTCCTGATCGTTCAGGTCGTCGGGGCGTGTGTACTTGGTGTTTATAACGAAAGACCTTGTAGATCTGCACGCAATGAGGTGGTTATACTCGAACAGAAGTTTAAGTAGATCTCCGTTGTTTTCCATTTCTCCCAACAAATCCGAGGTGCATCCTTCGTGGTCAGCAAGGAAGGGCAGGTCAAGCGCGGTCGGAAGGTAAAAGCGCTTTTCGGCATCAAGGTAGTGGGGGAATTGTTTAAGTATTGGATCGATATTTATAGCCTCAATCAGTCCGGAATAGCGCCTTATATCTGCTTTTTGAATACTTGAAAACCTCTCCGAAGGTTTCATAAGCTGACAGAGCGTTTTCATTTCGCTGGCATCTGTCATGCGAACATATTCAAAGAGCTGGCGTGCCCTGGCGTACGCCGCATCACTCATGCCGGGTAATGCTTGATCAAGCCTGTCTTCAAGATGACTGTGCAGCCTTGCCTTCAAATCAACAGCATAATACGCAGTGCTGTTGTAGGGGTTTCTGGTTAGAATGTCATCTAATAAGCTTTGAGCCGCTATTCGATTTTCGTAAGCCGCTTTATTGGCTTTTTCACGATCGTCCTGCACCAAACGATGTATTGCTACTGCTTTCGTGCTTATCTTTTCGGATAGCAGACAATAGTTGTAGTGCAATAGGTCTTCGCTCATCGTAATGGAACGACTAGCGCAGATCTGCCTGATGACCTCTTTCGTCAGCCCTTCGATTTCGCCCAAACCGCAATACTTATTATTGCCGTAGGCATAGAACTGGACGAGTTCTCCGTTTTTTCCGGCGTAATCGCCACTATTGTCAAGTTGAACCGATACATGAAAGTAACGGGTAATTCCTTTAATTCGGTCAAACTCGATAGCAGAAGATTTTTCTAGAGCATAGATGTAGCCACTACGATATTCGCTAATTTTGGCTTTCACTTGATGAGCGGTAGTCACAACGCCGTTTTGATAAATCGCGAAATCGTCAGTGCTATCTAATTGGAGCTCGAAATCATTGTTGCCTTGATTGATCAGTTCGAGAGAGTGGTAAAGCGCAATTTTTCCCTGGTAGACATAGCCACTCCACGTTGACACGGCGGTGGCTGGATAATTTTTATCCTTGTCGTTACTCACTTTGCTCCTCTCAGTATTCGAATACTTCAGTTAAATTGCAGAGGCGAACACCTGCGCGTCCCGGATTTCTGCAACCAGCCTTCATCGGACGTTGGCGTCGCTCAGCAAACTTCCCCTGATAGCCGGTAGCGATCGCGCAGTGCTGAGTGCGCCGTCCTTTCCATCGCAACGCACCTGACCAGTAGAGATGAGCTGTTGCTTCATGCGAGACTTGACATCCGGCCGGCAGCAGAGGCCTTCCCGAACCGGCTCCTCCTTGGGTTTATCGCATCTCATTCACAGGGCGACTAAGATGACGAGCCACGCTCTCGACAATGCCCGTTGGGCAGTACACCGCACGCCACAGACGCAGGAATTGCGGAACGAGTTATCGCACGTAAGATAAATCCTACACTCTATCGAAAACCAGGGGGAACATTCTCACGCATTGTCACCCGAGAGCGTCCCGTAGCCCGGTTCAGAGACTTTCGCTCCCTCTTCTTATGTCCGGCGACGGTGAGCACCCATTGTGCGATTAGGATGCTGCCTGCACCACCGGCAGCGGTCCCAAAATGGAGTCCCGATGTCACGAGCCTAGTTCTGGTACTCCGTCGGGCATTTTTTCCACGGTCCGATCGATCGGAAAAGGATTTACGGTAACATTTATGCCGAATTGCAAATATCCCTTATACCCGGGGTTCCTCGTCTGCTGCTAAACTTATTTTCTTCTACGGGTACGACATGTACGAACTGCACCGCATCGGCTGGAATAGCTTCCAACAGCTTTGCCTCACCATAGCTCGAGAAATCCTCGGCCAGACCGTACAGTCCTTTCTGGATGCAAACGACGCAGGACGCGACGGTGCCTTCGCAGGGCAATGGACGCCTGCGCCGGGGCAGAATATCTGCGGGAATTTCGTGATCCAGAGCAAGTTCTCGGGCAAGGCAGACTACCTGCTATCCAAGTCCGACATTGCCGATGAGCTTCCAAAAGTAACCAAGCTTGTAGCCGCGGGACTTTGCGACGTCTATGTGCTGATGACAAACGCTGGCGTTTCAGGCAAGCGGGAAGCGAGCATCAGATCGGCTTTGATCGGAGCAGGGGTCAAGCACGTCATCATATTCGGCACGACCTGGGTAGAGGATCAGATCAGAGAAAACACTCGGCTCAGGATGCTCGTGCCGCGCCTGTACGGCCTGGGAGACCTGAGCCAAATCCTCGACGAGCGCGCCTACGCCCAAGCGCGCGCAGTCCTCGAGTCCCTGAGGGAGGACTTAGCCAAGGTCGTCATCACCGCGTCCTACCGCAAGGCCGTCAGCGCTTTGGATGAGCACGGCTTCGTGCTGCTGATCGGCGAACCTGCGGCGGGGAAGACGACGATTGCGTCAATGTTGGCAATGGCGGCGGCGGACAAGTGGAAGTCATCGGTACTCAAGCTAGCGGATCCGGGGAAAGTTGTGGAACGCTGGAACGTAAACGAGCCATCGCAATTTTTCTGGATTGACGATGCGTTTGGCGTGACCCAGTACGAGCCCCCTTTGGTTCACGGTTGGAACCATTCGCTCGCCCAGGTGCGGGCGATGCTGCGTAAGGGCGCGAAGATTGTTATGACATCAAGGGATTACATTTACAATCGCGCCCGACAGGATCTCAAGGAAAGCGCTTTTCCCCTCCTCAGCGAAAGCAAGGTCGTGATCGACGTCCACGACCTGTCCGAGAGCGAAAGGCAGCAGATCCTTTACAACCACCTAAAACTGGGAAGGCAGCCGGCCCAGTTTCGCTCCGCCATCGAGCCCAATCTGGAATATATGGCGGCGCATGCGCGCTTCATTCCTGAAACGGCGCGCCGCATCGCGGATCCCCTATTTACCAAAGATCTTTATCTTAGTGAATACCACTTGGGGCAGTTCGTGGAAAAGCGCGAGCAGCTTTTGCTGGAGGTGATTCAAGGCTTGGATGCGAGCAGCAAGGCGGCGCTGGGCTTGATATATATGAGCAAAGATAACCTCGAAAGCCCTGTTACCTTGCGGGATAAGGAACCCGAAGCGCTGGAACGTTTCGGCAGTACGCTCGGAGAGTGCATCGCAGCCTTGGACGCGCTAAACGGCAGTCTGGTGACGCACCTGCAGATTGATGACCAGAACGTCTGGCGATTCAAGCACCCGACTATCGGCGACGCTTATGCTGCTACGTTGGCCTTCAGCCCAGACCTGCTCGGCATTTTCCTAAGTGGCAGCTCGACCCTGAACCTGATTTCACAAGTCACCTGCGGCAACGTCGGCATCGAAAAGGCGGTAGTCGTCCCTCGGACGCTGTTCCCGGAGATGTGCACGCGCCTAAAGGAGTTTTCAGCCAGCGACAAGTACAAGGTCGGATGGATGTCGTCCTGGGGCGCAAAGCGCGCACTGTACCTGTTCCTTGCTACTCGCTGCTCCAGGGAGTTTCTCGAAGTGTATATAGCGCAGGACCCGGAAATTTTAGCGCGAGTATCCAAACCGGGTCTCAGCCTCAGCGTAGTAGCGGAAGTCGACCTTGCAGTTCGCCTGCACAGTTACGGGCTCCTCCCAGAAACAAATCGGACGGAGTTCATCGGGGCAGTCCGCAGCTACGCCCTCGAAGGCCGCGACATGCACGCACTTGACGATCCCGGAATACGAAGCGTCTTCACGGAGGAGGAGTTTGACGAACTCGTCAAAAGCCTCCGCTCGGACCTGATACCGAAACTGGCCGATGTACGTATGAGTATACAAAGTGAGCATCAGTCGGACGTGCCGCCGGACGAGCACATGCAAGACCTTATCGAATCGCTAAGCACGCTCAAAAAGTGCTTCAACGACGACGACAACGCCGTAGAGGTTATTGAGCGGGAAACCTGCCTTGCCAACGAGTGGATCGCCGAGACAGAACCGCCGGAGCCAAAGGTGAGCCCTCGGGCTTTGGGGGCAGTGGAACCTGCCGAAGAAAAGCGTGGCACTAGAAGCATCTTCGACGATATCGCCGATGATGGCGACTGAAATTATTGGAACAGCCCAGACAATGAACGAAGCAACTTTCCAAGCATTTGCCACGCACTCGATGAAATTCGTGTGCTCCGAACTCAACAAAAAAATGACTATGCACGTGTCGTCTTCTAACGAGCAAAGCCCCGTCGATGGGAACGGACACCCTTACGACGTGGGGATACTCCTTGACGATGCACATCTGGTCGGGATTGAGTTCAAGATCTGCGAGGCTGGCAGATTCCCTAGCTGGCACAAGGGGCAGCACGAGACCTACGTTGGTTTAACGTCCGGCTCGCCAATGGCTCTACCGCTTTACTACGCCTATAACGTTTTGGATGGAATTCAGCTAAACCAGCTATACAACTCCGACGAGTTCGTTCCTCTCCTGGAAGGCTCCAACGTGTCTAAGCCAAAGGATCTTCCCGGGCCTCGCCCCTCCATGGCCGACCATGAAAACATGTACGACTGGCTGCTCACCATCCTAAGCGATCCCGACCGCGGTGGGAGAAACGGATGGACGACCATCTCGACGCTGAACCAATGGGAGTTAGCCAAAGGGAAAACCATGGCGCTGGAGGACATGCTACAGGGCTTTCCAGACATCATATGGCTCCTGGTAACCGCGCATAATGGATTGCGCGTTTCGTGGGCTCTAACGAGCAACGAAATGCGCGAACATGTCGAAAGATTGCGCGCCACTTGGAAACAACGGAATTTAAGATCGGTGAACACCGTTGGTTTGCGGCAGGCATACTTAGAACTCGTGGAAGAAAACAACAATTACCTCCGATCCGTATGGGCCGATGTAGTCAGCCAGCGGTCGAACGAAAACGACATGGATGACAGACCTGACCACGACTCATTTCACCCCTGATTCCTAAGTCTGCCAACCGTCCCGCCGCGAAAAGAAGTCCGCAGAATTCAACGAGCAGATAATCACCGTCGTTCGCGCCGATGGCAGTGCATAGCACTAAGGCGATCAAGCACAAAGCGACTACTCGATGTCGATTTGGCTTTCAGCTTTACCTGGTGATACGGAAGGGGATGCAAACGGGTGCACGGTGGAGGTCGGAAGTGCGCCGAGCGCGCTAAGTTTTTCTCTCACGGAACTGTAATCCGCATAGAATTTTGTCCATTTACTAAACCCGCCGAGTTCACCAACTGCACGCAGCATTGCTACATGAGAAGCTGTCAGGAGCTGAACTGCCGCCTCGAGCTCAGCAATACGCGAGTCTCTCGCGGCTAATACGGCGGATTGTTCTGTTCCCGACATCCGCTTGGTCCGTCCATTCCACCGTCGATAACTGGCCTGACGCTCCTGATACTTTGAAAGCAACGCCATCCGCGTGGGACTGCGTGTGATCGAGGAAGCTGCTTTGAGCGACGGGTGTAGTCTCGCAACTGCCCGTGCCGTGATATCCACGTCCTCGGCGAGCAGCTGTTCAAGCACTAGCACCATTGCGTCTTCTTCAGGCCGTTCGATATTTTCTTCTTTAATCATCAAGTATTCCGGGTGAGGCGGGTTTCGAAAGGTCCACTCCGTTTGGAAATGCTGGCTGTCCAACTGGTGTAGCCAGCAATGTCTGCACACCGTTAAGGCGCTGTTCGGCATGCTCCAATTGGTTTTGCCAGCCAACACTGTTGGACGGTCGTGATCTGATAATTTCGATCGCGCCCTTAAGTTTTCCTTCTAGGCGAATGAGGTTGCGACGATTCTCGGGCAGGTCAGTCGCAGAAAGGTGGCGGCAGCCAGAGAAACACTCAAGATGTTTCGGGCAGGGGTCTACGGTAAATGAATTCAGACAATGACCGTAAGGGGTAGCATGGAAGCCGTCAGCTTCTGTGCGCAGAAATTCATAGGCGGCAGTGTCGCCCTCGCACCGCTGTATGCGACGGAATGAATCAACGATTGGCCCGTTGGCTTTTCCGGCGGTGATCATCTTGGCAACCGTAGTTGCCTTTTCACCAAGCATGATTTCCAGATCGTCGTCCATCTCAATTTGATCGAGTTCTTCCGCCAGGCTACGGTGGTCGTACTCATAACTTTGAGCCACGCTCCTGCGGTTGAATCGCTTTGAAATAATTGTGTCTGCCACTCCGAGGCGGAACAGCTCTGTATTTTGTAGGTGACGCAGCGAATGCGCCTCGATTGTCAACACCCGGTCCTCGTCTGTCTGGCCGTACCGTTCGAAAATCGAAGACAGGTGTTTCGCTCCACCAAGCGATAACGCAACGAAGGTGGGGTCTGGGCGGTTCACCGAAACATAGCGCGTAACGTCGCATAGCCCGTCGTTACGTTCTTCTGCGAGGGAGCGTTTTGGATGCAGAAATAGGAATTCCCACGGCTGAACTGCTCCGGTCGCCAGCGGCAGCGGAGCCAAATCCGGCGTTTTCGAGGGCGTTGCCCTCCTGATGTAGTCCTCGAGCTCCCCAACGCGTAAGTACGTCTCTCGCCAGTTCATTCGGCTTCCCGCAGCAATGGCTGCACCGTTCGCTGAGCGGAAACGAAGTTCGTACTCGCCGCTATCAATTTGCTTTTGGAGCCGATTTCCGAACATATAAAGTGCTTGATCAAGCTTGCCGCCATGGTTTTTAAAGCGCTCAGACTGTAAACGGCGAAGCTCTTCCAGTATATTGAAGGCGAAATCCTCGCGGTACCGGTCAATGAATGGTTGGCGGTCCATGTCGAGCCAAAATGGATTTCCTGTAATCTGGGAATATAATTCGGCCAATGGAATGACATCGCTGGCGTTGTACCACGGAAGAATGCGCCCGGTCTCGCACTGCAACTTAAGAGTGTTACGTAGCGGCTGCGTAAGACGGGCTACCCGATCAAGCGACTCTGTAAGGATTTCACGAAACATTTCAGGGACAGGCTGGGTGTTTTCACGCAGGACCACGCTATCCGACTGTTCTTCCTGTTGCTTTTCTGCGAAGTGACGGAGCATCAAGGACGAAGATATTCCGCCGGCTTCCCCTGCGGGACGGCCTCTTGAGTCCAGGTATGCACGCTCACGTTTCCAGTCGAACGGAAGCAAAGCCGCCTCACCAACCCGAAGGCCGGTAATGATGATCGTGCGGATCGCCGCAAAGCGCAGCTCGTCCATGAACGTGTTCGGCTTTTCCGTCATAGAGATTCGCACCAACTCCCAAAATGCGCGCCTTTCCGGCAATCGCTCGGCCCGCTTCCGCTGCTCAAGGTTAGTTCGCAATTCTTCCTTGGACATTGTATGTTTAGACCTCACACTGCGAACCGGTATCCGAGCAAGTCCGAGCATGGGGTAAATTTGTCCCACATCGCATATATGGTGTTGGTCAAATACGACTTTAACCAAACCGACGACCAAATCTGCAAGTTTGCCAGAAGCTTGCATGTCCCTGGCAACGTCAATGGCAAACCTTAGGTCGTCCAACTGCAATTCCCATGGCTCTTTTTCGGTGCAACTAGCGACAACGCGCAACGGGCGAAGGATGCTTTGAATGACGTAACCAGTGGTGTTTCGCCTGAAAAATAATTGATCGGCCACCGCAGCCTTAATGAAATCCTGCCATGCGCTTGAGAGTGACGTTCGCGTAAGCGGCGGGAGATTGTTCTCAGCTCTATGTTTATTAACGATAGCTAAAGCTTTTTGCTCTGAACCGAGGTCGCGCAAATAATGATTTGGGGGCGGAACGTCACCGACAGCTGCGGTGAGATTCCAGCCGATCCCATCCTTGGCTGAGCCTGTGTCATCTAATGGAATCTCCCAGTCGAACCCCTTGGCCTTAACCAAATTCTGGCCAAGCTCAACAAAAGCGGTAAATGTTTGACTCATTTCGGGCTCGTTTCTAGTTCTTCGATGACGTTTTGAATTTCTGCAATAGTCCGCTGCAATTGCAAGTAAGCGGGTGATCGTACGTCACCGCGAGAGCTCTGATCAAAAAATAGTACGACCTCGCGCATATCAGCAAGCACCTGGTGATGGACCTCTCGATTATGAAGCGGCATGAAGCGCCGGCAGCCATAGCACGATGTGACGGGGTTATAAGGACAGGATGGCTGGCCGGAAGAGCAGCCACCAATCCCAGCGATCGGGATCCCGTGTGGAACGCCGGCAATCTGTTGTTCCCCCTTAAGTTCGGAAAGTTCCTCGGTCGATATAAACCGGTCGTGGGCAATTTTCGCCACGTGGCGATAGACCTCGGAAGCCCCGAGCGCTCGGTTGACACGTTCAGCGTGTGACGCCGCGGTAGCGAAATACACTAAGCCTGTGTTGACTTGGGAGTGTGCCATAAACTCTGCGAGTTCTTCGTGGCTCGCGCCGGCGTCAACAAGACGCTGCGCAGCTGTATGGCGGAGGTCAGTTAGCGTTCCACGTTCATCCGATTCCAGCAGTTTGCGCACGAGTCCAGAGATCCTTCTCCCAACCTCATCCGTGGACTGGGCGGAAAAGAACTTGGCACTTGCATCGGCACCAGTGGCCTCAAGTTCGGATTTTATATAGACGAACAGCGGCGTCCATTCAACCTTCACCCGCCGCAGTAACGGTTTTCGCTTGGTGTCGCTGCGTTGTTTAGCCATGTGAAAAGTTAAGTGAACGGATTTTGCCGTATTATCTTCCTCCGACCAAATTCTCACATTCCCGAGAGTAAGCATCGCTATTTGACTTCGGCGCATGCCGAACTGGTAGGAACACAACAGCATTGCTGCATCGACAATTTCGTCGTGGTTAAGGCTCACTTCACCAAACGTCGTAAGTTTCGCAACTGTATCGTCTAAGTGACGAACAAGTACAGCTTCCTCGTCTACAGATAAGAAAACGTCGCCCGAGCGGACACTCGCGTATTTGTCCTTTGCAGGCAGGGGCAGGGCGTTCTTCAAATACATTTGGTATTCTTCAGACCAGCCGCAAAGGCGCAGAGCGCACAGCAATTGCAGCACGTATTTGGCGCAAACATAGGTGCCAGACGGGAGTCCCCGTGCACGTAAAGCTTTCCACACTGGCCCGATTTTAGTCGGCCCGGCTTCAACCAGTGCGGCAACATCAGCAGACCCAAGATGCTGTGCAGCTGACAAGTAACCCACAGCAGATATGATCGCTAAATCTTGCGCAAGGATGTATGAAAAAATATGCTTAAATATAATGGAGCATTCTTCACCCAGTCGAGCAAAGTCAACATAGAATTTTTTTCCGAAGGCGGAAATCTCAAACACTGTTAAAGCAGCAGGATTTCTTATTGATCGGACTGCGTCCTCAAACTCGTCATAGTAACGGAGCACTGAGGGGAGGGCGGGCAACAACCGGCACAGTTCGCGTAAAATTTCTTGATCTGCTGAATAGTCGGCAAATAATTCTTGTTGTTGCTGCGTTGCGCGCTCGCTCATTTATTGTTCCTTAGGTAATGCGCGCAACAGTGCTACGCGGTCATCGAATGCGCTATTCCATACCGTCGCAAGCCTGTCTTCAAATACAGCGCGGGCATAATGTGAGGGCATAGCCGAGGTTTTGGACCATCCAAAGAATGTGCGCAGTTTTTGAAGCGCCTCATCCATCGGATCACTCTTTGCGAGAAGTTGATGAAGCCGCATGACCGCACAGGTGTGCCGTAGGTCGTGAGGAGTCACAGAGTCCTTACCAGTCCGGTTCTTAAGTTCTGTCAGCACCGGCTTGGGCAACTTGCTTGAGATTTGTGCAAATGCCTTCGTGATTGCTTCAGTTGATAGAGGCAAATTTGACTGGGAATTTAGCAAAAACGAGTGCTTGGGGCGCCCTCGAAAATTTTGCACGTACATATCTATGACCCCAGCAATTGCCTCACTAATCGGGATCTGACGGTACGATGCCGCTGTCTTGATGCCCGGTCTGGAATAGCGAGGGTCTTTTGCAGCGTCCTCGTAGGGATTCTCTTGTACGTTCAGCCAAAGCCGGTTTCTGTCGGCCTTGCGATCAAATGC
>Ga0265798_10009522_pt1 | contig 12139 bp, 13 predicted proteins | sample P3T30metagenome_FD_192430 | JGI IMG/M metagenome (GOLD analysis project Ga0265798, IMG submission 192430) | Plant litter microbial communities from East Loma Ridge, Irvine, California - P3 T30 | ecosystem: Environmental > Terrestrial > Plant litter > Unclassified | place: USA: California... | reverse complement strand
AGCGCCGGGCAGCTGCTGAGGTGGAACCGGACACAGCTTAAACTCGCCGGCTGAATGTCTTGACTGATGGGTCCACTTTAAAGCAACGGCCAGTAACTGGGCGGCGGCGCGAACCGTCGAGGTCATTAGCGCCCTTTACATGCCGGGTGTAGTCGCATTCACTTGTGACATTAAGTGCGTGGAGACCTTTGCCTCCGGCTCCGGTATCACCGGCGCCACCGTGATACCCACCTCCTTTAACCCTTTGGCTAGGAGAGCAGGCCGTAGTTCCTTTAAGGAATTGTGCGGCACGGCGACCCAAAGCAGGTCTCGAGCCCGAGTCACCGCGACGTAGCCAATGCGCCCAACCTCAGTCTCAACGCCATCTAGCAGCGCTTGCGCATGTTCCTTGTGTGCAATGTACAGGACGGCGTCTAGGCTTTCCCCCTTCGCCTTATGCACGGTGTCGACCCGCAGCGCTGTGACATCGCTGTCAGCCAGGTCATCGACGCTTGCAAGCGGCACGTTCGGCAGTGCCGTCTTGGCCAGCTTGCGTCCGATGTTGCCGGTCGGCTTCAGGCCGAAGTTCGTCTCTATCCGGGCGAGCAGGAGCTTGATGCGTGCCAAGAGCAAGGAATGCCACTGCCCGCTGGCGACCAATGACGAGGAAGGGAGGCCGCTGACCGGGTCACGGGTGAATGTCCACACCTCCTTGCGAAGTTCCCGATCCTGCGGATAGCTGGAGTGCTGCGTGATCTGGCTCACAAGCCCATCGGGAGGGCTGTCCAGCAATGCCACCACGGCAACGGCTACGTGCTGAAAAGCCTTGAGGAAGTCCTTCCTTCGGTCACGCAGGACCGCGGCAGTGGCGAGCGTCTTAACAAGGCCTTGGCCGGCCTGCGCTCCGTCGCCGCGCAGCGTCTTCGCCAGGCTTTTGCCTCGGCAAAGTACGCTGGAGCGTTTGGCTTCGGCGCCGGCGGCGGACATCGCCCTGTGGAATGAGGCGATGAGCTGCTTGTGCTGGTCGCGCTTATAGCCCGTGAAAAAAGCGCCATGCGGTGTGCTGGGTGCAGGTCGTTCGCCGACATCGCCGCGGCCGCACAGGTCATTAGCCAGATCGACGATGCTGGGTGCCGACCGGAAGTTCCGTTGCAGCGAGTGTTGCTGAACATTGGCGCGCTGATGATAGTCGGTCAGGAATTTGCCGTCGGCACCTGCGAATTCGTAGATACCTTGGTTGGGATCGCCGATGAGCGTCACGCATGAGCCAGCACCGATGAGCAATTCCACGATTGCTTGATGCACCGATCCAATATCCTGAGCCTCATCGATCAGAATATGGGGGTACCGGCGAGCGACGGCGGCGAGCAGTTCAGGCCGCTCTTTCAGCGCCCGGTATGCCCAGTAGCGTCCCAGATCATGCGTGTATGCGCCGGTCCGTCCCAGCTTGGCGATGAGGTTGCGTGCCGTAGACCTGTCTATCATCTCTATCTGGTCGTTGTAGACGTAGAAGAAGACCACGTCACCGCCCACGAACGCAAGCTGCAGCGAGGTGATCGGCTGGGGAAACAACGACGTCGAGAACTTGAAGCCCTCCAGAAAAGCCTCGTTTCCGGTCACCAGGAAGGCCGGGCGCGTGGACATCATGGTTCTATGGCCATGCGGCCGGATGATGTTGGTTGTGATGAAGCCGTCCAATGTGTCGATGTCGACCCGCGACCGCCCGAGGCCGGAAGGCAGGTTGACTGCCAAGTCGTTGTAGGCCTTGCGAAAGGTGTCGACGGCGACGTTGGAGAACGATAGCAGCGCCACACGGCCACGCGCGTCGCCGAGATTGCGGCGCATCTGCACGAGGCGGTGCACGGCCGTCTTGGTCTTGCCGCTGCCCGCACAAGCGACGACGCACAGCGGCACCATCGGCGCGTCGACAATGGCTTGCTGCTCGGGAGTCAACGCGCTCATGGCTTCGGGGCCGCCGCCAACTGGCAAGCGTGCTTGATAGCCGCCTGGAGGTATGTCGGCACCGTGAAAGCAACCGTGTCGTCCGAGATGATCTGCGCCAGAGACTGGGCGAAGCTGCCTTTCTGGACGTTGTTCTTCGGGCGCTCAAACATGCCGCGGAACAGCGCCTTGGCCTTGGCCGCGTCGCCTACTTCCACATCGACGGTCATGGTCAACGACTTGGCAATCCTCGGGTGCAGCTCGGCCAGCGCCGCGAGCATGGCCGTGCGATTGGTGGCCTCGAGTGCCAAGTCGTACTCGAAGGTCTTGAGGCCGTGGAAGACCTTAACGTATGCGTCCTCGCAGCCCTTCATCTTGGCGGTATTGGCCGAGACGGTGATGGCGTCACCGGGCGCCGGGTACACGGGCTCGATGTCGTCGTCCTCCTCTTCCTCTTCAGAAGCGCCCGCGCTTTCGACGGCAGACGCTGGTAAGGACGTGCTAGCTACGGCAACCGCGCCAGCCCCAGCCAGGGGTTCGACTTTGGGCGGCACAGGGTCGGCGTCGGTCAGGACGGCGACAGGAATTTTCAACGCCGCGTCCCCGAATAGGGGGAGGAACGAGTCGAAGTTCAGCCCCTCGACACTAATGAGGCTTACGCCGTGCTGGCGTAGATCGCATCCGATACGCTTGGCCAGCGCGTTTACCATCATGAGTTCGGCCGCCCCCTCTACGAAGATGACGCGGCGGGCAAAGAAGAGCTCGGCGCGCGTGACATCAAGATAGCGCTCCAGCTTCTCGCGCTTGCCCTTCTCGAAGATCACGCTGCGCGGGAGGAAGGTCTCTACCGCAGCGCCCGTGTCGACCAGACACACCAAGCTGTCGAGGTCGGCAATGCTCGCGAAATTTGGCGAATGGCTTGTCACGAAGAGCTGGACAGGCTTTTCGCCCTCGACTACTTGTATGGACTGCAGGTACTGGAGCAGCACGGCCTGAAGTTGGGGATGCAGGTGCGCCTCGGGCTCCTCTACGATCAAGCCCCGGTAGCAGGAGTCAGGATTTTTGGTCAGCTCGCTCAGCACGACCGCCATGTAAACCAAGTTATTGAAGCCCAACCCGTTCTGCTCGATTTCAAAGGAATCCACCAGCAGTGACAACCTGGACTTCAAGCTCTTGAAATCGCTAGCACTCAGGCCGACCTCCAGCAGCTGCGCGAGCTGCGGCCCCAACATCGTTTTGTGCCGGATGTTTATGGCGTCATGCGTATTAACGATGGGCAGGTGCACCTTCAGCTTGCCATCGAGTTCCTGCAGCGCCTTGTTGATGCCGTCGATGCCATCATCGTCGGCCAGCAGTTGCAGGAGACGCGCAAGCTGGCTGGTGCGACCCGGCTTTAGGCCTTGGGACGCATCCCGTAGTGGCGGCAGGTATACGCCCCGCAGGTTCTCCATCATGTCCGCCGTGAGGCCCACGTCCTCGTTCTCGCCGCACCAGCGTTTGGCGCGCAAGCGGCCGGCCTTGTCGGCGTCCGAGTAGCGGATCTTGATGTGTGCCTCCAGCGCGCTGGAAGCGCCGGGCACGAGTGCGGCCAGGAAGTCCGCTTCATCGTCAAGACTAAGCCCGGTGAACACGTACTCGAACAGGATGTCACCGGATGGGGTGCCGCTGTTCGGCCGGTGCACATCGTCTTCACAGAGACGCGGATAGGGCTCGTCATGACCGGCCAGCAGTGCACGCAACGCATCGACCACGGCCGTCTTGCCGACGTTGTTGCCGCCGACCAGGACGTTTAGGCCGGCTTGAAACGACAGTTCCGCGTGTTTGAGCTTGCGGAAATTCTTGATGACCAGTCTGGCAAGGTGCACTCTTGTTCCCTCTTGCTTGCCGGTTCGCTTCTACACACAGACGATACCGGGGTTAATTGCTTCATATTTTGGCTGGTGCGGTCAATAGGTGTCCGGATCGCGTTCACCGCCTTTATCCTTTGTCGTACTCCAGTTGTGACTGAATACAAACGTACATTAAGGCTCAGTGTATGGGGATGTTACTCTTTGAGCAATTAAGGTTTCTTGGCGCTCTTATTCAATTAACACACTGACTGACGATGGGCGCCTGCGCAGCGCTGAATGTCCCGTTACCCCAACGCCAGCCAGATGCAGGCCCGAGCTTAAACCGATCTTTCTCGACCTGCTGATGCCTATGCTGAGCGGCTAGTTGCAATGCCGCGCTCGATTCGAATCTGCCATTGGATGGGCAAGCTAAAGCGATGACGAGTAGGTGCGCTGCCTCGTGGACGAGGCCGGCTTGATAACCCTAATATGCGCAGCGCCGAAGAGACACTCACAAGCCGGTCAGCTTTGTTTCGATGTGGAGCTGCCCGGTATGTCTCCCGCGGGCCTCCTGAGGGCTCTAGAAGGGCGTACAGTGCCATCAAGGGCACCACATGGCCAATGCAGCTGGCCAGCCCTACAAGGGGCCACCGCCCCGTTAGGATGGCTCCACGCGACCAGCATCGTTTGCGGATCGCAGAAACATAGCGTCGCGTCAAAGTTCGCGGGCCTGTTAGAAATGCAATGCCAGCCTGCTTCTATCACCGGGCTGGCTGCCGCATAGCACGAGGCACCCCTACGGGGGGAGGCCAAAGTCACCCCCCGGGGTCACGTATTCCTAACCAATCACTCCGTCAAAAATTTTTTTTCGCATAGAAAAATCGAAAATTTTTTTCGACGCTCATTAAAGACGACGCCGTCTAGCAAGCAATTCGACGGCGCCTACACCATTAAGTTGGCCTATCACCAAATTGGAGGGCTAAGTTCCCGCACTTGAGCGTCGCCGCTTCGCGCGAGCCTTTCGATTTTTACCGCCCGGGCTTCGCTGTGCCCGTCCGGCGGGACGGCCTTGAGAACGGCGATAGCTTCATCAAAACGGCCCAGCAAGCGCAGCAGCTCGCCCTGCTGGATCATGCTCCACGGTTGGTCTTCGCCGTCCCGCAGCATATCGAGGATCGCCTCCATGTTGGACCGCTCAGCCGTCACTGGCCAGATAGGCACGTCAAGCAAAGGCGAGCCATCGAATTGGCTGCGGTAGCGGTCGTTCAAATCCCACCAGATGCGCTTCCTCAACCACAAAAGCTGGTCTCGGCTAACCCCTCTCGACCGCGCCAAAACATACACCACGTCGTCAAAGTTGACCTTACCGATATATAGCGCACTCCCCCACAACGCTTGGGCCTGCAACCATTCTTCCTCATCACGAAGCCGTCCTTCGGGATCGCCGCGCCAACGCATCCATGCGCGCGACAGTCGGCCCATCGACCTTGGCATTTCAGGCATGGCGCCCACCGATTCAATGTCGTTCAGCCAGAACAACGCGGCACAGGCGTCGCATCGCACCAGAGGCTCCTGACGCCACAACGCGGTGGGCACGCCATCCGACCAGTCCCGAGTGCCATAGAAATTGATGGTGCGAAAACGGCGGCGCAGAAAAAAAGCGTTACAGCCAGGGCATGGGTGAACAGAGGGAGGAGAATAGCTGGTCATGACGGTATGGTAACGCCACAATACAGCTCGACCACTGCTGCGAGGGGTCGAGCTGGGACAACCTTAGTAAGTGCTTGTAATACCTGGACCGACAGTTCAAATACAGGTGAAGTGGAGCGTCGTCTGAGGAAACTGGCCGAGCGAACGCGGCGTATCGGTCTCTCGAAGGATCTGCATCGTCTTACCTTGCCCGGCGCAATGCGCACTTGCGTCTTTCATTGTCGCCGCCTTGAGACTGCCAAGCGATGCGGCCGGGCCATTGTCTTCGCGCGAGACCATAAATTGATTGGCCCCCGTCGAGATCACGCCAGTCGTTGATGCACAGCCCGCCAAGGCTACTACAAGCCAAAGTTTATATATTTTCATTTTAGTAATGCTTGATCTAGAGTCTAGCCGCTGCTCGTCGTTCGCCGCTCGGGGTGATGTCGAGGCCCCAATCCCGGAGGTCGGTCACGCCATGCAGCCGAACATAGAAATAGTCAGTCCAACCAGCGCGCCGGAATCCCTCGTCCAGCAGATTCAGCACAGCTTCACGTTCGCTTGCGCCATATGCCGTTATCCTCGATAACCGCCATGGCTGAGCAGCACTGTTCTTGAAGTAAACGTCCCATTCGGGGCCGAACATATCGGCGAGCTGGTACGTCGCGCCAGTATCCCTTCCGATGACGTCGAACACTGGCCCCATTCGCGGCTTGACACAGTAGTCACGGCCATCATGTGTCCAGAGCACCTCCATGAGTTGGCGCTTAGTCAAGCCATCCGCGAGCACCCTTCGCGTACTTGCCTCTTCAATAACATATTGGTCGCGCTCTGTAATAGCCAAAAAATCGTCTATCCGGTCCTTCTCGCTGGCTGCTGGTGGAACTCGAGTATGTGCCATTCGTACCCCTCAAATTTAGACCAGGCCATCCTAAGGATTCCTTAGTGTGACGTCAACAAAATGCTAAGAATATCTTAGCCTTTTGGGGCTGTAGATGTCTGTATTTGGCAAGCGCGTGAAGGCGGCCCGGCTTCAGGCTGGGCTGTCACAAGAAAAACTTGGTGTAGCGGCAGGTATCGACGAGATGTCGTCCAGCGCACGCATGAATCAGTATGAGCGCGGGAAGCACGAGCCGGATTTTTCGATGGTGGAGCGGGTTGCCAACGTACTCAATGTCCCCGAGTGCTATTTCTACTGCAAGGACGACGATGTGGCCCAGATCCTGGTTGACCTACATCGTGCGCCCGATGCGCGAAAGGCAGAGGTAATCGCTATCGTTCAAGACTTGTTGCGCTGACCCCGCCGGAGGCATCGGCGAGGTCCAACTCGCCCAGGTCGCTTTAATGCAAGCGAAAGCAGAGGAGCCGGCCGGACCTAGGCCTTCCTCACGATGCAGTACATTCCAAACATGGGCTACTACGTCCCTGAGCTTATGTGCGTTACAGTTTCTCAATGTGCCGGTCGATTGCCTTGCGCGCTCGCTCATTGCGTTCGCTGTAGCGGTCTGTCAAATAATCGGTCCGCCCGCGCAGCAGCAGCGTGAACTTGAACAACTCTTCCATTACGTCGACGACTCGGTCGTAATACGCCGATGGGCGCATACGCCCAGCGTCGTCAAACTCCTTGTAGGCCATCGGCACCGAGGATTGGTTCGGAATCGTGAACATGCGCATCCAGCGTCCCAACAGGCGCAGCGAATTCACGACGTTGAACGACTGCGAGCCGCCGCAGACCTGCATGACCGCCAGGGTCCGGCCTTGACTGGGCCTGACGGCGCCCTGTTCGAGCGGAATCCAGTCGATCTGGTTTTTCATGACCGCCGTGACCGCCCCGTGGCGTTCCGGGCTGCACCACACCTGGCCTTCCGACCACAGGCATAGCTCGCCCAGCTCGACCACCTTTGGATGCGTCTCGGGCACACTCCCGACCATCGGCAGTTCGGTCGGGTCAAAGATTTTTACTTCGGCGCCAAAGTGCACCAGGATGCGCGCTGCTTCCTCGGTCAGGAAGCGGCTGAAGGAACGCTCGCGCAGCGACCCGTACAACAGCAGAATGCGTGGCGGATGGTCCAGGTCGCCGACTGGCGCCAGTCTGTCGGCCGTGGGCAGGTCCAACCGATCCGGCAGAATGTTTGGGAGGTCCAGAATGCTCGTCATTTGATTCGCCTTCCCTCAGCATCGACGACAGCTTCGCCGTCCTCTTTTGTGAAGGCACCTTGCTGCGGCATGGGCAGAATGTCCAACACGACCTCCGACGGACGGCAAAGACGCACGCCCACGGGTGTCACTACGAAAGGACGATTGATCAGGATCGGATGGGCGAGCATGGCATCGATGAGCTGCTCGTCCGTCACCGCAGGGTTGTCCAGGCCAAGCTCCAGGTAAGGCGTGCTTTTTTCCCGCAACGCGCCACGCACCGGCAAACCTGCCTGCTGAATCATCCCGACAAGGGCATCACGCCTCGGTGGCTGCTTCAGGTATTCGATGACGGTCGGCTCGATCCCGGCGTTGCGGATCATTTCGAGCGTATTACGCGACGTGCCGCAGTCGGGATTGTGGTAGATCGTAATGTTCATTGTGACTCCTTCTAACTCAGGCGCAGCGCAAGTGCGCTCAATGTGACCAGCAAAATCGGAAGCGTCAGCAGGATACCGATCCGAAAATAATAGCTCCAGGATATTTGGATGTTCTTCGTCGACAGTACATGCAACCACAAGAGGGTGGCCAAGCTGCCGATGGGCGTAATCTTCGGCCCGAGATCAGCGCCGATGACATTCGCATATACCATCGCCTCGCGTACCACTCCCCGCGCCGAGGTCGCATCAATTGCAAGCGCACCCACTAGCACGGTCGGCATGTTGTTCATGATCGACGACAGGATTGCGGTGATGAAGCCCGTGCCGAGTGCAGCACCCCAAACGCCGTACGCGGCGCAGCGGTCGAGCAAGGCCGTCAGGTAATCGGTCAACCCCGCATTGCGCAAGCCGTAGACCACGAGGTACATTCCCAGCGAGAACACGACCACTTGCCATGGCGCCCCGCGCAGGACTTCCCGCGTCGAAATGCGGTGACCACGCGCGGCAACCGCCAGCAGAAGCATGGCGCCGACAGCCGCGACGAGGCTGATCGGGATGCCGATGTCGTCCAACCAGAAGAAGCCGACAAGGAGCATCGCAAGCACCCACCAGCCGGTCACGAACGTCGCCCGGTCGTGGATGGCCTCCTCCGGGCGCCGGAGCTGGGTCACGTCATAGTCGGCGGGGATGTCCTTGCGGAAGAACCACGCGAGTGCAACCAGCGTCGCAACTACCGACACCAGGTTCACAGGTACCATCACCGAGGCATAGCGCGCGAAACCGATGCCGAAGTAATCGGCCGACACGATGTTGACGAGGTTCGACACCACGAGCGGCAGGCTCGCGGTATCCGCAATGAATCCAGCCGCCATCACGAACGCCAAGGTGGCATGGGGTGAAAAACGCAGGGCGGCCAACATGGCGATCACGATGGGCGTCAGGATCAGTGCGGCGCCATCGTTCGCGAACAGGGCGGAGACGGCGGCGCCGAGCAGCACCAGCATGACGAAAAGGCGCCGGCCGTGGCCCCTGCCCCAGCGTGCAACATGCAGCGCAGCCCACTCGAAGAAACCGGCCTTGTCGAGCAACAGGCTGATGACGATGACGGCCACGAAGGCGCCAGTAGCGTTCCAGACGATGTGCCAGACGGTCGGGATGTCGCTGACGTGGATAACGCCGGCAAGCAAGGCGACGATGGCACCGGCCGACGCGCTCCAGCCAATCCCCAGCCCGCGCGGCTGCCAGATGACGAACGAAAGTGTGACGAGGAAGATGAGGAAAGCCGCGAGCACGTTACCCTCAAGCCTTGATGTGGCCGATGTTGTCCAGCTCGGACTTCAACCTTGTGCGGTCGGCGACCAACTCGTTTAGCGGCAGGGCCAAGAAGGCTTCGATGCGTGCGCGCAGGATCGCATAGGCCTTCTCGAACGCGGCGCTGATCTCCTCATCCGTTCCGACGACGTGGCTCGGATCTTCCACGCCCCAGTGTGTGCGCAGGACCGGGCCGAGATAGGCCGGACAGGTCTCGCCGGCCGCGCTGGCGCACACGGTCACCACGATGTCCGGGGTCACCGGCAGGTTGTCCCAGGACTTGCTGTAGTAACCCTCAGTCGGGATACCTTTGCTGCCCAGTAGGGCCAACGCGCGCTCGTTCAGCTTGCCGGTGGGTTGGCTGCCGGCGCTGATGGCATGCCAGCCGGCAGGCGCCAGATGATTGAAGACGGCTTCACTGATGAGCGAGCGGCACGAGTTACCCGTGCACAGGAAAAGTACGTTCATTTCAGGTCCAGGATTGAAAGAGTGGACAGCGACGGCTCAGCATCCACACTGGGATGCCGCTGGCGCACAGGCCACGCTGTCGATGGAGGAACAGGGATTGCCGCCGCAGCAGTTTTGCGTGAGGAAGCCGAGCAAGGCGTTCATGGTATCGAATTGCGCGGCATAGATGACGAAACGCCCCTCCTGTCGCGGCACGACAAGGTTCGCGTGGGTCAACTCCTTGAGATGAAAGGATAGCGAAGACGGCGGAATACCAAGCGCATCCGCAATTTTGCTGGCCGCCAGGCCGCTCGGACCAGCCTGCACGAGGAGGCGATAAGTAGCCAAGCGGGACTCCTGTGCGAGGGCAGCCAAGGCCACTACCGCATCTTTGTTTTCCATACTCAATCCGAATCAATTCGATATTTCGAGTATAGTCGAATCGTTATCGACGGCACAAGCGGGGCCGTCGTTTAATCCTCCCATAGTGAGCAGCTATTTGTTGAGGTTCAGCTCCCAGTACCCGACATCGATCCAGCGCCCGAACTTCATTCCTACCTCTGCGAAGTGAGCGACCTTGTGGAAGCCCAGCTTTTCATGCAGGCCGACGCTGCCCTCGTTCGGCAATGCGATGCCACCGATCACGACGCGCAGGCCGCGCTGGCGCAACTCATCCAGCAGCACATCGTACAAGGCACGCCCTACTCCTTGCCCGACAAATGCCGGGTCGACGTAGACCGTACTCTCGACCGAATAGCGATACGCCGGACGCACCCGCCACTTGGTGGCATAGGCATAGCCCACGACCTTGCCGCCGGCCTCGGCAACTAACCACGTCAGGCCCGCTGCGCCCACATCTGCAATGCGCTGCGCCATGTCTGGCTCGGCGACGACTTCCTCCTCGAAGGTGATTGTCGTAGTAGTGACGTAAGAGTTATAGATGGCGCAGATGGCGGCGGCATCGGCTGGCAATGCGGTACGGACGTGTGTGATCAGCATGAGGTGGCATCCAGGTTGGAAAGGGAACGGGTCATCAGGCGTGCGCTCGCGGGGCATAACCCCGTGAATTCGCGGGTCTGGCGAATGGCCTGCGGGGCATCGCTGCGCTCGACCGGCCGGAAGCCATGGCGGGTGAAAAACCTTTCAGCGGTCTGCGTCAACAAGTAGACTGTTCTGACGCCGGCCGCGCGCGCATCCCGCAAGACATGCCGGAGCAGGTCGCTACCATGGGCGCGCCCCCTGACCGCCTCTGCGACGACGAAAGAACGCAGCAATGCATCAGCGCCATGCGATTCAAACCCGCCGACAGCGACAAGACCGGCCTGCGCCATCCCGACCGTGAAGTGCTCAAGGTGGTCGGCAGCATCCTCGACCGGCAAACGTGCTCCACGCAACAAGGTGTCGATCTCTGGCCAGTCTGAGGCCTCGGCGCGTCGGTAAGCCACCTCTTCCCTCTCGACTTTGCACGACGCCCCACAGCGATTCACGCGCAGGTTTGCCAGCACTTGCCCCAACAGGGCCGCGAGTTGCTCATCCTGATCGGCCGTGAGATTTCCGACCAACGAGCCGGCATGCGCTTCCAGCCGCGCGTCAAGCGCCGCCGCACGCGCTTGACCGGCCGAGGTCAGGCAAAGCTGCATACGCCGCCTGTCGACCGGATGAGGCGTGCGTGTGACCAGCCCCTGCCCGGCCAAGCCATCGATGCCACGGCTGATCCAACCTTTGTCGAGCATGAGCCTATCGGCCAGTTCCTGCTGGGTGATGTGTTCAGTGCGCACGAGTTCATTAAGGATATGGCACTCGACCGTCGAGGCGGTGTCACCACAATCGACCGACCGCCGCTGGGAGCGCGTGTATTCACGGACCACTTCGCGCAAAAGAGATGAGGTTTTCATAAGTGGAATTCGTTGTCAGTGACAACGATATTGCCGACATATTGAACAGTTGTCAAAGTGGCGATGTGCCTTAATGACGCGCAGGCTGTGATACCTTTCGATGGTGCGAACCCGCGCCCATAAGGCAGGCCTTGTCGGCTCTAGACATTGCGGGGAGTAGGCAGCGCTTCTGTGACCGCTGCTACACTAGGCCGTGGTGGCGATTGGCGAGGCTGCTACGCTCGATCAACACGTTGACGGGTATGCGTCCACGCGGCTTACACAGCGGTTACACAGACCCAAGAGCGGAGCCGAAAAGAAAAAAGGGTTACACGCTTTCGCTTGTAACCCTTTGATCTTACTGCAAATTCTTGGTGCCGCTGACCGGAATCGAACTGGTGACCTTCGCATTACGAATGCGCTGCTCTACCGACTGAGCTACAGCGGCGACACACTGCTTCACGGTATGAGCCGTGCAGCAGGGACCCGTATT
>Ga0265798_10009521_pt1 | contig 12140 bp, 17 predicted proteins | sample P3T30metagenome_FD_192430 | JGI IMG/M metagenome (GOLD analysis project Ga0265798, IMG submission 192430) | Plant litter microbial communities from East Loma Ridge, Irvine, California - P3 T30 | ecosystem: Environmental > Terrestrial > Plant litter > Unclassified | place: USA: California... | reverse complement strand
AAATAGAAAGACTTCCGTTGACCAGAGCTTCCCTCCGCGGCGGATCTGTTGATCCGCGTATTGCCTGGTGCGCGTGTGGTGCGCGAAGACGCCGAGGCCGAACTCTTGCTGTAGGCCACGAGAAAATTGAGAGAAGGAATTGCTGTCACGATTGCTTGTTGCTACAAAGCCAGCCCAGCCTTCCACCCGCCTTTTGTGTCTCTCGCACCATCCCGAGAAGTTGTACATCTCATCTTTTACGTTTCGTTTGATACAGTAATGCATGTACTTATTGATCCTTTTCGATTGGCTGTCGGTCAGATCGCCAGACCATTGGGGCTCCAGTCCTAGGCATTGCCTAGCAGCCACTATTACTTCTGCGCGATCGAGGTGATCTGTTGGCTGGCACAGTCCACGCCAGCAGTTGAAGCTTGCCCTCCACGATGGAAGAGCTGAGCCGCGCGCATCGGCCACCACGTAGTCTTCGATAATCGTAACGAGCTCAACGGGAAGCTTGGTGATTATGGCGTGTTCTCCTTGGCCATATCGATGGCATAGCCGTAAGGCGTTCAGCCGCGCTCGCTCGTTAAAGTGCACTTGGAGGTGGGCCGCTACCACGTCTGGTTCCACCGGGACTGACCAGGCCAGCCTCGCTTCAAGCGTCATACTGAAGACGAGGCCCGCGCGTTGAGCACATGAAGCGTGGTAAAAAGGTCGTTTCAGTGAAGCGCGCGTTTGTGGTGGACGCGTGAAGTCAGCACGGACCATGGCTTCCTAAGAACCTCGCTCGTTGCAGGCGCGACGTGGCTGTGAGCATCACCACGACCAGGTGAACCTAAGTGATAGGGAGTGCGCTTACTCTACTAGTATCTTGCAAGTCGTCACGAGCCCATACGTGGTGTGCAATATTACAGTCAAGGAGGAGAAGTTTGTGATGATTGCGACACAAAATGCGAGGGCCCGCGAAGGGTCTGATAAGAAAAAGAGACTGCGAACTATATAGGTATCTCAAATACGCTTGAGCCTTCACTAAGTCCGTTGTGGCGAGACTGGAGTGCCTATCGATCTCACTAGGATGACAAGCGTCACCTTTTACCTCGAAGGTACAACTCGGGATGCACAGCTTACCTTGCAACAACGACTGTAACAAGCAGAGAAGAAAGATATCCGTACGGACTCAATGACTACGTCTCGGTGAACAGTAGCCTCCACAACCCGATCACAGCATTCATCGGGAACGACTGCCTCCATGTCCGGATACTGGCCTTTCGATCCATCTACACCGTACTACTATCCTCCGACGTGCTCTCCTGCACGCTCGTCTTGGTTCTCGCGAATTTCCGGGCAGCGATCTTGCGGTCGAATAGCTCGTCCAGCTCTGCAAAAGTCCTTCCTTTGGTTTCTGGCACGAGCCAGTAGATCAAGACATAGACAGCAGTGCCGGTGCCTACCCAGAAGAATACTACCAGACAGTTAGTGCACGATCGGACTGTGCATACAGGAGCTGACACTCACCCGTGTTACTCATTCCGAGCGCCGGGCTATTGAGCATAATTGGCGCGATGTAGACATACACAGTCGCCATGCCTTGGATGAAGAAGATAGCAGTGCCAGTGGTCTTTGCCCGGAGGCTGGTTGTTGAAGTTTCGGCCACGTAGATATACCCCATCGGCCCGGCCGAGAGATTGTAGCCAACGGACCAGACACAACTATGATCTGTTAGCCGGCTGCGGGATCCTCGAACTGGAGGGACTTACGCAAAGACAATCAACACAGGGCCGACAGCAGGTCCGCCAGCTCTCAAGACCCCGCCCATCACAAGGAGAGCTCCCATACAGATTGGTCCGAAGGACAGAAGCATGGTGCGGCGACCGAGTCTCTCCACGAGTGGCACGGCAAGGATCAGCATGAAGATGTTGACGATACTGCCAATTGTCAGTGTTGCGCCAGCATGATTGCAACATCAATCTTACTTCGTAATGAGGGTACCAAGGAAAGGATTTGCGAGACCAGCCATGTCGTAAAAGTACGAAGAGTAAGTGGACACGATTGGAACACCGATTGCGACCTGCCAATGCCATGGTAGGAAAGAGATGATTGTCCGGCGCTGGGAGTAAATTGTCAGCGATGGATCATGGACTCTGCCCTAATACTGCTCTTACCAAGTTGGTGCCGCGCCAGACGTCGAGGTAGGATCCTCCTTTCTTGTGGGAGTCACTCTCCTGCCTATGATTGACCTCTATGAGCATGCGAACATACTCTTGATCGACATCGTATCCCTCCACTTTGCCGTTCACCTTCCGCAGAATTTGTTTGCACTTCTCCTCTCGGCCGTACATACAGTGCCATCGGGGCGATTCTGGAATGAAGAACCATGCGATGATCGCAACGCCACAAATCGCAAATTGCGACAATACTGCATTGCGCCAGCTGTCCGGACTCTGAGACCTTACGATGTTGAGGGACACTGCAGAAAGGAATGCGCCGATAGTGTACTGCGACATGGTTAGTGGTCTTCGTGCGATGCTATAGCACGGAGACTCACAAACAGCTGAACAAGACTCATCAATGACCCACGGCATGAAGTCGGCGCCATCTCGGAGATGTAGACATTGATGCAGCATTGTGCCAGGCCGACAGACATTCCCTGAGGACGTTTAGCTTGGACGACCGCGGACCACTCTGGAAGAACTTACGTCCATAAGACGTGCACCAAGCCAATGTGTCCAATGCGTTGCAAACTGTTCCAGAATGCAGCCAGCAGCCATGATGATCTGCACCACAAGAATCATCCACTTCCGACCGAACTTGTCGGCGGGATAAGATCCTACACTCGCGCCGACCATGGCGGCGACATTCTTCAATGCTGCACAAAGTTAACTCCGCGTTCTTGCGATCATCAAGTATGGCGCACTTACAGCCCCATAACGCCAAGTATTGAGGATCAATGGCATATTCACCGTCCGATTGAAGTTCGCCGAACGTCTGGATGAAGCCGGGTAGAGCCACGATGCTGCCAGACATCTGGATTTGATACCCATCGGAGAGGACACCGACTGCTGCCAGTACGCAAATGATCGATGCAACTTTGTAGGTGCGGAGGGCTTTGATCAGTCCTAGCGGCTTCATCGATGCGGGTAACGTCTCGTTGGTAACTTCGATCTTGTCTTTGGTATCATGCTCGCTCGTCGCGCCTGGACCTGAGACGGACTCGGTATGCATCGCGCTATTCTTCTCGTCGACAATATGGGTTTGAGGACCGGGAGCCATGGCGAAAAGATTGATTAAAGTGATCGAGAAGTTGTATCCGGGGTTGACTTGTGTCGCACTGTGCGACCATATACATCGAACTTCGGGTGTTATTGGCACGGCTTCCAAAATCTAGTGCCCGACCGGCTACCAGATTCGTGCCGGCACTGACCAGCAGACACGTCGGCTGTGCACATCTGCATCATTGGCTTCATTTCTTAGAGTCCTGGACGAATTTCGCTTTGAGCGTCTCTCGGCCGCATACTGTACTCCGGATGGGACGTTCCGGGCATACGGCTGGTGGCTATCAGACAACAAGGAGGGAGTTGCGTGGAGACTATCCAACAACTTTCGGAGATTTCTCTGTTCCTGCAAGTATAGGTTGTGAAAATCTTCTGCTTAATTTATCAAGGATGCCAACTGAACTAATCGATCGACTGCAGCGAGCAGAACCTGCCTTTGCGGATTGCGGTTCTCAGTGTCCAAAGCACCATTGTACATGTGCAATGCAGTGTTCATCGACGAATCGTTGCCGATGCTCCAAGGTGATAGATCCTGCGACTGCTGTGGCCCACCCTGAACGGATGGCGCCCCCTCGGAGTGAAGAGCGTTGCCAAAGGATAAGTCCTCCATTGTCGTGATACTGCCAAAGTCTTGTAACACCTGTTCTGACCCGACTTGAGTGGGGTCAAATACATTGCTCATGTGTGTTGTTGCAGAGCTTGTTCCTAGCCAGGCGTCAAGCTCAGCTGAAGTGTACGGCAAGCATTCTTCTCCTTGAGGTGTAAAGTGGTTCTGCTCTGGACCTGGAACATACGGGAAAGTCGTGAAATCATATGTCATCGAACCATTGAGGTTGGGCTCCTGCTCAAAGAGAAGGTTGGGACCATCAAATGCAGATAGGTGGTTCGTCCTGCTGTAAAGCTGTGTCGTCTCTGTCGAACAACCAACAAGTTGTTCAGCGCAGCCATGCTGATCTTTCGACGAAGAACCTTTGTGGCTCTGCAGCTCAGTCGCCGCAGTATCGACGCTCTGCTGGGCGAGGGCGGGCTCTGGCGGCGATGGAGACCTTATGTCGTTTGTACTATTTTAGCCGTCAGCATTAATCGCCTACACCGTGATTGTCTCACTGACCACAGCATCACGAGCATTTGGTTTCCCGCATCGCGAACAAAAGTTTTGATGCCGGGCTTCCCTGGCTCTCCCGCCATATGTAGTGCAGTGCGGAGTATCAGGTCGCGCCTTTTGCTCAGTCTCAAGACAATCGAGGCAGCGAATGGGAATATCGATGCACGGTGTGTGATACGAAGTGCCCGTGGGACCTTCAGAGCCTCGTTGAACATCCTGGTGGCTATCTTGAGTAGGACCTGTTGTTGTCGCTGCTGTTTCTGCTGCAGGTTACGATGGAGCTGCAGGTTCTTCTGTCCCTGCGAGAGCTGGAACCTGGTCCTAGCCACGGATACCACTAATAAAAGCCAACAACTGAGAGCATCATGCAAAAGGTGCCATCGCAAGTGCGGGTTTTCTTCTTGTGAGCACCAAGTCTGGATCCAGGTCTCGAGATAGGACTTCACATGCTCGAGTTCGGCATCCAAAGCCACGCTGTTTTGCATACCCGACTGCATTTGATCCAATCTCCTGCGGACATCTCGCTGTGGGCACGATGGGTCAATCTCAATCACTGTCATATGTCCCATCAGAAGATTTGTCTTTCTCACGTACGTCAAAGAGGCAAAGTTGATACAGTGCCACGACTATAGCCGTCGGCCGATCATCAATGGCATTGAGCTCCTCCTCTTCGGCCTCATTTAACTCGAACTGTGAAAGATTCATAGACTTCCGACCGGAGAAGGTGAAAAATCTGGGTGTATTGTTAGAAGTCATTAGGCAAGCATCCGAAGTCATTTTCACCTATACTCATTCAAAACCAGGAAGATTCTGGTCCGAAGATCGTTCCGCCGAAGTCTACCATTCAACTCGACATCGAGCTGGGTGCTGCCTTCGTGCCGGCGAGGATGATCAAGCCCGATCTCTGTTGCCATTCGCTGATACATTGCAGCACGCATCCATCTCTGCTCATCGAGCCGGGTCTTGGGACAAGGTCCCCAGCGGCAAAGGAGAATTTGAGCTTGGACGATCTCTACAGACCTCGCGCCAGATGCAAAGACAACCAGAGATAGCTTCTCAGCGTGGCCTTGAAGACGAAATGCTTCAGCGGCCTGCTCTACTTGGGAAAGAGAAAGATTGGCAAGCACGGTAGACGCCACAGCGAGAACTGTTGTCGTGAGCAAAGCGGAACGGCTTTTCAGATAAGCTGGAGTATGCAGGTTCGGATCAAGCATCGACCACTGCGGATGGACCTTGGACCAGTAACTAATGTCGTTGTTAGTGACTGGAACACGACCTTGATGCAGGCTCGAACGCACATGTCATACAACTCGCCGGCTCTGTCTTCAGTAATCAATCCATGCTGGACCGGATCAAGATCGTCAGATACATCGCACTTCGAGCCCAGTGCTCCGTGCTGGAAGTAATGCGTTTGCTCGCGCTCGATACGTCGCAATGCATCTGGAGTCCACTGCCGAAGTAACAAAGTCTCTTCGTCAGGCAAGATCGTGCTTGTCAGTGAATGTGGCCGGTGAGCACCTCCTGAACTCTCTTCGGCGCTCTGAAGAGCCCAGCCTCGCTCAGCCAGGCCCGCCATCAACCACATAGGCTCCATTACTTCGTCCGACTCCTCGACGTTTGAGCTACGATCCCCATGATGGATTGGAAATTCACCCAGTATTCGTGACAAGTCTTTTGCCAGTGAGGGTCTGGGCTTCTGCCTCTTGCCGTTCAGAACGATATTACGTGGGTTCCAAGGCGTGGCTGTTCCTGATCTTGGTAGCTCTGTATCAAGTGACACGCGACACGGTCCGCCACCTACGCGATTCTCCTCATTGTTGCTGCTGCTTGAGTCTGAGCACGACTCCACCATAGCAGAAGACTGATCAATATCTTCGCCATGAGCGGGCAGGGACTGGGGCAGACGACAAACATCTACACAACTCCCGCCAGGGTCTTGGTGCTCAACTCCGGTCAGCGGTGGTAGCACTGCTTCCGCTCCAAGTTTCTCAAGCGTCCGCCGATTTTTGCTGCCTCTAATCCGGCCACGACGACTGACAGTGAAGAGACATGGCACGCCTGTGACTACACAGCGGTGGCAACGTGAAGCATAGGCATCGGCTTCGCACCTTGCTTTGGCCTGTTGTCACAGCGCTTAGCTTGTGAGAATACTTTGGTGGTTCGACGTAGTACTGCATACCGCGCGGCAACTATAGCCATGATTAGCAACATGAGACGTCAAGAGTGTATCAGTGCGTACCTCTGGCATGCTCGTGAAGAACGCTGCTTCTGGTTGGATCCACTAGCAAGATCTCGTGACATGGCTAACTCCTTTGGTTGCCTAGCAGAGACGGCTAGGTCTGAGCAGAGATCAGAATGGACTGTGCAATGTAGCGGCCTTTGTTCTTTCTAATAGCCGCAGTCTGTACCCCAGGACCCCAGCTGAGGCCCACGTACCCCATGCTCAACATTGCGCCATGAGAGCAGGTTCTGCGGAGACGCCATGGTCTTGTGGATCAGGACGAACAGGACCGACTGGAGTCGAGAGAGTTGCTCCGTGCCTTGGCAAACACCCTTCGAGTCATGCGACCGGCAACCAGAAATCAAGTCCCCGCTCTCTCTTTTGCTTTCGTCCATCATCACAGCTGGTGTCTAGCGCGGTACCTTGAGCGGGAAGTAGGTGCTCGGACGGAGTTGAAAAGATGAATACAATGCCCGAAGAGCTTGTAGCCGGCGGGAAGGATGCAGGATCAGTGTTCCTTCTACAGCAGGTCACCACCGATACAACTCATTTGTTTGCCAGGCTGGACTGCAAACCCACGATTCTAGCACAGTAACCGTCTGCCCATTTTGGGACACAGCAGCCTGACATGGAATACAAGCATCTTGATTCTCACGATGTCGAGCACTTCCTCACTAAAGGGTGGCTGCACATTCACAATGCGATCAATCGGAAGTACATCGACTATTGGATGAAAGACCTCTGGACCAGACTGGGCTACGACGAGAATGACAAGACTACCTGGCACACAGAGTACTGCCATCTACCCAGACATCGAGAAGTCCGTGCTGAAGACTTTGCGCCGGATGCGTGGAACAAGATTGTCGAGATCTGTGGTGGCGAGGACAGGATCGATCCGGTTCGCGAACGATACTATGGCGATGCATTCATCGTCAATCTTGGCTCGGAAGATAAGACTGTCAAACCTTCAAGATTTATTCCCCAAGAGCAGTCCGGTTGGCATACCGACGATGACTGGTATCGCATGTTTCTCGACTCCACCGGCAATGCCTTGACCGTCATCCATGTCTTCACTGACATTCCCCATGACGGAGGGGGTACGTGCCTGTGTGAAGATGGTCTCGAAGGTACAGGGTTCTCCCTCATCATATGATGTTGTACCATCTGACCTTCCGTGAACAGGTGTTGTGAAGTTCCTTTACGACCATCCCGAAGGTGTAGACCCTCCGTTGCAAGGAGCACAATGCGCACACGTCAAGAACTGCCATCAATTCCAGACAGTGGTTGCTAAGCAGGGAGATGTGATACTTTTGCACGGTCTATTGCCACATACAGCAAGCCCAAACTACTTGCACTATGCGCGAGTGATCTCGAACCCTCACGTATCACTGCACAGCCCTTACAATTTGAATCGACCAGACGGCGACTACGTAAGTGGAACATGCTGAGACACACCCTATGCCACCGACTCACCGCTGAATGATCCCAAACACACAGAGTCTACTGGAACAGGTCATCCTGCGTAATCTTGGGCGGGAGTCTGTCCCCGAGTACAAGCCTACGCGAGAGCGCATGTCGTGGTATCCTCGGAACGCAGGTTTCAAGCGTGCCAAAGCTGAGGCCGAGCTAAAGCGCATGATTGCAGCAGCTGAGTCGAAGGGGCTCGACGGAAACACAGTTGGTAGTATATATCTTCGTCGGGGTACTGAGGAGTTCCGCGAATTCGAAAAGCGCAATGGATTTGACAAAGAGGTGAATGAGGAGAGTGGTCTCCTTATGGAACAGCACAAGCTGTGAGTGGTACGAGGGACCTTGGGACACACGCATACGTGAAGACACTGACAGCAAAGTAGATCCTGAGTCAAAGTTGCGCCGAAGCTTCGGGTTTGTAGAAACATATTACAGACAACCATAGCTGAAATCGCTTGCAGAATAATACAGTATAGCAGAATGACCAGGTTCTAGCACATTCGAGCTTCCTGACCAAGGTTAGAAGCAAGGCCGAGTCAACGCCCAGCTCAACGCGGCTACTAGATGGCTGATACCCGGTAACTAGACTGCGTGCTTGCATCCCAAGGTCAATGCGTCCGTGATACATCCCATGGTCACTGGATATATGAAGCTACGAAGTAATCAATCTACTTAAATCTCACCGATCATTGTGAATCCAGCAGCTGACATCTCTCACTCGCCCCATCACAGATCAGCTGACTATTACCAACGACGCGGTACACTCAACGACTACCAGAAGATGGGCTACGCAGCGCCCTTAGACGGGGAGGTTGGACACTGGTGGCGCAAGCCTTTCGGAATGCTGCAGACAAATCTTCGCGAGATCGATGTGGACATGTCTGTCGACGACGTTGCAAGCTACATCGAACAGTACGGCGCCGATGCCTGGCTTATCAGCATAGGCGGAATTCAAGCTCAATATCCAACGGAGTTGAGCTTTCACACCAAGAACCCTCACGTTGAGCAGAGGAAGAGCGGCGACCTCATCTCAGATGCTTTAGACGCTGCTCGATCCAAGGGTCTGCGCTTACTAGCGAGGATGGACTTCTCCAAGGTCTCAGAAAGCACCGCTGCCGAGCATCCAGAATGGTGTTTCAAGTCCCCCACAGGCAATCTTCAGAAGCATACTGGCGACCTGGTCTCTGCGTGTCCTAGCGCTGGCTATTACCAGGAACGGATTTTTGAGACTCTGGAGGAAGTCACACGCCGCTACCCGGTTGACGGTTTCTTCATCAACTGGACAACCATGAACGAGGAAGACTACTACAAGCGCTACCATGGAGTTTGCCATTGTGAAAGCTGTCAAAGCCGTTGGGCGACTCATTCGGGTGGCCTAGAGCTTCCCAAGGGACCCTCGGACGATAATTATGCAGAGTGGCTTCAGTTCAGCCGAGAAGGTACAGTGAGATTCCTAGTGTCAAGCAACATGATCAAAGTGACTGACACTGGCATACAGTCATTGACGAGCTGACTGCCCGCATCCACGCTTACATTGGCAGCAAATTGCCATCGGCATGCCTCATTCTTGGCAAGTCAGCAGACATCATGTTCCACGAAGCAAACAATGCCGTCGGTCGAGAGCTCTGGCATCACGCTACCTCTGAGACGGTCAGCACGTGGATGTCGTACCGACCGAACGTTCCGGTCCTTGTGAACTCTACTACGTTCATGGACATGCCGTACCGCATGGCCAGCGAAGAGCCACTTCACTTTGCGCAATATCTTCTCCAGGCTATGTCTCGTGGAGGCTATCCCTCAACGTACATGATGGCATACCCGGGGCGTCTTCCGTATACGTGTATGGAACTTGGAGCGAAGATAACACAATTCTACAAGAAGTGGCGGACTGTGTACAACGGTCTTCGTCCAGTAGCAAAGACGGCAATTGTGCGTCCCGACCGGGCGAAGATGTCACAGGAGCCCTTCAATGAGGCTTTGTCAGAATTCAGAGGTCTGTATACTGCTATGAAGGAGTTGCATGTTCCTTTCGATGTCATCGCGCACGAGTTCCTGGCTGCCACAGCTCAGAACGGCGGGCTGAAGAGATATGAGGCCATCACGTTGCCGAATCTAGGAAAGCTCAAGCCGGAAGAGGCCGATGCTCTGGACGACTGGGTCAAATCTGGTGGCCGCCTCATCGCGACGGCAGGAAGTGGAGTGGACGACGGTGGCAATATGCAGCTGAATTCATTGCCTGCCCATCGTCAGCTTCTCGTTGACCGTCAACGCGACTCTCTGTGGTCTTCATACTATGCACTGCCGCAGGAGACCGCATCCCCTCACGACTACACCGGCCCAATGGTGCCCTTGTACGGCGCATCACACCTGTATCAGTGGAAAGTCAACAGCCAGGGTGGCTACAAACTTCTAGCTCGTGCACCATTTTCACCTCCAGAAAAGTCCTACGGCAACATCCAGGTTGACCAACGCGGGTACGGGACCTGGAAATATGGCAGTGGCGCGGGTATTGTGATCCCGTTCACAGTTGGCCGAGGCTATCACGAACTCGGTCTCAGCGTTTACAGAGACTTCTATGGCGAGATCCTTAGAGAACACGGTGCCGTGAAGGAGGATATTTCGTGCAGTATCGCCGAGCAAGTCGAGGTAACGATCAACTCCAACGGACCAAAGACCATCATTCATCTGATCAACATGTCTGGCGCCCGGAAACAGAACTTTGGTACGCACTTGCCCATACCAGCAGGAATAATATCGACATCCAGGAAAGATGTCACTGCGTATGCACTGCAGAGCGATACTCCACTCGAAGTCGTCGATGGGAAGATCATGCTGCCAACATTGGACTTGTTCGAAGTTGTCGTGATCGAGTGAAGCTCATACGCTTTATCCAACTCTGTACGCGCGGAAGTTGCGTAGCCGCATTGGACGACGCCAGAAGCACGAGGAACCATTCATCGATTCGCCACTGCCAGCTGGTCATGACCTGACAGGACCAATCTCAAGGCAGTGGTAATTTGCGTAATGGCAAAAGAGATCGACCTCTTGACCTTACCATGCCTGAGATAACATCTCATAAAGACGTTCAATCAAGCCACAGGCTTACTACACGCTTCGTACCAAGTCTTGATCACCAAATTGTTGACCCGTTCCGCGTGCGTATGGTACAAGCCATGAGCGGCATCGTCCCAAACCTCAACCCTCGCACTTGGGATGAGTGCACCGATCCTTGTTGGACCCGCTTCGGGCGGCCAGTCTGTAGCATTGTCAGTCATCTAGCCAGAAGCATACAGCAAGTGAAAGTCTTACTATTGTCCTTTCCACCCGCGACCACAACCACAGGAGTGTCGGGCTTGTTCTTCCCCAGCCATACTAAGTCATCGCTGAAATTGTAGTTCGAGAATAGCTGGACACATCGCTCGAGAGCGACAACATCGTTCCGCCGAATGATGTCGATGAAGAACTGTTGAGATTCGTCGCTCATCTCGATGCCAGCGTGAGTCCCGAAAACACCGCCGATGCTGGCTTTGACGAAGCCTTCCCTGTCTGTACGGAGGCCGGCGAGGATCATGTCCCACAGTTCCCTTGACGGTGCAGTCGGATTACTTTCCATCTGCAACGGATAAGGCATGCTCGGAGCGAGCCAGACGAAGCCTTTGCATTTCGAGCCAGCGCCGGCAGCGTGGAGATGCTTCTGCACTAAGACACTCTCGCCACAGCCCATGCTTGAGCAAACAAATATGAAGCTATCTAGGTCTGTGATCGATTGTATCAACGCCGATGTGTCAGATGCCAGTATGTCGTAGGTGACATCGTCAGCTGCGTGTGGTCCAGTCCACTCGCTTTGGCCGAAGCCGCGACGATCAGGAGCGATACAACGAATGCCGTGTGACTCGACCAGTGGCAGTGTCTGACGCTGCCACATCTTGCCTGTGAGTTCTTTAGCATTACGCTGGCCGTTGCATCGGCAGTATTGATTAACGAACCACTCATTGGCCATCCGTGAATGAACACTATAGCGACGTCCTTCGCTACGTTCGACTCCCGATGCTCGGCTGGCTGAAAGGCGGCTACCGCTCTAGACCGACGATAG
>Ga0265798_10009519_pt1 | contig 12140 bp, 8 predicted proteins | sample P3T30metagenome_FD_192430 | JGI IMG/M metagenome (GOLD analysis project Ga0265798, IMG submission 192430) | Plant litter microbial communities from East Loma Ridge, Irvine, California - P3 T30 | ecosystem: Environmental > Terrestrial > Plant litter > Unclassified | place: USA: California... | reverse complement strand
CGGGTCTTGCGCCGGCGGCATGGCGCGGTCGACGATTTCGCCGAGCGCCAGGCCGACCAGTGAGTGGGTAAGATTGTCCATCTTGCAAGCTTACACTGCCGTATTCATTTGATCCAAATCAGTGTTCACACACCTTTGGCTTGCCTGCGCGCGCATTGTGGCGGATGAAAGCGCACCACGTTGCACCGGAATCGATTGGCGCTGTCACCGTTTCGTGTTGAGTTCACTGAACTGCCGAGTACTTGCATGGTCTGACTGCTATCGAAGCGGGCGTGGAGTGGCGATGAAAGCAGCAGCCTTCAAAAAGTGGTCGGCGCAACTGCTGCAACTGAGCAAGCAGCAGATCGAACAATTGCTGGGGCTGCTTCGCCCGCCGGTCGAGCTCGACCGCGTCTGTGCGCTCATCAATAGCAGCCAGCCAGCTTCTTGTGAATGCATGCATTGCCGGGCGCCGCAGTGTTACCGGCATGGCTTCCATCGTGGCTTGCAGCGCTATCGCTGCCGTTCGTGCGGCAAGACCTTCACGGCCCTGACCGGCACCCCGCTCGCCAGGTTACGCCATCGCGCCAAATGGCTCGATTACCTGGGCGCGATGCTCGACTCGAAGTCGGTGCGCGCCAGCGCCAAGGTGGTCAGCGTCCATCGCAATACCAGCTTCCGCTGGCGCCACCGCTTTCTCCACTTGAGCAAGCACGACCGGCCGGAAGGCTTGCGCGGGATCGCCGAGGCGGATGAATTGTTCCTGCTCGAGTCGCAAAAAGGCGCGCGCCAATTGACCCGTCCGGCCCGCAAGCGAGGCGGGGTCGCCAGCCGACGCGGCATCAGCCGGGAGCACGACTGTGTGCTGGTGGCGCGCGACCGCGAGGGGCGTACGTTCGATTTCGTGCCGGGGCGCGGCGCGGTCACCGCAGCGCAACTGCATCAGCACCTGCTGCCGCTGCTCGACGCCAGCGTTTTGCTGGTGACCGACAGCCATGGCGCGTACCGCGTCTTTGCCAGCGAAGCCGGCATCACGCATGAGGCCGTCAACCTGCGCCGGGGCGAGCGGGTGCGCGGCGCAGTCCATGTGCAGAACGTGAACGGTTATCACCGACGCTTCCGGCAATGGCTGGCGCGCTTCAATGGTGTGGCGTCGCGTTACCTGCCGAATTACCTTGGCTGGCGCTGGGCATTGGACGGCGAACGCGTGATCTCTGCGGATGAACTGTTGCGAGCGGCGATCGGTGTTTTCAACGCAAAACGGTGACAGCGCCAATCGATTTCCCCGCTCAGCCAAACCCATGTTGACCAGACTCAGCCATATTTGATGCAAGTCAAAGATTTGCCGGAGCTAGCTCAATAGACTGGCCCCATATCGCGCCGCTTTGCAGTTCCGCAAACCCGGCCCGCAGCCGGAGTCAAGTTCCCATGCTCGTGAAAGCGCTTTTAGTCCCCAGCCGTATTCCACCGTTCGCGCCTGCCATGGCGCCGCCCGCCGCCGCCAAATTCCACCGCGTCGAATTCGATGCCGGCCTGCTCGGCCGCCTGGGCAAATCCGGCCCGCGCTACACCTCGTACCCGACCGCCGACCGTTTCACGCCCGCATTCGGCTACCGTGACTACCTGCACGCGGTGGCCGGCGTGCGCACCCGCGGCGCCAAGCGGCCGCTGTCGCTGTACCTGCACATTCCGTTCTGTGACACCGTCTGCTACTACTGCGCCTGCAACAAGATCGTCACCAAACGACGCGACAAGGCCGCCACCTACCTGTCGTACCTGAAGCGCGAGATCGAGATGCAGGGCATGCTGTTCGCCGGTATCAACGACATCGAGCAGTTGCACTTCGGCGGCGGCACCCCGACTTATCTGTCGGACCAGCAGATGGGCGACTTGATGGCCCACATCCGGCGCAGCTTCCGGTTCGCGCCGGATGACGTCGGCGAATACTCGATCGAGGTCGATCCGCGCACGGTATCCGCCCAGCGCGTGCACAGCCTGCGGGCCCAGGGCTTCAACCGCATCAGCCTGGGCGTGCAGGATTTCGACCCCGACGTGCAGAAGGCAGTGAACCGGGTCCAGCCCGAGCACGAAACGCGCGCCGTGATCGAGGCCGCGCGCGCTGCCGGTTTCCGCTCGATCAGCATCGACCTGATCTACGGCCTGCCGAAGCAGACCATGGACACCATGACGGCGACGCTGGATAAAGTGGTGGCCGCCGGTCCGGACCGCATCTCGGTGTATCACTACGCCCATATGCCGCACCTGTTCAAGCCGCAGCGCCGCATCGAGGGTGCCGACATGCCCGACAGCGACACCAAGCTGCGCATGCTGCAGCTATGCATCGAGCGCCTGGGCGCGGCCGGCTACGTGTACATCGGCATGGACCATTTCGCCAAACCGGACGACGACCTGGCCGTGGCCCAGCGCCAGGGTCGGCTGCACCGCAACTTCCAGGGCTATTCGACCCATGCCGACGCTGATTTGGTCGCCTGCGGTGTGTCGAGCATCGGTGCGGTCGGCGCCACCTACAGCCAGAACGCCAAGACGCTCGAGGAGTACTACGACATGATCGACCAGAACGAACTGCCGGTGCAGCGCGGCCTCTGCCTGTCGATGGACGACCTGCTCCGGCGCACGATCATCCAGAAGCTGATGTGCCAGTTCGAGCTGTCGATTCCGGCCATCGAGCAGGCGTTCCCGATCGTGTTCGACAAATACTTCGCCGCCGAACTGGCGCAGCTGCGCACGATGGAGGCCGACGGCCTGCTGCACATCGACCACGATTGGCTCAGCGTATCGATGAAAGGGCGGCTGCTGATCCGCAATGTGTGCATGGTGTTCGACAGCTACCTGGCCACGCGCGCCGAGGGAGCGCGCCACTCGCAGACCATCTGATACGCGCCTGGCCGGCGCGCCGCGCCGCCACCCGCAACGCTGTAGCCGTGCCCCACCCGGAGGATGAACGCATGAGTGCAGTGCTGGCAGACGCGATCGCCGAAGCGGCGGCAAGGCAGGCGCGCATGGACGCGAACGCATGCTTGCACTGCGGCCGGCCGTTGCAGGCCGACGCCGAGTGGCAAGCCACGATCGAAGGCGCCGCGCAATCGATGTGCGGCGCCGCTTGCGCCTCGGCCGCCCAGGCCATCGCCGACGCCGGCTTCGCTGCCTATTACGCCTGCCGCACCGGCTTCGCGCCGCCCGCCTGCGCGCTTGATCCGGATGCAGGCGTGCCCGCCGCCGGCGCCGCGTTCGAGGCCGACCCGCGCGCGATCCTGGCCGGCGCGGCCGAATTCACGGTCGATGGCGTGCGCTGCCCGGCCTGCGTCTGGCTGATCGAACGCCGCCTGGCTGGCCTGGCCGGCGTGCGCGCGGCGCAGCTCGACCCGGCCGGCGGCAGGCTGTCGGTGCGCTGGGATCCGACTGCCTGCAACCTTGAGGCCATCCTGGCCAGTTTGCGCGCGATTGGCTTCAGCGCCTGGCCGAGTTTCGATGGCGGGAGCGGCGCGCATCTGGAGCGCTCGCGCAAGACACTACTGCGCCAGTTGAGCGTGGCCGGCCTGTCGACCTTGCAGGTGGCGATGGTGGCGCTGCCGGCCTGGCTGTCCGGCGTGGTCGACCAAGAGGTCAAGACCGGCGACGGTGCGGCCGACACGCTGGACTGGGCCGGCCTGCTGTTCACGCTGCCCGCGGTGCTGTATTCGGCGCGCCCGTTCTTTGGCGGCGCCTGGCGCGGCCTGCGGCGCGGCGCCCTGAATATCGACACGGCGCTGGCGCTGGGCATCGGCGGCGCCTTTGGCGGCAGCTGCGCGGCGCTGCTGTGGGGCGGCGAAGCCTATTTCGGTTCGGTGTCGCTGTTCGTGTTCCTGCTCCTTGGTGGGCGCTACCTGGAACTGGCCGCGCGGCGCGACGCCGCCGGTGCGCTCGAACGCCTGCAGCGCGGCTTGCCGGCCACCGCGCTGCGACTGCGCGGCGACCCGCTGGCGCGCGACACCGACCTGGTGCCGGCCGGCGCGTTACGCCCGGGCGACCTGGTGCTGGTCCAGGCCGGCCAGGCGGCGCCGGCCGACGGCATCATCCACGAAGGCGAGACGGTGCTCGACCTGACGCTCCTGGGTGGCGAAAGCCGCACCCGCCAGCGCGGCCCGGGCGCCACGCTGCCGGGCGGCGCCGCTAACGTTGGTCAGGCCATTGTGATGCGCATCATCGCGCGCGCCGACGACAGCACGCTGGCCTTGCTGGTGCGGCTGGCCGAACGCGCGGCGCAGGGCAAGCCGATCCTGGCGCGGCGCGCCGGCCGTGTGGCCGGATGGTTCATGGGCGGCTTGCTGGCGCTGGCGGCGCTGGTGTTCTGCGCCTGGCTGCCAATCGACGCCGCGCGCGGCTGGCAGGCGGCGCTGGCGGTGCTGATGATCGCTAGTCCCTGCGCGCTATCGCTGGCCAGCCCGAGCGCGCTGGCCGCCGCCGGCGACCGGCTGCTGCGGCGCGGCGTGCTGGCATTGCGAGCGCACACGCTGGAAACGCTGGACCGCGCCACCCACGTGGTGTTCGACAAGACCGGCACCCTGACCCAGGGCCGCCCGGTGCTGCGCCAGGCGCTGCCGGTGGGCGCGCTCGGCGTCGACGAATGCCTGCGCATCGCCGCGGCGCTGGAAGCGGACAACCCGCACCCGCTGGCGGCGCCGATCCGCGCTGCCGCCGCTGAACTTGACCGAATCGGTGAGCAGTTCGCGGGCGAGCTCGATGAACAACTTGAGACGGCCGCAGCGGTCCAGGCCGAGCGCGTGCGCTTCGTGATCGGGCAGGGCGTCGAGGGGTATGTGGGCGAGCGCCCCTACCGGCTCGGCAGCGCAACCTGGGTCGAGGGCCTGGCCGGCGGCCTGGCGCGGGCGGCGGTGCCGGCCGGGACCACCTCGGTCTGGCTCGGCAACGCCGACGGCTACCTGGCGCGCTTCGACCTGAGCGACGAATTGCGGCCCGATGCGCTGGACGTGGTGGAGCGCCTGCGCGCGGCCGGCAAGACGGTGCTGTTACTCAGCGGCGACGAGCAGATGGCGACCCAGTCGGTGGCCGCGCAACTGGGCATTGCCGGCGCCATGGGCGGCCGGCAGCCACAGGAAAAACTGAACGTGGTGCGCCGCCTGCAGCGCGAAGGCGCGGTGGTGGCGATGGTGGGCGATGGGGTCAACGACGCGGCGGTGCTGAGCGGCGCCGACGTGTCGTTCGCGATGGCCGGCGCTGCCGACGGTCGTCCCGGCGCCGAACTGGCCCAGCTGCATGCCGACGGCGTGCTGCTGGGCGACGGCCTGGCGCCACTGGCCGACGCCGCCGACACCGCGCGCCGCGCGCTGGCCGTGATCCGCCAGAACCTGGCCTGGGTCACGCTGTATAACGTGGCGGCGATTCCGGCGGCAGCGGCCGGGCTGCTGCAGCCGTGGATGGCGGGCGCCGCCATGGCGGTGAGTTCGGCGCTGGTGGTGCTCAATGCGTTGCGCCTGCGGCACGATTAAGCACGCAACATAGCCTCTCGCGCGATCGACGTGTCTTCATGGATCTCCTTGCACCCGCACACTGCAGCCAGGCGCTCAAGCTGGCCAACATGACCGGGTTGCCATTGCTGCTGCTTGGCGCAAATGGCGAACTCAGCGGTGCGCCGAAATACGCCCGTCCGCAAGCAGGGGCTGCGGCGCTAGCGAGTCATCCAGCGAAGGTTGATGGGATGATCGACATGTCCCGCAGGGTCAACGATCGCCCGGCTGTGGTGCTTGTCAGCAGGCCAACCGGCAAACAGCCGGCGATCACCATGGATAAAGCGATCCGCCCGTACCATCATCCGGACTATGGCCCGACGATCGCCGCGCTCAACGTCAGGCTGACTTGACGTAGTCTGCGCCGGATCTGCCCTTACATCGTCGGCCCACGCCCGATGCCGCTTTCCTTCTCGATCCGGTCCTGGCACTCGATGCACAAGCGCACGGTCGGCGTGGCCAGCAGGCGCTCGTCGGGAATCGCGCAGCCGCACGACTCGCAGATGCCGGCGCCGCCGGCGTCGAGCTTGCCCAGTGCGACGTCGATCTCGTGCAGGGTATTGGTGTCGTGTTCGGCCAGGTGCGCTTCGTCGTGGCTGATCATCTCGGCGGTCGGGCGGTCGTCGCCCGGCACCGTGTGCGCGCCGGGTGCAATGGATGGTGTGTCGCCTTCGTCGGCAACGGTGCGCGCACGCACCGCGCCCAGCAGATCTTCACGCGCCGAGGTCAAGCGCTGCTTCATTTGTTCGTGTACGGATTGCGAAAGTGGTGGCATAGCATCTTCCTTTTCTGCTCAATCGTGCCGGACGAGGGCAAGCCCTCCCCACGGAATGGTTGAAAATGTGCGCTCGCCGCGTCGATGCGGCAAAGCACACTTGCAACTTAGTCTAGCCGATCGCGCGCCGATCAAGCGCCAGCTTGATCCGGGCGCGCTGCGTCTTGCGCACCCCAACGGGCAATCACGCGCACGTAGGCCAGTTCGGCCAGCAACTCGACCAGGGTCTGGGTCACGATCACCGCCGGCAGCAGCGGCAGCGCGCCCGGCACCGCCAGCGCCAGCGGCAGCACCACCAGCGAATTGCGGGTGGCGCCGCTGAAGGCGACCGCGCGCCCGGCCGGCGCGGGCAAGCGAAACAGGCGCGCCACCAGCCAGCCGGCGACCGGCGCCAGCAGCGCGAAGGCGACATACAGCGGCACCACACCCAGCGCCGCGTCAAGCGCCTGGCCCAGTTGCGGCAGCACCGAGGCCACCACGATGAACAGCACCAGCGCGGTCGCCGGCACCGGCAGCAGTCCCAGCGCCGCGCCCGTGCGTGCGCCGGCGCGGCTGCGCGCGGCCCACCGCTGCACCAGCGCCGCCAGCATCAGCGGCGCGGCGATCAGCCATGCGAAGGCATCGATGAAGGGACCCGGCTGCACCAGCGTCGCCGCCGCTTCGCCCAATAGCAGGTTCAGATACAGCGGCAACAGCAGCATCTGCGCCACCAGCAGCGCCGGCGTCGCTGCCAGCAGCAGGCGTGCATCGGCCCGGCCCAGGTGCGAGAACGTGACCACGTAATCGATGCACGGCGCCAGCAGCACCAGCAGCACGCCCAGCTGCACCATCGGCACGTCGGGCGCCAGCGGCAGCAGCAGCGCCACCAGCAGCGGCACCACGACGAAGTTGGTAACGAGGAGCGCGCCGAGGAAGCGCGCCTGCGCGAAGGCGCGACCCAGTTCGGCCAGCGGTACCTGCAGGAAGGTCACGAACAGCATGAAGGCCAGCGCCGGATTGACCAGCGCTTCGAGCGCCGTGGTGGCGGGCAGGGCGAGGGCGGCCAGCACGGCGGCGGCCACCGCGCCGAAATAGATGGCGATCTGGCGTGCTTCGAGGGTGTCCCTGAGGTGCTGCATGGGTGGTCCTGGTTGGTCACTGATGGCGGCATTATAAGGATGCCGGCCCGGCCGCCCGGCCGCAAAGTGCAGACCCGGCGCCTGCTGGTGTAAGATCGCGCCGATCCTTTTGACCTGTTTCCGAACTCGCAGGAGCGCCATGCGCCGCACGTTTTACCGCAGTCTTTTCTTGTACTGGCTGGCGATTGCCCTTGGCGGCGCGCTGGCCTTCATGGTGCCCGTGGTCGGCTTCCCGTTCGGGATCGGCATGCTGCTGTACTTCGTGTACGCGATTGCCTACTGGCTGTGGTTCGCGCTGTTCTTCCGTCACCGCGAGCGCAAGTTCACGCTGTTCAACCTGAAAGGGCATCAGTTCAATCTGGCGGTGGCCGGCCTTGGGCTGGCGCTGCCGGCCGTGTTTCTGCTGCTGGGCTGGAAAGTGCTGGCCTGCTTCGGCGCGGTGCTGGTGTTCGTCGGCGGCGAACTGGAAATCAAGGACCGCATCATCGCCGCCGGCGCCGGCAGCGATGCGCTGGCGCGCGCCGGACGCCTGGACGGGCAAGACCGCTAGCGCGTACGTACGCCGGCAAACAACTGTCAACATTGTTGAACTGCTCACTTCCGTGATACCTTGTTTCTCGGCAATTTAGCAGTGAAGTCACGCAGTTCAACACGTCACGACAACCGAAAGAGATCCACGATGCCCGCTTCCCGCCTGCGCGCCACAGTCGCCGCCCTGTTCCTTCCCGCCGTCCTTGCCACGACCGTCGCTGCGGCGCTGATTCCGTCGGCCAGTGCAGCGACGCCGGCGCCAAGCGCCAAGGCTGCCGTCGCGCCATACAAGGCCTTCGACGCCTGGGCCGACAAATTCGCCGAAGACTGGGTGCGCCTGAACCCGCAGATGGCAACCTCGACCCAGTACTTCACCGGCGCCGAGCAGGCCAGGCTGGACCGCGAACTGACCCCATTGAACCCGGCCTACCGCAAGAAGGTGCAGGACATGGCCAAGGCCGGCATCAAGCGCCTGGACGGTTTCGCCGCCAGTCCGCTCGATGAAACCCAGAAGATCTCGGCCGCCGTGATGCGCTGGTCGCTGCAGAACGTCGTCGCCAACGAAGCTTTCGAAGACTACAACTGGGTGTTCTCGCAGTTCAGCGGCGTGCAGGTCGGCCTGGTCAATTTCATGACCAACACCCACCCGCTGCGCAACGCCCAGGACGTCGACAGCTACCTGGCGCGCCTCGATCAGGTGGGCACGCGCATGGACGAAGCGCTGGCGCGCGGCAAGGGCGCCGCCGCCAAGGGCTTGATCCCGCCGCGCTTCATCCTCGAGCGGGCCCAGTTCCAGGTCGACCATTTCCTGAAACCGTCGGCCGCCGAAAATGTGCTGGTGACGTCGCTGGCCGAGAAGACCGCCGACCTGAAGGACCTGACGCCGCAGGCACGCGAAGCCGCCATCGCGCGCGCCACCCGCGCGGTCGAAACGAAAGTCCGCCCGGCCTACACCCGCGTCCAGGCGCACCTGGCCGGGATTCACCCGAAGACCGGCGACGTGGCCGGCATCTCGCGCCTGCCCGGCGGCGACAAGGCCTATGCGCGCGCGCTGGAAAACTTCACCAGCACCAAGCTCACGGCCGAGCAGATCCACAACATCGGCCTGCGCGAAGTGGCGCGCATCGAAGCCGAGATGGACAAGCACCTGCGCGCGCAGGGCCTTTCCGAAGGCGGCATCGAGGCCCGCATGAAGCAGTTGGATGCGCGCTTCCAGCCGAAGGGCGACGCCGATCCGCGTCCCGCCATCATCGCCAGCTACAACGAGATGGTGCGCGACGCCGAGCGTCGTAGCGCCTCGCTGTTCAACCTGAAGCCACGCGCCCCGGTCGACGTGCGCCGCGTGCCGCCGCTGACCGAACCGTCGGCCGCCGCCCACTACAGCATGCCGGCGCCGGACGGCAGCCGTCCCGGCATCTTCTGGGTGCCGCTGCGCGGACCGACCTTCGACATGATCCGCATGCGCAGTCTGGCGTACCACGAAGCGGTGCCGGGCCACCACTTCCAGCTGGCGATCCAGCAGGAGCAGACGGGCATCCCGAAATTCCGCAGCCAGCGCATCTTCAGCGGCGGCAGCGCCCACTCGGAAGGCTGGGCGCTGTACACCGAGCGCCTGGCGGTGGAGCAAGGCTGGTATGAGGGCGACGTGCCGGGCCTCTTGGGCGCACTCGGCTCGGAATTGTTCCGCGCGCGCCGCCTGGTGGCCGACACCGGCATCCACACCAAAGGCTGGACGCGCCAGCAGGCGATCGACTACGGCATGGGCGTGCAGGAAACCGAGCGCTACATCGTGTGGCCGGGCCAGGCCAATGCCTACATGATCGGCATGCTGCGCATCCTGGAACTGCGTCAGAAAGCGCAGACCGAGCTGGGCGACAAGTTCACGCTGCCAGCCTTCCACGACCTGGTGCTGGGCGCCGGCTCGGTGCCGCTCGATGTGCTGGGCGAGCTGGTCGATAACTGGATCGCGACCCAGAAGAAAGCCTGATCGGGAGCGGCGCGGCATCGCCTCGGTTTACTGACTTGTAGCGTCATGCAACGCCATCCCCGCCAGCGCGGGGGTGGCGTTTTTGCATTGGAGCGCGATCGGCGCGCTGGTCGCCGGGCCATGCGAGGTGAATCAAACCTGTTGCGATAACACGAATGATAATGATTCTCGTTTACATATCTTTACGTTCTTCGTAGAATCGTTGTTTTCCAAGCAGTGTTTCGATTTACGTTCGGCATTTACCTGAAAGAGACAGCTCCAATGAAACCAATAACAAGCCGCAAGCATCCACAACGTCGCAGCCAGGCAGTCGGCACCGCGCTGGCCGCCGTCCTGCTGCCGCTGGCCGCACAAGCTGCCGATGCGCCAGCCCCGGACGCGACCACCATTGCGCCGCAGTCCACCGTCGAAGTGGTCGGCAAGAACGACAATCCGTTCCGCGCCGAATACGCGTCGTCGCCGAAGTACACCGAAAAACTGGTCGACACGGCGCAAACCGTGCAAGTGATCAAGAAAGAACTGTTCGAGCAGCAGGGCGCGCTGACGCTGACCGAAGCGCTGCGCAACACCCCGGGCGTGGGCGCCTTCTTCCTGGGCGAGAACGGCAACACCAACACCGGCGACGCCATCTACATGCGCGGCTTCGACACCTCGAACAGCATCTTTGTCGACGGCGTGCGCGACATCGGCTCGATCTCGCGCGACGTGTTCAACCTGGAGCAGATCGAAGTGCTGAAAGGCCCGGCCGGCACCGACAATGGCCGCGGCGCGCCGACCGGCTCGGTCAACCTGGTGACCAAGAAAGCCAACCTGACCGATGCGGTATCGGCCGCGATCACTGGCGGCAGTGGTTCGCAAAAGCGCGTCACGGCCGACGTCAATCAGGTGCTGAGCGAAGAGCGCGGCATCGCGCTGCGCCTGAACGTGCTGGCCCAGGATTCCGACGACGCCGGGCGCGACGTGGTGCGCGATAAACGCTGGGCGTTGGCGCCGAGCATCGGCTTCGGCCTGAACGGCCCGACCCGCGTGCACGTCGACTTCCTGCACGTGGACCAGAACAATATCCCGGATGGCGGCGTGTACGTGGTCGGCCTGCCGGGATTCACCAGCCCCGACCGCGCGCGTCCGTTCATCGGCGACGCGCCGAAGGTCGATCCGAAGAATTTCTACGGCTCGGTCAATGACTACGACGACGTCAAAGCCGACATGGGTACCGTGCGCATCGAGCACGAGTTCTCGCCGAGCATGAAGCTGCATAACATCAGCCGTTACGGCACAACCCGCCAGGACTACCTGCTCACCGCCTTCCTCACCAGCGGCGCAAACCTGGCCACGCCGAATCCGGCTGATCCAAACACCTGGACCCTGGCGCGCAGCATCCGCACCGGCAAGGACCAGGAAAACAAGATCCTCACCAACCAGACGGTATTGACCTCGCAGTTCGCCACCGGCGCCGTGAACCATACCCTGGTGGCCGGCCTGGACATCACCAGCGAGCGCCAGACCACCTGGGGCTTGAGCGGCCTGGGTACGCTGCCGGCGGCCAACATCTACCGCCCGAACCCGAACGACGCGCCGACGGTCGTCCCCAACGTGCGCCGCACCGGCGCCTACAGCGAAGGGGAAGTCGACACCCAGAGCGTGTACCTGTTCGACACCGCCAAGATCGGCGAGAACTGGATCATCAACGGCGGCGTGCGCCTTGACCATTTCCGCGGCGACTATGCGGTGGTGGCCTTGACCAACAACGTGCTGGCCAACACCCGCTTCAAGGTCGGCGACAACCTGGTCAACGGCAAGCTGTCGGCGCTGTACAAGCCGAGCGCCAACAGCAGCCTCTACGCCACCGTGGCCAGCTCCAAGGCGCCGCCGGGCAGCAGTTTCACGGTCTCGGGCAGCCTGAATAGTGCGCAGAACCCGATCTACGATCCGCAAGAAACCACCACCGTCGAATTCGGCGGCAAGCTCGACCTGCTCAAGAGCAAGCTGTCGCTGTCGGCCGCGCTGTACCGCACCAAGGTCGAAAACGAAGTCGAGCAGGATCCGGTCGACCTGCAGTACTACCAGACCGGCGAGAAGCAGGTGCAGGGTGTCGAGTTGGGCGCAACCGGCGAACTGGCGCCGCACTGGCTGATCAGCGCCGGCTACGCCTACATGGACACCACGGTCGAACGCGGCCGCAACGTGACCGCCTCGGGCGAGAACAGCCTGACCTACACGCCCAA
>Ga0265798_10009517_pt1 | contig 12142 bp, 9 predicted proteins | sample P3T30metagenome_FD_192430 | JGI IMG/M metagenome (GOLD analysis project Ga0265798, IMG submission 192430) | Plant litter microbial communities from East Loma Ridge, Irvine, California - P3 T30 | ecosystem: Environmental > Terrestrial > Plant litter > Unclassified | place: USA: California... | reverse complement strand
GCCCAGCGTGACCGACTGCGTGTGCGAGGCACCCGCAGCGTCGGTCCACGCGATCGACACCTGGTCGCCCGAGGCGTGGGCCTGGATCGCCGCGGTCAACGAGGAGGCGCTGGTCACCGCGGTCCCGTCCACCCCCGTGATCGTGTCGCCGGCCACGAGGCCCGCGCTCTCGGCCGCGCTGCCCGCGACCGTGCCGGCGATGACGACCCCGGTGCCCGTGCCGCTCGTCGTGCCGTCGATCTGCGCGCCCAGGAAGGCCGGCAGCCCGATCTGGATCGTCGAGCTGGCCTGGCCCGCCTCGATCTGCTTGGCGATGGCCATCGCGTCGTCGATGGGGATGGCGTAGCCCGTGATCGGCGTCGTGCCCGAGGAGGCGGCCGTGACGATGCCGACGACGTCGCCGTCGGCGTCGCGCAGCGGGCCGCCCGAGTCGCCGGAGACGACGTCGGACTGGACCTCGATGAGGCCCGACAGCGACTCGCTGCCCGAGCCCGACTCGCTCTGCACCTGGATGGCCTGGTCGGTCGCCAGGACGGTCCCGGTCGCGGTGACGAGGTCGCCGGTGCCGCCCGCGTTGCCGGTGGAGTGGACGGCGTCGCCCGTCGCGACGTCGCTCGACGTGTCGAAGGTGGCCGGCGTCAGCCCGCTCGCGTCCTGCAGCTGCAGGACGGCGACGTCGTTCGTCGCGTCGGTCCCCACGACGTCGGCCGTGTAGGTGCGGCCGGTCGTCTCGTCGGTGACCTCGATGCTCGTGGCGCCCTGGACGACGTGGTTGTTCGTGAGGATCAGGCCGCCGGCCGTCATGATCATGCCCGTGCCCGCCGACTTGTACGAGTCGTCGTAGTTCAGGGTCGACACGATGGTGACGACGCCCTGGGTCTCCTCCGCGGTCGCGGCCGTCGCGGCGGTCTCCGACGAGCCCGTGCCGCCCTGGGTCTCCTGCTGCTGCGGTGTGCCGGTGCCGCCCTGCGTGCCGCCGAAGGGGGAGGTGGCGTCGCCCGACTGCGGCCCGAGCAGCTGGGGGGCGAGCTCGAGGGCCTGCTGCTGGCTGGCGGCGGTGGCCGCGGCACCGGCGGCGGCCACGCCGGCCGCGTTGCCGACGGCCCAGGCGCCCGCGCCGGCCCCGCCGACCCCGACGACGATCGCGGCGGCGGCGCCGGTGAGCACCATCCAGCGGCGTGGACGACGACGGGCGGCCGCCGGGCCCGAGAAGGTCGGGGGGACCGGTGCCGTGCCGGGAGCGGACATCCAGGTGGGGGCCTGCGGCTCGGGGGAGCTCTGCTGCGACACGTACCGTGCGTCCGAGGAGCCGGTCACGTGCGGGAGGGCGTGGGCGGACGTCGGCGGGGCGTCGGCGGGCGTCGGCCGGGGGGCGGCGTCGTGGGGGGTGGTGTCCGGGCCGGTGCCGTTCGTGGCGTCGCTCTCTCGGTCGTTCATGGTGGCCTCCTGGGGCTCGTGGTTCGTGATGACCACAGAACTGCCTCTCCCCAAGGAATCCCTATGACGAGTCTCGGAGCAGGCGGGGAGTTCCGTGAGGAGCGACCCGGAGGCGCGGCCTCCCGTCCTCCCCGCGACGGACCGGGGTCCTCCCGGGGTCGCGCCGTCCGAGAAACGTCCTCGACGACCCGTGTAGTTCCGATACGCTGGACGCCGAAGGAGGTTCACGATGGCAGAGCCCGCAGGCCACGTCCCCGACGCCGACCGCCCCGGCGATCAGACGTCCGGCAGCCCCACGACCGGAGACGGCGTGCCCGTCACCGAGCCCTCGACCCGGCAGTTCGGCGTCGGCGGCCCCCGCGAGGTCGACACGACCCTCAGCTTCAACGAAGAGTTCCAGGCGCAGCTCGCGGCGCTCGAGGGCGGCGTGTCCACCGACGAGCGCGACGCCGTCTCCGCCCTCCCCTCCGGCTCGGCCCTCCTCGTCGTGCGCCGCGGCCCGAACATCGGCGCGCGCTTCCTCCTCGACTCCGACGTCACCGTGGCGGGTCGCCACCCCGAGGCCGGCATCTTCCTCGACGACGTGACGGTGAGCCGCAAGCACGCCGAGTTCCGTCGTCAGGGCACCACCTTCAGCGTCCGCGACCTCGGGTCGCTCAACGGCACCTACTTCGACGGCGTGCGCATCGACGAGGCCCTCCTCAGCGACGGCGCAGAGGTGCAGGTCGGCAAGTTCCGGCTCACCTTCTACGCGTCGCGGGTCGACCTGGCCCACCTGGCGCTCGGGTAGTGACCCGCACCGCCGCCGCCCGGTCGTCCCAGGCCGGGCCGTCCGACCTGTTGACGATCGGGCAGGTGCTCGCCCGGCTGAAGCCGGAGTTCCCCGACCTCAGCAACAGCAAGCTCCGCTTCCTCGAAGAGCGCCAGCTCGTCACGCCGATCCGCACACCGTCCGGCTACCGCAAGTTCTCGTCGGCCGACGTCGAGCGCCTCCGGTTCATCCTCGGGCTGCAGCGCGACCACTACCTGCCCCTCAAGGTCATCCGCCAGCACCTCGACGACCTCGACGCCGGTCGCCCGACCGGCCTCCCCGCGGGCTCGGCCCCGGTGTCGCTCGTCACGTCGGCCACGCGCCGGCTCGGGCGCGACGAGCTGCTGCGCCGCACGGGCGCGTCCGCGAGCCTCCTCGACGACGCGGTCAGCGCCTCCCTCATCTCTCCGTCCGACGCCTACGGCGACGACGCCGTCACCATGCTCTCGGCCCTGGTCGAGCTCGCGCGATCGGGCATCGAGCCGCGTCACCTGCGGGTCGTCCGGGCCGCGGCCGAACGCGAGCTCGGGCTCATCGAGAACGCCCTGGCCTCGGTCTCGAGGCGTCGTGACGCGGCGGGCCGCGCCCGCGTCGCGGAGCAGTCGCGAGAGCTCGCGGCGCAGCTCGACGTCGTCCGCACGACGCTCGTGCGCACGGCCCTCGACGGCCTCGACACGTAGACGTCGCGTCCGTCGAGGAATATCCTCGACACGCCGACCCCTCGGAGCGGATGTCGCCTGGTCGACCGCCCGACATGGGTACGTTGGACCTTGTCGAACCATCAACTCGATGTTGAAGGTTCTGAGGTCACGACGAAGAACAGTGGAAGGCAGCTGCATGAGTGAGTCAGGTTCCCCCGAGGAGAACCGCTACGAGCTGGGCCTGCTGTTCACGGACGGCATGCCCGACCTCGACGCCGACAACGGCTACCGCGGCACGGTCGCCGCGCGCGCGGCCGGCATCAGCTACCGTCAGCTCGACTACTGGGCCCGGACCGGCCTCGTCGAGCCCACGATCCGCGGCGCCGCGGGCTCGGGCTCGCAGCGGCTCTACGGCTTCCGCGACATCCTCGTGCTGAAGCTCGTCAAGCGCCTCCTCGACACCGGCATCTCGCTGCAGCAGATCCGCACGGCCGTGAACCAGCTCCGCGAGTCGGGCGTCAGCGACCTCGCCCAGACGACCCTCATGAGCGACGGCGCGAGCGTCTACCTCTGCACCTCCGACGACGAGGTCATCGACCTCGTGAGCCGAGGCCAGGGCGTCTTCGGCATCGCCGTCGGCAAGGTGCTCCGCGAGGTCGAGACCAGCCTCGTCGAGCTCGACAGCACCCCGGCGGCCGACCCCTCCGACGAGCTGGCCGCGCGGCGCACCCGCGCCAGCTGAGTCCCGCCACGGCGTCGACGGACGCCGACGACGAAGGCCCCGTGCCGTCCTGTCGGACGTCGGGGCCTTCATCGTGCGGATCGCCGCGCCTCCCGGGGGAGGCATCGTCCCGACGCCGTCAGCGGGTCGCGGGCTCGGCGTAGTCGCCGATCTTCGCCGTGCGCATGATGCGCTCGAGCAGCTGGTCGAAGTTGCGCGCCATCTCCTGCGCGCTCTCGCCGGGCCAGGCGTGCAGCGGCTTGGCCGCGCCCTGGGCCTGCTGCAGCGACGTGCGCTCGGGCAGCTGCGGGCTGAGCACGAGCGGGCCGAACATGTCGCGCAGCTCCTTGATGCGGAACTGGTGCTCGATGGACTGCACGCGCGCCCGGTTCACGATGATGCCGAGGGGCTGGAGGCGCGGCGAGAGACCCCGACGGATCTCCTCGATGGCACGCAGGGCCCGGTCGGCGGCCGCGACGCTGAAGAGTCCCGGCTCGGTGACGACGGTGACGCGGTCCGACGCGGCCCAGGCCGTGCGGGTGAGGGCGTTGAGCGACGGGGCGCAGTCGATGAGCACGAGGTCGTAATCGGCCTCGACGTTCGCGAGGGCCTCCTCGAGCTTCCAGATGTCGCGGATCGAGGGGTGCGGCCCGTCGAAGTTGATGGCCGACGGGCTGCCGATCATGACGTCGATCTTGCCCTGACGACCCTTGGTCCAGCCGCTCGGGGCGATGGCCGCGCGGACGGTCTTCTCCTTCGGCGAGGCCAGGACGTCGGCGACGTTGAGGTGCCCGGCCACCGTGATGTCGAGGCCCGTGGAGACGTCGGACTGGGGGTCGAGGTCGACGACGAGGGTCCGGAGGCCCTTGGCGAACGCCGCGGAGGTGAGCCCGAGCGTCACGGTCGTCTTGCCGACGCCCCCCTTGAGAGAACTGACGCTGAGTACATGCACGACTCACACGATAGCTTCACCGCCGACGAAGCGCCTGCAGGCACGGCGGTCCGCACCGCATTCCGCGGCCCACCCGCCCGTGCGCCGGTCGCGGGAGGCCGCCCGGACGTGGTGGAGTAGTGCGGTGACCGTTCGTGCCATCCGCCTCTTCGGCGACCCCGTCCTCCGTTCCCCCTCGTCGCCCGTGTCGATCGGCGACCCCCGCCTCGAGTCGCTCGTCGACGACCTGCTCGACACCGTCCGCGAGCCGGGCCGCGCCGGGGTCGCCGCTCCCCAGATCGGCGTCGACCTGCGGGCCTTCAGCTACAACGTCGACGGCGAGGTCGGCTACGTGCTCAATCCGGTCGTCGTCGAGGCCTCGGGCGTGCACGAGCTCGTCGACGAGGGCTGCCTCTCGGTGCCGGGCTTCTGGTTCCCGACGCCGCGGTGGTCGTACGCCCGCGTCGAGGGGCTCGACCTGGCCGGCGACCGGGTCGTGCTCGAGGGCACCGGGCTCATGGCCCAGGCCCTGCAGCACGAGACCGACCACCTCGACGGCACGCTGTACGTGCTCACGCTCGAGCCCGAGACGAAGCGCGAGGCCATGCGGCAGATCCGCGCCAGCGACTGGTGGCGGCTCTGACGCCGTCGGTCGCTCGCCTCAGCGGGAGTGCCGCCCGGTCGTCGGCGCGGCGCTGACCGTCCGCACCGACTCCGTGTTCGGGAAGGTCGTGTAGAGCTCCGCGATCTGGGACGCGAAGTCGCTGAGCACGACGCTCCGCTTGACGCTCATCTTGGGCGTGAGGTGGCCGCCGGCCTCGGTCAGCTCGACCGGCAGCACGACGAACTTGCGCACCGACTCCGCCCGCGACACCGTCGAGTTCGCGAGGTCGACCGCCCGCTGCACCTCGGCGAGCACGGCCGGGTGCGTCGCCGCCTCGGCCAGCGGCATGTCGGCGGCCTCGCCCGCGTTGTTGAGCCAGACGGGCAGCATCTCGGCGTCGAGCGTGACGAGGGCCGCGACGAAGGGCTTCTGGTCGCCGACGACGACGACCTGCCCGACGAGCGGGTTGGCGCGGATGGGGTCCTCGAGGGCGGCGGGCGCGACGTTCTTGCCGCCCGCCGTGACGATGATCTCCTTCTTGCGGCCCGTGATGGTCAGGTAGCCGTCGGCGTCGAGCGTGCCGAGGTCGCCGGTGCGGAACCAGCCGTCCTGCAGCACCGCGGCCGTCTCGGCCTCGTCGTGCCAGTAGCCGTCGAAGACGTTGACGCCCTTCACGAGCACCTCGCCGTCGTCGTCGACGCGGAGCGAGACGCCGGGCAGGGCCGGGCCCACCGTGCCGATCTTGAAGTTCGACGTGAGGTTGACCGACGCCGGCGCGGTGGTCTCGGTGAGGCCGTAGCCCTCGAGGATGCGGATGTCGAGGCTGCGGAAGAAGTGCCCGAGCCGCGTGCCCAGCGGGGCCGAGCCCGACACGGCGTACCGGATGCGTCCGCCCATGGCCTTGCGCAGCTTCGAGTAGACCAGGCGGTCGAAGAGGGCGAACCGGAGGCGCAGGGCGAGGGGCACGTCGCCCGCGTCCAGGGCCTTGGAGTGCGCGATGGCCGTGGCGACGGCCCGCCGGAAGATGGCGCCCTTGCCGCCGGCCTCCGCCTTCTGCTCGGCGGAGTTGTAGACCTTCTCGAACACGCGGGGCACGGCGAGCAGGAACGTGGGCCGGAACGAGGCGAGCGAGGGCAGCAGCTGCTTCGTGTCGGCCTGGTGCCCCACCTTGACCCCGGCGTGCACCGACATGACGGCGATGAAGCGGGCGAAGACGTGGGCGGTCGTGATGAAGAGCAGGGTCGACGACCCCGGCGCGACGACGTCGCTCATGGCCACCGCCGCGTTGCGGCTGGTCTCCACGAAGTTCGCGTGCGTGAGCATGCACCCCTTCGGCCGACCGGTCGTGCCCGAGGTGTAGATGATGGTGGCGAGGTCCGAGCCGGAGGCCAGCCCGCGCCTCCGGTCGATCTCCTCGTCGGGGACCGACCGGCCCGCGGCGACGAGCTTGTCGAGGTCGCCGAGGTCGATCTGCCAGACGTCGCGCACGTCGGGCAGCTCGGGGTGCACCTCGTCGAACTTGGCGAAGTGGTCGGGGGTCTCGACGACGAGGGCGACGGCGCCGGCGTCGCTGAGGTTCCAGTGCAGCTGGCTCGGCGCGCTGGTCTCGTAGACCGGCACGAGCACGGCGCCCGCGAACCAGGCCGCGAAGTCGACGAGGGTCCACTCGTAGCGCACGCGGCTCATGAGGCCGATGACGTCGCCGGGCTCGATGCCCGCGGCGACGAATCCCTTGGCCAGGGCGCGCACCTGGGCGAGGAAGTCGACGGCGGTGACGTCACGCCACCCGCCGACGCCGTCGGGGACGGCGAAGAGGGCGGCGTCGGGGGTGGCGGCGGCCCGCTCGACCAGGAGGTCGGTCGCGTTCGCGGCGGGGTCGGGCTCGACGGCGACGGGTGTGGTGTGTTCGTTCACGGCAGCTCCTTCGGTACCGAACGACGGTGGTCGTCCAGCCTAGCGGGAGGCCGCCGCGCGGTGGTGCGGGCCCGCGCGGCGTGCGGAGATAGACTCCGTGACCGTGCAGGCAATAGGAATCGACATCGGCGGGACGAAGATCGCGGGCGGCGTGGTCACCGAGCTGGGCGAGATCGTCGCCGAGCGTCGGGTGCCGACGCCGGCGGGCGACGCCGGCGCCATCGTCGACGCGGTCGTCGAGATGATCCAGCAGCTCCAGGCCGAGCACCCCGACGTGGTCGCCGCGGGCGTCGCGGCCCCCGGCTTCATCGACGCGTCGCAGTCGACCGTCTACTACACGCCGAACATCGCCTGGCGCAACGAGCCCCTCCGGGCCCGCCTCTCCGAGCGCCTCGACCTGCACATCACGATCGACAACGACGCCAACGCCGCGGGCTGGGCCGAGTTCCGCTTCGGCGCCGGCCGGCTCGCCAGCGACATGACCATGCTCACCATCGGCACCGGCGTCGGCGGGGCCGTCGTCGCCCAGGACCGCCTGCTCCGCGGCGGCTTCGGCACCGGCGGCGAGCTCGGGCACATGCGCGTCGTGCCCGACGGGCTGCCCTGCGGCTGCGGCGCCAGAGGGTGCATCGAGCAGTACGGCTCGGGCCGCGCGCTCCTCCGCATGGCCGGCGAGGTCGCCGACCAGGGCGGCATCGGCGGCGCGCTGGCGGCCGTCCGATCCGAGAAGGGCGAGCTGACCGGCCACGAGGTGAGCGAGCTGCTGAAGGCGGGCGACCCCGGCGCGCTCGAGGCCCTGCGTCAGCTCGGCACCTGGCTCGGCCAGGCCGCCGCCTCCCTCAGCGCGGTGCTCGACCCCCAGGTCTTCGTCTTCGGCGGCGGCGTCGCGCAGTCGGGTGAGCTGCTGCTCGCGCCGGTGCGCAAGGCCTACCTCGAGCACCTGCCCGCCCGCGGCTACCACCCCGAGCCCGAGTTCGTCATCGCCGAGCTCGTCAACGACGCGGGCGTCGTCGGGGCCGCCGACCTCGCCCGGCTGCACGCGTCGAGCCGCTAGGCTCACCACGCTCGAGAGAGAGGGGCGCCGATGCTCTACTGGTTGCTGAAGACGTTCGTCGCCAGCCCGCTCATGCTGACGGTCTTCCGGCCGTGGGTGCGCGGCGCCGAGCACGTCCCCGAGTCCGGCGCGGTCATCTTCGCGAGCAACCACCTGTCGTTCGTCGACTCGATCTTCCTGCCGCTGGCGCTCGAGCGGCGGATCTCGTTCCTCGCCAAGAGCGACTACTTCACGGGCAAGGGCGCCAAGGGCTGGCTCACCCGGCTCTTCTTCACGGCGACGGGACAGCTCTCCATCGACCGCTCCGGCGGCAAGGCGTCGGAGGCGTCCCTCGCCACGGGGCTGTCGGTCCTGGGTCGAGGCGAGCAGCTGGGCATCTACCCCGAGGGCACGCGCAGCCCCGACGGCCGCCTCTACCGGGGTCGCACCGGAGTCGCCCGCATGATCCTCGAGGGGCACGTGCCGGTCGTGCCGGTCGCCATGATCGACACCGAGAAGGTCATGAAGACGGGCACGAAGATCCCCAAGGTCCGCCGGGTCGGCATCGTCTTCGGGGCCCCGCTCGACTTCAGCCGCTTCGACGGCATGGAGGGCGACCGGTTCATCCTCCGGTCCATCACCGACGAGATCATGTACGAGCTCGCGAGCCTCAGCGGCCAGGAGTACTCGGACGTCTACGCCTCCTCCGTCAAGGAGAAGCGCGGGGGCCTTTCGCGGTAGGCTCGCTCGTCGGGTCCGTTCGGCCCCGGCCCCGAACCGACGCAAGGAAGACCGTGGTCCAGATCTCCGAATCGTTCACCGCCATCGACGACGACGTGATCGACGGTCTCGACCAGTGGCGCACCCTGCCGATCAAGCAGCAGCCCGCCTGGTCCGACCCGGCCGCCCTCGAGGCGGCGTCGGCCGAGCTCGCGACGCTCCCTCCGCTGGTCTTCGCCGGTGAGGTCGACACCCTCCGGCAGCGGCTGGCCCTGGCCGCCGAGGGGCGTGCCTTCCTGCTGCAGGGCGGCGACTGCGCCGAGACGTTCGCCGGCGCGACGGCCGACCAGATCCGCGACCGCGTCAAGACGATCCTGCAGATGGCCGTCGTGCTCACCTACGGTGCGTCCATGCCCGTGATCAAGATGGGCCGCATGGCAGGGCAGTTCGCCAAGCCCCGCTCGAGCGACACCGAGACGCGCGGCGACGTGACGCTGCCCGCCTACCGCGGCGACATCGTCAACGGCTACGACTTCACGCCCGAGTCGCGCCAGGCCGACCCGGCCCGGCTCGTGAAGGGGTACCACACCTCCGCGTCGACCATCAACCTCATCCGCGCCTTCACGCAGGGCGGCTTCGCCGACCTCCGGCAGGTGCACTCGTGGAACAAGGGCTTCGCCGCCAACCCGGCGAACGCGCAGTACGAGCACCTCGCGCGCGAGATCGACAAGGCCATCCGCTTCATGGAGGCCGCCGGGGCCGACTTCGACGAGCTCAAGCGCGTCGAGTTCTACACCAGCCACGAGGGTCTCCTCATGGACTACGAGCGCCCGCTGACGCGCATCGACAGCCGCACCGGCGACCCGTACGTGCTCTCGTCGCACTTCGTCTGGATCGGCGAGCGCACCCGCGACCTCGACGGCGCGCACGTCGACTTCCTCTCGCGCGTCCGCAACCCCATCGGGGTGAAGCTCGGCCCGTCCACGTCGCCCGACGACATGCTGCGGCTGATCGACAAGCTCGACCCCGAGCGCGAGCCCGGTCGCCTCACGTTCATCACGCGCATGGGCGCCGGCACGATCCGCGACGCCCTCCCGCCGCTGCTCGAGGCGATCAAGGGCGCCGACGCGACACCGCTCTGGGTGAGCGACCCCATGCACGGCAACGGCATGACGACCCCGACCGGGTACAAGACCCGGCGCTTCGAAGAGATCATGGACGAGGTCAAGGGGTTCTTCGAGGCCCACCGGGCCGCCGGCACCCACCCGGGCGGCATCCACATCGAGCTCACCGGCGACGACGTCACCGAGTGCCTCGGCGGCTCCGAGCACATCGACGAGGCCACGCTCGCGACGCGCTACGAGTCGCTCTGCGACCCGCGACTCAACCACATGCAGTCACTCGAGCTGGCCTTCCTCGTCGCGGAGGAGCTGGCCGCCGACTGAGCCCGCCCACCACGACGACGGCCCGTCACCCTCGAGGTGGCGGGCCGTCGTCGTCGCGGTCCGGTGCTACTCGACGCGGTAGCTCAGGGCGATGGTGGCGCCTCGGAGCACGGTCGCGCCCTCGCCGGGATCGGTCGCCGTGACGGGGAGGCTCGCCTCCCAGTCGTAGAACGCGCAGGTGAAGTTCGTGCAGCGGTCGTACGAGACCTTGAGCCCGAGACCCCGCAGCTGGGCCGTCGCCGCGTCGATGGTCTGGCCGCGCACGTCGGGCAGCGTGATGGGCGCGGGGCCCTTCGACACCACGAGGTCGAAGGTCGCTCCCGGCACGACCGGGCCCTCGGCCTGCGCCGTGCTGGTGAGGACCGAGCCCGAGGCGACCGTGTCGCTGAACTCCGAGCCGGACTGGACGCCGGTGAGCTCGACCGCCTGCAGGGCGGCCTGCGCCTCGGCGAGGGGCTGGCCGGTGACGTCCGGCACCGGCCCGAGGGAGACCGTGAGCGTCACGGGCTGCTGCTCGCCGTACTGCGGCGTCGCCGACAGGTCGACCGCGGCACCGGCTCCGTCGACGCCCGTGACGCCGAGGACGGTGCCCGCCGCCGCGTCGTCGAACTGACGCGCGTCGTCCTGGAGGGAGAACGCCGAGAGGGCCGCGCGCGCGTCGCTCTCGGACTGGCCGACGACGGCCGGCACGTCCAGCTGCTGCGGACCCTGCGACACCACGAGGGTGACGGGCACGTCGCGCTGGACGCGCGAGGCCGCCTCCGGGTCGGTCCGCAGCACCTGGCCCGACGGGACGGTGGGGGAGAAGTCGGTGGCGTTCTGCTCGGCGACGGCGAAGCCCGCCTCGCCGAGCACGCTGCTGGCGGCGGCGGGGTCCTGCCCCGCGACGTCGGGCACGGCGACGAGGCCGCCGGGACCGGCGTTGAACCACCAGCCGACCCCGCCCGCGGCGAGGGCCAGCACGATGAGCAGCACGAAGAGGACGACCCCGCGTCGACGCCGACGCCCGGCGACCGTCGCGAGCCGCTCGGCGTTGTCCTCGGGCTCGCCGACGATCGGGCCGGTGCGGTGCCGGGCCTTCTGCAGCACCTGGGTCTCGTCGGTGGCGCCGCGCGGGATGACGGAGGTCGCGGCGGCGGCGCCCGCGGGCGGCAGGATCATCGTCTTCGCGAACGGTGCGCCGGTCGTCCCCGCGAGCGAGCGCTGCACGTCGATCAGCTGGTCGAGCAGCGCCCGGGCGTCGCGGGGGCGGTGCTCCGGGTCCTTCGCGGTCGCCCAGAGCACGAGCTCGTCCAGCTCGGCCGGGACGTCGGGGTTGGCCGTGCTCGGCGTCGGGACGGTGTCGTTGGCGTGCTGGTAGGCGATCTGCATCGGCTGCTCGCCCTTGTAGGGCTGCTCGCCGGTGAGCATCTCGTAGAGCATGATGCCGAGGGCGTAGATGTCGCTGCGGGTGTCGGCGATGCCGCGGGTGACGAGCTCCGGCGAGAGGTAGGCGATCGTGCCGAGCAGCGCGGCGCCGGTCGCCGTGTTCGCCGTGGCGGCGCGGGCGAGGCCGAAGTCGCCGATCTTGATGCGGCCGTCGTCGGCCAGCAGCACGTTCTCGGGCTTGAGGTCGCGGTGGACGATGCCGGCGCGGTGCGCGGCGGCGAGGCCGGCGAGGACGGCCTCGAGGATGTCCATCGCCTGCTCGCTCGTGAGGACCTTGTGGTCCTGCAGCAGCTCCCGGAGCGTGATGCCCGGCAGGTACTCCATCACCAGGTACGCGCTCTCGTCGTCCTGGCCCTGGTCGAAGACGTTGACGACGTTGGGGTGGGCGAGGCGGGCCGCCGAGCGCGCCTCCTGGATGAACCGCTCCTTGAAGGAGGCGTCGTCGGCCAGGTGGCCG
>Ga0265798_10009516_pt1 | contig 12143 bp, 8 predicted proteins | sample P3T30metagenome_FD_192430 | JGI IMG/M metagenome (GOLD analysis project Ga0265798, IMG submission 192430) | Plant litter microbial communities from East Loma Ridge, Irvine, California - P3 T30 | ecosystem: Environmental > Terrestrial > Plant litter > Unclassified | place: USA: California... | reverse complement strand
GGACCGATGAACGTTATTCCCGCAGCAACTACCTGTCTTGCAAACTCAGCGTTCTCAGAAAGAAATCCATATCCAGGGTGAATAGCATCAGCACCACTGATTTCACACGCTTCAAGAATCCTACTGGTAAGCAGGTAGGATTGGCTGGAAGCAGCAGGACCGATACAAATGGCTTCATCTGCATATTGAACATGCAAAGCACTTCTATCCGCTTCTGAATAAACCGCAACAGTTGCGATGCCCATTTCTTTGGCAGAACGCATGATTCTAAGGGCAATCTCGCCCCTATTGGCAACCAGGATTTTCTTCATGAACAGGTTTTTTGGTTATTGGTACAAATGTAACAGGATTTCGTTTGCGCGGTCTACCATCTCTGATGAAATATCAAGATGCAAAACAAATCTGATGGTATCGCGATTGGTCGTATTACATAAGATCCCTTTTTCCGTGAGCTTACGTACTACCTCAATAGCAGCATACTTTGGCTTCACCTGAAAGATGATGATGTTTGTTTCAACCGGCATAACCGCATTAACCCAGCTTAATTCGGATAATGTTTTTGCAATTGCCTTAGCATGGGCATGATCGGTCTTTAGTCTTTCTACATGATGATCAAGAGCATAAATTCCCGCCGCAGCTAAAAATCCGGCCTGCCGCATTCCACCACCAAGAACCTTACGGATCTTTTTAGCCTTTTTAATGGTTTCTTTCGAGCTGAGTAGAACCGATCCTACAGGAGCGCCTAGCCCCTTAGACAGACAAATTGAGATGCCATCAAAGTACTGTCCGTAATCTTTTGCGTGATCGCCTGTAGCGATCAAGGCATTAAACAAGCGCGCACCATCCAGATGCAATTTCAACCCTTTTATGTTGCAGAGATTGTGTATAGGTGCAATTTGATCCAGTTTATAACATGCACCACCACCTTTGTTCACGGTGTTTTCCAGCACAACCAAGGTTGAATTTGGATAGTGAATATTTTCTTCATTGATCTCTGGTTCAATCAGGTCGGTAGTCAGTATACCCCGCTCACCATGTAGCAGCCGTACAGACGCCAGCGAATTGTAGGCAATTCCGCCACCCTCATATCTATAAACGTGAGCCGTCTGGTCGCAAATGACTTCGTCCATTGGATTTGTAAAACATTTGATGGCGATCTGGTTGGTCATGGTACCGGAAGGACAAAATAGCCCCGCTTCCATGTTAAACATACGGCATAACTTAGCTTCCAACGCATTTACTGTTTCATCTTCTTCAAAAACATCATCCCCTACCTTCGCCTGCATCATGGCTTCACGCATTTCTGCAGTCGGCTTTGTAACGGTATCACTCCGAAAATCTATTTTGTTGATCATATTATCTTGGTTTACTACAAATATTAATATTGTAACATTGCATTACATTAAGCATTCAAAATTTTACACTTCGATCTTTCAGTGGCTCAGCTAAGGTTGTACGCAACGTTTCTATTCACAACTTATTACATCTGATTCAATTACAACGCTATAGTTCGACTGGAAACATATGGAATAGATGAGATATCGCGTAACAAAATACACCTCAATCGCCCTTTAAAATTTGGAAATGAGAATAACAAACGTAATTTTAGGGCCGAACCATCAATTATTTAATACTTTTTGGTCCCCTCTTAACCAAATCATAACCTACTATTAACCTAATGTCTAACTTTTAGAAACACTGAAAAAAATAAATTATGAAAAAAACTAATCGCAGAGAATTAAGAATTTCTACATTTATCCCGAAAAATTTAAATTAACATGATAGTTATTGCAGATGGAGGTTCCACCAAAACCAATTGGTGTTTAATTAACGAAGCCGGAAGAAAGATTCTATTTAATACAGAAGGGTATAATCCATATTTCTCAAATACAGAATACATAGTAGGTTCATTAAAAGTAGGCTTGCCTGACCATTTAGAGACTGAGAAACTTACTGAAGTCTATTATTATGGTGCCGGCTGTTCAACTGACTCGAACAAAAAAATAGTTGCTGATGCGATGCAACAAATTTTCCCAAACGCTGAAATCAACATTGGTCACGACTTACTAGCTTCTTGCAGAGCTTTATTGGGTGACGAAGCAGGTTTCGCAGCAATCTTGGGTACTGGAACAAATACTTGCCTTTATGATGGTAAAGACATTTCTTTAAACATCGATTCCCTTGGATACTTTCTGGGCGATGAAGGTAGCGGATGTTTTATCGGCAAAAGAATACTTGCTGACTACATGAAAGGCTACATGCCCAAAGGATTGAGAGAAGCTTTCTACGATAATTTCGCATTAACTAACGAGGATATATTCGATAACATCTACAACAAACCACTTCCTAACCGTTTTTGTGCAAGCTTTAGTAAGTTCTTGTACGACTTCAAAGACAGCTATGAAGAATATACATTTGAAACTGTTAGCTACGCGTTCAGCGCATTTTTCGAAAACCTGGTAATTCACTATCCGAACTACAAAGACTACAAGTTGAACGTAATTGGATCTGTTGGTTACAGCTTTAGAGATATCCTTAGCGTTGTTGCAGATAAATACGAAATGGGTATCGGTAAAATCATCCGCTCCCCTATAGATGATTTAGTTGATTATCATTTAAGAACATCAAAAATGACCAAATCATAACTCCGAACATGACATATAAAAAGGCCGCACATGAATTCATGTGCGGCCTTTTTATTTTAAGTGGCCAGATCTTCCGCCCAGGCATACATTAGAAAGATATTTCCTTTCCAAACAGCTTTGCATATTTGCGTTTATCAAAGCGGTATAGTGTAGCCGCTCTGAAAGAAACACCTTTTTGCTTTTCATCCAAATCTTTCAGCACGCCAAAGCTGAGCATCTTCTTTCTAAAATTCCTTTTATCGAGCTTTTTTCCAAGAATCAGTTCATATACATTCTGTAATTGTGTCAAGGTGAATTTCTCCGGAAGGAGTTCAAATGCAATCGGCTGATGCTTGATTCTGCGTTTAATCTTTTCCAGTCCCTTGTCAAAGATTTGTTGGTGGTCGAATGCCAGCTTGGGCAAATCTTTAACATTTACCCAATGTGCCTGCTTAGCATACGTGCTAATTGGCTTTAAAGCCTTATCACCGCCCAGACGCAGCAAAGCATAATAGGCAATACTTACAACTCTACCCTGTGGGTGACGATGCGGATCGCCAAATGTATAATATTGCTCCATGTAAATATCGCCCAACCCAGTTAATTCATTTAAAATTCTGGAGGCCGATTGGTCAAGACTTTCATTAGCTCTTACCAAGTTACCCGGCAGGGCCCACCAGTCTTTGAAGGGCTCTTCATTCCGTTCGATCAAGAGTATTTTCAGTTCACCACCATCAAATCCGAAAATTACGCAGTCGATCGAAAAGGTAGAATTAAATTGAGGTAGTTCTTCTTTCAAAATATATAAGTTTGATTTAAATCCGAAATCCCGAAATTAAATGTGGCATTTCAAATTAATTGAGTTTGTTAATATATAAAGTTAATTAATTCCGTTATTAACCAGAGTTAGTGTAAATAACACAGTAAATGTAAATATATTTTACGCTTTGCCTAACAAAAAATTGTCGCTCCTAAATTCCGTTTATCCCCACCCTGTTCCCTTTTTTATATTTTTTTTTACATCTTGCTCCTGATATAATTACTCATGAGATAATCAGTAATGTATTTCAATGATGCAATAACCCAACTCAGACGATTTATTTTTAAAGTCCAGGTTCAAGTTAATGTAAAAAAAACAAGATAAATTACTTAGTGTAGTAAATACACGTTATATTCGTTTAATTAAAATATGAACCAAAATATAAATAATATTGCCGTACTAACCTCTGGAGGAGACGCTCCCGGTATGAATGCCTGCATTAGGGCTGTTGTTCGTACCGGTATATTCAACGGAGCTAACATGTTTGGTGTTAAGCAGGGTTATCAAGGATTAATTGATGACAACATCATTCCAATGGATGCCCGTTCCGTTAGCAATATCATCCATTTAGGTGGCACAATTCTAAAAACAGCACGTTGCAAGGCTTTCATGACAGAAGAAGGAATGCAAACGGCATATAATAATTTAAAAGCTCGTAACATTGATGGACTAGTTGTAATTGGCGGGGATGGAACCTTTACAGGTGCTAAAATTTTCTCTGAAAAATTTGGCGTCAAGGTAATGGGTGTACCTGGAACAATCGACAACGATCTATTTGGCTCTGACTTCACGCTTGGATACGACACTGCAATGAACACTGTTATCGAAGCTATTGACAAGATCCGGGATACGGCAGATGCGCACGATCGCCTCTTCTTCATTGAGGTTATGGGACGCGATTCGGGATGCATTGCGCTACGAAGCGGCATTGCATCTGGTGCAGAAGCTGTGCTCCTTCCTGAAAAGCAAACCAGCATTGATGAACTTGTAAATCAATTGGAAATCGGTGCGTTGACTAAGAAATCATCAAGCATCGTGATTGTGGCCGAAGGACACAAAGCTGGTGGTGCGTATGACATTGCGAAAAAAGTTAAAGAGCGCTTCAATCATTACGATACTAAAGTTACTATTCTCGGCCACTTACAACGTGGTGGTAGCCCGAGCAGTGCTGACCGCATCCTGGGAAGCCGTCTTGGCTTTGCAGCCGTGAACGAGCTTTTCAAAGGAACTACCGCTGCTATGGTAGGACTTCGCGGCAATGATGTAAAGGTGACAAGCTTGGACGAAGCGCTTACAGAACATTCTTTTAAGCTCGAAGACGATTTACTTGAAATGACTAAGGTATTATCAATTTAATATGGTAGCAGTTGTATACAGTGGCTCGAAAGCTGCACATTGGAAAATTGCCCGCGAGGGAAAAACAGTTGCAGAATGTACGATGCCCGGTATCAATCCATGTCATAATAATGAGAAGACCATTTTAGATGCGCTTAACAAGAAGTCAATCCTCATTAACAATGCGGAACGTATTAAAAAAATTTACGTCTTTGCTTCTGGTGCCAGTAGTGAGGCCCGTAGCAAAGAACTCGCGCTGATTCTCTCCAAGTTTTTCAAGTACAGCGAAATTACTGTTAAAGATGATTTGTATGGTGCTGCTGTTGCAGCATGCTACAATAATAGCGGAATCGTAGCTGTTCTCGGAAGTGGCTCAAACTGTGCATACTTTAATGGAACAATTCCAAAACAAAACAATTTTGGATTAGGTTTTATCCTTGGCGATGAAGGGTCTTCAATCCATTTGGGCAAGATTTTAATCAAAAGGTTCATTCAGGGCAAGTTACCAAAGGACCTGCACAAAGCTTTTAAGCAAAAGTCCAACTTGGATCGACCACTAATTCTTGAAAAAATTTATAGAAAGCCGATGCCCGAGCAGTTTATGAGCTCATTCTTCGACTTTTTTGTAGAACACAGATCGCATCCTGCAATCCAGGAGATCATTGATCAAGGATTCGATCAGTTCATTAAGACATACCTGTTACCTACAATTAAGGAATACCCGGAACAAGAAATACATTTTGTTGGTAGTGTTGCGGGGCAGTTTGAAGATCGTCTTCTAACCGTCGCTCAAAATCACAAGATTAACATTACCACCATTATCAAAGAACCTATATATAATTTATTAAACTATTATTCAAATTAGTACAATGAGCAAAATTGGAATAAACGGCTTTGGCCGTATTGGCAGACTGGTTTTCAGGGCTGCACTTAAAAGAGGATTAGATGTTGTTGCCATAAACGATCTTGTAGAACCAACTTATATGGCTTATATGTTGAAATATGATTCAACACACGGCCGTTTTGATGGTACCATCGAAGTTGAGAATGGGCACTTAGTGGTAAATGGTAAAACCATTCGTATCACTGCTGAAAAAGATCCTGCAAACCTTAAATGGGATGAAGTTGGTGTTGAGGTTGTAATCGAGTCAACTGGTTTATTTTTAACTGAAGCTGATGCTAAGAAACACATCCAGGCAGGTGCTAAGAAGGTTGTTCTTTCTGCTCCAGCTAAAGATGATTCTATCCCAACTTACGTTATGGGTGTTAACCATGAGAAATTAACTGCCGACCAAACAATCGTTTCCAATGCATCTTGTACAACAAACTGTCTTGCACCGATTGCAAAAGTACTTAATGACAAGTTTGGTATCGTTGAAGGTTTGATGAGTACCGTTCACGCGGTAACTGCTACGCAGAAAACTGTTGACGGACCTTCTGCTAAAGACTGGAGAGGTGGCCGTGGTGCTTACTCTAACATCATCCCTTCTGCAACTGGCGCAGCTAAGGCGGTTACCAAAGTTATTCCTGAATTAAAAGGTAAACTTACCGGTATGGCTTTCCGTGTTCCAGTTTCTGATGTTTCCGTTGTTGATTTAACTGTTCGTTTGGAAAAACCAGCTACTTACGAAGATATCAAAAATGCGATGAAAGAAGCTTCTGAAGGCTACTTGAAAGGTGTTCTTGGTTACACTGAAGATCAGGTTGTTTCTTCTGACTTTATTGGTGATGAGCATGCATCTATTTTTGATGCAGATGCCGGTATCGCGCTAAACGAAAACTTTGTAAAAGTTGTTTCATGGTATGATAACGAAATGGGCTACTCAGCTGCTTTAGCGAAATTCGTTGAGCACTATGCAACCATCTAAAAATATAATTTGACATGAAAAAGGGATGTTCTTGCGAACATCCCTTTTTTTATTTCGTTTGTTTAAGCACGATAGCTGTAAGCGGCGGAAGATCAATATAGATTGAATATGGCAGACCATAGCATACATCTGCCGCTGGAACATATGGTGTCGACACCGTTCTGCCTGCTCCAAAGAAGGCCTCATCATCCGTGTTAAATACTTGCTTCCACTTAGATTTACCAGGCACACCAATCTTATAATTGTTTCTAGGTACAGGTGTCAGGTTGATTAGTATCACTAAAGTATCCTTCTCTTTTTTACCCTTTCGCATGTAGATGTACACCGAATGTTGTACATCATCAGCATTGATCCATTCAAATCCATCATAAGAGAAGGCTTTCTCGTATAGAGCCGGTTCCGCTCTGTAAAAGGCGTTTAATGCTTTTACGGTACGTTGCATGCCAGCATGAGATTCATATTGCAACAAGTGCCAGTCCAAAGATTTTTTGAAGTTCCACTCACTGTTTTGGGCAAATTCATTCCCCATGAACAACAGTTTTGTACCGGGCTGGGTAAACATATATGTATACAATGCACGCAAGTTTGCGAACTTCTCCCATTCGTTGCCTGGCATTTTATAGATCATGGAGGATTTACCATGTACTACCTCATCATGTGAGAAGGGCAACATAAAACGCTCTGTAAAGGCGTAAGCAATTGAGAAGGTGAGTCTATGGTGATGGTAGCTCCGATTGATGGGATCGAGTTTAAAATATTTCAGCGTATCGTTCATCCAGCCCATCATCCACTTCATACCAAAGCCAAGGCCATTTTCAGAAACGGGCCGTGTTACCCCAGGGTAAGTGCTACTCTCTTCAGCAATCGTTTGTACGCCTTCAAAGTTCGAGTAAATTGCATCGTTCATATCCTGCAGAAACTGTATTGCACCAAGGTTCTCTACTCCACCATGAATATTGGTCCCGGCATCCTCAGGCTTTCTTGAAAAAGTGTAGTACAACATCGACGCAACTGCATCCACACGCAATCCGTCTGCATGATACTTGTCTATCCAGAACATGGCATTGCTGATCAAAAACGACCGAACTTCGTTACGATCATAGTTGAAGATATAGGACTTCCAATCCGGGTGAAAACCCTTACGCATGTCGGCATGTTCATAAAGATGTGTCCCATCGAACTTGTACAGTCCATGGGCATCTCCTGGGAAATGAGAAGGCACCCAATCCATGATTACTGCGATATTTGCTTGGTGTAGCGCTTCTATCAAATACATCAGCTCCTCTGGCGTACCATGCATGGAGCTCGCTGCATAATAGCCTGTAATTTGATAACCCCAAGATGGAAAGTAAGGGTATTCCATTACTGGCATCAATTCCACATGAGTGAAGCCCATTTCCAGCACATAGCCAACCAGCGTCTCGGCAACTTCCTTATACGTCAGAATTCTCGATGGTTCAGAAGGATCCCGTTTCCATGAGCCTAGATGTACCTCATAAACAGAAATCGGTTGATCAAGCGCATTGATTTTTACCCGCTTTTTCAACCAGTTTTTGTCCTGCCACTTATAATTGGTGTCCCAGACGATGGATGCTGTGCCAGGAGGAAGTTCCCAACGCCTTGCGAATGGATCGCCTTTCTCCAGCCAGTTACCCTCGAAGCTATGAATGGCATACTTGTACAAGCTACCATGGTTTACGCCAGGGATAAAACCTTCCCAGATACCTGAAGCATCCCAACGTTTATACAACTGATGACTCGTCTTACTCCAGTTGTTGAATGTTCCGGCAACATTCAACTGTTTTGCATTCGGTGCCCAAACTGCGAAATAGGTGCCCTCGATGCCATTCAGCTTGAGTACCTGAGCACCCATTTTCTCATACAAACGAAAATGCTTTCCCGATATAAACAGTGCGACATCGTAATCCGTGATTAAACTATAAACCCAAACGGTTTTGTCGGTGCCGCTAGCTTGCAGCACCTGATGAGAAGTCTTTTTTTTTGAAGATATATTACTTTCTAAGCTGTCCATTATGGTCTAATTACAAGTTTAGCAGCATGCCCGCATTGATTGAATATTCATCTTAAAGATTCGGACTTTCCGACTGAACTTAGCTAAAGATCAACATTAAATTCAGTAAGATGGTTTTTGTCTAATAATTAAAAATGGAAGGCCTGGAATAATTTCCAGGCCTATAAACATATAAAACATCCTTTATGGGTTGAACGTTATTGAGGTATAGTAAACTGCACCGATTAAAGGGTTCCCGAAAGAGGTGCTATAATACTTGTTTAGCAGGTTTGATCCCCCGAATTTAAGGGTTGAATTGATAGACGGGATTTTGAAGCTAATTTGTCCATCAAGTGTACCAAACGCTGGAACATCTCCGGAGCCGAAGGTAGAATTCCATGTAAATTTCTCCTGCCATCTGTATTGTAGGTTGAAACCCACATTTTTAAAGATTTCACGATTTCCGAGTCCGAAATTGTACCGTAATTCTGGTGTATTGAACGTGTTGATAAAGTTAGCTGGAATATCACTGATCTTGTTGTAAGAAACATTTCCACTCAAGTTGTATTTCCCAAGAATATAGTCGAGGCCGAATGCACCACCGTAGGTCTTTACATCTTCCGTTAGGTTAACTGGTACGTTAAATTTCACTGCAGTAGCCAAAGGATTCTGGTAAATTTCAACAGCACTTATGAAGTCACTGTAGATGCTATAATAACCATAAGTATCAATCAAGAGTTTGGAACCTAAAAGTCCTTTATAGCCTAGCTCATAGGACTGTACACTTTCAGGACGTACGCCCCGGGCATCGAAGGTATAGGTTTCAAGAACACCCGGGTTTGGCGCACCTGCCGCTGCAGAGGCCAGCAAAGCGCGATAACTTTCTGATGTTACTGCAGGGTTGCCAATCAGATCATATTTGCTGAGCAGCTCCGGTAATCCACCGATAAGGCGTGTCGCTCCCCCACCTACAGCAAGGTCAATATACTGGTCCTGAGTGGTCGGATTTCTATAGCCGGTCTGGTATGAAGCACGAATATTGTTGTTTGGCGCAACCGTCAATACACCAGTAATCCGTGGGGTAAAGCGGCCCTCGAAGTTCTGGCTCTTATCGTAGCGACCAGCGAAGGTAAGTTTGAATTTATCGTTAAACAATCTCTTCCCGATCTGTCCGAAGGCGCCATATTCTTCAATGGTGATGTCCCGGGTGGCATCATCGAAGATCGTACCGTCTGAGTGTAGAAAATAGTTTCTATACGAGGCTCCAACCTGAAACTCCACAACATTATTGAAGATGTTGGAGAAGTTGTACATGCCTTCATAGTGGTACAGATTCGTCTTATCGTTAAACTTTGCGCCATTCTGAGGCCCGATCGAACGTTCTGTAATCGCAATCTTCGCACTTTCAAAGGCTGGTGTACCCGGAATCAGCCGACCAGCGTCAGCCTGCGATCGTGCAAATTGCTGAGCCGCAGCATCCGGCTGCCCAGCTGCAATTGCACCGATATAGTTGCCAATATACTGCGGAAACCAGGTCGTTGATGGCTTCCAGGCCTCATTGATGAACGTTCCGAGAATCGTTGCATTGTAGGCATCTCCAGATCTTTCCTGCGTGGTATATGCCCGCAGAAAGAAGTCCGATCCCTTAAGTTCCAGTTTGAACTGGCCGATAGAGAAGTTCCGTAAAGAGTATCGGTCTGTTCCGGTATATACAGACGTGCCAGTTCCCCAATTTACCTGTGCAATAGCTTCAACTTTGTCATTGAAACGGTAATGCAAAGAAGTGTTTGCTTTCAGTGATTTGGTGTCATAGTCTACCAGATCCTGCTCCGCATAACCTGTTCTGGATATAGCTTGGTTAGGAATCAGGTTATTCTTCAATCCGAGGTAAAAAGGTAAGTAGTTTTGAACGGCAGGTCTCAAGGCCGCCGGCAAACTTCCAAGAAGCTGAGCCTGTTGTGCAGGCGTTGCGGTTTGAGGCAGTCTTAAATCCATGAACTCTTTAATATTAATTGTTCCGCCGGTGGCTTGTAGTACACCTGCAATGGTTTGGTTTTCCACACTTCGAGCCACATTGAGCATGTTCTGACTAATCTCATCACCATAAACATTTACCCCATCATAGTTTGGATCAGTATTCCGATCGCCGCCTTTTAGCTGCCGTGCCGTCCTATCAAAATTCCTTGTGTCTGTGGCGCTCCAATCTTTGGCCTGCAAAAATGAGAATGCCGTTTTTATACCGAATTTTTTGTTCCAGGCTTTTGCTAAACGAACATCGAGCTGGTTGAACTGCTGTGTGCCCGTATTGTCATCGTTTACGTGATTAATACCCGTCTTAAAAGCAAAGCTCGCGCCTTGATAGTCAAAGGGATTTTTCGAAGTCATCAGAAGCGTACCATTAATCCCCCCGGCACCATATAAAGCGGAAGCAGCTCCAGGCAGGAGCTCTACATTGTCGACATCCAATTCAGAAAGCCCTACGATGTTACCTACAGAAAAATTCAATCCTGGCGCCTGATTGTCCATTCCATCAACGAACTGATTAAATCTGGTATTCCCGTTTGAATTGAAGCCCCTGGTGTTCACGGATTTGAAGGTTAAACTCTGTGCACTCATCTCTACCCCTTTTAAATTGGCCAATGCATCATAAAACGTTGCCGCAGGCAAATCTCGAACGGCGCTCGCACTGATCCGCTCGATGGAAACCGGCGATTCAAGTATCCGCTCAGGTGTTCTGGAGGCCGAGATAACAACCTCCTGTCCTAAAAAGGTCGTTTCCTCCAATTCAACGGAGAGGTTTGTACCTGAAGCACCAACCTGCCGCTCTACCGTTCCAAACCCAACATAAGAAAACACCAATGTGGCCGTAGCCTGTCGGACAGTTATTGTAAAAATACCATTTTGACCTGAGGCCGCTCCTGTTGTCGTACCCTTAACAGTGATACTGACGCCAGCTAGTGGAGCCTTCGTCGATTTGTCAGTTACTGTACCACTTATAACAATGTCCTGAGCCTTTGCAAGCATAGCTGTGCCAAAGACCATCAAAAGCATACAGAATGCTCTGGTAATTTTCCTGGTCATACAATAATTTATTTGGTTATGTATCTAATATAAAAAACTTTTACACAATAAACATGTATTTTCCGGTTGGATGGCAAGGCATCAAGCAGAAAGAGATTTAATCCTTGCGAAATTAGAGGAAGAGTTTTTTGTTATCTTCTCACAATAATTTAAATTACCTTCCGTGCCAGATATGCACTTACCTTATCCGCTTAATAATTCAGCAAATGAATAAAATTAAAGCCCTGATCTGCCTGATCATTCCGATGCTATTAATTTACGGCTTCAATACCAAATTCGGCAACCTGCCACCGATCATCAGGTTCCTGGATCCATTCAAAGGCTTCTGGCAGAATGCCGAAAGTATGCGCCTCAAGCCGCAGCAGAAGCTTGTCCTTAAGCATACCATGGCTGACGTGGATATC
>Ga0265798_10009513_pt1 | contig 12146 bp, 10 predicted proteins | sample P3T30metagenome_FD_192430 | JGI IMG/M metagenome (GOLD analysis project Ga0265798, IMG submission 192430) | Plant litter microbial communities from East Loma Ridge, Irvine, California - P3 T30 | ecosystem: Environmental > Terrestrial > Plant litter > Unclassified | place: USA: California... | reverse complement strand
CCCCCGCCCCATAGACCGCGTCGACACCGGGCGCGCCGCGATCGTCGGCGGTGTCGAGCAGGATGCGCGCGATCGTCGCCGCGCCGAGCTGCGGCCAATATTGTTTGAGCAGCGCCGCCGCCCCGGCGACCGCGGGCGCTGCGAAGCTGTTGCCGCTGACCGTCACCGGCGCGCCGTGCGCGTCGATCGTGCGCACGCCATTGCCCGCGACCGCGAGCGTCCGGTCGGCGAGCGCGCCCGGATCGCCGTTGCCGTCGCGCGGCTGTCCGCTCGCATCGAGCGCGACCGCGTACAGGAACCAGCGTGCATTGCCGCGATCCTTGCCGACCAGCGCCTGCGCGATTTCATTGTCGGTGCCGTCGTCGTGATTGGGCACCGCCTGCACGACCAGCCGGTCGGCGGCGCGCACCCTGTCCATCGCGGCGCCGAGATCGGTGGCGAGCGTGGTCGACGCCCCGCCGCCCAGCGCCAGCACGCTGACGAACGCGCCCTTGTCGACCGCATAGCGCAGCGCGGGGGCGATCAGCTGCGGGTTGGGCGCGTTGCCTTCGGGGAGCGACGCGCCACTGGCGGCGAGGTCGGGAGCGACGATCTTGAGCGCGAGCAGCGTCGCTTCGGGCGCGACGCCGTGCATCGCGCTGCCGTCGCGCGCCGCGAGCGCGATCGCGGCGACCCCGCTGCCGTGCCCGACGCGATCGTCGACCGGATAAGGGGCGATCGTCTCGGGCGCGCAGGTCGCGCAGCGTGCGACCGTCTGCGCGAAGCCGGTGCTGTCGGGCGAGAGCCGGCCCGCGAACTCGGGGGATGTGCGTGCCACGCCGGTGTCGAGCACCGCGATCGTCACGCCCTTGCCGGTGATGCCGCGCGCATAGGCATCGTCCGCCCTGGCCAGCACCGCGGCGGCCGAGGCGTCGTCCTCGGCACGTTGCGCCGCCGACACGCCGGCGGCCGGGGCGGGGGCGGGAGAAGGGGCGGGCGTCGCGGCCGGGTAGGGAGGAGGGGAGTTCGTCCCCGGCGCGGCGACGCCCGCCCCGCCGCACGCCGCCAGCCCCAGCGCGGCGGCAAGCGCCGTGGCGGTGCGGAGGGTGACGCGCGGCATCGGGGAAAAGCGGTATCCGGATTTCCGGAACGGAGGGCGGTCGTGTCCGATCGCGACCTTCCTTTCCTGCGTCGCTCCGGACCGAATCCGGGGGCCCGCTTCTTTCCGGGCGATGCCGCAAGAAGCGGGATCGCGGATCAGGTCCGGGATGACGGATTGAGGCAGGTGAGCGGTCACGGTCGCATGGTCCCGGGGCCTGATCGATCGAAGCTGGAACGTCACCCCGGCGAAGGCCGGGGGCTCGTTGGGGACGCTGGCGATGCGCGCCGCACCCGGTCGCTTCGGCCTTCCCGCTGGGTCCGGCCGTCGCCGGAGTGACGACAGGAGGTGGATCAAGCCGGATGGTGCGATCGCCAGCGTCTGCCTCAGGCGGCCGCCGCGACCCCGCGCCGGCGGCGCAGCAGCACGCCGATCGTCGCGAAGCCGAGCAGCAGCATCGCCCAGGTCTTCGGCTCGGGGACCGGCGCAGCGAAATTGACGATCCGCGCGACCTGATCGCTGGTCAGCCCTTCGAGCCGCGGCGCGGCGAGCAGCGCCTGTCCGGTCGAGGTCGCCAGCGCGACATCGTCGGCGGTCGGGCCGTTCACGTCGCGCGCCAGAAACGCGTAATTGAGCAGGCTGACGCTCTGCCCCGGCAGCACGTTCAGCAGATAGCCGGCATTGTAGCGGTCGGGGGTGATCGCGGCGGTGCCGAGCCCGTTGTTGCCCGACACGAGCGCGATCACCGCATTGTCGGTGCACGCCCCCGCGCCATCGTCCTGGCACGAGACGATCAGCCCGTCCTGATCGTAGCTGACCAGCTCGTCGCCGTCCGAGCCGAGATTGCCGAAGAAGTTCACCGCCACGTTCGCGACGCTGCTGCCGCTGTTGGTGAAGGTGTCGAAGAAGCGGAAGGTGTTGCCGCTCAGCAGCTCGACCTGCCGCGTCAGCCCGAGCCCGCCGGTGCCGGTATTGTACCAGCCGAACGCGTCGAACGTGCCCGCGCCGCCGCCCCACACCGAGCCGAGCGCCTTGTTCGACGGCTGGACGTTGCCGCCCGGTCCGACATAGCTGGCGGCATAGCCGCTGCCGGTGAAGATGTCGGGCGAGCCGCTGAACTGCTGCGCCTCGGCGGTGCCGGCCGCGAGTAGCGCGCTCGCGGCGATCAGGTAAAGTTTCATGGGTTTTGGGTCCGTAAGAAAGTGGAAGGGGGCAGGCCGGATCGACAATCATCTGCTCCTCCTTCGTCGCCCCGGACTTGATCCGGGGCCCCGCTTCTTGTTGGCGAGCGTCGAAGAAGAAGCGGGATCCCGGATCAAGTCCGGGATGACGGAGGGGTGTCGGGAGCGGCGCTAGGACGCGCGGCGCGCGGTCAGCCACTGATCGGGGGTCAGCGGACGCGGCACGATCCGTACCTCGCCGATCCAGCCGAAGAAGCCGTCCTTGCGCAGCCCGTCCCACCAGGACGCGCCGAGGATCCACGGCTTGTCGACGCCCTGCGAGCGCATCCCGATCTCGCCGATCACGTTGCGCAGCACCGGTGCGCCGTCGACGTACATGGTCGTCTCGCGCGTCTTGGGATCGCAGACGATCGCGACGTGATACCAGGTGTTGCGCATGATCTCGCCCGACCAGTTGGTCTGCGGGTAGGTGGCGTTGCTGGCGGGGACGACCTCCCACTGCACCTCGCGCAGCGACGAGATCGCGAACAGCACCGACGACGCCTGTCGGTCGCCGCCCTTGAACCCGGGCAGGTTGCCGCGATTGCCGACCCGGCCGAGGATATTGCCCCAGCGGTGGTTCTCGCGCGTCCAGTCGGGGTCGACCTTGATGAACGCCTCGACGGTATAGCCGTCCCAGAAGCTGCGGTTGTTGATCGCCGCGCCGAGCTCGGTCGAGAAGCTGCTGTTGCGCGCCGTCACCTTGTCGGTGTTGCGGAAGCGCACGCTGCCCGCGGCCGACGACAGATAGTGTTTGTCGTCGGACCAGACCACGTCCTCGACCTGCGCCGGCGCGACCAGCGGCACGCGCGCCATCGGGAATTGCCCGGTCGCGTCGGGCAGCACGTCACCGACCTGCACGATCGCGCCCGCGACCCCGGCCGGACGCCAGTGCGCATAGGTGTCGGCCTGTTTGGGATAGTCATCGGTATCGCGCGGCGGGAGCGGCGGGACGACGACCGGATCGGTGTAATTGGCGAGCAGCCGCGCCTGCACCGCGGGCAGGATCGGCGCGCCGCTGGTCGCCAGCACCGGCTTCCATTTGGTGAAGCCGGCGAACCGCTTCCTGAAGTTGATCGGGATCGAGAATTGCTCGTTCGCCTCGGTCAGCACCGCGCGGTCGAACTGGTTGAGCGTGTTCGTCGGCTTCTGCACCACCCAGGGCGAGAAGGACAGCACGTCGATCCTGTTGTTGGTGAAGTCGAATTCGTACAGCCGCATCAGCGCGTTGCCGCCCTGATACGCCATCTGGTAATCGACCACCATCTCCTCGACCGGGTTGCCGAAATCGTTGGTCTTGGTCAGGTGCGCCGCGCCGTGGTGATGGCCGTTGAGCGTCATGAAGATCTGGTCGTTGTCGCGGATCAGTTTCTCCCACAGCATCTTGCCATATTCGGTCTCGAGCGGGCTGACCGCGTCGGCATCGATGTTGAGCAGCTGGTGGTTCGACAGGATCACCGGCAGCGTCGGGTTGCGGCGGATCACGTCGCGCGCCCAGGCGATCCCGGCGTCGGAGATCCGCCACGACAGCGACAGCACCATGAAGGTGACGCCGAACTGGGTGAAGGTGTGATATTCGTGGAAGCCGCTGCCGTCGCGCTCGCGGAACGTCGTCTGCTGCGCGGCGCGGCTGGCGGGGAACCATTGCAGATACGGCTCGGCCTTCGGGTCGCGCTGCGCATCGGTGCCCGACGCCTGATCCCAGGCGCCGCGATAGTCGTAATCGAGCAGCACGTCGTGATTGCCGGCGAGGATCGAATAGGGGATCTTCGCGTCCTCGAGCTTCTTCATCGCCGCATCGGCGACCTTCCACTGGTCGGGCTTGCCGACCTGGTCGACGACGTCGCCGAGGTGGATGACGAACGGGATGTTCGCGGCGGTGGCGTTGTCGACGATCCACTGCGTCTGCGCGGCATAGGGCTCGCTGCCATATTTGCGCAGGAACTGGTTGTTCTCGGCCGCCGTGGCGTAGCGCGAATAGAATTGCGTGTCGGGCAGTACCGCGATCGCGAAGCTGGTCGTCGCCAGCCCCGAGAAATGCGCGCCATTGGCGTCGGCGACCAGCACGCGCCCGGCGTCGGCGCTCGCGCCGCCGGCCTGATCCGCGCCGCACCCGCTCAGCATCCCCGCGCCCAGCGGCAGCAGCGAAAGCCCGACCGCGTTGCGCAGCACGGCGCGGCGGTCGGCAACGCGGCCTGCGCCGCGCCCGTCGTCGTTCGTCATCGATGGAATCCCTCTGAAGACCGGCTTGCTACCGGCGTTGGCGCGCCATTGGTCTTCTTTGATGACTCTGCGGTTCCAGATTGGTTATAGATTTATTAAGGTCAGCCGAAGCCGCGGCGGCAGCGTCCCGCGCTGGTACAGCAGACCGGTTGGACAGGATCGTGACGGCGCGCGGCGGTTCAGCGCGCCATCGATCGCTCACGCGCCGCGAATAGCAGCGCGAAGCCGACCGCGATCATCATGATGAAGCGCGGGTAATGGAGCATCCCTTCGAGCAGGCTCATGAACAACAGCGAATAGAGCATCCCGGTCAGCGGCAGCAGCCGCGCGTCGTCGATCCCCGTGCGGTGCGTCGCGACGATCGCGCGCCCGAGCAGCCACAAGGCCCCCGCCGCACCGACGACGCCCCACGAGATCAGGCATTGCAGCACGACATTGTGCGGCTGGGTGTGCGTCCAGCCGACATAGACCTCCCAGAAGGTCGACCCCGATCCCCAGCCGAACAGCGGCGCGTCGAGCCAGCGCGCGAAGGTGGCGTGCCACAGGGCGAGCCGCCCGCCGGTCGCCGCATTGGCATCCTGTCCGTCGCCCGCCGCATAGAGGAAGAACACCGGATCATCGGGGAGCAACAGCAGTCCGAGCCCCAGCGCCAGCGCGCTCAGCGCCACGATGCGCAGCATCCGCGCGCGGCTCGGCCAGCGGCGCAGGCTGACGAGCGCGATCGCCGCGACCACCGCCATCGCGAGCAACGCCGCGCGCGTCCCCGACCAGCAGGTCAGCCCGGCCGCGAGCACATAGGCGAGCGCGGTCGCATGCTGGTCGTCCTCCTCGCCATAGAGCAACGCGAGCATCAACCCGGCCGTGATCGCGCCGCTCCATGATCCGAAATGCCGGACGTTGATGAAGCCGGGCAGCGCAGATGCCCATTCGATCACCCCGCCCGGTACGCTCGCTGCGGGGGGCGGGAGCTGGAACCGCCACACCGTCAGCACCGCCAGCGCGCCCAGCCCGAGCGTCAGCCAGCGGAACAGCGCCCGGATATCGGTCATGCGCTCGCCACGCGCGAGGAAGTGGATCGCCGCGCAGAAGCGCAGATGGACGAGCGTGATCAGCGACAGCAGGATCGAGTCGAACGGATGCTGCGAGCGGAACACGCTGCTGACGGTCAGCCCGATCGCGAGCAACCCGAACGCCGCCTGCACGTCGCGCGGCAATGCCCGCCACAGCGCCGCATCGCGATAGCCGCGCCGCACCGCGATCTGGATCGCGACCAGCTCGGCGACGACGAACGGCATTTCCAGCAGCCGCGTCCATTCCGCCCAGCCCGGATCGACGCGGTGGATGTAGGTCGGATAGAGCAGCGCCGCGAGCACCGGCATCACGATGCCCAGCCCGATCCCCAGCCCGTCGCAGAGCGTCCAGCGGGTCATCGTCGCGTTGATCGTCGCCGCCTGGGTCATGCGCCTGCCATGTCGTCGCTGCCCGACCGCGAGCCGCCTCCTGCGCGCTCTAGGGTACAGGCCTTGGCGAATGGTTAACCCGCCGTCAGTCGATCCGCAGAATCTTCGCTGTCGACGCGCATTCATGTTGCCATGTCGACACCGCGACATGTAGGAGGGGTGCCATGCCGACGATCGCGATCATCAGCCAGAAGGGCGGGGCGGGGAAGACGACGCTCGCGCTGCACCTCGCCGCCGCGGCGCAGGATGCGGGCGCGGTGTCGCTCATCATCGATACCGACCCGCAGGCCACCGCCAGCCAATGGGCCGCGTGGCGACAGGATGCGCCGCCCGAGGTGATCGACAGCCCGCCGCCGCGGCTCGCCGCCAAGGTCGCGCAGGCCGGCGAGCAGGGGGCGCAGGTGATCGTCATTGACACCCCGCCGCACGCCGACAGCGCGGCGCGCGCCGCGGTCGAGGTCGCCGATCTGGTGCTGATCCCGTGCCGCCCGAGCGCCTTCGACCTCGCCGCGATCCAGACCAGCGCCAAGCTGGTGCAATTGCTCCGCAAGCCCGCGTTCGTCGTGTTCAGCGCCGGCAGCCCCAACGCCCCGCGCGTCTATGCCGAGGCCGGCGAGCTGGTCGACAGCTACGGCACCCCGGCGTGCCCGGTGCTGCTCCCCGACCGCGCCGCCTTCCGCCACGCCAGCGCCGAGGGGCGCACCGTCATGGAAGCCGAGCCGGACGGCCGCGCCGCACAGGACGTGCGCGATCTGTACAAATGGGTGTGTCGACAGCTCGACATGCCTGCCCCGCGTTTCCGCAAGAAGGTCGCCGCATGAGCCGCAAGCCCAGTTTCGCCAATCTGCGCGGTACCGCGACCCCGGCGCCGGCCACCGCGCCCGCGCCGCGCGTCAAGGCGGTGCCCGCACCCGCCCCGGCGCCCGTCATGGCCGCGCCTCCCGCGCCGGCGCCGGTCTCGACCCGCCCGGTCAGCCGCGAGGGCCGCAAGCAGATCGCGGGCTTCTTCTCGCCCGACATGTCGCTGGCGATGCACATGCTCGCGCGCCGGCAGGGCCGCAGCCTGCAGGCGCTGATGGCCGAGGCGTTCAACGACGTGCTGCGCAAACACGGCGAAAGCCCGATCGGCGACTGAACGCGACGCCCGCCGCGGCGTTGAGGGGGTCAGCAGCCGGAGCAAGCCGATGACCGACCCCGACGACCTCCCCGCCGAAGACGACGCGCCCGCCGACCTGCCCGAGGACGAGGCCGAGGCGCTCGGCGACTTCGCGTAACCGTCGCATCGCCCGCCGCCCGTCGCCCGTCGCCGCACGGAAAGGTGGCAAAGCCTTACAGGAACGACGCGTCGATTTTTGACCGCAGCGTATCGAGATCGTCGGCGGTCTCCAACGCGCCACCCAGCTCGCCAGCATAGCCGTTATCGCGATGCACCAGGATGAAGGGGACGTTCGCGTCTCTGGCGGTCAACATATCGACGCGGGTGTCGCCGACGAAAACGGCCGTTCCGCCCCCGCATTGCGCGATGGCCAACCATAGCAGGGCCGGGTCCGGCTTTCGGGTGGGCAATGTGTCGCCGCACATGATGCTCCGGAAATGGTCAGCCCATCCGAGGTTCGCGACAAGCGGAAGCGTGAGCCGCGTAAGCTTGTTGGTGCAAAGCGCCACGACATAGCCATCCGCGACCAGGCGTTCGAGCAGCGCGTCGGCACCCGGATAGATGGCGATGTCGTGCGCGGCGTCGCTTTCGTGATGCTGCAGGAAAAGTCGCAGCGCCGCGGCTCGGTCGACGGCGGGATCGCCGTCGTCGATCGCCAGGGCCCGATCGATCACGGCCTCGACACCGTCGCCCATGAAGCTTTTCACGACCTCCACGCCAAGGGGCGCGCGATCGAACGCCGAGCGGACGTGATTGACCGAGGCAGCAATGGCCGGGGCGGAGTCGATCAGCGTGCCGTCCAGATCGAAGACGACGATATTCTGTGCAGCCATGAGGGTCGGGTTGCTCCGCGGCGTCCCGGCGTCGCCGCTTCGATGGAGGAATGCCGCCAGCACTGCGCCGGAGCAGAGTTGACTGCGGCGGCGGGTGTCCGCCGCGGATGGCGTCGCTCATGCGCGTTCTCCGCAGGCGCTGCAAGCTGGCACCCGGCCGTCACCGGTCGCAGGTGCCGGACCGGGCGGCGGTATTCGCCTGGCGTCGGCTGAAAGGGAGACATCGCAGCTGGCGGCACCCCGTTATATCGCTAATGCGATGCTATTGCAGATCAGCGACCAGCTTTGTATCGGCTCCGGAAAAGGGGAAGCGGTATGAAGTTTCTGTGGGGCGCGGTCGCGGTGACGGCGATCTGGGCTGGCGAGGCGCTGGCGCAGGAGCGCGATGACGCCGCGCCGCTCCGGCACGACGATGTCGTGGTCACCGCCGCGCGCACCAACCTCCCGGCCAGTGCGCTGCCGCTCACGGTCGACGTGATCGATCGCGAGACTTTGGGCCGGCAGGTCGCGGTGTCCGGGTCGGTGGTCGATGCGGTGTCGGCGCTGCTTCCCGCCTTCTCGCCGACGCGCGAGAAGATCACCGGCGTCGGCGAGACGTTGCGCGGCCGGTCACCGCTCTATGCGATCAACGGCATTCCGCAGACCACCCCGATCCGCGACGGCGCGCGCGACGGCTATACGATCGATCCGTTCTTCATCGACCGGGTCGAGGTCATCTACGGCTCCAACGCGCTGCAGGGGATCGGCGCGACCGGCGGCGTCGTCAATCAGGTGACGGTGGGCGCACCCCGGACGGACGGCTGGAGCGGACGGACGCTCCTTCAAGGCAATAGCGGCGACGATTTCGCGGGCGCCGCGCTCGGCGGAAAGCTGGCGGGGCTCGCCGCTTTCCGCAGCGGCCGCGTCGACGCGACCGCCGGCGTCGCCTTCGAGCGCCGCGGGGTGTTCCTCGACGGTCGCGGGCGGCGCGTCGGCTATGACGGCAACCAGAGCGAGATCCAGGACACCGACACCCTGTCCTTCTTCGGCCGGGTCGGGGTCGACCTGTCCGACACCGCGCGGTTCGAGGTTATCGCCAACCGTTTCCGGCTGCAGGGCAACAACCATTATGTCCCGGTCGAGGGCAGCCGCGTGCGCGGCATCCCCGCGACCACCCGCCGCGGCGAGACGCCCGGACAGCCCTCCACCGGCGTCGCGCAGATGGTGTCGGCGTCGCTGAGCGATGGCGATCTGGCGGGCGGCGCGTTCACGCTGCAGGGCTTCTACAATCGCACCAGCGACACGTTCGCGGGCGGCATCCTCGCCACCTTCCAGGACGCGCGGATCGCGCCGGTCGGCACGCTGTTCGACCAGTCGCGCAACGTCTCGCGCAAGCTGGGCGGCAAGGTCAGCTACGAGCGCGCGGTCCCGGGGCTGGAGGCGCTGACGCTCACCGCCGGGTTCGACGCGCTGTTCGACCGGACCGCGCAGACGCTGGTGCAGACGAACCGCACCTGGGTGCCGCGCACCGACTTCCGCAGCCTCGCGCCGTTCGGGCAGGGCAACCTCAAGCTGTTCGACGGCCTCGTCCGGCTCGCGGGGGGCGTCCGCTACGAGAACGTCGCGCTGGACGTGCCCGATTATACGACGCTGGCGACGTCCGGCGCCCGCTTCGTCACCGGCGGCACGCCGGCGTTCGCGCGCGCATTGTGGAACGGCGGCGTCGTGGTCGAGCCGGTGAAGGGCGTCCGCGCCTATGGCAGCTATGCGGAGGGCTATACGATCGCCGACATCGGCCGGGTGTTGCGCGCGGTCAGCCAGCCGAACGTGCGGATCGACAATTTCCTCGACCTGACGCCCGTCATCTCGAACAACCGCGAGCTGGGCGTCGAGGTGACGCAAGGACCGCTCGTCGCCAGCGCCACCTATTACCGGTCGTCGAGCGAGGCGGGGCAGGTGCTGGTCCGCAACGACGACGGCATCTTCAACGTCAACCGTCAGCCGGTCGACATCGCGGGACTGGAACTCAACCTCGACGTCCGGATGCCGTGGCCCGGTCTGAAGATCGGCACCGGCTACAGCCACGTCACCGGGCGCACCGACACCAACGCCGATGGCCGGCTCGACGCCGATCTCGACGGCGCGAACATCTCGCCCGACCGGCTCAACCTCAACCTCGACGTCAGCCGCGGCCGCGTCAGCGCGCGCGCGCAGGGGCGCTGGTATCTCTCGCGCCGCTTCGAGGGGCAGCCGATCGCCAACGATTTCGCCGGCTATCGGCTGTTCGATGCCTATGTCGCCTATGAGCTGACCGGCGGCCGGGTGATGCTGAGCGTCCAGAATCTCGGCAACACCGATTACGTCACTTACTACAGCGACACGCAGGGTCCGACCGACAATGCCCGCTTCTACACCGGCCGCGGCCGCAATTTCACGCTGAGCTGGCAGGCCGGCTTCTGATGCCACGGCGGCGCCGCGGCGCCGCATCATCGTGCGACGGGTGTGGGAACGAGCACCCATGAAGCGCGCGACAAACGTCTCATCCTCTCCGTCGATATCGATCAGCGCCTGCCCGCCGGCCGGGCTCGGCTCATCGGCAACGGGGGCCGGCAATGGCGCGACCGGAAATGCCATCCCCACTTCAGGTCGACCATTGGTCTCTATGTAGCTGGAGGAGGTTCGGAGGGGCGAAAGATGTCGAAGGGTAAGGGAGTGCAGGAAGGAGTATCTGCCATCTTTTGTCTGACATCGGTCATCCAAGTGGCACTCGCTCCACCGCTTCACGGGGCTTCTTCGGAGAATGTCGATGCGACTGAGCCTTCGCCTTGATGACGAGACCGGGGCCGCACTGACCGCCGCGGCGATCCGGGAAGGCGGGGGCGGGGGTGGCGTTGATCGTCACGCCACACCCGCCCCACCCCCGTCGCCGCCTCAGCCGAGCGTCGCGCGCGCGCCCGGCGGGGGGTCGGCGGCGAAGGCGGCGACCTGGTCGGGTGTCCCCAGCATCCCGACCTGCGCGAACGGCACGTCGAGGATCCGCACCAGACCGCCCGCCGCGATCATGCTGTTGTACATCGGCGCGATATAGCGCTCGCCCTTCTCGACCCCCGCGCCGTCGGCGAAATGACGCCGGTACAGGTCGCGATAGCCGCGCGCGGACTCGAACCAGTAGAAACCGATCGTCGCATGCGTCGAGATGCGCACCTTCTCGCGCATCTCGACGACATTGCCGCGTTCGTCGGTGCGCGCGAACGACCAGCCGTCGCCCGGCGCGTCGAAACACGGCACCCAGCCGTGCAGATCGCGGTCGATCGCCTCGGGGCGGAGCAGGTCGGGGGCGACGAACGTATCGATGTTGAAGACCGCGAACGGCGCGTCCTGCTCGCTCTGCTCGGCGAGATACAGCGCGGTGGTCGCCTGCCCGTCGGTGACGCCGTCCAGCTCGACGATCGGGCCGACGGTGATGCCGAGCCGGTCGCAGCGCCCGGTGACGAAGGGGCGGGCGGCTTCCGCGCGGCGGGTCGCGAAGGCGAAGTCCCAGCCCGCGTCGCGGAAGGCGCTGAGCCCGTGCAGCGACCAGTCGAACAACGGCCGCCCGAGCACCTCGATCTCATATTTCGGGCAGGTGTAGCCGGCCTTGGTGAAGCGGCTGCCCATTCCCGCCATCGTGATGGCGATGGTGCCCGGACGCGCGCCGCTCATATGTTGCGGTCCCGGTCGCAGATCGCCTGCAGTTCCTCGATGCTGTGTGTCAGGAACTCGCGCGGGCGGACGGTGCGATCGTCGATGTAGAAGCCGTCGTGCCCCGGCCATGGCTTGGCCATCCAGATCTCGTCATAGCCGACCTCGTGGTGCTTGAGCCACTCCACCAGCGTCGGGAAGACATTGCGCAGGATCTCCCCGGCATTGCCGTCATGGCTGCGCATCCCGCGCGCCGAGGACAGGATGATCCGCCAGCCCGACGCGCGCAGCGCGTTGAGCCGGTCGCGCATCTCCACGTCGACGGGCAGGTCGCGATAATCCTCGCCGCTCCGCTTGATCGGACACAGGGTGCCGTCGATGTCGACGACCAGGACCTGACGGTCTTGGATCACAGCGCTTCCTCCAGTTCGTGCATGATGGCGCAGGCGGTCAGGCAGAAGGCCGGCAGCTTGCGCGGGACGTCGATGTGCAGCGGCAGCATCGACAGGAACAGCG
>Ga0265798_10009511_pt1 | contig 12149 bp, 6 predicted proteins | sample P3T30metagenome_FD_192430 | JGI IMG/M metagenome (GOLD analysis project Ga0265798, IMG submission 192430) | Plant litter microbial communities from East Loma Ridge, Irvine, California - P3 T30 | ecosystem: Environmental > Terrestrial > Plant litter > Unclassified | place: USA: California... | reverse complement strand
AGCAGGGCGCCATCGGCGACATTCCACAGGCGCGCACCGTCGGAGCCTGCAATGATCAGCTGGCGGTCGGCGCTTACAAAGACGGCGTCGCGCGTGTGGTTGACGATGCCGCGCACGGCGGTGACTGGCGGGGCGAACAGGCGCAGCAGGGCGCCGCTGTCTACCTCCCACAGCCGCGCGGTATTGTCCATGCTGGTCGAGAGCAGCAGTTTGCCGTCGGCACTCCAAGCCAGTGACGTGATGGGTTGACGATGTGGCGTGGCGATGGCCAACTGCGCTTGCGCACTGGGCGGCGCGGACTCAGTGGGAAGGGCGCCGGCGGCGCCACTCATCAGCCCGGCGCCGGCCGCCAGGCAGGCGGCCAGCATCGCCATACGGCCGCACGCGAGCTTCATGACGGGAATATGTAGAGCGGCGAAAGACTGTCGGTGGTCCGTGGTATCGAGCGCGGGATAGGCACGCCGAAGAATAACAGGGCGATTTCGTGCTCGCAATGGATCTCGAACCTGCTTAATAGCCTGCCACCGGCGGGTATCCAGCCGGGGCGCTGCTGCACGGCCGGTTGCACGCAGCTATTGAGCCCTGGCGTCGCCGCGCCGATGGTGAGAGCGCCCACCAGGACGCGCCGGGTGCGCCTGCCGAGTACCGGCCGCACCCACGCTGTCTGGCTACTCACGGGACGATCTCCGTATCGATCGATTGCGTCACCCATTCGTCCAAGTTTAGATTCCCACCTGCGACCGGGTCCCTGGCATTGGCGTTTGAATAGTCCGCCAGTAAAAGATCGAAGGCGGATTTGCCGACGGTTCTGCGCGTCCCCGCCGACACCAGCACGCCGTAATCGACGTTGTCGCGGCGGGACGCCATGACCTTGTAGGTCTCGAGCCCATACGGCTTCCCGGCCGTGTATATCGGCTTGACCTTGATGCTGGTCTTTTTATTGATGAGTTCCCCGTTGACCGAGGGGGAGTACAGGTAGGTCTGCCCGCTCGAGCCCAGGACCAGGACGGCCACATACAGGTCGTCTTCGCTGTCATTGGTGATGCGGAGTTGGTATTTGTCGCCCACCGCCAGTTTTGGCACCGCCGTGGCAGGGTACACGCGGTCGACTGGCTGGCCGCGCGACTCCAGCACGACCAGCTCGACCTTGAGTGCGTCGCTGAGCGGAAACTGCAGATTGACGATCTTTTTCAGATGGTCCTGGCGCGCCCTGAGCGCAATCGCCGTCGCCAGTTTCTGCGCCACCTTGGCAGGATCGGCATCGGTCGCGATGGTTGCCAGCACCGGACCATCGGTATTGTCGCGTGGGGCGACGTAGTAGGCCGCGGTGCACGCCGCCAGCGGCACCTTGGCAGCGCGGCTGGACGGCGTGAACAGCTGTCCATTCATGCAGCCACGGTGTATCGAATAGAGAGCGTCCTTGGCAGGACTCTGCTCGACCAGGTGGTCGCCATTGAGCAACTCGCGTAACCCGGCCAACACTTTGCGGTCCTTCGCGAGGGATTCTTTGAAACCCATCTCGCCCGTGAGGACCCGCATCCGGTAGTTGCCTGGCGCTGGCGTGACGATTGCCACCTTGTCATCGGTACCGATCGGATTGGGTGTGGCATCGAGAAGTTCCACCGTGGAACTACTCATGGTCACGCTAGTTACGCGGGCGTTGGCCTTCTTGCCCGTTTCCCCGACCAGCCTCTGTGTCGTTCCCTTATAAACCGCCAGCAGCGTGCCGGGGCCGATACCGTGGATGGCCCCGGCCTCGAGGGTGAAGTGTCTGCTGTCGTCCACCTTGGCCATCTTGAGATAGGGCTGCTCCTGCACTCCGGAGGCACCGAGGAAGCGGGCGAACACATCGCCATAGACTTGCGGATGCTGAGACGGCGCGTGCTGGGCGACATTGGCACCGATGCGGTGCACCACTCGTTCATACGTTTGGGAGGGATCGAGGCGCAACGAGGTCGCCAGATAGTGCGTCATGAAACCGCGGTAGTGGCCTTTCCCGTCGCTGCCGAGCACGATTCCCTCATGCGACAGTTCGCCCGCCCGGGATCCCGAGATGAACGCGTAACCGCTGCGGCCACGCAGCACGCCATCGTTTTCGGCCGCGCCCTTGGCCAGAATAGGCTTGATCCCGTTCGGGTCGGTGTTGGGGTTGGGGAGCAGTTGGCGGGGCGTCAGGCCGATGCTCTTGGTGCCGTCGCCGGAGTTACAGCTATCGAAAATGACAGTGACGTTGCCGGTATGGGGCGTCAGTCCCGCCAGCCAGGTCTCGATAGTGTCGTCGCTGATGTCGGCTTTCCCGGCAGTCCGGCTATCGTATGCGACCAGGGTCTCGTCCGCACCATCGCCTTCGTCGTTGTCCTTGTCGCTCGTCTGCGAACCATGCCCACTGAAGTAAAACACGATCGTGGCACCGGGTTGTTTCTTTGCGTTGTTGAGCAAGTGCTCGCGGAAGCCGGTTTCGATCGCCGCCACCGTCGCCTGTTTTCCGATCAGCGTGACGATATCGCCCTGACCGCTGAAACCGTACTTGTCGATCAACAGTTGCTTCATTTCAGCGACATCGTTGGCCGGCCCGCGCAGGTTGGGCACACGCGGCGCATCACCTCGTGGCTGGCCGTACTCATCAACCCCGATGAGAAGGGCGAAGCTTTTGGGTTGCGCGACGGCGACGGAAAGCCCGGCGCACATGCTGACGCTGATCCACAGGGCAAATTCGAGTACTGATTTGATTATACGGAGCATGACGAACCTTTCGAGACGACATGTAGTAAACCTTAGCGATGCTTGTCATAAAGACCGACCTACTCGGCGAATCCAGCATCGCACAGGAACGGCCCCCAATATTATTCCTGTTGCTGTTGTAAATACACAAATATTTTGAAAAATAAAATTGTTCTAAAGACAGGGTATTTACGGTGTCGTATAGTCATTTCTGTAAGTACGACTCCGATGGCAACGACTTCGCATAAGCCATCGCATTCGACCATACCTCCGCTTGCAGGTGATCCCTTTTTGATGAGGCTTGTATGATTAAACCTTCGTCGTTCATCTTCCTGATCGTCACCTCTGCCTTTGCCTTGGCAGCCGGTGTGCCAGCGCATGCCGATCCGGCTCCCGCGGGCGGTGCGACCACCGTCATCGCCGATCCGGCCGCATCAGAAGGCAAGGGCTTGGTAGTGTTCGTATCCAGGCTCGCGCTATCGTCCCGTCAGGCCGCTGGGCCGTGGACCGATTTGCTGAAGAACGATCCGACGAATCAATGGGCCTCGTCACCCAAGCCGCAGGTGTTCTGTCGGGCCGAGGGCGCCAGCGGAGCCAGTCCTAAGTCGCAGGAAACGGCATTGTCCCTGTCGGGCCAGCTGATCGAATGCAATAACAGCCGCCTGCTGGCCGGCGAGGGCGCGGTCATCCGGGTCATCTACGTCGCCGAAGCGCCGAACTGCTCCCAGCCGATGAACCTGCCGCTGCTCGATCCTGTGGAAACAGAGCGCAACTCGCTGCTGACCATCCAGGTCCGGCAGCTGCTGGCCCATCAGTTTGGCGGAACTAGGAGTCTCGATAGCACCATTTGTGCTTGGGCCTGGCCGGATGTGCACCTCACGCAGAAGCGGGCTGAGGTGGTCATCAAGACGGCTGATCCTGCCGAACTCAAGAATCCGGTCGAGTTCCGTGTGATCACCGGCGCCGCGGAGCACTGGTTCCTGTCTGGGGATGTCTTGACCAAAGGTGCCAAAGAACTCAAGTATGACTTCGACACCAGGGCGATCACCCAGCGGGACAAGCCCGGGCAGCTCTACCTCGGGATCAACTACATGCTCGGCGACGTATATGGCAAGCTGCCGCCACTGGACGTGCGACGGACCGTGTTCAAACTGATCGCAACGCCGAACAAGCAGCTCGATTCGGTCGGGCTCGGGATTGGCTATCGGTTGCCGGGCAAGTTCAGTTTCGGCACGTCGAAAGCCGACAGCGTCGATCACAGCGGTGTGGTGATTTTCGTGGCACGGCTATGGACCAAGAGCGATAGCCTGAACGGCACGACTATCGCCGAGGACAAGCGGCGCGAAACGAGCACACGTTTCGGTATCAGCTACAGCATCGGCACTGCGCTGGGCTGGATCGGGCCCAAAAAATAGCATGCCCGCTGTCCTGGCAAGCAGGACTGCGTTCATTCAGCGAGGACAGGATCATGTTGTGTAGGCTCGTCGCTTTGCTTGTCGCATGGGTTTGCTGGCCGAGCGCATTCGGCCAGGAGAAGTTCGATCTGTATATCGAATCCGGCATCCATCATAGCGCCCGTTCGGTGGCATTTTCCCCGGACGGGCGGTTCATCGCGGCGGGCAGCCTGGACCGCACGATCAAGGTGTGGCAACGCCGCGACGGGCGCGAGGTACTGACCCTCCCGAGCGGCAGCCTGACGGTTTCGCTGTTGTACGCCCCGGATGGGAACCGGCTGCTCGCTTCAGGCGAAGACGGCGCGGTCCAGGTGTGGGACCTGGCGGCCGTACGCCAGATCGCGACCCTGCGCTGCGCTTCCACCGGTGCGCCGATCGCCTTGGCCGAGGAGGGCACGCTGCTGCTGTGCGCCGATGAAGCGAGCGGGCAGTTGCACCGCTGGGAACTGGCCACGCTGACCCAGGCGCCGTCGTTGGCGCTGCCGCCCGGAGCGCAGTTCGGCGCGCTGCGCCTCGCTGCGGATGGCGTGCTGCTGGCGGGCAGCGACGATACCGCCCGGGTAGCGCTGCTGGACACGACCAGCTTGGCGCCGTTCGGCACGCTGCCTGCCAAGCTGGACTCGCCAAGCGTGGCGATCAGTGTGGCACGCCGCAGCGGCCGTGTGGCCGTCTCCGACGGTGCCAGCATCACGGTATGGCGTCTTGGTGCGGATGCCGCACAGGCGCCATCGGTCGAGCGCCACTTCGCCATTCAGACTGCCCATGCGGTCCGTTTCAGCCCCCAGGAGGACGTGCTCGCCGTGGCGACGGAAAGCGGCGATATCGTACTGTTCGATAGCGGCGCCTGGACCGAGCAGGGCCGGATTGCCAGCCGCTCGAACCGGATCGAGCACGCGGGCATGCTGCCGGATTCCCACCTGCTGGCGCTGCAGGTCTGGTACGACAGCAAATTTACCTTCAACCTCAAGACCGGAGCGTTGGAGCCGTTCGCAGCGCCGGATCTCGCCGATCCCTTCCAGTGGAGCGCGGCGGGCGCCGTGGGGGTGCAGGATTTCGTCATCGAGACCCGCCAGAACGCCATACGCCTGCTGCGGCGCGACGGGGCGGAAATCTGTACGATCATCGTACTCGACAAACAGAAGGGATGGGTGGTGGTCGCGCCCGACGGGCGTTTCGATACCAATATGGATCTGGCCGATGTACAGGGTGTGCACTGGTACGCCCGGGAGAACTGGACCGATCCGCTGCCGCTGGACATTTTCATGCGCGACTATTTCGAACCGCGCCTTCTGCCCCGTCTGCTCGCCCAGGGCGCCGCCGCGTTCAAGCCGATGCGCCCGCAAGCGCTGCTCGAACGCCGCCAACCGCTGGTGCGCATCGCCAGCGTGGAGCAGGGGCCGGGAACGGAGATTGCGCACGTGAGCGTCGAGGTGACGGAAAACGGCGGTTCAGTACACGATGTACGGCTGTTTCGCAACGGGCAGCTGGTCGGGCAGTTTCCCAAGCCGAGCGGCCCGATGCCGCCAGGGTATGAGCAGCTCGACGCCTGGCGCGCAATGACCCGTGTGGCGCCGGCCGATGGGAAAGGGCGCGCAAGCTTGTCGTTCGCGGTCCCGCTGGCGCATCGATTCGCCGGCCAGCCGGTGGTCTTCAGTGCATATGCGTTCAACCGCGACAGGGTCAAGAGCGACACTGCGCGCCACGCTGGATTCATTGCGGCACGGCTGGCCTCGCCCCATCGGCCGCGCGCGTACGTCATCGCCATGGGCGTCGATCGCTATGAGGACCCAGGCCTGAAGCTTGAGTTTGCTGCCAGGGACGCGCGCGTCCTCGGAGCCGCGCTGGCGCAGGTGAAGGGCTACGAAGTGGTTCCGATTACACTGTTGTCTACCGGGCATGGCAAGGGTCGCCTGGATCAGGCAAGCAAGGCGGGTCTGCGGACGATCATCGCGCAGCTCGCCGGCAAGGCCGCGCCTGGCGCCCTTGCGCGTCTCCAGGCACGCGGCGTCGACCGGCGCGCGTTGCGGCAGCTACGCAAAGCGACGCCGGACGATCTGGTCGTCGTCGCCTTCTCGGGGCATGGCTATACGCGCCCCGGTGGGCAATTCTATCTGCTGCCGTCGGATTCCGGTCAGTGGGCCGACCCGGCCGCTATCCGGCTCGACAAGGCGATTTCCGGTGCCGAGTTGACGCAATGGCTGGCCGACGTGGATGCCGGACAGTTCGCGCTGATCATCGACGCGTGTCACTCGGGGGCTAGTGTGGATGACGGCCACTTCAAGCCGGGCCCGATGGGCGACAGCAGCCTTGGCCAGCTTGCCTACGATAAGGGTATGTTGGTGCTTGCGGCAACCCAGCCCAGCGATGTCGCGCTCGAGGCGGGCGCCTTGCGCCAGGGACTGCTCAGCTACGCGCTGGCACGTGACGCCCTGTCGCGGCGCGCGGACCGCCCGGGTCGCGTCCAGGGCGACCTCGACGGTGACGGCCGTCTGACCCTGGTCGAGTGGCTCACGTATGGCGAACGACGCGTCCCTGCGCTGTACCAGGACATGCGCGCTGGCCGGATCCGTGCGCACAGGCGCGGCATCGGTACGCGCGATCCGACTGCCGAGGACCAGTCCTGGTTCGACAGCCTTGCCGAGCGGGCCCAGACGCCAGCGTTCTTCAATTTCCTGCGAAGCAGCACTGAAATCGAACTCGTCGTTCCGCCACGTCCGGGCCGATAGCGGCCGGCGTGCCGCCCTAGCGGGAATCAGGAAAGGAACAAGTATGACGCCTGTATCGCAAACGTGTCCGCTGGCGCTCTTTTTGCTGGTTCCGCTATTGTTGCCCTCAAGCGCGGTGCTGGCGCAGGTGCCGCCGGAGCGTGGCCCGCGGCTGCATATGACGCAGGACGCCAGCACCTGGGAGAAGTATGTGGTGTCGGACGACGGATCGACCGCTGCGGCGGCGTCGGTGGGCGCCGGGTTGACGCAAATCACCAATCTGACGAGCGGACGGGCGCTCGCCTTCATCCCGGCGCACGGCCCGACGGCGCTGTCGGCCGATGGGGCGACCGCGATCGTTGGCGGGGCACGCGGGCAGTTGCACATGCACACTGCCGTCCCGCTGGCAACGGATCTGTCCGGCTGTGCGACCGGCCTGTCGGAACTGAAGAGCGTGGCACTGTCGGGGGATGGCTTCACCAGTTACGTGGTTGATAGCCAGGGCAAGGGGAGAGCATGCGACCTGGCGACAGGGGGCATGCGCTGGAATGCGACTCTCCCGTGGGTTCCACAGCACCTCCGGATTTCCGCCGACGGCAAGCGCTTGCTGGCGGTGCGGGACCACGCCTGGCCGGCGTCGGCACCCCAACTCGGCGACAGCGCGCTGCTGGACGCCGCTACTGGCCAGTTCCTGGCGCGATTCGACCACGAAGGAGGTAATCCAGTCATCGATGGCGCCCTCAGCAACGACGGCAGCAAGGCCTATACCATCAGGGACTGGACGCGCGGCGTGGCGGTGTGGGAGGCTGGCGCGGGCAACGCTTCGCGCGACTTGAAACATGCAGCGCCCGGGCGCCGCATCCGGATACTCGGCGCGGACCTTGATGTGACGCTGATGGCCTTGAGCCCGAAGGGCGACCGAATCGCCGTCGCGGATCCGCCAACCATTTACATGCTGGACACGGTCAGCGGCAAGATTCTCTGGAATGTCGAAGCCGCGATCGACTTTCAGTATGTCAAAAAATTACATTTTGTCGATAAGGGCGCGAAGCTGTGGGCCGGAACACCGGGCCGCTCGCCGGTGATCCTGGATGCAGTTACAGGCCAGGCGTCCTCTGGCTATCCAACGGCGGCGAACGTTCCCGCCCGGGTCGACGGCGTGGCCGTGAGCGATGATGGCGCCATCGTTGCCGGATGGGGCCGTCATCACCTGTCGATCTGGAACGCGAAAAAAGGCAAGGCGATCATATCGCTAGGCAACGGCGACAGCGCGCTGCACCTCGCTAAGATTCCGTTGCCGGCATCGCCCTACGGCCGTTGCCTACCGCCGAAGGCGGTGATCTCGGCGAATGGCGCGTTTGCTGTTGCCGACCTGTGCGACGCCATCTACCTCATCGACCTGAATGCGGTGACGCACCAAAAGCTGTTCGCGAAACGAGAAGACCAGCCGTCGTGGATCGGACCGGGCGTGTTCTCGCACGACGGCGGCACTCTGGCGCTGGCAACCAGCGAAGGTCCCGACGACACGGCGCTTCTACTATGGAAACAGCCATTCAACAGCGCCCCGACGAAAATCGCCATGCCCGGCCGTGCCATCACGTCGCTGGGGTTTACCCGCGATCGCGCAAGGCTATGGGTCGTGACCGTGCCCGGTCTCAGCTTGAGTCCCGACGTCGACAAGCGCCCATCCGTGGTCCTTGTTTCGCTGGCCGACGCGACCAGCAGTATCCACTACCTGGCATGCAGCCGATATCCCGACCAGTGCCGGCCGGAGAATATCAGCGTGTCACCCAACGGTGGCTTTGTGGCATTTCGCCAGCAGGGAACGAACATGCTGGCGCACCTGGGTTCAAGCACTCCCGCGGCCGACATCGGACCGTCGGAATTGTCGCCGCGCGCGATGGCGTTTTCATGCGACGAGCGCTTCCTCGTCACGGGACATCGCGACCATCTCTGGCAAGTCGTCGACACCGAGGTTCTATCGACGCGGCCGATACGGATGACCGATATTGGTCGGGTCTTCAAAGGCGACAGGACGCTCGCTGCGACGATCACCTGCGATAATCAGTTACTGGTCCTGGTCGACGGCGAAATCAGCCGTATCGGCTTGCATGACCGCGCGGCCGCTCCGCTCCTGTACAGGACGCAGTTCGACAAGATCGGATCCTGTTGCGCCGCTCCCCATGCAGGAATGCTGGCGGCGGGGAGCAATCTGGGCATTGAGTTGTTCGACGGATCGAGCGGACGTCACCAGGGCACCCTGATCACGCTGCGCAATGGCGGCACCGTGACTGTCGCGCCATCCGGGCACTTCGATACGGATGATTTCGACAGTATCGGCGCCTTGAACTGGGCAGTCCCGCAGCAGCTTGGCGCGGCGCTGCCGCTGGAGGCCTATTCACGTAACTTCTTCCAGCCCAGGCTGCTGAGCAAGCTGGCCGGGGCCGCCAGTGCGCGCCTGCCGGCGCAAGACGGCATTACCGGACTCGATGTCCGCCAGCCGCTGGTGCAAATCGAGCGCATCCGCTGGGCGGAGAACCAAACCGCCGAGGTCAGCGTCAGCGTCCACGCCGATTGCCGGCCCGGTCGGACCGGTCAGCGCAACTGCGCGTTTCCCCATGACTTGCGGCTGTTCCGCGATGGCGTCCTGGCCGCCCAGTGGCCGGAGCCTGCGCCCGGGCAGGACGAGGCCCCGGACACGCCATCCTGGCTTGCCGCCACTGCGGTGCCCATGGCACCGGGCCAGACGCGTGCCGAGCATACGTTCCGGGTGGCGCTGGCCAGTCACGCGCGCGGCAAGCCGGTGGAGTGGACGGCCTATGCTTTCAACGAAGACCGCGTCAAAACGAAGACCGCGAGCGCAGCGCAAACCCTCGTGCCGGAAGACTTGCCGCTGCGCCCCAGGAAAGCCTATGTCATCACGATCGGCGTGGACCGGCACGACCGGGCAGAGTTCGACTTGAGTTTCGCCGCCAAGGATGCGCGCGACTTGGGCGCCGCGCTGTCACGGATCAAGGGATACGAGGTGGTGCGCCTGTCGCTGCTGTCCGAACACGGAAAGCCGGATGCTGTGGCCATACGCCAGGCAAGCAAGGAGAACATACGCAGTGTGCTCAATGTGCTGGCCGGGAATTCCGCGCCGGCTCGTGCCAGGCTGATGGCAGTGGCCGGAATCGACCGGCGGGCAGTCGGGCAGCTGCAGAAGGCCACGCCGGACGACATGGTGGTGATCGCGTTCTCAGGCCATGGTTATACAGTCCCCGCCAGCGGCATGTTCTACCTGATTCCAGCCGACTCGGGCAGCACGGCCGGCGTTGGCCCCGACGTGCTGACCCGCTGGGTGTCGAGCCGGGAGCTGTCGCGTTGGCTGCGGCCGATCGATGCGGGGCAGATGGCGTTGATTATCGATGCCTGCCACGCGGCGGGCAGCGTGGACGATCCCGCTTTCAGGCCAGGGCCGATGGGCGACGCCGGACTGGGGCAGTTGGCGTACGACAAAGGCATGCTGATTCTGGCGGCGACCCAGGCCAGTGACGTCGCGCTGGAAATGAAGTCTATCCGCCAAGGATTGTTGACCTACGCCCTGGTTAACGATGGCCTTCAGGCGAGGCCTGCACCGGCGTCCATGCGGCAGGCCGATCACGACCGGGATGGTGTGCTGACGTTGCGCGAATGGCTGCGGTATGGCGAGCAGCGCGTGCCTGAATTGTATGAGCAGATTCGCTTTGGGAAGGTCAAGCTGTGGCGGCGCGACCCGTTGCCGGCGGACGCCAATTCACGTGCGGCGATCGCGGACAGTGCCCAGACACCGGTCCTGTTCGATTTTCGGCGGACTCTGGACAGTGCGGTAATACGTGATCGCGAGCGCTGATGAGGCGCGGACCCGCTAGCGGTTCTTAGTAAATAGTACGCTAACGTTGAGACAGGCATTGCCACTGCACGTAAATACCTCGCCGTCGGTTCAGATCCCTCATCAAAGCGGGCTCTATTTTCACCTTTAGGTCTTATTAAATGATGAGGCAATTTTGGGGGGGATTTGGGGGGGCGACAGATCAGTTGAGCGCACCTCAGATGATCGGAGCTACAACTTCACGGTCCTTGTGCCCCGTGCAGACGCACGCTGACGTGATCTGTCACCGCCTACTCATCAAGTTCGAAACTTGCACTTCCCACCAGAATTCAAGAAAAGCCCATCAGCTTCGGTTGATGGGCTTTTTGCATTGGTTCTTGCCTTCGCCAGCCGACGGGGCGTCTGCCCGCAGGCAACGACGCGCGCCGTTACGGTTCACTCACGGTCACGGCCACCGGCTGGACCACCGAAATCACGCCGCCATACAGGCACTGGCAGGTGCTGGCGCTGCTGAGTGCCGGTACCCCGCCTATCAACACCGTAGGCGAACCCGGCGTCCACGGCGCGGGCGTGTTGGGCAGGCAGGCGGCCGGCGTAAACACCCCCAGCTTGGCGGCGGTGGCCGCGGCCACGATGGGGTTCGCGATCGAATTGCATAAGGGGAAGGGCGGGATATTCAGCAGCGGCGCATGGTCGGCGATCGTCGCCGCCGTTTGTTTCTGCGCCCGGACCCGGTGGAGGGGAACCACAGCCAGGCTGGACGGGCCGATTCCCATCGTGCACATCAGGCTGGCGGTCATCACGGTTTGCGAAGGCATGGCAGCTTCTCCTCGGTTTAGTGTCTGGGCAGCGGCAGCGGCGTGGGATCAGGGCAAACAATGCGTCACCATCGCACGCAGGCTTGGCGGCGCGCTGCCCGCAGCCACGCGCCGGTAATCGCCCAGCGCAAGTTGCCGATAGCCGGCGCGCGCGGGGTTGTCGTTCCCCGCGGGCGCTTCCGCCAGCACCCGCTGTACCGTGCCAGGGCTGTACCTGGCCAGGTCCGTGATCTGCCTGGCATAGTTCCCGGCAAAATCCTGCATATTGGCCCCGATGTCGCCGACCTGCACGGCAAAATCGTCCGCCAGCCCGGAATTGCCGGAGCGCCTGGCAAGCCGCAGTCCGTTCTGCTTCATCTCGAGCATCTTTGCCTGCTGGCACAGCAGCGCGTACTGGCTCGTGGCCGCTTGCAGGTGTCCGCGTACGACCTGGACCGTCACCGGCCGTGTCTGCACGAAGTAGACAGCGGCGCTTGCGGACGCCAGCAGCACGAAGGCCCATACCGTCCAGATGCGCCTGCGCGGCTGGATATAGGCTTCGACCGCCTTCTGGAATTCCAGGCAGCCCTGGAAACGCGCGTCGGGGTCCTTGCACATCGAT
>Ga0265798_10009510_pt1 | contig 12151 bp, 18 predicted proteins | sample P3T30metagenome_FD_192430 | JGI IMG/M metagenome (GOLD analysis project Ga0265798, IMG submission 192430) | Plant litter microbial communities from East Loma Ridge, Irvine, California - P3 T30 | ecosystem: Environmental > Terrestrial > Plant litter > Unclassified | place: USA: California... | reverse complement strand
TATATAATTACCAAAACCTGCTTTAATTAAAAAGTCCATAACGGTTTGCGGTTCGGCACCTATAATTTTCATAACACCACCCATGGTAAGTATAAAGGCCGGGATTGCCATTAAGATGATGGCAATAATACGTTTTGTTTTAACTGTCATTTTTTTTTGAAATTGTTTAGGCTTCAAAAATAGGTAACTATAATGGTCAATTCCATGTACTAACCTTTGGGTAAGCACTAACCTACAGGTTAGTACACTTAAATTAATTAGCTTTGGCAACTAAAACATCGCTATGCTAACATCTGCCGAATGCCCTAAAAATATGCTCGCCATTAAAGATGCCTTAGATGTTGTTGACGGAAAATGGCGGCTGTTAATACTTATTGCATTAGCCGAAGAAAGCAAACGGTTTAGCCAGATATCTAAAGAGGTAACCGGTATTTCAGATAAGATGCTGTCGAAGGAACTACAGGCTTTAGAAATTAATAAACTAATTAAAAAAGATGTCACTAATTTATTCCCGGCTGCGGTTGAGTATTCTATCACGGCGCATGGCAAATCGTTAGAGCAGGTAATGAAAGAGCTGTACCGATGGGGACTGGAGCACCGCAAGGAAATTATTGGCAGGTAATTTATATGTCATTCAGCTTCTCTTTAAGCTCATCTAAGAATGCAACCTGCCGGTCGTTAATAAGCACTTTAGCTTCATCATAGGTAAACCATCCGGCTTTATCCACTTCCGCGAAAGCTTTCATCTTACCCGATTTTGGCGGCCACTCAATCTCAAAGGTATTGCAGATTATTCCGGCAGCATCAAGGTTTCCCTCACATGCCCAGCACAACACCTGTTTGCCTGCTTTTTGGGTTATAGGCTGCAATTTGGTAACCGCGCCTGATGGCTTATAACCGGTTTCTTCCTCAAATTCGCGTAGGGCAGCATCAAGCGGTTCTTCATTGGGCAATAGTTCGCCTTTGGGTACTGTCCACCAGCCTTCGTTCTTTTTAGCGAAAAAAGGCCCACCGGGGTGCACTAAAAAGTATTGTAGTTCTCCATCCTCAAATCGGTATAATAATACGCCGGCACTTTGTTTCAAATCTTGCTGTTTTAGTTAAAGTTATGTATTTTTGTGTAAATACTTTTCGCCATGACCAACAGGCCTAAACTACACCTGCCGCTAACTACCATAGATAAGGTTCTCGAAGTTACCTCATACCTGCTTTTGCTAACCTTATGGATCTTTGCTGTGTACAGCTACCAAAATTCTCCGGATATAGTCCCGACACATTTTAACGGCAGTGGCGATATTGATGGTTATGGCGACCGTGCGTCGGTTTTTGGGATGGCGGGTGTATGCACATTGCTTTTTATATTGTTAACCTTCCTTACCGGGAAGCCACATTTATTCAATTACCCTATCGAAATTACTCCTGAAAATGCACTAAAGCAATATACTAACGCAACCCGATTTCTGCGTATTTTAAAGAATGTAATACCATTTATGTTTATATGTATAGAATATTCAAGCTTTCAGGTCGCAGTAGATAACAATGAAGGTTTAGATGAAGGTTTTCTACTGTTACTACTCGCAATGGTGTATATGCCGGTGTTATACTTTTTAGCCAGGTCTTCATCAGCTTCTGATAAAAAAGGCTAGACTTACTCTAAGTAATAATCCTGCTTTTGCGTGGTAAAGTAATCAATCGCGGCTTTGCCAAACCGCTCTATAGTAAAGTAATTAAATGTACCCCCAACCACAGCGCCAACGCCAAAAGGTATAAGCCTGCCCAGCGCAGTACCTGCACGTTTAGAGCCATATTTAGTTACCAGCTTCTGCCCTATCTTTTGGTTCATGCGGTTCTTTATCCTATCTGTAATATGCTGGTCAAAATGCCCTACCGATATTTTGTCACCTTTAGATAGTGCCGCTTTTTCGGCTACCAATACACCTGCCCAAATGCCGAGTATAACGGTAAACTCATCTTCAAAATCTTCCTGTATATCCTTGTCATAGATAAGCCCGATACCAAAGGCCAGCGAAGCCATCCAGCGCAGCATAAGCAGCACATCGGCCGATGTAGCGCCTACCTCCACAGCTATTTGTGCCACAGTACCAAGCCCCGGTATAATGCCTGGCAGAGCAGTTGCCACACCCGCTGTGGTATATTTATTACGGGTCTTTTTTAAATAGGCCGATGCCAGCGCATGCTGAGATAACGCCGGGTTGGCGTACCGCAGCATAACAATATCGTTACGGGTAACGTTAAATTTAGGCATTACCTGTTTGATGACCTTGTGCAAATCCATAATAAAAGGGTGTTTACATAAAGGTAGCTAAAATAGCTACCGCAGTAATAAACATTATGGCAAACTTAACGGCTTTGGTTATCCGGGTTTATGGGCGCCGAATATTTGTTGAGGTATTTTTCCAGCAGTTTGCCCTGCTTAAAGCTAAGCTTCCAGATAATTTTATTGGTAATGGTATGGCACCATAACTCTACAAAAAAATTATCTATGGCATACAACAGCTTTTTATTAGAACCATCTATACAGGCATCTATCAACACCCCTTCATCCCACAAAATGCGGTATTGCTCTTCTTCATTTAGATTTTTATAATCTGCTAACTTCATAAAACAAAAATACAAAATGTACATTAATATTTGTGGTAACGCAGTTTATACAAAAATTATTATACCGTAATATTTAACTAATATTTACAAACACGTTAGTAAATATTAACACTGCAAATCAGGAAATTAGCTAAAAAATAAAAAGCTATGAAACTGATACTCCTGCTACCCAACATTGCGCTTTTTGCTATATCTTTTTATAACTTAAACGACACTACAGCACAGCCTAACGTAGCAGTAACATTGCTGCACCTTTTAGTGATGCTGATTTGCCTAACATTTACAGGCCTTATTGTACGCTCTATGTTTAGCATTAAAGAGGTAGAAATGGAAGAACGCACTAACGAGGTTATGCAACAGGTAACTGCATAATATTCCCCCATATATATTCTATAGAAACCCCGGCTCAATTAATTTGAGTTGGGGTTTGTTTTTGTTATGATCTGTAAACTAATCATTTTACAGAAAACAAAAAACCACGCTTTAGCGTGGTTTCTGTATATTTTAAACTATAATTTTTTAATTATATAGCTTTCTGCTCTTTGTTTTTCTTATAGTAATAAAAAGCAAATGAAATACCCAAAATGGCTAACCAAATAAGTTTTGTATTGATTGGAAGACCAGCTTCGCTATCCTCATCATTACCTTCTACACAGTCATCATTAATACAGTCACCGTTATCATCACCTGGTTGAGCAAACATAACGAAATCACTAACCAACAGGAAAGCAACCATATACCATTTTAAAAGATTTATCTTCATAATTTCGGGGGTTTAAATTATTACTGCAAATATAACAGTTAATTCCTAAAAAAAAAACATTACACTCTATTTTAATAATTTATTGTCATTAATATCGATGTAGTGCAGTTAATGCTTCAAATTTATTAAAGAAACACATCAAATATCTCTTAATACCATCAGAAACAAACGGATAAGAACAATTTATTTGAGAACCATTACTGCAATATAAAATAAAATTACCACTACCAGTACTACAAAATAATATAGCTTGCGTACTTTTCTTTCCTCTTCATGATCCGTCAAAGCAATAGTATCTGTACTCGCTATTATATTATTATTCCTCAACAACGCATCCACCCTACTGCTGTCTGCAATAAGCAAAAAATAACGGGTATCGCTGCCTAATATCGCCTGATTTTCATCAACATGAAAATGGATATTGTTACTTAGTAAAGTGATTCAAATAAAATCTTATCCTTAAGTCGAACATTCAACTTAAAATGATCCTGATTTTTTATGTAGAAGTTGTTCGGCATAACTCTGTAAATAAATTATTAACGACTATTATTAATGAATTGTTTAAGAGAATTTATCTTAAGCTCTAATCTTTTAGAATACTTAGTAAAATAGAACGGATTTGCAGACATAGCTATTAACTCTATCGTTTCACCTTCAGAAAGATATTCGATGTTTTTATGGTAATAAAATTCTGACGCATTTTCAATACCATTTAATGTTGTGAGGAAACGTTATGTTTGACAAATAAAAACTAAGACATTGATCATGAGTCAGGTTATCTTCCAAATAACTTGTTACCAAACCTATATTAATGCTACTCCCCTTTGCCATATCAATAGCAAAGCCGGCACCGGCATTAGCACAGTTACATTTTAACGATAGATCCGAAAACATACTGTTTAATAAATAATGTTCATATTTTTTATCTGCAGATGGATATAAAGTTGAATACATACCAACAAATTTTTTAGGTAACTTATAGCTTTTATTAACCTTATGCAACATCAATATCCTCTGATTTTCAGTGGTAATAAAATATACTCCAAATTTAAAATAGCAATAAGACCCTATAGTTATTAGAATAGCAAAGCATGCAGCTGCCTTAATAATATTTTTAGATATAAATTCTACCATAGTTAAGAGATATAAAATACAATTATATCAGTATACATTTTCTATCAATTCGGCAAACTGTGAAGCTACTTTTATCGCACAGCCATTTTCAAAGATTAATATTAAAACCATATCTTCGATTGTCTTAGCTATAACGCCATCCATATAATCATCATCTGTAGAAAAGCCAATCATGCTAAGCACTTTCGCATCTTCAGGAAACGCATCATTATCACGTTCCCGAAACCAAGATTGCCTGACTGCTGTAAATTTTAAACTAAAGTTTTCAATTGAATCCTCAGCAACCCAATCGTCATTTCTTTTATTAAAATTTAGTAATATAACTCTATCATCATCATTTTGCACTATACTAACAAACTCATAATCATTATGTAAGTCTAAAATTTTACAGTTATAATTAATAGAAATGTAATCATCTTCCGGTTTAAAATTTGTTAGCAACATAACTTAGCGTATAATTCATACAATTATACTCAATTTTTGGTTTCGAATAACTTAACTAACTTTGCAGCCCTTAAAGTTTACAACCAATCTTGGAAAAAGACACTTATAAAACGCTTGCTGCGCCATCGCCCGAAACGTTGTTTAAAGAAAAGAACAGCAAGTTTTTTGGCTATGCCTATCCGGTTACTATTGAGGATGAGGTTAAGCCTTTAATTGCTGATCTTAGAAAACAGCACCAATCGGCGGGGCATTTTTGTTATGCTTTCCAAACAGGGACTGATACTGTTTACTACCGCACTAACGATGATGGCGAACCTAACAATAGCGCCGGCATGCCTATTTACGGGCAAATACAAAGTTTTGGTATTACTAACGTGCTGGTTGTAGTTGTTAGATATTTTGGCGGGGTAAAGCTGGGCGTGGGCGGACTCATTTCTGCATACCGTACCTCGGCACAAGTGACTTTGGAAGAATCAGCGATCATCGAAAAAACCATTGATGTGCAGTATAGCGTTAAATTCGGCTACCAGGACATGAACAAAGTGATGCGTATAATTAAGGAGAAGAACCTTACTATCGTATCGCAAAAAATGGAAAACGACTGCGAAATTACCCTGAGCACCCGCAAACAAAATGCCCCACTGGTACTTGAGGCATTTAGCAGTTTGCATACAATTACGATTAAGTAATAAGTCCAAGCCTCGGTTTTTAGTTAATTTTTGGACTGAAAACTGAGGCTGCGACCGCGACTAAAAACTATTTTACCAGCTTCTCTTTTACATAGTCCGGCGGCACAACCGGGCGGCCCGTTTTCATGTCTACAAACACTAAAACTGAGTTGCCAATTGTTAATAACTCACCCGCTTCATTATAGATTTCGTAGTCAAATTCTATCTTAACTGACTCCTGTTTTTTTAAGATAGTTCTTACAGTTAAGAGATCATCATAACGGGCCGGTTTTTTATAATTTAATGTTAAAGAAACAACAGGCAGCATGATGCCGTTCTCCTCCATAAACTTATAGCTAAGTCCAAGATTTCTAAGCCATTCAACCCGCCCCATCTCAAAGTATTGCGCATAATTGCCATGATAAACAACCCCCATTTGGTCGGTCTCTGCATAGCGGACACGTACTTTAAATTCGTGAAAATTCATATATTTAAAATGTTAATTTTATATTAATTTTAGATTGCGGTGCTTACAATATTTTTTTATAAAAATCAATACACCAAATGTTTTTTTTTGCTGAAATTTGTAACCATATTTGTTCTCCCTAAAAGGAACGAATTTCCATCATTCCCTTTTGTAAGACAACCTTTAATAAACAATTAATTATCAGGATATATGACTAAAACTGCGCAATCGGTATGGGATAACTGTCTGTTATTTATAAAAGACAATATTCAGGATCAGGCCTACAAAACCTGGTTTGAACCCATCAGGGCAGTTGAGTTAACCGACGGTGCTTTGTACATCCAGGTACCCAGCAAATTTTTTTATGAGTGGCTGGAAGAGCACTATGTAAAATTGTTAAAAGTTGCACTTACTAAAGAACTTGGCAATAGCGCAAAGTTACTTTATAAAATTAAGATGGAAAACACCTTTGGCAACAAACAGCCCTTTACAGAGCAGTTGCCAAGCGCACACCGCGCTCCTGTTAAACCTCAGGAAGTTGATTTCCCGCTTCAAAATAAAAACCCTGAGCTTAAAAACCCATTTGTTATACCCGGCATTCGTAACCTTAAAATAGAGTCGCAGCTTAATGCAAATTACAGCTTTGATAATTTTTTTGAGGGCGACTCCAACCGCCTTGCCCGTTCGGCAGGATTAGCTGTGGCAAACAAACCGGGGGGTACATCATTTAATCCACTCCTTATATTTGGTGGCGTAGGTTTAGGCAAGACCCACCTGGCGCATGCTATTGGTATAGAAATTAAGGATAAGTACCCGGATAAGACCGTATTGTATATATCTGCCGAGATCTTTACACAGCAATATATCGACTCGGTTAAGCGCAATACCCGTAACGATTTTATTCACTTCTATCAATTGATAGACGTACTTATTATAGACGACGTTCAGTTCCTGTCCGGCAAAACCGGTACCCAGGATGTATTTTTTCACATCTTTAACCACCTGCACCAAAATGGCAAACAGGTTATCCTTACATCAGATAAGGCACCGGTAGACATGCAGGACATAGAGCAGCGCTTACTATCGCGCTTTAAATGGGGCCTTTCGGCAGAATTACACCAGCCGGATTACGAAACGCGTGTATCGATACTAAAAAACATATTGTTTGGAGACGGCGTAGAAATGCCCGAAGAAATAATAGAATATATAGCCCGCAACATTAAAAGTAATGTGCGCGAGCTTGAGGGTGCCATAATATCACTTATTGCACAGTCATCTTTTAACCACCGCGAGGTAACGCTTGAGCTTGCCAAAATGGTGGTAGAAAAATTCGTGAAAAACGTTAAGCGCGAAATTTCAATCGATTACATACAAAAAGTAGTGTCTGATTATTTCCAGCTTGATGTAGACACGTTACAATCTAAAACCAGGAAACGCCACGTGGTACAGGCCAGACAGCTTGCCATGTTCTTTGCAAAGAAGTTTACCAAAGCATCGCTTGCTAACATTGGCTCGCAAATAGGCGATCGCGATCACGCTACCGTACTGCACGCCTGCAAAACGGTTGACAACCTTGTTACTACCGATAAGCAGTTTCGTAAATTTGTAGACGATATCAACAAAAAACTATCGGTATAATGCCCGTTAAGATCTTAATGGTTTGTCTGGGTAACATTTGCCGCTCTCCGCTGGCAGAAGGTATCCTGCAATCTAAACTTCCTGCCGATAAATTTATAGTAGACAGTGCCGGTACCGGTAACTGGCATGCCGGTCAGGGTCCCGATCCACGATCTGTTGCTACGGCAAAAAACCGCGGACTTGATATCAGCTGCCAAAAAGCCCGCCAAATAAAAAAATCCGACTTTATAGATTTTGACCATATTTACGTAATGGACAGCTCCAACCTTAAAGATGTTACGCAGCTTGCCCCAAACCCTGAAGCTAAGGCCAAAGTTAAACTAATGATGGACGAGATTTTTCCCGGACAAAAAGTTGATGTGCCCGACCCTTACTACGGTGGCACCGAAGGTTTTGACAATGTATATGATATGCTTGACGAAGCCTGCGATCTTGTAGCTGCCAAGCTTTTAAAAGAGCATCATACTCAATAAGAGCTGGACCAGTTTAACCTTAAGGCTGCCAAAATTGATATACCTAAGTTAGACTGGGGTTTGTACTGCTATTGCTGTACCCCTATTTATCTTTATTAAAGTAGTAGTAGTTAACCCGAAAGGAAGTTAATTAATATCCCTATTTTTGCAATTATCTAATTAATAAGATGAATACACCATCCCCTAAAGGAAAATTATACCTGCTGCCTGTGCCGCTTGGCGAAGAAGGCGATACAAAAGATGTTTTGCCACAGGCCGTAGAACGCGCCGTTGAGTTTATAGACCACTATATAGTTGAGAACGAGAAAACAGCACGCCGTTTTATTAAGGCCATTCTACCTACAAAAAAGCAACCCGACCTAAAATTGTCGGTTTTAAATAAGCATACAAAACCATCAGAACACGCCGGTTTTTTACAGCCATGCATGGAAGGTAAAAACGTTGGCCTGATGAGCGAGGCCGGTTGCCCAGGTGTGGCCGACCCAGGTGCCGCTATTGTAAAAATCGCACACGAAAAAGGCATACAGGTGGTTCCGCTTGTAGGGCCCTCATCAATATTAATGGCTATGATGGCGAGTGGTATGAACGGGCAAAGCTTTGCTTTTAATGGTTACCTGCCTATAGAAAAAGGCGAAAAAAGGGCAGCTTTAAGAAACTTCGAGAAATTATCCCAAGACAAAAGCCAGTCGCAATTGTTTATAGAAACACCTTTTCGTAACAACAAAATGCTGGAAGAAGTTTTGCTGGCACTACAGCCTACCACACACCTGTGCATTGCCGCTGACATTACTCAGCCTACCGAATTAATTAAAACCAAAACAGTAGCCCAGTGGAGAAAAGAAGTACCCGACCTGCACAACAGGCCGTGTATTTTTATTATTCATAAGTTTTAAGATTCTTAGTAACTAAGGTACTTAGAGGCTTAGAGATTTTCCTGAATAAAATTTCGGGAGTATTCTTTTATCATATCCCTAACCTTTCTGAATTCATTCATAATTTCTATATCCGGCCCTGTTGCTTTGGCAGGGTCAGGAAAATTATAATGAAACTTTTTAGCCTGCGTCGGGAAGAAAGGACAGCGCTCTTTCGCGTTATCGCACACAGTTATTACAAAGTCAAATTCAACATCAAAATACTCATCGATATTGTTAGAGGTATGGGCAGCTATATCTATCCCATCCTCTCGCATAACGGCAATAGCCTTTGGGTTAACGCCGTGCGTTTCTACACCTGCACTATAAATAACACCTTTATCTTTTGCAAAATGGCGTAAATAGCCTTCGGCTATCTGGCTGCGGCAACTGTTGCCGGTGCATAATACTAATACGTTCTTCATAATTATAAATTAGCAGCAGCCTCCGCCGGGAGTGCATGAGTTACCATCATTGTTACCCAGCATTTGCAGACTTACTGTAGGTTTAGAGGGTATACCACAGGCATCCTGAGCAAGGCAGGCGGTTTGTTTATTTAGTAAAACAAAATCGTTGCCATCAAAATCAAGGTCGTACTTGCCAATGGTTTCCGATTGGTATTCCACCTCTATTTCAAAGTCGCCCATACCTAATACCTTTTCAGATAGTGCAATAATATCCAACAGTTTCTTCGGTTTTAGCCTGTGCTCAAAATCATTGGCATCCCAAAGTTGAAAGTTAGCTACCTCTTCTTTACGTACTACGCCACCACAGTCAATAAAGTTTTTAGTGATCACACCAACCTCCGTAACGTGGAAATTCTCAGGTACAAAAATGCCGTTTGGCAGTTTAAAATTTACGGCTTCGGCGGTAGCCAGATGGTTTTTAATTTCAGATAATTTCATGATCTGTATATTTTAAGTTAACAACATTCGTTTTTCTTATTCGCAATAGTTAGGGTAATATGGTCAAAAAATGATTTTATTTTCTCGAAACCGGCCTCATCAATACAATAACAAACCGATGTACCTTCTATACTTCCCTTAATCAGCCCGGCATTTTTAAGTTCTTTTAAGTGTTGCGAAACCGTGGCCTGCGCCAAAGGCAATACCTCAACAATATCGCCGCAAACACAGGCATTTGTCTCTAACAAATACTCTATAATAGCTATGCGCGCAGGATGCCCTATTGCCTTTGCATAAGCTGAAAGTTCATTTTGGCGCTCCGTAAATTGGTCAGATTTTGTGATGCCCATTACATTTATTTTATTTATCGCAATATTACGATAAATATCTTTAGTTTTGCAGGCGGTATTATATTTTTTAGCATTACTTAATTAGCAGGGTACTTTGTAACTTTGCGAAACTTACACACAACTATGCAAACCAAAACTTTCGGCCTGTTCGACTTTTCACAAAAAGTAAACTATAAAAACGAGATCCTTGCAGGATTAACCGTTGCCATGACCATGATACCGGAGTCGCTTTCGTTTGCTATACTGGCAGGCTTTCCGCCATTGGTAGGCCTGTATGCTGCTTTTATTATGGGGTTGGTAACCGCAATTTTGGGCGGCAGGCCGGGCTTGGTATCGGGCGGTGCCGGTGCAACGGTAATTACACTTATCGCCTTAATGCAGACGCAGGGACTGGAATATGTTTTCGCTGCGGTTGCTTTGGGTGGAGCATTTCAAATATTGGTAGGGATATTTAAACTGGGCAAATTTATATGCCTTGTGCCCCAACCTGTTATGTATGGCTTTGTAAACGGACTGGCGGTAGTAATATTCATGTCGCAATTGGGTCAGTTTAAAACTATAGTAAATGGCGAAGAAGCCTGGCTAACAGGATCTACATTATATACAATGGCAGGTTTGGTGGCCTTAACCATTGCCATTGTAATTGGCTTCCCAAAAATCACTAAGGCAGTACCGGCATCGTTAGTAGCGATAATGGTTGTTTTTGCCGTTGTTTTAGGCTTTGGTATCGAAACCAAAACCGTTCAGGATATCGCATCGGTACAAGGTGGCTTCCCCCCTTTTCATATTCCAAATATCCCTATAAGTTTTGAAACGATTCAAATCATACTGCCGTACTCCTTAATTATGGCCGCTGTGGGGCTTACCGAAGGCCTGCTTACACTCAATTTAGTAGATGAAATTACCGGAACCAAAGGCAACAGTAACCGCGAATGCATTGCCCAGGGTACGGCCAATATAGCAAACGGCTTCTTTTTTGGAATGGGTGGCTGCCCCATGATAGCACAAACGCTGGTTAACCTTTCGGCGGGTTCGAGGGCGAGGCTGTCGGGAATTATAGCCGCCATAACCATACTTATCATTATACTTTTTGGAGCACCTGTCATCGGAAAACTACCCATGGCTGCACTGGTTGGCGTAATGATGATGGTTGCCATTGGCACGTTTGAGTGGGCCAGTTTCCGAATAATTAATAAAATGCCTAAACAAGATATCTTTACAGGTATAGTGGTAGCCGTAATTACTATACTTCTGCATAATTTAGCATTAGCAGTATTAATAGGTGTAATAATCTCGGCATTAGTATTTGCCTGGGAAAGCGCCAAACGCATACAGGCAAACACTTATATAGATGAGATTGGTGTAAAACATTACGAGATCTTCGGTCCATTATTTTTTGGGTCTACCACTACGTTTTTAGAAAAATTTGATGTAGCAAACGACCCTCAGCAAATTGTGATCGACTTTAAGGAAAGCCGTGTAAACGATATGTCAGCCATTGAGGCGCTAAACAACATTACCAAAAAATACAGCGCGGCCGGTAAAACGGTACACCTGAAACACCTGAGCCCGGACAGCAGGCAACTGCTTAAAAATGCCGAGGGTGTTATAATGGTAAATATCCTGGAAGACCCCAATTATAAAGTAGCTACAAACAAGGCATAAGCCGCATTATTGTTGGATTTTTACGCCTAATTCCGTATTTTTACGGTATGGCAAAACTCATCAACATCAAAATATTCAGGAAGTTTTTCAGCTCATCATCTTCCGGCGGTAT
>Ga0265798_10009509_pt1 | contig 12151 bp, 8 predicted proteins | sample P3T30metagenome_FD_192430 | JGI IMG/M metagenome (GOLD analysis project Ga0265798, IMG submission 192430) | Plant litter microbial communities from East Loma Ridge, Irvine, California - P3 T30 | ecosystem: Environmental > Terrestrial > Plant litter > Unclassified | place: USA: California... | reverse complement strand
GGATCCAGGCCGCCCTGGCCAGCCCCAGCGCCCTGACCGCGTCCAGCGTCAGCGTACGCCGCGTCTCTTCCATCGACGGCATGCGCGCATCGTCCCAGCCCGGCAGCACGCGCTCGGCCAGGTCGTAGACGCGCTGGAAACCGCGGCGCTCGGCGATCATCAGGCGGCCGGCCGTGAACAGGACTTCGAGCGCGCGCTTTTCCGGCTTCCAGGCCCACCAGCCGCCGCCCTCGCCGCCGGCGCGTTCGAAGTCGGCCGAGCGGGTGGCGCCATGGGTGCGGATGTGGGCCAGCACGCGCTCGACCTCCCCGGGGTGCTCGCGCAGCCAGGCGCCGGCGAACTTCCAGCCGAGCGAGCCGGGATCGATCATGCGGTGGCGGTACAGGCCATAGTCCTCGATCGGGATGAAGCAGGCTTCGTGCGCCCAGTACTCGAACAGGCTGCCCTCCGCCAGCAGCTGGTCGAGCCAGCAGGGATCGTAGTCGCCCAGGCGGCTCCACAGCACCAGGTAGGGACTGCGCGCGACCACGCTGATGGTGTCGATCTGCAGCACGCCCATGCGCCGGATCGCGGCCAGCACGTCCTGTTTCGTGGCGCGCGCGCGACGGCCTTGCAGCATGCCCTGGGCCGCCAGGTGCAGGGCGCGGGCAGCGCCGATGGACAGGATGGGATCGCTCATGGACTGGTATTCTATACAGTAGTACGGCGTCTGCGCTATAGTGGGCACCCTCCCCACCCCTTGCATCGTTCACCATCCCATGCGGCTGCTGCACACTTCCGACTGGCACCTCGGCCAGACCCTGCACAATTTCGACCGGACCTACGAGCACCAGTGCTTCCTCGACTGGCTGCTCGACACCATCGTGGCCGAGCGCGTCGACGCGCTGCTGATCGCCGGCGACGTGTTCGACAACGCCAACCCGTCCGCGGCCTCGCAGCGCCAGCTCTACCGCTTCCTGGGCGCGGCGCGCGCGCGTTCGCCCAGGCTGGACATCGTGATCATCGCCGGCAACCACGACTCGGCCGGCCGCCTGGAAGCGCCCGGACCGCTGCTCGAAGCGCACGGCACCCGCGTGGTCGGCCATGTGGGGCGCGGCGCCGACGGCGCGATCGACCTGGAACGGCTGCTGGTGCCGCTCAGCGGCCCGGATGGTACGGTCAAGGCATGGTGCGTGGCGATCCCCTTCCTGCGCCCCGGCGACGTGCCGCGGGTGGCGCCGCCGGAGGGCCAGTCGGCGGAAGGCTTCGACGCCTACCTGGCCGGTACCGCCCTGCTCTACCGGCAGGCGTATGCGCTGGCGCGCGCGCGCCAGGCCGAAGGCCAGGCGATCGTCGCGATGGGCCATTGCCACATGACGGGCGGCGACGCCTCGCCCGATTCCGAGCGGCGCATCCTGATCGGCGGCAGCGACGCCCTGCCGGCCTCGATGTTCGACGCCGCCACCGCCTACGCCGCCCTGGGCCATCTGCACCTGGCCCAGCGCGTCGGCAAGCAGGAGCACCTGCGCTATTGCGGCAGTCCGCTGCCCTTGTCCTTCGCCGAAACCGGCTACCAGCACCAGGTGCTGCGCATCGACCTGGACGGCGGCCGCGCGCGCGCGATCGTGCCGCTGCCGGTGCCGCGCGCGGTCGAGATGCTGCGCGTGCCCGCCAGGCCGGCGCCGCTGAAGGAAGCGATCGCCGAACTGGTCGGCCTCGACCTGCCCGACGATGCGCCGCCGGAAGCCTGGCCTTACCTGGAAGTGCGGGTGCTGCTGGACGGCCCCGAGCCCGGCCTGCGCGCCCAGGTCGAGGCGGCGCTGGAAGGCAAGCCGGTGCGCCTGGCCAAGATCGAGCCGACCCGGCGCGTGGCGACCGCCGCCGGCGTCGAGCCGGCCCTGAGCCTCGAGCAACTCGCGCAACTGCAGCCGGACGACATTTTCAGACGCCTGTGGCAGCAGCGCTTCGGCGCCGACGCGCCCGAGGACCAGCTGGCGGCCTTCGCCGAACTGCTGCTGCCGGCCGACGCCGGCGCCGACAGGGAGGCCGCATGAAGATCCTGCGCATCGGCGGACGCAACCTGGCCTCGCTGGCGGCCGAGTTCGAGGTCGACTTCGAACAGGAACCGCTGGCCTCCAGCGGCCTGTTCGCCATCAGCGGCCCGACCGGCGCCGGCAAGAGCACCCTGCTCGACGCCCTGTGCCTGGCCCTGTACGACGCCACGCCGCGCCTGATCAAGGGGCCGCGCGTGGGCAACTACCTGCCCGATGTCGGCGAGGAGACCCTGTCGGTGGCCGACCGCCGCACCCTGCTGCGGCGCGGCGCCGCCGAAGCCTACGCCGAGGTCGACTTCGTCGGCAACGACGGCCAGCGCTACCGCGCGCGCTGGAGCGTGCGGCGCTCGCGCAACCGCGCCGGCGGCGCGCTGCAGCCCTCCGGCATGAGCCTGCACACGCTGCCGGCGCTGCAGGCGCTGGGCGGCACCAAGACCGAGGTGCTGGGCGAGATCGAGCGCCGCATCGGCCTGTCCTTCGAACAGTTTACGCGCTCGGTGCTGCTGGCCCAGAACGAATTCTCGGCCTTTCTCCGCACCGACGAGAACGAGCGCGGCGAACTGCTCGAGACCCTCACCGGCAGCACCGTCTACGGCGACATCTCGCGCCGCGCCTTCGAGCGCTGGCGCCAGGAACAGGAAGCGCTGCGGCGCCTCACGGCGCGCCTGCAGGACCAGGCCTACCTGGCCCCGGATGAACGCAGCGCGCTCGACCAGGAGCATGCCGCGGCCCGGGAAAAGCTGCTGGACGCCGACGCGCGCCGCGCGCAGCTCGAAAAACAGCTGCTCTGGCACCAGGAACTGGAACGCCTGCGCGCGGGCGAAACCCAGGCCGATGGCGCGCTGGCCGCCGCTACCCTGCAAGCCGAGGGCGCGTTCGGGCGGCGCCGTCACCTGGCGACGCTGGACGCGGTGCAGCCGGCGCGCGCGCTGGTGGCCGACCTGGCGCGCCTGGACGGCGAGCAGCGCCAGGCCCAGTCGCAACTGGCTGCCGGCGAGCAGGCGCTGGCGCGCGCGCTGGACGCCCAGCAGGCGGCGGCGCGCGGCCTGGCCGAGGCCGAGCGCAAGCTGGAAGCGGCCGAACTGGCGCAAAGCGCCGCCAAGCCCGGCCTGGATGCCGCCAAGGCACTCGACGCCGCGCTGCAGACCCTGGCCCCGGCCCATACCCAGGCACGCCAGGCCTTCGACGCCGCCGGCGCCGAAGAACGCCAGGCCGGCGCCGCGCTGCAAGCCAAGGCGGCCGAGCTGGACGCCAGCCGCCGCGCCCTGCACGACACCACTGCCTGGCTCGACACCAACAGCCGGCGCCAGGCGCTGGCGGCGCAATGGGCGCGCTGGGACCAGCGACTGGCCCAGGCCGAACAGGCCGCGCGCCAGGATGGCGTGGCGAACGCCGCCCTGGCCGAGGCCCGCGCCGGCGCCGCGCAGGCCGAAGCCGGCGCCGAACGCACCGCCGCCGCGCTCACGGCCTCGATCGAACTGCTGGACGTGCGCGAGGCCGCGCGCCAGCAGGCCATCGCGGCGCTGGACGGCGTCGACGCCGACGCGCTGCGCGGCGAACGGCGCGCGCTCGAGGCGCGGCGCGAGCAACTGTCCTCGCTCGACAAGACCTGGCAGGCGCTGGCCGCCAGCCGCGCGCGCCACGCGGAACTGGAAGGCGAGGCCGCGCGCCAGGACAAGCTGCGCGTCGACGCCGCCCAGGCGCTGGAAGCGGCGCTAGCCGCCGGCATCGCGCTGGACGCCACCGCGCTCCAGGCCGAGCGCCTGCTGAAGAACGCCGAACTGGCCTGCGCCGCCGGCGTCGAGAGCCTGCGCGCGCGCCTGGTCGACGGCGAACCCTGCCCCGTCTGCGGCGCCGGGGAACATCCCTACCGCCACCAGGACGACAAATTGCGCGCCGTGCTCGAAGGCCTGGCGCGGGAACTGGAGCTGCGCCGGCGCGAGCAGCGCGCCAGCCACCAGCAGCAGGCCGACCAGCGCGCCGCGCTCGACGCCGCGGGCACGCGCCTGGCGGCGCTGGCGCGCGAGCGCGCCGCGCTGTCGATTACGCTGGCCGAGCTGGACGCCGAGTGGCGCGAGCATCCCTTGACCGTCGAAGCGCCGCAAGGCGACGCGCGCGGCGCGTGGTTCGACGGCCGCCTGCAGGCGCTGCGCGCCGACCTCGAGGCGCTGGACGGCCGCGAGCAGGCCCTGCGCCGCGCCGTGCTGGCGCGCGACGCCGCCCAGCAGGCCTGGGACAAGGCCAACACCGAGCATGGACGCCTGATGCAGGCCGCCCAGGCGGCCCAGGCGACGCTGGCCAGGCTGGACGCCGACATCGCCGCGCTGGCCGCGCGCCACGAAGCCGCGGCGCACACCCTGGCCGCCGTGCTGGCCGAACTCGATCCGGTGCTGGCGGAAGCCGCCGGCGCGGGCTGGCAGGACGCCTGGCGGCTCGATCCGCCAGGCTGGCGCGCGGCGCGCGCGGCCGAAGCACAGGAATGGACCGGGCGGGCCGAACGCCAGGCGCGCCTGGCCGGCGCACTCGGCACGCTGGAAGCGGAACACGGCGCGCTCGCCGCGCGCGCGCAGGACGCCGCCCAGCGCCTGGCGCAGGCGCGCGCCGAGCACGAACGCATCGATGCCGACCTGGCCGCGCGCAGCGCGCAGCGGCGCCAGTTGTTCGAGGGCCGCGCGCCGGCCGAGGTGGAACGCCTGCTGGGCGCCGCCGTCACGGCCGCGCGCGAAGGCGTGAACGCCTGCCAGGCCGCCAGCCTGGAGGCGGCGCGCCAGGAAGCGCAGGTGCGCGCGGCCCAGGCCCAGGCCGCCGGCCGCATCGCCGAGCTGCAGGGCGAACTGGCGCGCGCCGCCGAACGCCTGGCCGCCTGGCTGCAGGACTTCGACGGCGCCGACCCGGCGCTGGAGCCGGTCGCCGACCAGGCCAGCCTGGCCAGCCTGCTGCAGGTCGGCGGCGCCTGGATCGCCCAGGAACGCGCGGCCCTGCTCGAACTCGACGCGGCGGTGCGCCAGGCCGGCGCCGTGCTGGCCGAACGGCGCGCCCAGCGCCGCCAGCACGAGGAAGGCGCGGCGCCGGACGCGGCCCGGCCGGACGCGGCCAGGCAGGATGCCGGCGCGCTGGCGCAGGCCTTGCGCGACGCCCAGGCCGAACGCAACGCCGTGCACGAGCGCGCGGCCGCACTGGGCCTGCGCATCCGCGAGGACGACGCCCGGCGCGAGCGCGCCAGCGCCATGGCCGCCGACATCGAGCGCCAGCGCGCGGTGGAGGAACGCTGGGCCAGGCTGGCCGAGCTGATCGGCTCGGCCGACGGCAAGAAGTTCCGCAACTACGCCCAGCAGTTCACCCTCGACGTCCTGCTCGGCTATGCCAACGCCCACCTGGCGCAACTGGCGCGGCGCTACCGCCTGGAGCGCGTGGCCAGCCAGGCCGGCCCTTCGCTGGCGCTGATGGTGCGCGACCAGGACATGGGCGGCGAAGTGCGCTCGGTGAATTCGCTGTCGGGCGGCGAAAGCTTCTTGGTGTCGCTGGCGCTGGCGCTGGGCCTGGCCTCGCTGTCCTCGAACCGCGTGAAGGTCGAGTCGCTGTTCATCGACGAGGGCTTCGGCAGCCTCGACAGCGATACCCTCGGCGTCGCCATGGACGCCCTCGACGCGCTGCAGTCGATGGGACGCAAGGTCGGCGTGATCTCGCACGTGCAGGAGATGACGGAGCGGATCGCGACCAGGGTGCTGGTGCGGCCGGCGGGCGGGGGCAGCAGCGCAATCACGGTGCAATGAGCGGTGCAATGCGCGGTGCTAAAATGCGCTCCACCGTCGCCCCTGCGAAGGCAGGGGCGACGTATTAACTTTCAGCGATATTCATACACCATGTCCAAACCCGCCCGTATCCTGACCTTCAAGTGCGCCAAGTGCGCCAAGCCGGTCAAGGTCTTCCTGCAGCAGACCTCGGCCTGCTCGCACATCGCGCCCTACCAGGGCATCTGCGCCTGCGGCGAAGTCAAGCGCCATGCGACCGGCAATCCCGATGCCGTGCAATCCTTCGTCGAGTCGAACGAGCTGCACTGGCACCACCACCATTGAACACCCCCATGACCCATCCTGAAGCGGCGCGCATCGCCTGGATCGAAGACGGCGCGGAGCGTTCGGCGCGCTGGCGCTCGGAGAGCGGCTGGCCGGCCCCTAAAAAGGTCGTGCTGGCCGACGACACCATGAACGCCGACACCGCCTACCGCCATGCGCTGGACGGCACCGCCCTGCTGTGGCGCGGCGATTTCCAGAACGCGCGCCAGCTGGTGCAGGCGCTGGCGCGCCGCATCGACCACAAGGGCGAACGCGGCAAGCGCGCGGCCAAGGCCAGGGCCGGCAAGGCGCCGGCTTCGCCCACCGAACAGTTCCACCGCCATCGCCTGGCCCAGCTGCAGCGCGCACGCACGCTGGCGATGCTGCTGATCCCCTTCGACGCCGGCCACGCGATCCCCCTGCGGCGCGCACCCGAGGTCGCCGAAGCCTGCGCGGAAGCCTACGGCCCGGCCGACGAACCGTATGTGGCCTCGCTGCGCGAGCTGCTGGGCGTGATCGGCGCGCACGAATGGCGCCGCAAGGGCGTGCCGGTCCCCGCGCTGGACGACACCATCCACCCCTGGTATGGCGTGTTCTCGCCGGTGCGCGGCGAATACGTCGAGCTGGTAGCGCAGGCGCCGCTGCCGGCGGGCGCGGCGCTGGCCTTCGACATCGGCGCCGGCACCGGCGTGCTGTCGGCGGTGCTGGCGCGGCGCGGCCTGCAAGACGTGGTCGCCACCGACATGGACGAACGTGCGCTCGGCTGCGCGCGCGCCAACATCGCGCGCCTGGGCCTGGCGGCGCGGGTCGAACTGGTCAAAGCCGACCTGTTCCCGCAGGGCCGCGCGAACCTGGTGGTGTGCAATCCGCCCTGGCTGCCGGGCAAACCCAGTTCGGCCATCGAACACGCGATCTACGATCCGGACAGCCGCATGCTCAAGGGCTTCCTGGCCGGCTTGAAGGAACACCTGCTGGATGGCGGCGAGGGCTGGCTGATCCTGTCCGACCTGGCCGAGCACCTCGGCCTGCGTTCGCGCCAGCAGCTGCTCGACTGGATCGGCGCGGCCGGGCTGACGGTGGCCGGCCGCCACGACGTGCGCCCGACCCATGCCAAGGCGCAGGACCCGGACGATCCGCTGGCCCAGGCGCGCATGCGCGAAGTCACTTCGCTGTGGCGTTTGCGCGCAGACTGACGCCGCGATCGGCCCGTGTCCGATCCCTTCCTGCAAACCGATTTGCACTTGCGCGCCAGGCTTGCTACAATAGCGTACTCAGACGCGGGGTGGAGCAGTCTGGCAGCTCGTCGGGCTCATAACCCGAAGGTCACAGGTTCAAATCCTGTCCCCGCAACCAAATACCGTACGACAGAAGCCCGACTCTCGCAGCCGGGCTTTTGTTTTCTGGGCCCAGGCAAGGCATGAGAGACAAGAAAGACAACGCGACAATCGATTTGCCGGGCTTCGAGCCCGCCGCACCGGTCGATGCCGCAGCCCTTGTCCCCGAAGCCAGGCGCAATGGCCCGCGCACGCGCCGCGGCGCGCTCAAGCAGGAACAGATGGCCCTGCTCGACGAGACCGACGCCAGCGGCCTGCCGGTCTGGAAGCGCGATCCGAACCTCGACCTGACCGGACTGCCGGTCTGGAAACAGGATTAAGATAGCGCCTGCGCACCGCAAAAGCATCACACCGTCGCGCTGCCCCTGGGCGGCGTTTTTTTCGCCCCCATCCGAACCGCATCCGACCATGTCCGACACCGCCTATTCTTCCCTGCCGCTGGCAGCCCCCTTCCTCGCCAACCTCGAGCAGCTCGGCTACCGCGAGATGACCCCGGTGCAGGCCGCCACCCTGCCGATCGTGCTGCAGGGCCGCGACCTGATCGCCCAGGCCAAGACCGGCAGCGGCAAGACCGCGGCCTTCGGCATCGGCATGCTGCTGCGCCTGAATCCGGCGCTGTTCGACATCCAGGGCATGGTGCTGTGCCCGACGCGCGAACTGGCCGACCAGGTCGCGGGCGAACTGCGCCGCCTGGCGCGCGGCATCGGCAACATCAAGATCGTCACGCTCACCGGCGGCATTCCGATGCGCCCGCAAATGACCTCGCTGGAATTCGGCGCCCACATCGTGGTCGGCACGCCGGGCCGCATCCGCGACCACCTGCAGCGCCAGACCATCGACCTGGCGCGCCTGCGCACCCTGGTGCTGGACGAAGCCGACCGCATGACGGACATGGGCTTCTACGACGAGATCGCGGCCATCGTGCGCGAATGCCCGAAACACCGCCAGACCCTGCTGTTCTCGGCCACCTACCCGGACGATATCCGCAAGGCCACCGAGCCCTTCCTGGCCGATCCGGAAGAAGTCGCGGTCGAGACCCGCCACGCGCCGGCCCAGATCGAACAGCGCTTCTACGAGATCGGCTTCGAGGGGCGCGAGGACGCGGTCGGACGCGTGCTGCGCCATTACCAGCCGCAGTCGGCGATCGCCTTCTGCAACACCAAGGCGCGCTGCCGCGAACTGGCCGAGGCGCTGCGCGCCCAGGGCTTCACGGCGCGCGCGCTGTATGGCGAGATGGAACAGCGCGACCGCGACGAAACCCTGGTGCTGTTCGCCAACCGCAGCTGCACCGTGCTGGTCGCGACCGACGTGGCCGCGCGCGGCATCGACATCGCCGGCCTGGAACTGGTGATCAACGTCGACGTGTCGAAGGACCCGGAAGTGCATGTGCACCGCGTCGGCCGCACCGGTCGCGCCGGCGAGACCGGCCTGGCCGTGACCCTGTGCGCGCCGAACGAAAAGCGCTTCGTGCGCCTGATCGAGGAAATGCAGGGCGTGCAGGCCGAGTGGTACGCCTTCGACGACGAGGACGATGTCGGCGTGGCCGACCCGGCGCCGATGCTGACCCTGTGCATTGCCGGCGGCAAGAAGGACAAGCTGCGTCCGGGCGACCTGCTGGGCGCCCTCACCGGCGACGCCGGGCTGCTGAAGGAACAGGTCGGCAAGATCAACATCCTGGAATTCAACAGCTACGTGGCGCTGGACCGCCGCGTGGCCCAGGACGCCTTCGATCGCCTGAACGGGGGCAACCCGCTGGGCGTGGACTTCGGCACCATCAAGGGCCGCAACTTCAAGATGCGCTTCCTGGATGTTTGAGCCCGTCCCCTCGCAATGGATGAGTTGTAACACTTGTAACAGGCGCGCACGGTTGAGCTGATTGCCCACGCCGATGCTGTAAATCTGGCATGATTTTGCTAAATCAAACTTAGCAAAATGACCAGCCACTCCACCATCGGAACCGGGCAACAGCACATCGAGGGCCGCACGGTCCGGGACATCGTCGAATACAGTCCCGACCAGGTCAACGAAGCATGGTGCCGCAAGATCCTGCGCCAGGTGCTGCAGTCGCTCGAACTGCAGTACGCGATGCGCATGCCGCACCGCCCCATCACCCCCGATACCATCGTCTTCCACGACAATGGCGAACCGCTGCTGGTCCCCACGCCCGAGGCGCCCGCCGAGGGCCGCGAGGCCGACGACCTCACGGCGCTGGCGCGCGTGATCCACTACGCCGTGACCGGCGAGCTTGCGCCCACCGGCCCCCTGCGGGGGCGCGCGCCCGACTATTCCGATTCCCTGGTGACGGCGGTCGACCGCTGCATGGCGCCAGAGGCGGCCGAGCGGCCGCAGAGCATCGAGGCGCTGCGCGCCCTGCTCGGCATCGTGCCTCTGGGGCTGCCCGCGGGCGCCCAGGCGCTGGAGACGCTGGAATCCGTGCCTGCGGCCGAGCCGCCGCCCATGCAAGCGGCCCCTGCCCAGCCGCCGTCGCCGTCCATGGAAACCGCCCCGGCCCCGCCGCCGGCGCGCCTGTCGCATCCTTCCATCGAGGCCGAGGCCGGTGCCCTTCCCGACTTCCTGCAACCAAGCGCGCGGCCGCGCCGCCTCGGCGGGCTCGGACGCTGGCAGCGCAACGCCCTGGCTGCCGGCGTCGCCGCGTTGCTGCTGGCCTTGCTCGTCGTCGTGTTCTCCGAAATGCGCGACACCGCCTCCTACGACCAGATCGTGCTCAAGCTGCCGCAGATTCCCGAAGGACGCAGCGCGGCACCCACCGATGCCGCACCGCCGCCCGCCACGGCAATGGCCGACGGCGCCGCACCCGCGCCCGCGCCCGTGCCCGCATCGGCCACGCATGCCGCCGCAGTGCCGGCGAGCCCGGCCCAGTCCGTTGCGCCGGCCCAGCCGGGCGACGCCGCCGCGCCCGCCGGCGGCGTCGCCTACAAGCTGCAGATCCAGCCCTGGGGCGTGGTCTACGTCAACGGCGTCGACCACGGCGTCAGCCCGCCGGTGAAGCGCCTGGTGCTGGCGCCCGGCCGTTATGCCGTGCGCGTGAGCAATCCGAACTTCCACGACCGCGAGCTCGACATCGATACCGCCCAGGGCGGCGGCAGCATCGCCGTCGACTTCAACGATGCAGGCAGATAAGGCCACGCCGTGCAGACACCAAGGAGACCGATGAACGTCCAGCGCGCCCTCGCTTTACCCATCCTCGCCGCCGCCCTGCTGCTGGCCGGCTGCGCCGAATTCCCGGTCTTCGACAAGAAGCCGGCGCGCAGCAGCAACCATCCGAAGGCGTCCACGGTCGGCGAGCGCGCATCGACCCCGGCGCCCGCCCGCGCCAGGGAGCGCCCGCGCGACCGCGACGATGCGCCCGCGAAGGAAGCGGGCGGCCTGCAGGAAGGCATGCGCCTGTACGACGAGGGCGACTACAAGGGGGCGATCCGGCGCCTGTCCGCGCGCGACGTCAGCAACGGCCCGCTGGCGACCCGCCTCAGCGCGCTCAAGTACATCGCCTTCAGCTATTGCGTGAGTTCGCAGCCGGCCCAGTGCCGCCAGGCCTTCGACAAGGCCCTGCGCCTCGACCCCGACTTCGACCTGGCGCCGGGCGAGCACGGCCACCCGCTGTGGGGCCCGGTATTCACCAAGGCCAAGCAGGCCGCCGCCGCGCGCTGAACGTGTTGCGCGCAGGCAGGCACGCCGGCCCGGCCATAAGCGGACTCGGTAGTATGATGGCAGCCGACATGCCATCCCGCGCCGCCCCGCTGCGGGCCGCCCTGGAAGGAAACCCGTCATGAGCAATCTCCCCGCCCAGTGCGACGAGCCGCTGGCCGAAAGCACGCCCTGCGCTCCAGCGGCCGAGCGCCCCGCGCATCCGGCCCTGGTGCTGGCGACCTCGATCCTGTCGACCAGCCTGGCCTTCATCGACGGCTCGGTGGTCAACGTCGGCCTGCCGGCCATCGGGCGCGACCTGGGCGGCGATGGCGCCGGCCTGTCCTGGGTGGTCAACGGCTACCTGCTGCCGCTGAGCGCCCTGCTGCTGCTGGGCGGCGCTGCCGGCGACCGCTTCGGACGGCGCCGGATGCTATTGTCGGGAATCGTCACCTTCGCCCTCGCTTCGCTGCTCTGCGCCCTGGCGCCCCAGCTCGGGATGCTGGTGCTCGGGCGCGTGCTGCAGGGCATCGGCGCCGCCATGGTCTTGCCGAACAGCCTGGCGATCCTCGGCGCCACCTTCGAAGGCAAGGCGCGCGCCCGCGCGATCGGGATCTGGTCCGCGGCCGGCGCCACGGCCGGCGCCATCGGCCCGCTGCTGGGCGGCTGGCTGATCGACACCACCGGCTGGCGCGCCATCTTTTATATCAACCTGCCGATCGCGGCGCTGGCGCTGGCCATGGGCTGGCGTACCGTGACCAGGGCGCAGAGCGGGCGCCGCCCGGCGCTCGACGCCGCCGGCGCGCTGCTGGCCAGCCTGGGCCTGGGCTGCCTGACCTGGGGACTGGCCTCGGCCTCCGCCGCCAAGCAGGTGCAGCTGGTGTCCGGGCTGGCGATGCTGGGCGGCGCCCTCATCCTGCTGGCCTTCGTGCTCGCCGAACGGCGCGCCGGCGAACGCGCCATGCTGCCGCTCAAGCTGTTCGCATCGCACAGCTTTTCCGGCCTGAACCTGATGACCTTCCTGCTCTACGGTGCCCTCGGCGCGCTCTTGCTGCTGGTGCCCTACATCCTGATCGAAGCCCTG
>Ga0265798_10009508_pt1 | contig 12151 bp, 15 predicted proteins | sample P3T30metagenome_FD_192430 | JGI IMG/M metagenome (GOLD analysis project Ga0265798, IMG submission 192430) | Plant litter microbial communities from East Loma Ridge, Irvine, California - P3 T30 | ecosystem: Environmental > Terrestrial > Plant litter > Unclassified | place: USA: California... | reverse complement strand
CTTTAACGAGCGCTTCATTTAACCCTAATTGTTCAAATTTGTTCATATATGCTTTTAAATAAGCCGCAAAGGTACGCTTAAATAATTACATTAGCTAATGGGAGTTACAGATTTATTTTATAGAAAACGATTGATTACCAGCGTTTTATTTTTTTAAGAAATCTATAAGCTGTTTTACCGCCCTTCCGCGATGGCTAAGTTGGGCTTTTTGGGCCAGTGAAATTTGCGCAAAAGTAAGATTCATGCCGTCCGGCATAAAAACGGGATCGTAGCCAAAGCCCTCATTACCTGCTTTTTGGTTTGTTATACTTCCTTTTACAATACCGGTAAATAGATGCTGCTGCCCGTTACGGTTAAGCACTATTACGGTTTTAAATTGTGCCTGGCGGTTGGTGTTGCCCTGCAGCGCCGCTAAAAGCTTGTCCATATTGGCTTCAGCGCTTTTTTCTTCGCCGGCATAGCGTGCAGAATATACCCCGGGCGCACCGTTAAGAGCGTCAACTTCCAGGCCGGTATCATCAGCAAAGCAATCATACCCATATTTTTCGGTAACATAGTTGGCTTTCAAAATAGCATTCCCTTCTATGGTATATGCAGTTTCCGGAATATCTTCAAGGCATCCTATGTCTTCGAGACTAAGCAGTTCTATATCCGGTGGCAGTTGGTGCTTTACTTCCTGCAGTTTGTTTTTATTGTTTGAGGCAAATACAAGTTTCATAATCTATAAGGGTCGCGGTTTTCTTTACTGGTTATAGCATCAGTAATATTAGCTATTAAAAACCAGCGTACGTTTTTACCTTTTCGAACCTGGCCGGCCGTTATAATTACACTAAAGAACTCTACAATATTAAATACCACTACAAATAATATATACATCCAGTAGTACATTAGCGAGGTTTGGCCTAACATGTTATCTATTGAATGGCTGGCATTATTGTTCTTAAAAAGTATGGCCAGCGTCCAGACTACGGCTACGCTGTTAAACGGTATCATTATAGCCTGTGCAATAATGGCCTGTATGCAGTGCCAGCGCACAAAATAAACTGTTTTGCGTTGCGCCATGTAATAGCCTATAGATGCCAGTACATTTATAACGGGCAGGGGCATACCCGCAATTACCGATACTACCGCCATAAGATATGCGTTTGAGGCTTTTTCGTATTCAACCGGGTGGATGAATTCTTTTTGAGAGGTATCCGTCATAATCCTTTATATATATTCCACGCCCAGTTTAAAAGCACAAGGCCTATAAGGGGCAGTGCAATGTGCGGTTTTTTAAGGGTTGCTTCGGTTTGTTTGTAGTTATGGTACAGGGTATTTTTTTTAAAAACCACATCATACAGCAGCCAAAAAGGTGTTGCCAGCATAATGGCGGCTACTATATAGCCAATGGGGTTGGTTAACGCAGCCTGGCCCATATGGCCCTGTACAATATGCTCTAATGAGCGGGTAGTGCCACAGGATGGGCAGGCTATACCTGTTGCATGCTTAAATATGCAGGGTGTAAATGCGTAGTGCACGGGGCGTGTTAGCTGCCATGCAAGCCATGCATAACCACCGCAAAGTGCAGCGCCTAAAAGCAGGTATAGCCTGTTCCTGGTCATTATAGTGTTATAGGAACATCTGTAATTTTTCCATATTTTTTTGGCGTGTAGCATCCTGTATAAGGAACCAGTCTACAATAGTCCAGATACCGGCACCACCACATGTAAGCAGCTTACCTACACCAAGGCCTGTATCGCCAATAAGGAAACGGTCTATACCAAAACCACCCGCAAGTATAGAAACAATTAGTATTGTGGTAGGGTCTTTAAGGTCTACCGAATGAATCATTGCCCATTTAGAATCGTCTGCGGCGATAAGCCTTTCGCGTATATAATTAAGGTGGTGAGACTGAAAGTACCTGGCGTTTGTCATTAAGTACATGTCTACTTTTTGTGCGTCCATTGATGTTTTATGTGTTAATTGGTTATGGAAATTATATGTAATGCCAAATATATATTTTTTTTATGCAATTAGATTTTATTTCTCTTAATTTATTGTAACCGTTTCTTAAAAATTATTATGATGTAAGCAATTTAATATTTACTTTTGGGGCGTTTAAAAAACACACACTAAACTAGTTTGATTTATGATAAAAGATCTGTTTGAAAGGATTCAAAAAAATAAAGGCCCTCTTGGTAAATGGGCATCTCAGGCTGAGGGTTATTATGTTTTTCCTAAACTGGAAGGCCCCCTTAGTAACCGTATGATGTTTCATGGAAAAGAGGTAATAAACTGGAGTATAAACGATTACCTGGGGCTTGCTAACCACCCCGAAGTGCGAAAAGTTGATGCTGAGGCCGCCGCCGAATATGGCAGCGCTTACCCAATGGGTGCCCGTATGATGAGTGGACATACCGACTGGCACGAAAAACTGGAGCAGGAGCTTGCAGCCTTTGTACATAAAGAATCGGCTTATTTGCTAAACTTTGGGTATCAGGGTATGGTGAGCACTATTGACGCGCTGGTTAGTAAAAACGATGTTATTGTGTATGATGTAGACAGTCACGCCTGTATTATAGACGGTGTGCGCCTGCATATGGGCAAGCGTTTTACCTACAAGCACAACGATATAGAAAGTATAGAAAAAAACCTTGAGCGCGCCACTAATATGGCCGAAACTACCGGCGGTGGCATATTGCTTATTACTGAAGGTGTTTTTGGTATGCGCGGACAGCAAGGCAAGCTTAAAGAAATTGTAGCGCTTAAGCAAAAATATAACTTCCGTCTTTTGGTAGATGATGCGCATGGTTTTGGTACACTGGGTAAAACCGGAGCCGGAGCCGGTGAAGAGCAGGGCTGCCAGGATGGTATAGATGTGTACTTTAGCACATTTGCCAAATCTATGGCCAGCATAGGTGCTTTTGTTGCTGCTGACAAAGATATTATTGACTTTTTAAAATATAACCTGCGTAGCCAGATGTTTGCCAAGAGCTTGCCAATGCTACTGGTTAAAGGTGCCCTTAAGCGCCTTGACCTGCTACGGACTACGCCGGAACTTAAAGACAAGCTGTGGGAAAATGTAGATTACCTGCAAAATGGCCTTAAGGAAAATGGCTTTAACATAGGTGATACAAATACCTGCGTTACCCCGGTATACCTTGAAGGAAGTATTCCGGAAGCGATGATGCTTGTAAATGATTTAAGGGAGAATTACAGTATATTTTTGAGTATTGTAATTTATCCTGTAATACCAAGGGGTATTATATTGCTTAGGATGATACCTACCGCTACACATACTAAAGAAGATATTGACCAAACGCTTACCGCTTATATAGCCATACGCGAAAAACTGGTAACAGGGGTTTATAAAAACCTTGCCGAGCAGCATACTGTTGACGTTTCTGACGAAAAGTAATTAAACGATAATACTGATATAAAAAACCCTTCAATTTTGAAGGGTTTTTGTTTTATATGTCTTTGCGGTATGTGCGCCTGCGCTTGTGTACTTTTGGGTCAAAGTTTTTCCAGAGATTGTGTATGGCGTGGTTGTCCTCCAGCTCGGGCGTGCGGTTGCATTCTACAATGCCATTTTTTGTAAACACATTAAAGTATTCTTCAAAAATGAGTGCAGTAACGCCCCTGTTTTGGTATTCTTCTTCAACACCTATAAGGTAAAAAACAACGCCTTTACTATTTTTCTTTGCCTTTAGCAGATGATACCACCCAAAAGGGAACAGGCTTCCGTCAGCTTTTTGCAACGCCTCAGCAAATGATGGCATTACAATACTAAAGCCCACCAGTTTGTCATTTTGGTCTACTACAAATATTATGTACTCCGGGTTTATAAGGCCTATGTATTTTTGCTTAAAGTATTCTTTTTGCACCTCAGATACCGCCACGAAAGATGATAGCTTTGCATATGTAGTATTAAAAAGGTCAAACATCTTATCTACATAAGGCATAACCTCTGCCGTTGTTTTAAACGTAAGCGACCTTAGGCCGTAGCGTTTTTTAATAAGCTGGCTGGCCTTCATAAATGTATTCGGGTCTACATTGCTAAAAGGGAATATACTCTCTATATACTCTTTTTCTTTAACAAAGCCCAGTTGCTCTAAATGTTCTTTATAATACGGGTGGTTATACCAGGTAATAGCGGTGCCTATCTGGTCAAAGCCTTCGGTAAGCACCCCCACTTTATCAAGGTTGCTAAAGCCCATAGGGCCTTCGGCGTACTCCATGCCGTGGCTGCGGCCATATTCAAATACTTTATCGAGCAGGGCTTTTGTTACCTCTATGTCATCTATAACATCAAACCAGCCAAAGCGCACCTTTTTTTTGTGCTGCTCGTTAACTTCCTGCCAGTTTACTATGGCAACAACTTTGCCCACCATCTTGCCATCTTTATATGCGATGTAAAATTTAGCTTCGGCATGCTCAAAAGCAGGATTTTTATCTTTATCAAACCCGGCAAGCTCATCGCTTATAAGGGGCGGTACCCAGTAAGGGTTATTTTTATACAGGCTGAACGAAAATTTTATAAAATCCTTCAGGTCTTTTTTAGTAACGGCTTCTTTTATAGTTATCATATCTTATTCTGCCGAAGGTTCTACAGGTTCTTCCAGTTTTTTCCTGCGTTCTTCGCGGTCTTTTTTCTTTTTGTCTTTTTGTTCTTTGTCTTTAGCCTTGTCTTTGTTGTACTCATCTTCATGGTCTCCTTTGCCAGGAAGCAGTATCTCTTTGTAATCGGCATCAAAACGCCATGAAAACCCTATGCCGCCATATATAATGCCTGGGGTATCTTTAAAATTGGTGCTTACAGAGGCATCTATCTGCATGGTTTCGTTTAGCAAGTGGGCTGCACCCACACGCACTACACCATCAGAATAATAATCGCTTTTGTAGGCCTGAAATTCCATAAAGCCTGACCACCTTTCGTTAAAGCCGCGTGTAAAGGTAGTAATCCAGCCATAGCTGGGGTAATCTGTAAGTACTTTATCGGCAATAATGTTGTTTACCCAAACCCATTTGCCAAAGTGGTTGTGCAAAATGGCCACCACCTTAGGGCTTATACCATCTGTAGGGAAGGAGTAAGGGTTGTTTTTGCCTATAAAATTAACGCCGGCATATACGGCTACTGCCGGTATTAAAGAGCGCCATTTAAATTTATGGTTTTGTTTCCAGCTGTATATGTTTACCTCGGGTGTGTAGTATTTATCAGGGTCATAAATAAGGTATTTGGCTCCAAATGTTATTTGCTTAAAATCGTTTCGGCCATAGCTATACAGTGCATCGCTGTACTGGTCAAACTGGTATTGAAGGTTAAGCATAAACTCCAGCTCTTCCATAAACATACCATAGCGCAGGCCAACTTCCAGATTTGCGCCATAGGCCTCATAATTTAGCACATCATGTTTTTCCATTATACCGTTTATGCCGGTCTCTATCTGGAAAACTGTTTCGCCCACCGCAAATGCCGACTGAGATTGCCCGGGGCGATTGGTATTTATCTGATCTGTATACTGCGCCTGCAGTGCACCTGCCACTAAAAGTAGAGCCGGTGTAAGAAAATTTGTCAGTCGCGTCATTTTTGGCTTGTTTGTTGTTTGTGGTTAGTTAGTTTATCCAAAAATAATATTTTTATTATTATTTTAAGAATCTCATTTTATAATTAAACCGCATATTGCGTATTTTTGACAAAACTTTATGATTATGGAAACAGCATCTGTATCGGGCCTTTTTAAATGGTTATTAATTATATGTTTAGTATACTATGGGTTACGATTTTTAATGCGCCTTTTAGCACCGGTAATTGTGCAGGAAGTAGTAAAAAAGGCAGAAAAAAATTTTAACCGCCAAAACGGCTATAATGATACCCAGCATACACAAAGCAGACAAAACACCTATAGTAAGCCGGTTAGTGATAAACCAAAGGAAAAGAAAAAGGTAGGAGAATATATAGATTTTGAAGAGATAGAATAAAAAAATAACCCCCTATAGCTACAGGGGGTTATTTTTTTATAGGCTTAGTATAAAACTGTCTTTATTTAAACCGTCTACAATGTACTGCCAGTTAATGTGCACCACATCGCTAAGTACTTTTTTAAGCATATTAAAGTCATTGGGCTTGCGTATGTACACATTTGCGCCTGCCACAAAAGTATCTTCTATATCCTGCTCGCTGGACGAGGTAGAATATATGGCTACAGATATCCTTTTTAACCTGTCGTTTTCCCTAATTTCTTTAAGACACTCCATACCGCTTTTACGGGGCATGTTAAGGTCAAGAAAAATAATATCCGGTAATGGGTTATCCGGTACGTTAAGATAGGCCATAAGCTGCTCACCATCATTAAATGTGGTGATCGCATATTTTATCTTAACTTCCTCAAATGCCTCCTTAAAAAACAAACGATCATCTTCATCGTCATCGGCTAGCATAATATGTAATGGTGTAGGATGCATCTAAATATATTTGGGTTTTATTTTATTTCTAAATAGCGTTTCTGCCTCATTATTTTTTGAAAGGCAGTTGGGGTAACGCCGGTAATGTTTTTAAACTGTTGCGATAAATATGCCACGCTACTGTAATTCATCATAAACGAAATTTCTGTAAGAGAGAGGTTCTCTGTTAATAACAATTGTTTAACCCTCTCAATTTTATGCAAAATAATAAAATTTTCTATTGATATGAAAGTAACTTCAGAAAATACCTGAGATAGTGTGCGATAACTTTCGCCTAATTTTTCAGATAGATAAGAAGATATTTTTAAAGACTGCATGCCCTTATCTGCATACAGCATTTCTATTATTGCATTTTTTATCTTTTGTACTAATATACTTTTTTGGTTATCAACTATTTCAATTCCAAATTGTTTCAATGACGCTATAAAACCGTGATAGGTTTCCATAGGTATGTTTTCTTTAAACTTTACATACCCCGGTTCAGTTACCTTGCAATTAATTTTGAATTTATCTAACTGTTGCTGCAACAACACTTTACACATCATGTCAATATTGTACTTAATGTAAAGTTCCATCAGGTTCTGCTCTTGTTTTTTAAAAGGTAAATGTACGAAAATTACGCAACAATTTTAAGTTGTGCGCGTTGCTGCATAATATTGTAACATTGGTTACAGTGGGTAATGCACAAAAATATGATTTACAGTGTTATAATGTTTTTTAGTTTTATGTTTTAAAACATAAAACTAAAAAAAAATCCAATAATTATTATGTATGCATTAACTTTAGTCTATACAATTACTATACTATGATATATCAAGATCCTGCCGATGGCGGTATGCTGTATGCCGAAACAAATTTGCAGCATATTTTTCCGGAGCCCTTAAATGCCGTTACGTCGATTTTTTTTCTTGCCATAGCACTTTACTGGACCTTTAAATTATGGGGCAAATGGCAACAGCATACATTTTTATCTATGGCGGTACTGCTGCTTTATATTGGCGGGATAGGCGGTACAATATACCATGGACTGAGGCGCTGGAATTTTTTTATTATGATGGACTGGCTACCCATAATGCTGCTGTGCGTTTTTGCAGGCATATACTTTACTGCAAAACTTACACGGTGGTATTATGCGCTGCTTATTGTGGTATTGTATGTGGTGTTTCAATATTTTGCCCGTGGTTATTTTAGATCGCGCGGCGACATGCAGCTTTTTATTAATATAAATTATGCCATAATGGCCGGAATTGTGCTGCTGCCGGTAGTAGCTTTCCTGGTACATACCCGGTTTAAAAACGGTATATGGGTAGGGGTGGCGCTACTGGCTTTTGTACTTGCCTTAACGTTCCGGATTGCTGATGCATGGAAATGGCTGTTTTTTGGTACTCATTTTTTGTGGCATGCCTGTGGTGCCGTGGCCGCTTTTTGTATGTTTAAGTACATTTACCTTATAAACGAGACGACCGAAATCAGGCGAGGAAGTGGGGAATAAATGCATAAAAATACCCCTTTGCAAGGGGACTGAGCAAAGGGGTTTTTAGCATTAATCACGGTATTTATTATAAAATCTGTTTTTAAAACACAAGTTTTTTATTTTATTAGGAATTTTGCTACTGCAAGGTAGGAAAATTAATTTATTATACGATAATTTTTATAAGGTTATTATAGCACTATCTCTTTAAATAAAGCCTGGGTTTTTGATTCGAGGTCCAGGCAAAGTCCGGGATGTGGCCTTGAGGTTTGTATTACAGAGCTGCGGACGGCTGTAAGCCACCTAAAGCGTTCGGCGAATTCCATTTGTGCTATAGGGCCGCCATCTTTAGCCCCGTGTGCTATGCGCTCAAAAGACTCCAGGTTACGTTGAAGCTGCTCCACATCAAGCTCAGGGCATAAAATATTCAGCTTCGCCTGGTTTATGGTAAACAAGGCTTTAATAAATTTTTGCCTTTTGCAAAACACAATGATGCCTGCGTTTACAAATTCTTCGCGCTCTACCCGCGGCACCACGCGGATTACCGCATACTCATATAAGTGCCTGTCTTGCATTTTGTGCCTGTGTTACAAAGATTTGAGAATTTTCTAAACGCGTTAAAAAGAAACGCACGTATATGTTACGAACTTCTTCGGGAGATAGTTCAAGCCCTTCCCACTGCAGCCATTCGTGCGGCAATAGTGCTACGATATCGCTGATTTTTTGCGGCGTAAGCAGTGCTTTAAATTCAACATCTGCCTGTTCAATTTCTGATGCCTGCGGTAGCAGTACATGGTCTTTAATCAGGGCAAACGGGCTTTTTGCGTGACCTTCGGGGTCGCTAAAAGAATGGTGAAAATATAATGCAGCACCGTGGTCTATAAGCCAAAGCTCTTTGTGCCACAGCAGCATGTTTGTGTTGCGAAACGTTCTGTCTACATTTGTTATAAAGGCATCCAGCCACACAATTTGAGAGGCTAAACGGGCATTTACAGTGGTTACCACGGGGTCAAAATTAATTGCACCCTGCAGGTAATGCAGTGCCAGGTTAAGCCCCTGGCTGGCCTGCAGCAAATCCTGAATCTCCTCGTCGGCCTCGGTACGGCCAAAGGCTTCATCCAGGTTAGCAAATACCAGTTCGGGCACCGGCAGGCCCAACGTGCGGGCAATTTCGCCACCCAGCAACTCGGCTATCAGGGCTTTAGTGCCATGGCCGGCTCCTTTAAATTTAAGCACGTAATTAAAATCATCATCCGCTTCGGCGAGTGCCGGCAATGAGCCGCCTTCCCTAAGTGGTGTTATATAGCGCGTTACGTTAACGGTGCGCAGTTTGGGTTTGTTTTCCATGGGTTGCATGTTTGGGGCAGTTATAAGGTAAAGTTAGGCTTTTGCGGCCAATTTACATTCATGTTCCTGACTTGATGCGGTATCAATGGTCAATTACAATTCATAAACCACCAGCCCGCTCCTGAATTTAGGCTCGATGTAAGTGCTTTTGGGCGGCATGATAAGGTTGTTATCTGCCAGCTCCTTTATTTCGTTAATAGCCGCTGGGTAGAGCATAAATCCCACCGTATAATCGCCTTCATCAATCAGTTCCTTAATAGTGGTAATGGGTTTGCTGCCCGGTATGTAGGCAATGCGCTCATCATTGCGCAAATCAGTAATGCCCAATATTGGGCGCAGTACTTTATCATACAATATTTGGGCATCGAGCGCCTGGAGCACGCTGGTAAAGGCGGTGTTTTTTAGCCTGAGTGCATAAAACTCTCCGTTGAGGTACATACCAAACTCAAATTTTTGCTCCGGCTTCCAGAGTTCGAGATGCTTGTTGGTAACTTCAAAATCTGCTGAAATGGCCTGTAAAAACTGTTTGCCGGTGTGGCCGTTAAGCCCGTAAATGATGCGGTTGTATTCGTATATTTTTAAATCGTCCTCGGCAATCAAAAAGCTCATAAAGTAATTGAGGTTGCTGTTGCCCGTTGCCTTGTCCTGCTCATACAGCCTTTCGGCAGAAGCAGAACGGTGGTGGCCATCGGCAATATACAGGCTCTCCATTCCCTCAAATTGCTGTTGCAGCCATTGTATCTCAGCCTCATCTTTTATGCGCCACAGCGTGTGCTTATCGCGGTTTAGCGAAGAAAAAAGATATAGCGGGCGCCTGTGCTTGCGCTGGGCTATCCATTGCTGCAGTTCAGGGTTATGAGGGTAGGTTATGAGCACCGGCTCTGTATTAAAGCCTGTTTGGTGCAGGTAGTCTTTAAAATAGTCAACACGGTAGGCCAGGGTGTCTTCGTGTTTTTTGATAACGTTATTTTGGTAATCTTCTATAGCGGTACCTGCTATTATACCGGTGTATGTACTGCTTTTACTTTGAATTTCGTAAAGATAAAAAACGGGTGCGGCTTCTTGTTTTAAAACTTCTTCGGCCTTAAACTCGTGGTATTTGTTGTACACAGCCCTGAAACGTACCTCTTCTGAAAACTTTTGCTGGTTTACATAGGCGGGGTTAAGCACGTGCAAAAACGAAAACGGATTATAATCCAGCTGAGAGGCGAGCTCGGCCGGGCTATACTCGTCATACGAGCGCGAAGTTACAAGGCTTACCTTGTCGCGTGCGGGGCGCACTGCTTTAAATGGGACTATTTTTGCCAAAGGCTTGTTTAAGGTTTAAGGTTCATGGTTTTGGAACGCGAATGCCGCGGATTTAGCGGATTATCGCGGATTTTTTAACGCTCTGTCATCTTGAGGAACGAAGCGATCTCATAAAGAAGCTTTAAACACACCGCCCTACGGGCACCCCTCTGGAAGAGGGGAATAGCTTTACCCAAGCAATATAACGATTCTTGAGATTCCTCCACTACGCTGCGCTTCGGTCGGAATGGGAAACTGTGACTGCAAACTGTGACTGATTACTTTTTATACGCTACTTTCTCGGCTTTTTTGCTTTCTGAATAATCATAAAAACCTTCGCCTGACTTAACGCCCAGTTTGCCGGCACGCACCATGTTTACCAATAGTGGGCATGGGGCATATTTAGGGTTTTTAAAGCCATCATACATTACATTTAATATGCTAAGGCATACGTCAAGGCCAATGAAATCGGCTAACTGTAGCGGACCCATAGGGTGCGCCATGCCCAGCTTCATTACGGTATCAATTTCATATACGCCGGCTACACCGTTGTAAAGGGTTTCTATTGCCTCATTAATCATGGGCATCAGGATACGGTTTGCCACAAAGCCGGGGTAATCGTTAACTTCAACCGGTACTTTGCCCAGCTTTTCGCTCATGTCCATAATGGTTTTAGTCACTTCATCGGATGTGTTGTATCCGCGGATGATCTCAACCAGTTTCATGATGGGCACGGGGTTCATAAAGTGCATGCCTATAACCTTGTCCTGCCTGTTGGTTACCGCCGCAATCTGCGTTATAGAGATTGATGACGTATTGGTAGCCAAAATGGTATCAGCATCGCAAAAGGCATCCAGGTCTTTAAATATCTTCAGCTTTAGGTCCACATTTTCGGTGGCGGCTTCAACCACCAGGTCGGTGTTAACCACACCATCTTTAATATCGGTATAAGTAATGATGTTGCCTATGGTTTTAAACTTGTCTTCTTCGGTTATGCTGCCTTTGGCCACCATTCGATCAAGGTTGGCCGCAATTGTTGCCATGCCTTTATCTAACGACTTCTCGCTGATGTCTATAAGTTTTACATTAAAGCCGCTCTGGGCAAAGGTGTGGGCTATGCCGTTACCCATGGTTCCGGCGCCTATTACTGCTATGTTTTTCATTTGATGAGCCCCCTGACCCCCAAAGGGGGAACCTGCCGGGGGTCGCAGGTGTTTAGATAAGTTTGTTGTTATGGTTTATAGTCTTCGGGCATCAGGTCAATTTCTTTCCTGATTTCATTAAGAAGCTGTTCCTCAGTAGGTAATATCAGTTTGTATTGGCTTGCCATGATGGTTTTATTATCTTCGGGTAGTGAAAATTTTACAACAGCGTTATTTTTATCGGCACATAAAAGGATGCCAATAGTAGGCTTTTCAAAATCCTGTTTTTCTACGCGGTCAAAGTAATTGACATACATTTGCAGTTGGCCTAGGTCTTCGTGTGTAAGTTTGTGTGTTTTTATTTCAAAAATAACAAAGCATTGCAGCAGGCGGTTGTAAAAAACCAGGTCGGCAAAAAATTCATCACCCTCAAGGTGCAGGCGTTTTTGCCTTGCTA
>Ga0265798_10009507_pt1 | contig 12152 bp, 12 predicted proteins | sample P3T30metagenome_FD_192430 | JGI IMG/M metagenome (GOLD analysis project Ga0265798, IMG submission 192430) | Plant litter microbial communities from East Loma Ridge, Irvine, California - P3 T30 | ecosystem: Environmental > Terrestrial > Plant litter > Unclassified | place: USA: California... | reverse complement strand
CCATTGATGTCTCTCTTGCAGGAGGATGTTTGGCCAGCGTCTAGGGGTATGGTGACGCGGGATCAACCGCTTGGGCGCACGCGACGGGAATTGTGTTGAAGTGCGCGAACGCCTAGGTCGGCCACATGCCTTCGCTCGACAAACCTGAAATCGCGACCTCGACCGTCAAATGGCGCTTCGCCGACATGCACCCGGAGGGTCGCAAGTACGTCGCGATCGCCGCCGTACTAACCTTCGTGGTCTGGTTGTTCGTGCCGGTCCTGACCTGGCCGCTGGTCGCCGTGACTGCCTGGGTGGTGCTGTTCTTCCGTGACCCGATCCGCGTAACGCCGCAAGGCGAGGGGCAGGTGATCGCGCCGGCCGATGGCCTTATCACGATGATCGAGCGCGTACCGGTGCCGCGCGAGATCGCCGGCCCGGGCGGATTGGGCGAACTGCCGCTGGTGCGCGTGTCTATTTTCATGTCGGTGTTCGATGTGCATATCAACCGTACCCCGATCGCGGGCACGATCCGTCAGGTCGTCTATATCTCCGGCAAGTTTCTCAACGCCGATCTCGACAAGGCCAGCGAGGAGAACGAGCGCCAGCATATCGTTGTCGAGGATCGGGATGGTCGCCGCATCGGCTTTACGCAAATTGCCGGTCTTGTCGCACGGCGGATCGTGCCCTTCGTCAAGACGGGCGATATCGTCGCCCGCGGTCAACGTGTCGGCCTGATCCGCTTTGGCAGCCGCGTAGACGTCTATTTGCCCGAGGATTGTGCCTGCCAGGTAGCACTCGGCCAGCGCAGCATCGCGGGCGAAACGGTCTTAGGCCGCGTTGGCGGCATCGTTGCCGTCGGGATCTCGCAGTGATGCGGCCGTTCAAGGTGCGGGGCTAAGATGCGTCGTCCGCTACGCCGGTCACAGCGCGGCTTACCGCTGCGCGCGGTTGCTCCTAATGCAGTAACAGCATTGGCACTGTGCTTCGGCCTGACTGGGATCCGCTACGCGATCTCCGCAGACTGGGAGGCTGCGGTGGCGATGATCATGATCGCCGCAGTTCTCGACGGCCTTGACGGCACCGTCGCGAGGTTGGTGCGCGGCGAGAGTCGCTTCGGGGCGGAACTCGATTCGCTATCGGACGCGATCTCTTTTGGCGTGTCGCCTGCGGTAATCCTGTACCTTTGGTCACTGAAAGAGGTACCGCGCGCGGGCTGGCTATGTGCCTTGGTGTTCGCCGTGTTCTGCGCACTGCGCCTCGCGCGCTTTAACGCCAACATCGATGTGCGCGAACAACCCCATAAGTCGGCTGGCTTTCTGACTGGCGCGCCAGCTCCGGCGGGAGCGGCGCTGGCAATGCTGCCGATGTACCTGTCGTTCTGGAGCGGCCAGGCGTGGCTCAAATCACCAATGATCGTGCTGCCGTGGGTCGCCGCGATCGCAATCCTGATGATCTCCAGCGTGGCGACGTACAGTTGGGGATCCTTGAAACTGCGCGATCACATCCGCTTCGAAGCCATTGCCGTGGTGGTGCTCCTCGGCGCCGCACTTATCTCGGCGCCATGGTATACGCTGTCGGCATTATGCGTAGCGTATCTCGCTACGCTGCCTTTCAGCATTCGCAGCTACCGCAGGGTCAAGCGGCTTCGCGAAGCCCTGCCGCCCGGACCCGCTGCGCCGGACGCGCCCGCGTCCGTACCCGGCGATCACTGACCACGACGAACGCGTTGCTCGTTCCGTAATTAGCTTCGCCACGCAAAATCGCCGCGATCCGCGGCAGCGCAGGCAGCAGCGTAAACGCAAAAACCCACATCGCAGCCGCGAAGGCTGCTGCGAACATCATGCTGTCGAGAACTGCGATCATCGCCCAAATCCCTGATTACGCGGGTAAAGTGTTATGGTTAAAAGCAACTTACCCACAGGTTTGTTCCACGTACCTTTGTTGAACCCGGTATGTTCCGCATTTGTACCTAGTGTCAAGCTTGATTTCGCAGGAGAGACAGGCTAACGGGCGCGTCTCCACACCGCATGGGAAGCACATAAACCGGTGTCCAGAGGGTAACCCTCACGGATTACACGCTTCCCAGAGGCATAACCGGAAAGGAATGATCCTATGGCGGCACCTGTCGTCTCCATGCAGCAATTGCTCGAAACGGGCGCGCACTTCGGCCATCAGACTCACCGCTGGAACCCGAAGATGAAGCCTTACATCTTTGGCGACCGTAACGGCGTCCACATCCTCGACCTTTCGCAGACCGTTCCGCTGCTCGCGCGCGCGCTCGAATTCATCAGCGCATCGACTGCCGCTGGCGGCAAGGTGCTGTTCGTCGGCACCAAGCGCCAGGCGCAGGAGCCCGTCGCCGATGCCGCACGTCGCTCGGGCCAGCATTTCGTCAACCATCGCTGGCTGGGCGGCATGCTCACCAACTGGAAGACGATCTCGAACTCGATCAAGCGCATGAAGGCGCTCGAAGAGCAGCTTTCGGGCGACACGCACGGCCTCACCAAGAAGGAGGTGCTTCAGCTTACCCGTGAAAAGGACAAGCTGGAACTGTCGCTCGGCGGCATTCGCGACATGGGCGGCATTCCCGACGTGATGTTCGTGATCGACGCGAACAAGGAAGAGCTGGCGATCAAGGAAGCCAACACGCTCGGTATCCCGGTCGTCGCGATCCTCGATTCGAACGTGTCGCCGGACGGCATCGCGTTCCCGGTTCCCGCGAACGACGACGCCAGCCGCGCGATCCGTCTGTACTGCGAAGCGATCGCGATCGCCGCGACCCGCGGTGGTCATGAGCAGGCCACGCGTCGTGGCACCGACTTCGGTGCGATGGAGCAGCCGCCGGTTGAGGAAGCGCTGACCGTCGAGACGCCGGCGGCCGAGCCCGGCGACGTGCCGCCGGTTGCCGAGCCGGTTGCCGCCGAAATGGCTGCCGAGACCGAGCGCCAGCTCGACGCCTGAGCGTCGCTGAACTGACATATGGACGGGGTAGGGCGCGGCCTTACCCCGTCCATACCCATATCTGCAAAATTCAATGAGGAATTAGACATGGCCGATATCACAGCCGCTGCGGTGAAGGACCTGCGCGAGAAGAGCGGCGCGGGCATGATGGATTGCAAGAAGGCGCTGACCGAAGCTGCCGGCGACATGGATGCCGCGATGGACTGGCTGCGCGCCAAGGGCCTCGCCGCCGCCGCCAAGAAGTCGAGCCGTACCGCGGCCGAGGGTCTGGTCGGCGTTGAAGTGGCCGGTACCAAGGGTGCTGCGGTCGAGGTGAACTCCGAAACCGATTTCGTCGCGAAGAACGTGCAGTTCCAGACGTTCGTGCGGGATGTCGTCTCGGTCGCGCTCGAAATGGGCGACGATGTCGACACCATCAAGGCGACCTCGCTCGGCGAGAAGACCGTCGACGAGACGCTCGTCACCAACATCGCCACGATCGGCGAAAACCAGGCGATCCGCCGTGCCAAGCGGCTTGAGGTTTCGGCCGGCGCGGTCGTGCCGTACATCCACAACGCACAGGCACCCGGCCTCGGCAAGATCGGCGTGCTGGTTGCGCTGGAGAGCGAAGCGGGCGCCGACGTGCTCGAACCGCTCGGCAAGCAGATCGCGATGCACATCGCGGCTTCTTTCCCGCTGGCGCTGAATGCCGAGGGCATCGACCCGGCCGTGATCGAGCGTGAAGCGGCGATCTTCAAGGAGAAGAACGCCGACAAGATCGCCGGCAAGTCGCCTGAAGTCGCCGAGAAGATCATCCGTGGTCCGGTCGACAAGTTCATCCGCGAGAATGCGCTGCTCACGCAGGCGTTCGTGATGGACGGCAAGACGCCGGTTCAGGACGTGATCGCTGCCGCCGCAAAGGCTGCCGGCAAGCCGATCACGCTGACGGACTATGTGCGCTTCCAGCTCGGCGAGGGCATCGAGAAGGAAGTCAGCGACTTCGCGGCCGAAGTCGCCGCCGCCTCGGGCGTTCCCGCCAAGGCGTAAGCAAATGCGCCGCCCGCTGCCGGACACCGGCGGCGGGCGGACGGTTTCGTCTGCGCGGCATGACGAACATTTCTGCATGGTTTCCGCGCTTCCAATCGCGAAAGGCCGCGACTAAGGTCCGCCCCGCACCCAACCCCTTCAGCATGATGGAATCCCGTGAGCGATCCTAGATTCAAACGCATCCTGTTGAAATTGTCGGGCGAAGTCCTGATGGGCGAGGGGGGCTTGTCGATCGACCCCACCGTTACCGCCCGCGTCGCCGGCGAGATCGCCGATGCTCGCGCTGCCGGATACGAAATGTGTGTCGTCGTCGGAGGCGGAAACATCTTTCGTGGCTTGTCCGCTGCCGCCAAGGGTATCGAGCGCGCGACTGCTGATTACATGGGCATGCTCGCCACCGTGATGAACGCGCTGGCGGTGCAAAACGCGCTTGAACAGATCGGTGTCGATACGCGCGTGCAGTCCGCGATCCCGATGCAATCGGTGTGCGAGCCGTTCATCCGCCGCCGGGCCGAGCGACATCTCGAAAAGGGCCGCGTGGTCATTTTTGCCGCAGGCGTCGGCAGCCCGTTCTTCACTACCGATAGCGGCGCCGCGTTACGCGCCGCTGAGATGAAGTGTGACGCGCTGTTCAAAGGCACTTCGGTCGACGGCGTCTATGATGCAGACCCGAAGAAGGTCTCGACCGCCAAGCGTTTTGAAACAATCTCTTACAGCACCGTGCTCGCACAGGATCTCAAGGTGATGGACGCGAGTGCGATCGCGCTGTGCCGCGACAACAATATCCCGATCGTCGTGTTCAACATCCGCGAGCATGGCAATTTCGCCGCCGTGCTGCGTGGTGAGGGCGTGTCGACGGTCGTCCAGGCTCAAGGAGAATAACATGGCCGCGTATAACAAGGCTGATCTCGAACGCCGCATGACCGGCAGCGTCGAAGCGCTCAAGAGTGATCTCGGTGGTCTGCGTACCGGTCGCGCGTCGATCTCACTGCTCGATCCGGTCACGGTCGAAGTCTACGGATCGCATATGCCCCTCAACACCATCGCGACGGTCTCCGTGCCCGAGCCGCGCATGATCTCGGTGCAGGTGTGGGACAAGACCAACGTCGGACCGGCCGACAAGGCGATCCGCTCGGCCGGCCTGGGTCTCAACCCGATCGTCGATGGCACCACGCTGCGCCTGCCGATCCCGGATCTGACCGAAGAACGCCGCAAGGAACTCGCCAAGCTCGCCGGAAAGTATGCCGAGGGCGCGCGCATCGCGGCACGCAACGTGCGGCGCGACGGCATGGACAGCCTGAAGACCGACGAGAAGAAGGGCGTGATTTCCGAGGACGAGCGCAAGCGGCTCGAAACCGAGGTGCAGAAGCTTACCGACGCGACCATCGCCGACATCGATGCGGCGGCGACGGCGAAGGAAAAGGAAATCCTGGGCAAGTGAGCAGCAGGCCCGCCCCGGCTGCGCGGATGGCCGACGGTGCGGCGATTCCCCGCCATGTCGCGATCATCATGGACGGCAATGGCCGCTGGGCGAAAAAGCGATTCCTGCCGCGCGTTGCCGGTCACAAGGCGGGCATCGACGCGGTGCGCCGCGTCACCCGCGCCGCGCGCGCGATGGGGATCGACGCGCTGACGCTGTATGCGTTCTCGTCGGAGAACTGGCGGCGGCCGGAGGACGAGATCAGCGACCTGATGGCGCTGATGCGGGTGTTCATTCGTTCCGACCTGGACGAACTGGTGCGCGAGAACGTGCGGTTGCGCGTTATCGGAGACTATCGCCGTTTCTCGGCCGATCTGGTGGTGCTGGTCGATGATGCGATCGCGCGCACGGCCAGCAATACCGGCCCGATCCTGGCCGTTGCGCTCAACTATGGATCGCAGGCGGAACTGGCCAACGTCGCGCGGCGGCTTGCAGAGCAGGCGGTGCAGGGTGAGCTCGATCCGGCCGAAATCGACACCGACTTGATCGAATCACAGCTCGATACCTACGACCTGCCGCCTCTCGATCTGCTGATCCGCACGTCGGGCGAGGTACGGCTGTCGAATTTCCTGCTGTGGCAGGCGGCTTATGCCGAACTGTTGTTCACCGAGACCTTGTGGCCAGATTTCAACGGAGAGGCGCTGGCGGAGGCGGTGGCGGTCTTCGGCCAGCGGCAACGCCGGTTCGGAGGCCTGTGAACGAGAGGTCCGCGCCAAAACGGCCATCGGAACTGATGCTGCGGATCGTCGTCGGCATTGCGCTGATCGCGGGCGCACTGGCGACGATCGTGGCGGGCGACATCGCGTTCTGGGTGGTGTGCGTTGCGCTCGGGCTGTTGATGATGGCCGAGTGGTCCGATCTGATGAAGACCCCGCCGCCAACCAAACGCCTCGCGCAACTGGCGTTGTTCGTGCCGATGTCGGTCATGGCGCCGATCATGGCGGGTCCGGGATTTTTCACGCTCGGGCTCCTGATCGGCGCGGCATTCTTCATCGTGATCGTCACGCAACGGCCGATGCTGGCGGCAGGCGCGATCTACGTGGGTATGCCGACGCTGGCGCTGTTGGCGATTCGTGAGCAGAAAGAGGGCATCGTTTTCACGCTCTGGGTGCTCGCATCGGTATGGGCGTGCGATATCGGTGCCTACACCGCCGGCCGGATGATCGGCGGACCAAAGATCGCGCCGGCGATCAGTCCCAACAAGACGTGGGCCGGGCTGATCGGCGGCATGGTGTTCGCCGGCCTGTTCGGTGTTGCGATGCATTATGCGTACGGGTTGCCACTGCGGCTGACGCTCGCCACGCCGTTTCTGGCCGTCATCGCGCAGGCCGGCGACTTTTATGAAAGCTGGCTCAAGCGTCGCGCCGGTGTAAAGGACAGCGGCAACATTTTTCCCGGCCACGGCGGCGTGCTAGACCGGCTCGACGGGCTGGTGCCCGTGGCGCCGATCGCCGCTTTTCTGGTTATTTTGCCGAGATTCTATTTCTGATGAAGACGGTTACGATTTTGGGTGCGACGGGCTCCGTCGGCTCCTCGACGCTCGACCTGATCGAGCGCGAACCCGACACCTTTCGGGTGCTGGCGCTCACCGCCAACCGTGACGTCGCCAAGCTTGCCGAGGCTGCGATTCGCACGCGTGCCGAGCGCGCGGTGGTCGCTGACGGGGCGTGTGTCGGCGCCTTGCGGGAGGCGCTCGCCGGCACCGGCATCCGAGCGGAGGGCGGCGCGGAAGCGATCGTCGACGCGGCGGCGCTGAACGCTGATATCACCATGGGGGCGATCGTGGGGTGCGCCGGGCTCGAGCCGACGCTGGCAGCAATCGAGCAGGGCCGCACCGTCATCATCGCCAACAAGGAACCATTGGTCTCCGCGGGCGAGATCGTGCTTGCGGCAGCGGCGAAGAGCGGTGCGACGTTGCTGCCGGCCGATTCCGAACACAACGCGATCTTCCAGTGCTTCGACGTGGCGCGGCCAAATCGCGTGCGCCGCATCATCCTGACCGCGAGCGGCGGGCCGTTTCGCGACTGGTCGCTTGATCAGATGCGCGGCGTTACCGTGGCGCAGGCCGTGGCGCATCCAAACTGGTCGATGGGCGCAAAGATTTCGATCGATTCGGCAACGATGATGAACAAGGGGCTGGAACTGATCGAGGCGGCGCGGCTGTTCCCGGTTCCCCACGACGCCATCCAGATCATCCTGCACCGGCAATCGGTGATCCATTCGATGGTGGAATATGTCGACGGCTCCACGCTTGCGCAACTCGGCCCGCCCGACATGCGCGTGCCGATCGCCAGTTGCCTCGCCTGGCCTGACCGGATGACGACGCCGATGGAACCGCTCGACCTCGTCAAGATCGGGCGGCTCGACTTCGAGGCGCCGGACGCGGTGCGGTTCCCGGCGCTGCGGCTGGCGCGCGAGGCGCTCGATGCGGGCGGCGCGCGTCCGGCAATTCTCAACGCCGCCAATGAGATCGCGGTCGCGGCCTTTCTCGAGGAGCGCATCGGCTTCCTCGAAATTGCCGCAATCGTCGAAGATACCTTGGCGCGCTACGATCCGCCCGCGCCTGGGGCACTTGCCGACGTTCTTGCCGTCGACAAGGAGGCGCGGCTGGTTGCGGCCGAGCGAGTGAAGGATTGCGCCCAGTGACCCACAGCCCCGGCTTCCTGCTGACCATACTGGCGTTCGCGCTGGTGATCGGCCCGCTGATCTTCCTGCACGAGATGGGGCATTATCTCGCCGGGCGCGTGTTCGGGGTGAAGATCGACGCGTTTTCGATTGGCTTTGGGCAGGAGGTGTTCGGCGTCACCGACAAACGCGGTACGCGCTGGAAGTTTTCGTGGTTGCCGCTGGGTGGGTACGTGAAGTTCGCCGGCGACATGAACGCGGCGAGCCAGCCCGGCGAAGACTGGCTGATGCTGCCGCCGGAGGAGCGCGCGCGGACCTTGCAGGCGCGCCCGGTATGGCAACGCGCGATCGTGGTCGCGGCGGGGCCTGTAACCAACTTCATCGTCGCGATCCTCATCCTCGCCGGCTTTGCGATGGCCTATGGCGTGGATGCGACTCCGTCGGTGATCGGCGTGGTGGAGCCGAAGAGCGCAGCGGCTGTCGCCGGTCTGCAACCGGGCGATCGCATTACGTCGCTGGGCGGCCGTGATGTCTCTACCTTCTCCGACCTCGCACAGTTCACCGCGTTGCGCCCCGACGAGCGCGTTGCGATCCGCTTCGAGCGCGACGGGCAGCCGCTATCACGCGATGTGACGATCGGCGCGCTGGTTCAGCGCGATGCGTTTGGAAACGAGTTCCGCAGAGGCATGCTCGGAATCGCCGCGAGCAAACCGGTGCTGCGTCCGGTCGGCGTACTCGAAGCGCCGTTCGCCGGCGTCAGGATGACGGGCGAGATCCTGCGCGGCACGCTCGACGGGCTCGGACAGATCCTCACCGGCCGCCGCTCGGTCGACGAACTCGGCGGGCCGTTGCGGATCGCCAAGGTGTCGGGTGAGCAGCTCTCGCTCGGCGCTCCCGCTTTGATCTGGATGATCGCGGTCATCTCGATTAATCTTGGCTTCATCAATCTGTTGCCAGTGCCTGTACTCGATGGTGGTCATCTGTTTTTCTACGCGATCGAGGCGGTCAGGCGCCGGCCGGTACCGGTGCAGGTACAGGAATGGGCATTCCGCGGCGGTCTTGCCGCTATGCTGGCGCTGATGCTGATGGTGACATTCAACGATCTGGGCTCGTTCGGGCTCTGGAAGAACCTCGCCGGCTTGATCGGTTGACGAAGGTGAGGCAGGGCGGTTCCGCGGTGTTGCAGTCCGCTAGTATGGTTTTCTCCGATTTGGGGTGGGAAGTGACAGCGATCAAGGTTTCGACGTTCGGAAAGCATGCGCTCGTCACGCTTCTGGCGGGTACGGTGCTTTCCACGATGCCGAGCGCGGCCGACGCCCAGGGTGGGATGCGTGGCGGTGGCGGACATCGCGGTGGTGGCCAGCGGGGCGGTGCGTCGCGTGGTGTCGCCGAGCCGATCCCGATGCCGCCGGCGCCGTCCAACGGCGCGGCAGTCGTCGTCAGCGATCCGAACGCCAAGAAGATCACGACGCTGCGTGTCGAAGGCTCGCAGCGGATCGAGCCGGAGACGGTGCTGTCGTATACCAAGCTGCGCGTCGGCATGGCGTACAACAACGAACTGCTCGATCAGGCGATCAAGGATCTCCTCGCCAGCGATCTTTTCGCGGATGTGCAGATCAGCGGCGTCGAGAGCGGCAATATTGTGCTGCGCGTGCGCGAGAATCCGATCATCAACCGCGTCATTCTGGAAGGCAACAAGCGCCTGAAGGAAGACAAGATCACCAAGGAGATCAAGCTCAAGCCGCGCCAGATCTTCACGCGCACTGCCGTCCGTCAGGACGTCGCGCGCATCGTCGAGCTATATCGCCGGCAGGGTCGTTTCGCCGCCGCGATCGAGCCGAAGATGGTCACGCTCGACCAGAATCGCGTCGATGTGATCTTCGAGATCAACGAGGGGCCGAAATCCAAGGTTCGTCAGATCAACATCCTCGGCAACGAGGTGTTCTCCGACAAGGCGCTGCGTGGCCAGATGGCGACCAAGGAAGCGCGCCTGACCACGCTGCTCAGCTCGAACACGAGCTACGATCAGGATCGTCTCGCCTACGATCAGCAGAAGATGCGTCAGTTCTACCTGACCAACGGCTATGCCGATTTCCGCGTGACCTCTGCCGTCGCCGAACTGACGCCGGACAAGAAGGACTTCATCATCACCTACGTGGTGGAGGAAGGGAAACGCTACAAGTTCGGCGACGTGACGGTCGACAGCGACATCCGCGACTTTGACAACAAGAAGGTCGCCGCCGGCCTCACCATCAAGAAGGGCGACTGGTACGACGCGAAGAAGGTCGAGGATACGGTCGACAGCCTGAACCAGTCGGCCGGTCTGGTCGGCTATGCGTTCGCGGACACGAACCCTGAGTTCACGCGCGACAAGGAAACGCTGACGATGGGGATTAACTTCCACATCGCCGAAGCCAAGCGCACCTATGTCGAACGCATCAACGTCACCGGCAACACGCAAACGCAGGACAAGGTGATCCGCCGCGAGATCCGTCTTTCGGAGGGGGATGCGTTCAACAGCTTCCAGGTCAAGCGTTCGCAGGATCGCATCAACTCGCTCGGCTTTTTCCAAGACAAGTTCGAGATCAAGCAGAGCCAGGGCTCCGCGCCGGACCGCGTGGTGCTCGACGCCAACGTCGAGGAGAAGTCGACCGGCGAACTGTCGCTCTCGGCAGGCTATTCGAGCCTGGAGAGCTTCATCATCCAGGCGTCGATCACGCAGCGCAATTTCCGCGGCAAGGGGCAGGAGCTGCGCGCCAGCGTCAACTACTCCTATTACTCCAAGTCGGTCGATCTTGGCTTCACCGAGCCGTATCTGTTTAACAAGAACATCGCGATCGGCGGCGACATCTTCCGGCGCGACTATAATGCGTTCAACTATGTCGGCGACAACCGCCAGACGACGTACACGCAGGTGTCGACCGGGTTCCAGCTTCGTGCCGGCATCCCGCTTACCGAATATTGGTCGCTGGCAGCACGCTACGGGCTGACGTACGATGAGGTCGGGCTCGACAGCCAGTATTTCAACGGCAACGGGCAGTGCGATGTCCTTACCGCTGGCCGATACCTCTGCGAGGCGATCGGTAATCGTTGGACGTCGTCGGTCGGTTACTCGCTGATCTTCGATTCGACCAACAGCCGCCTGCGCCCGACGGCGGGCCAGAAGTTCAGCATCAGCCAGGATTTCGCAGGGCTCGGCGGCGATGTGCGATACATTCGGACCCGCCTTGACGGCACCAAGTTCAAGAACCTCGGCGCGGGCTTTATCGCGTCGCTGCACGCCGAAGGCGGCTACATCTTCTCGCTGGAAGGCAAGAAGGCTGCCGGCGTGGATGCGGTGCGGATTACGGATCGCTTCTATCTAGGCGAGCCGGATTTCCCGGGCTTCGACATTCGCGGCGTGGGGCCGCGCGTCAAACGAACGCCGTACACCACGGACGCGGCGGGCAATCAGATTCTGGTCACCGACAGGAACAGCATCACCGACGACGCGCTGGGCGGTACGAAATACTACAACGCCCGCCTCGAAGTGCAGATCCCGCTTGGCTCGGGTGCGCGTGAACTCGGGTTGCGGCCGTCGATCTATGTACAGGCCGGTGCGTTGTGGGGGATCACACGGCCGCAGCAGAGCGTGATCGGCGGCTTCCCGACGACGATTGATCCGGTCACGGGACGTGTGACGGTGCTGCCGTATCAAAACCCGAATTTGGCCACCAATGGCCAACAACTTTATCTTGTGCCAACGACCGACGCGACACACCCGAATGTGACGACGACCTGCAAGGTCGGATATGCTGATGCCCCGGGCGGCGCGTGCGCCGGTTCGTCGATCAACACGATCTACGCCACGCCTGTTTCGCCGTTCCTCGAGGAATTCCTCGGTGACTCGGCAAAGCCGCGTGTGTCGATCGGCACCGGGGTAAACTGGAATTCGCCGTTCGGGCCGTTGCGCATCGACGTTGCATACGCGCTCCTGAAGGTTAAGGGCGACGACACCAAGCTTGTGACATTCAACGTAGGGACACAATTCTGATGAACACGTTCAAGAAGGTTTTGCTCGGTTGCGCGATCGCCGCAC
>Ga0265798_10009506_pt1 | contig 12152 bp, 11 predicted proteins | sample P3T30metagenome_FD_192430 | JGI IMG/M metagenome (GOLD analysis project Ga0265798, IMG submission 192430) | Plant litter microbial communities from East Loma Ridge, Irvine, California - P3 T30 | ecosystem: Environmental > Terrestrial > Plant litter > Unclassified | place: USA: California... | reverse complement strand
CGGTGATCGGGAACGAGAACGTGCCGTCGGTGAAGGTCGCGGTGCCCACGACGCCGGGGGTCAGGCCGAGGCTGGTGATCGCGTCGACGAAGGACTGGTCGACGGCGACCTGGGTGTCGACACCGTTGCTGAGGTCGGCGATCGACGCGGCGGGCGTCGACGCGGCACTGGGCTCGGACGAGGACGAGCTCGACGAGGACGACGTGTCGGTCGACGAACCGGAGTCCATCGAGCACGCGGCGAGCGAGAAGATCAGGGCGCCCGAGGCGACGAGGCCCAGCGTGGTCTTGGTGATGTTCTTGCGAGTGAAAGCGTTCATGGTGAAGCTCCTTGTCAGTTGGTCCCGGTGGGGATGTACAGGGTTCGCCACCGCACCCGAAAAGGATTGGAACGCATCTACTTCGTTACCCCGCCGTGACCTTCACCCCTCCCGTTCTGGCTCATCCGGCGAGGAACTCGTCGGTGTCCTCGGCGATGGGGGTCGCCTGCGTGTGGTGCAGGTAGTGGTCTCCCTCGAGCGCGACGACCTGGCCGCGGACCACGCTCGCGGCCTGGTTCTCGTGCAACTCGAGCCAGCCGCCGGCGTCGGGGTCGGCATCGTCCTGCGCGACGAAGAGGAGGACCGGAAGGTCCGCCGGGAACGTCTGCCCGCTGACCGAGGCGAAGTTGCTCGCAGTGTGGTCCATCTCGTCGAGCAGGGTCGGAGCGGTCGAGTTCTTCGTGGTGAGGAAGCGCATCTGCTCTTTCGTGCCCTCGTCGTACGGCAGCCCCGCGTAGGTGTCGCCGGCGACCGCGGCCGCCACGCGGAGCAGACCGAGGTCTCGCAGGGCGACGAGTCCGTCGGTCTGCGTGGGGTCGTCCGCCCCGGGTTGGTCGGGGACGCTGCTGTCGATCCCGATGAACGCGGTGACCTCGCTCGCGAAGAGCCGGCTGTATTCGAGGGCGTAGACGCCCGAGATCGAGTGCCCCATGAGCGCGTAGCGGTCGATGCCCAACTGGCCCAGCGCCTCGTGCACCTCGCCCGCGATGTTCTCTGCCGTCCGGGGTGAGTCGGTCTGGTCGCTGAGCCCGGTGCCGAACGGCTCGACGGCGACGACGCGGTGGGTGTCGTCGAGCTCGGAGATCAGCGGCTGGAAGTCCAGGCCGGGTGCCGCCGTGCCGAGGCCCGGCAGCAGGACGATCGTGTCCGCTCCGGACCCGCTGACGACGACGTTCATCTCTTTCCCGTCGACGGGCACGAGCTCGCCGTACGGCGTGATGGCGGCCAGCTCCGACCTCGTGGCGACGACGTTGACGATCGACGTGGTCGCCAGCGTCACGACGGGCAGGGCCACGAGGGCACCGACGATCCACAGGGACACCTTCAGGGATGTACGCACGAGGTCCTCTCTCCGGGCGTTCGAGTCGGGTCCGAACGCTCCTCGAGAAGCACATCAGAGGGCGACGGCCTCGAGAAGTGCCGAGGCGTCACCACATCCCGTGACGGATGTCATCAACGGTCCTCTTCTCCCTCGCGGGTCGTCGCTCTCCGTTGCTTTCGTGGGGTGATGGACTCCCGTGGCTCTCGTTGTCCCGACGGTCGTGGACGGACGGGTCTCGACCTGACCGGCCGCGATCTGACCCGCAACCCCGACGTCGTGGTCCGTGACGTCGAGGTGACCTCGGACGGGTGGCACGTGCTCCGCCGCACCACCTTCGACGTGAAGGGTCGTGACGGGCGGTGGTCGACCCAGCAGCGCGAGACGTACGACCGCGGCAACGGGGCGACGATCCTCCTGTTCGACCCGCATCGGGGCACGGTCCTCGTGACTCGGCAGTTCCGGTTCCCGGCCTACGTCAACGACCATCCCGACGGCATGCTGATCGAGACCGCCGCCGGTCTGCTCGACGAGGACGACCCCGAGACCGCGATCCGCCGCGAGGCGCAGGAGGAGACGGGCGTCGAGGTCGGTGACCTGATCCACGTCTTCGACGCCTACATGAGCCCGGGCTCGGTCACCGAGCGGGTGCACTTCTACGCCGCCCCGTACTCCGCGGCGGATCGCACCGGTGACGGGGGTGGTGTCGAGGAGGAAGGGGAGGACATCGAGGTGCTCGAGCTGCCGATCCGGGTCGCGCTCGACATGGTCACCGACGGGCGCATCGTGGACGGCAAGACGATCATGCTGCTCCAGTGGGCCGCCTTGAACCCGGGCCGGCTCGCCTTCCCCTCCTGAGCGAGCGACACCAGGCGTCTCCTCGGGGCCCGAGCGCGCCTCCCCGGGGCCGCACGGCGTAGCGTCGTCCGGGTGGATGCTCCGGCCCTCGGCGCATCCCTCGTTCGAGGGAGCGCATCGTGAAGGTCGTCATCACGGGATCACGGGGCAAGGTCGGCCGTGCCGCCGTCCGCCGGTTCGTCGAGGCCGGGCACGACGTCCTCGGCGTCGACCTCGTCCGGCCCGTCTTCGACTCGGGCGTCGACGAACCCGGCCGCTACGTGATGGGCGACCTGACCGACGCGGGGACCGCCTTCTCGGTGGTGGCAGGGGCCGACGTCGTCGTCCACGTCGCGGCCATCCCGCAGCCCACCGCGAACCCGGCCCACGTCGTGTTCCACACCAACCTGATGTCCACCTTCAACCTGGTCGAGGCGGCCGTGCGGTTCGGCGTGCCCCGCTTCGTCAACGTGTCGAGCGAGAGCATCGTGGGCAACTTCTTCCCCGAACGGCCCTTCCTGCCCGACTACGTGCCGGTCGACGAGGAGCACCCCCTGCACCCGCAGGACCCCTACGCCCTCTCGAAGGCGTTCGGCGAACAGCTGATGGACGCCGCCGTCCGCCGCTCCGACCTGCGCGCGATCTCGATCCGTCCGAGCACCGTCCACGACGAGAGCAACTACGAGGCCAACCTCGGCCCCCAGGTGCGCGAAGCGGACCCCGACAGCGCCAACTTCGGCAGCTACATCGACGCCGACGACCTCGCCGACGCCCTCCTGCTCGCCGCCGAGTCCGACCTGCCGGGTCACGAGGTCTTCTACATCGCCGCAGCCGACAACGCCGGCGGCCACGACTTCGCCGCCACCCTCCGAGAGCACCACGGCGACCGGATCGAGGTGCGCGAGCTCGACCGGGTCGACGCGTCGGGCATCTCGACCGCCAAGGCGGCCCGCATGCTCGGCTGGAGGGCGAAGCGCTCCTGGCGGGACCACCTCGACACCGAGGGTCACGCCCTGCCGAAGGCCTGACCGCCGACGAGCGTCAGAGCAGCTCGGCCAGCAGCGCGAAGGTGCGGTCGGGTGCCTCGAGCTGCATGTCGTGGTGGACGCCCGGCAGGCGGCGGATCTGCCAGCCGGCCCGCTGGTAGCCCGACACGAGACGCTCGGGCAGGACGGCGGAGGAGTCGTCGGACAGCACGATGACCGAGGGCACCGTGGGTTCCGTCGTCGCGACGGGGTGGAAGGCGACGTCGCGGAACACGCCCACCGCCATGCCCGAGTCGAACCGGGCGTGGGCCTGATCCAAGGAGGCGCGGGTCGCGTCGTCGTACCCGGCGCGCAGTCGCGCGCTCTTCCGCGCCTGGGCGAGGGCCGTGACACCCATCGTCACGGTGGGCACGGCCCAGAACAGCCGTCCGGCGAGGCCCGTCGTCGGCAGGGCGAGGGAGAACCCGGGGTCGAGGTAGACGGCCGTGCGGGGCTGCAGCCGTTCGACGGCGCGGACGAGCACGGAGCCGCCCAGCGAATGCCCGACGACCCCGTGCAGGCCCCGGGGCAGGGCCGCGGCGACGTCGTCCGCGAACTCGTCGAGCCGGTACGACGACGCCCGGTCGCTCTCACCGTGACCCCGCAGGTCGAGGGTGGTGACCGTGTACGAACCGGTCGCGACGAACCGGTCGACGATCGGCTGCCAGGTCGCACCGTCGGCGCCGAGCCCGTGGACGAGGGCGACGTGACGGTCGCCGTCGCCGGTGGTCGTGACATCCAGGTGCATGACGACCATCCTGCCTGTCACCATGGGGCGTACGCCGACCCGACCGAGCCGACGCACGCACGAGAAGGGCACGATCATGGCCGACACCGGATTCAGCAAAGAAGAGAAGGCCGCCGTGAAGCAGCGCGCCGCCGAGCTCCGGGCCGAGGCGAAGCGCCAGAAGTTGGCCGACAAGTCGGCCGCCGAGGCGCAGGACGCCGCGGACGCCATCGCGGCCATGACCGACGTCGAACGACCGATCGCCCAGATGGTGCACGAGGTCGTCGCCGAGCACGCCCCGAACCTCGCCCCCAAGACCTGGTACGGCTTCCCCGCCTACGCCCGTGAGGACGGCAAGGCCGTCGTCTTCTTCCAACCCGGCGCCAAGTTCGGCACGCGCTACTCGACCCTCGGGTTCCAGGACGGTGCCCAGCTGGACGACGGCACCCTCTGGCCGACCTCGTACGCGGTGACCGGCGCCGACGACGCGACCCGCGCCTCCGTCGCCGCCCTCGTCCGGAAGGCCGCCGGACTCTGACGCGTCAGTACGCGTCGGCCGACAGGGCGATCAGCAGGTAGGCGACCGGCCCGGCGAACGCGAGGAGCACCGCCAGGGTGACGGCGGTGATCGGCAGCCCCATCAGGCGCTGTCGGAGCGCGAGGGACAGCACACCGACGACGAGGGTCACGATCGCGAGGACCCAGCACAGCACCGACGCCACCGTCGCGACGCCGAAGGCGTGGATGCCGTACGCCGCCGCCTCGCCGCGGTAGGAGTGGATCATCGGCTGGAGGACGACGAAGGGGACGACCCCGGTGACGACCGCGAGCACCACCGAGGTGATCGGCAGGACGAGACGGGCGGGGTGAGGTGGCCGACGGCGAACCGGAGCCGGCGGGGGCGCCGGAGGTGCGGGTGGTGCGACGGGAGGCCAACTCATGCCGCCACCCTAGGCGGACCGATCGGTCGATGCCGCCGTGACCGTGACCCTCGGCCCGGCGCTATGATCGTCCCCACAACACACGGGAGTCCGGTGAGCCGGGCTGAGAGGAAGCGAACCACGCTTCGACCGTCGAACCTGATCTGGGTCATGCCAGCGCAGGGAGGAGAAGAACAGATGTCCACGTCCACGCCCGAAAACCGTTCCACGGCGGCTCGCGACAGCTCGACCGGCTTCACGCCGAAGGCCCGCACCACCCCCACCCGGCGCTGGCGCGTCGTCGACATCGTGATCGCCAGCGTCATCGGCGTCGCCGCCGGCGTCGTGTTCTGGGCCTGGGGCCTGGCCTACACGCCCATCGACAGCGTCCTGAGCTTCTCGGGCGGCTTCGAGGGCATCCTCAACGGCGGCTGGCTCTTCGCCGGCGTGCTCGGCGGCATCGTCATCCGGAAGCCCGGCGCCGCCGTCTACACCGAGGTCGTCGCGGCGGTCGTCTCGATGTTGATCGGCACCCAGTGGGGCTTCTCGGTGCTCATCTGGGGCATCGTCCAGGGCCTGGGCGCCGAGATCGTGCTCGCGGTCTTCCTCTACAAGTCGTGGCGGATCGGCACGGTGCTGCTCGCCGGTGCCGTCGCCGGCCTCGCCGTCGGCCTGATGGACACGAGCTTCGCCTCGGCGGCCGCCTACGCCGCCGGGTCGAAGACGATCTACGTCGTGACCTCGGTCGTCTCGGGCACCGTCCTCGCCGGTCTGCTCTCGTGGCTCGCCGCCCGCGGCCTCGCCCGCACGGGCGCGCTCTCGCGGTTCGCCTCGGGACGCTCGGCGGACGCCCGGGTCTAGGCGCGCCTCCTCGTGGTCCTTCCCGTGAGCGGAGCGAGCGGCGGACGGTGGGCGTCGGAGGACGGTGCCCGCGTCACCGCCCGGGGCTGGGGGTGGCGGCACGCCGGTCGTCGCCGGCCCGCCGTCTCGCAGCTCGACCTCGACGTCGCCCCCGGTGAGCGCGTCCTGCTGCTCGGCGCGTCCGGCGCGGGCAAGTCGACGCTGCTCGCCGGCCTCGCCGGGGTGCTGGGCGGCGACGACGAGGGCGACGAGGCCGGCGACCTGCTCGTCGACGGCCGCGCCCCCGCCGAGCAGCGCGGACGGATCGGCCTCGTCCTGCAGGACCCCGACTCGCAGGTCGTCCTCGCCCGGGTGGGCGACGACGTCGCGTTCGGGTGCGAGAACCTGGGCGTGCCCCGCGACGAGATCTGGCGCCGCGTCGGCCACGCCCTCGACGCCGTCGGGCTCGACCTGCCGCTGTCCGCGTCGACCTCCGAGCTGAGCGGCGGCCAGAAGCAACGGCTCGCGCTCGCCGGGGCCCTCGCCATGCGGCCGGGCCTGCTGCTCCTCGACGAGCCCACGGCCAACCTCGACCCCGGAGGGGTCGTCGAGGTGCGCGACGCCGTGGCCCGCGTCGTCGCCGACACCGGAGCGACGCTCGTCGTCGTCGAGCACCGGGTGTCGGTCTGGCTGCCCGTCGTCGACCGGGTCGTCGTGCTCGACGCGGGCGGGGGAGTCCTGGCCGACGGCCGACCCGACGACGTGCTCCGCGCCGAACGCGACCGCCTCGTCGACGCGGGGGTGTGGGTCCCCGGTGCCGCGCCTCCTGCGCCCGTCCGGTCGCGCACGACCGGTGAGCTGCTGCTGACGGCCGGGGGCCTCGACGTGGGGCACAAGGGGCCCAAGGGCCGCGCGGTCGCCGGGGGCATCGACCTCACCGTCACCGAGGGGCGTGCCCTCGCGGTGACCGGCACGAACGGCTCGGGCAAGTCGACGCTCGCCCTCACCGTCGCCGGGCTGCTCGCCCCCGTCGCGGGCGCCCTCGAGGCCACGCCGTCGTTCGCCGACGGTGCCGGCCCGTCTCCGATCCGCTGGAAGCCCCGGCAGCTGCTCACCCGGGTCGGCACGGTCTTCCAGGACCCGGAGCACCAGTTCCTGACGGCGACCGTCCGCCGCGAGCTGGCGGTGGGTCCGGAGGCGCTGGGCGCGTCCCCGAGAGAGGTCGCGTCGCGCGTCGACCACCTCCTCGACCGGCTGCGGCTCGACCATCTCGCCGGCGCGAACCCCTTCACGCTCTCGGGTGGTGAGAAACGCCGACTCTCGGTCGCGACCGTGCTCGCCTCACGCCCGTCGATGCTCGTGCTCGACGAACCGACCTTCGGGCAGGACGCCCGCACCTGGCGAGAACTCGTGGCCCTTCTCGCCGAGCTGCTCGACGAGGGCCGGGCGGTCGTCGCCGTGACCCACGACGCCGAGTTCGCGTCGACCCTCGCCGACGACGTGCTCGACCTCAGTGCCCACGCTCGCCGCACCGACCCCGCCGAGGTGCGCCGATGAGCGTCCTCACCCCGGTCGTGGCGACCGGCGTGGTCGGGCGCGTCAATCCCGTCGCCAAGCTGCTCGCCGCCGTCGTGCTCGCGATCGCCCTGCTGCTGTCGATCGACTGGGTCTCGGCCGGCACCGCGCTGCTGCTCGAGGCCCTGCTGCTGCCCTTCGCCGGTCTGTCCGCCCGGCAGCTGCTCGCCCGCACGGCACCGCTCTGGATCGCCGCCCCGACGTCGGTCGTCGCCATCGCCCTCTACGGACGCGACGGCGGGGCGTCCGTGGTCGAGTGGGGGTTCCTCTCGGTGACCGAGGGGTCGCTGGCCCTCGCCGGGGCGATCGGCCTGCGCATCCTCGCCGTCGGCGTGCCCGGCATCGTGCTGTTCGCGACGACCGACCCGACCGACCTCGCCGACGGTCTCGGTCAGGTGTTGCGACTGCCGGCACGCTTCGTGTTGGGGGGCCTCGCCGGGTTGCGTCTGGTCGGGCTGTTCATGGACGACTGGCGGCAGCTCGCCCTGGCCCGTCGCGCCCGGGGCGTCGCGGACTCGGGTGGGCCGGTCGGGGCCCTGAGGCGGTTCGGGCAGCAGGCCTTCTCGCTGCTCGTGCTGTCGGTCCGACGCGGCAGCAAGCTCGCCACCGCCATGGAGGCCAAGGGCTTCGGCGGCGACGCCCCGCGCACCTGGGCTCGTCCGTCGTCGTTCGGGCTGCGAGACGGCGTGCTCGTCGCCCTCGGCGTCGTCATCGCCGCCACCTCGGTGACCGCGGCCGTCCTGGCCGGCACGTGGGAGTTCGTCCTTGCCTGAGCGGGTCGTCGTCGACGACGCCGTCGGGGCCCTGCTCCGCCGAGCCGAGGAGGCGCGGGTCGGGTCGCGTCGCGTGGTCCTGTTGATCGACGGCCGCTCGGGCTCGGGCAAGACCACGCTCGGCCGTGCGGTGGCCGCCGCGTGGCCGGTCGACCGGCTCGGACCCGTGCGCCTGGTGCACCTCGACGACGTCTACCCGGGGTGGCACGGGCTCGAGGCGGCGTCCCGGGTGCTCGAGTCCTCGATCTTGTCGCCGGTCGACCCGGGATGGCGGCGGTGGGACTGGGAGCACGACCGCGCGGCGGCATGGGAGGTGCTCGACCCGGCCGTCTCGCTGGTCGTCGAAGGGGCCGGGGCCCTGACCCGCGCCTCCTCGGCGCTGGCCGACGTCCGCGTGTGGCTGGAGCTCGACGCCGACACCCGCCGGCGACGGGCCCTCGACCGCGACGGTGCCGCCTTCGAGCCGTGGTGGGACGTCTGGGCCGCCCAGGAGGATCGGCACCTCGACCGGTGGTCGCCGACGGGCCTCGCCGACCTGGTCGTCGAGGCACGGTAGCGCCCAGGGGTCAGAGCACCTGCCGAGCGCGCAGCAGGTCGCCCAGCACGGGCGAGACGGCGAGCGCGAAGGCCGTCGTGAGGTGCACGCGGTCCTCTTTCACGGGGACGGTGCCGACGAACGCCGGACAGAGGTCGCTCACGCAGGTCAACACCCGCAGGTCGACGAACGTCCCGCCGACCGCGTCGAGGACCTCGCGGTCGGCCGCCGCCCGGTCGAGCCACGTGCGGGACGTCCGCGAGATGCAGTCGACCGGGCTGCCGCCTCGCCGGAAGCACGACGCGATGTCGGCGTCGTCCGGTGGCGGGGTCAGGACCACGACCGACCCGGCGGCGGCGGCCACGCGTCGAGCGTGGGCGCCGAACCCCTCGGACCATCGATCGGGTGTGATCGTGCCCGCTCCGTCCTCGGAGAGCGTCTGATAGGAGTTGGTCACGAGGACGACGTCGGGGCGCGTGTCGTCGATCAGGGCGAGGGTCTCGTCGTTGTGCGCGCGACAGGACTCGAGGATGCCGGCGACGTCGTTCTGGACGCGGATGTCGACGAACGGGCACGCGAACTTGGCCCGGTTGATCAGCGTGAATCCGCCGTCGGTCGACTCGGCGAGGGGGACGAGTGCATCGAGGTGGTGCATGGCCGTCGAGTCCCCGACGAGCACGACCGTGGTGGTCGCGGTGGGGGAGGACCACGTGCAGTCGTCGGGTGTCCGCCCCTGGGCCTCGGCGTCTCCGCAGGCGAGGTGGGGGCTGCCGGGTCGCGTCCGGTCGAGGACGGACTCGATGCCGGGGTCGAGGTCGGGCCACGAGGTGGCCGAGAGGGCTCGTCCCACCTCGGCGGACCACTCGTCGAGTGCCGGCACGTCGAGGTCGTCGGTGCCACCGGGCCCACCGGCGTCGCCGTCACCGACTTCCACCCCCTCGTCGGGGCGTCCGTCGGCCGACGCGGCGGGCAGGACGGGCGGGGCGGCCGTGGGCCGCACGGCATCGAGGGCCAGGGCGGTGGCCGTGACGGCGGCCACCGCGAGGAGCGCGACCCCGCCGCGCCGGTACGTCGATCGATGGTCTCGTCGCCATCGTCGCCAGGCGCGTCCGGGTGGTCCCGGCTCGAGGAGGGGGGAGGCGATGAACGGTCGCTCGACGAGGTGGTACGTCAAGGCCGACAGGACGAGTGTGGCGACGAAGACGGCCGGCCAGAGCCTGGCCGGATCGTCGCCCAGCAACGACGTGCCGACCACGAGCACGACGAAGTGCCAGAGGTAGATCGAGTACGAGAGGTCCCCGACGATCGTCACCGGTCGACTGGCGAGGGGCCCGAGCCAGGGTGTGCCGACGCAGCCCGTTCCCGAGGCGAGGACGAGCAGCGTGGCCGCCACGGGCAGCAGGGCTCCGGGAGCCGGGAACGGAACGGTGCTCGTCGTGACCCAGGCCGAGGCCACGACGCCGACGAGGCCGATCCACGCCAGGGCCGGACGGAGGACGACGGGGAGCCGGGTCATCGTGGGGGCCGCCGTCGCGAGGAGCGCTCCGAGGGCGAGCTCCCATGCGCGGGTCAGGCTCGAGAAGTAGGCGACGGTCGGCGATGCCGTGGACTGCTGCCAGGCCCACGCGAGCGATGCCACCACGAGCACCAGCAGCAGCGTCCCCAGGGCCGCCCTCGGGACGGCCGGGCCGGGCCGTCGCCGGGCGACGGCGACGGCGGCGACGACCACGAGGGGCCAGACGAGGTAGAACTGCTCCTCGACCGCCAGGGACCAGTAGTGCTGGAAGGGCGACTCGGGGCCCTGGGCCGCGAAGTAGTCGGTGCCGGTGGCCGCGAAGTGCCAGTTGGCCAGGGACGCGGCGGACCACAGGGCGTCCACCGCGGCCGAGGTGCCCCGGGCCGGGCCGACGGCGGACCAGGTGACGAGCGTCCCCACCAGGAGGACCAGGACGCTCGCCGGCACGATGCGGCGGACGCGTCGTCGCCAGAAGTCGGCGAGGGAGACCCGCCCGTGCCGGTCGGCCTCGCGCAGCAGCAAGCCCGTGATCAGGAACCCCGACACGACGAAGAACACGTCGACCCCGACGAACCCACCGGCGGGCCGACCCGTGACGTGTTCGACGACGACCATCGCCACGGCGAGGGCCCTGAGCGCCTGGACGTCGAGACGGTGAGCGCGGGCACCGGCGGGACGGCGCGGCGCGATGTTCTTGTCGATGGTGTGCACCCGATCTTCTGACGACATGTGGTGAGGCATATATTACCCATGCTCGTGTACCCTGACGTCATGACCGATCCCCTCGCCGAGACTCCGACCCGTTCGCGTCGCGGATTCCTGTTGGTCGGCGCGGCGGGCATCGCCGCGGCCGGTGCCGCGGCGGTCGCTCCCGCCGTCCGACCGGCTCGTGCCGCCGACGGGCCCTCCGCCGACACGCCTCCCGCCGACGGGGCCGGCGCGGCACCGGCAGCCGGTGTCGCAGCATCGGACGATCGCACGGGAGTCGACGTCCGTGACCACGGCGCGGTCGGCGACGGTCGGACCGACGACACCGCCGCGTTCGCCGGGGCCGTCGAGGCGGCCAGGGCGGTCAGGGGGCGTGTGCTGGTCCCGGCAGGCACGTACGTCGTCGACTCCGTGACGGTGCCGCTGCTGGTCTCGATCCGGGGCACGGGGGCCGACGTCAGTCGGTACGGGGCCTCCACCGACGGCGGTGTCACCATCCGGCACCTCGCCCGATCGACGAAGCCGATGTTCGTCGTCGACGGCAACGGCGTCACCCTCGAGGGGCTGACCCTCCAGGGCAACGGCTCGACGGCACCCCTCGTGCAGGTCGTCAACGGTTTCGAGTCCCGTTTCGACCGGGTGCAGTTGGCCGGCGTGACCGGCACGGCCCTGCTCGTCGAGCGGGTCAACAACAACCTCTGGTCGGACCTCTTCGTCAACAACTGCGGGTCGGCCGACGCGGCCGCGGTCGTCGTCCGGTCCCCGGCCTCGGGTGGGTCGAACACGAACACGTTCACCTGCGTGAACCTCCACATCGAGGGCAGCGCGAACGTCGCGCTCGATCTCGCCTGGGGTCCGACCGCCGAGTACTTCGTCGAGTTCGTCCGCTTGATCGCCCCGCACATCGAGACGCTGCAGCGGGCGGGCTCGGGCACCGACGCGACCGTGCGCATCGGCAACGTCCGGCAGGTCGAGTTCGTCGCCCCGACGATCTACGGCGGGCCGGGACCGTTGATCGAGCACGACGAGAGACGACGTCGGGGCGTCGACCTCGACGGGGGCATCCGATTGCTCGGCGGCGCCCTGCTGGGGGCCGACCCCGCCCAGGTCGGTGCGTCGAGCGTGCTCGTGCGGCTCACCAAGGGCGACGACTTCGCCCTGGTGGGCACCCGTCTCGGTCGCTTCACCCAGGCAGGGGTCGAGTTGGGGGCGGGGTACGGCTCGCGGTTCGCCGTCGATCCGACGACACGGATCGCCACGACCGGCTCGGCCGTCGACGTCGTCGACCGACGAGAGGTCGAGGCTCGGCCGCTCTGGGCCTGGGGTGGCGACCTCGCG
>Ga0265798_10009504_pt1 | contig 12156 bp, 11 predicted proteins | sample P3T30metagenome_FD_192430 | JGI IMG/M metagenome (GOLD analysis project Ga0265798, IMG submission 192430) | Plant litter microbial communities from East Loma Ridge, Irvine, California - P3 T30 | ecosystem: Environmental > Terrestrial > Plant litter > Unclassified | place: USA: California... | reverse complement strand
GGCTTATAAGCTTTAAGATTAAATAAGTTACGTAAAGAGAAGTTATTAAAGGTTAAACCTAAGGTACCAATGATACGGCCACCACCAAAACCACCTGATAACTCAATCTGATCTGAAGGTTTCTCTTCCACTGCATATTCGATATCTACTGTACCATCGGCCGGATTAGGACGAGGTGTAGGTACCGTTTTAGATTCGTCAAAGTTACCTAACTGACCGATCTCACGAATGGTCCGAATCAAATCGCTCTTGTTAAATTTCTGCCCTGGTTTTGTACGGATTTCCCTTAAAACCACTTTATCATTAGTAATGGTATTACCCTTTAAAGTGATTCTGTTATTTACATATTGAGGGCCTTCATACATACGCATTTCTACGTCAACCGTATCGCCGTAAATTTTAGTTTGAACAGGATCGATATTAAAAGTTAAGTAACCGTTATCAGTATACATACTGTTGATATCACCACCGTTCTCACCACCGCCATTTAGTTTTTTATTTAATCTTTCTTCACTAAAAACGTCGCCTTTTTCAATCGTTAAAACCTTACTTAAGATACTGTCAGGATAAATGGCATTACCTGCCCAGCTGATCTTTCCGAAATAATATTTTTTTCCTTCGTAAATATCCATGTCGATATTTACTTTCTTTTTATTGTATTGATAAATACTGTCTTTCAAAAGCGTTGCGTCACGGTAACCTTTCTCCTGCAACTTCGCAATCATCTTCAGCTTGTTCTCTTCATATTTCTCTTTCGAAAATTTTCCAGAACCCCAGAAACGCCACCAAGCAAATTGCTTAGGGCTTTTCAAAAACTTTCTCAGTTTTGCTGCTTTAAAATCTTTATTTCCGGTAATGTTAATGCGTTGTACCTTAACACGGCTTCCTTTATCAATATTGGCTTCTAACACCACACTGTTTTCGGCATTTGGATCTTTACGGGTACTGTAAGCAATTTTAGTAAAGAAATAACCTTTATCTAACATATACTTCTTTACAATTGCAGAAGTGGTATTGTATAAGTTATCATTAACGATCTTACCCGTTTTATCGTTTAATTTCTCCTGAATGGCTGTTCTCTGAGATTTGCTGATTCCTTTTAAGTCAATTGAACTTAAACGAGGACGCTCCACTACTTCAATTTCAAAATAGACTGAATCCTGAACAAATTTTTCGATATTAATTTGAACATCGTCAAACAATCCTTGTGCCCAAAGGGTTTTAATAGCATCGGAAGTTGCTTCACCTGGAAGAACAATCTTATCTCCCTTTGTTAATTTGGAAAGGGTAATGAGTACATCTTTATCCAGATATTGCGTACCGGTTACAGTAGTACCACCGATAATGTATTCTTTCGGACTGAAATAATCCAGGTCTAAGCCCCCAACCTTTAAGGATGGAGTTACCGGTGCCTGACCTTGTGGACGTATTTGAGCAAAGGCCGGAGCGGCTAAAACTAATAGGATTAAAACTTGAAATATTCTTTTCATTAAAATAATTTGTTCAGTAATGGCCACGAAGGTACGGGTTTTATAGAGCAAAAAATGCTTTATTAATATTCCCTTCTGATGGTTACATTTATCGTATAAAGTGGCGCTAAGTTAATTTAAACGCTTGTTAAAAAGTGTTAAAAGAAAAATTAGTTTAATTGTTCACTAATTTTTCCGAAACGGCGTTCGCGTTTTTGATAGTCAACTATTGCCTCGAAAAGATCTTCGCGTCTGAAATCTGGCCAAAGCACATCAGTAAAATAAAACTCCGTATAAGCCATTTGCCAAAGCAAATAATTGCTAATCCGGTGTTCGCCACTCGTCCTGATCATCAGTTCGGGATCTGGCATATTTACCGTTGTTAACTTAGATGAGAATAACTGTTCGTCAATCTCCTCGATAGAGATGGTGTTGTCTTTCACTGCCGCAGCAATTTGTTTAGCTGCATCTAAAATCTCCCATTTAGCGCTATAACTTAATGCAAGTGTAAGGGTACATTTTTCGTTGTGTGCTGTTTTCGCCATCGCCTCATGCAAATCATTAATACATTGCTGAGGCAAAGAAGAAATATTGCCAATGGCATTTAACTTAATATTGTTTTTATTAAGTGTTTCGGTTTCGTTATTGATGGTAGAAATGAGGATTTGCATCAAGGCATCTACCTCTTCTTTCGGCCTGTTCCAGTTTTCAGTAGAAAAAGCATAAAGTGTTAAGTATTCAATACCTACATCTACACACCCCTCTACAATATCTTTTACAGAAAGCACACCTTGTTCGTGACCGAAAACGCGTACTTTACCCTGGCCTTTGGCCCATCTACCATTACCATCCATGATTACGGCAATGTGCTTTGGCAGGCGACTATAGTCTATTTGTTCTTTAAATCCCATTAATTATGTCAAAATCAACTTAAAACGAGTAGCATTTTGAGGATACAAAGGTAAAAGATATGCCAACACTAACAAATAGATAAGTGTCCCTTTTTCTAAAATCTCCTCTTTGGGTACCAGGAACTCCAATATTTAGATAGTTTGGATTGTTAAGATCTGCAGGATTTGTTAGGTTTAAAGGCGGATTACCGACATTAACATCTTTATTCCGATCCGGATATTTGCCGCTCACATCATCAATATAATCTGTCATCGGCGTTCTGTAACCAATTTCAGAAAAAACGCTCCAGGTATCTTTATAATTATATTTAAGGCCTACTCCGTATGGAATAGTGAGTGCCACATTGTTATAAGGATTTTCCTGCCCTTCTGTAGTCTTCCGATCTAAACGGTATTTTTCTCCGTCATATTTAATGGTTGGTTTAAAGATCACCGCTCCTGCTCCTGCAAACAGATATGGCGTAAATTGCCTGTTGCCTCCACCGAGTTTAAAATTAAATAAGTTAAAATCGGCAATTGCACTTAACTCACTTAAACTTGTTTTGAACCGCAAATTTCTATCCCTGAACTGCTGATTACTGGATTCAGCATCATTAGCCTCTACTTGCCCGTAAGTATAGTTTAACCGGACACCAATATATTGATTGAAATTTCTCTTTCCGAAGACACCAGCAGAGAAACCACTGATTTTTACTGGATTATTCTGATTTAGATCACCCATATATCCGGCTCCCCCTGCCATGATCCCTAATTCCCAATTCCCGCCTTCCTGAGCACGGGATACCGGTGCACTGAAAGCAAATAATAAGAAAATTAAGAGGAGCTTGTTTGGCGTCATACTTAGTAGTTACGGGTATCTATTCCCCATAATAATTTATTTCTTAACGTACTTAAATAAGTTTCATTATTTAAACGAATAAGATTTAAGCAAAAGTCGGCTTTTTTTATTGTAATTTTTACTGATCTTTCTACCGTTACGGTTCTGCTGTCGCAGGAAACCAAAAACTTGGATTCCCTTGCCTCTACTTCAAAAGATAATTTACGATCGTCTGGTAGCACCACCGGCCTGACATTAAGGTTGTGCGGCGCGATTGGCGTCACTACAAAATTTCTGGAATCCGGGTAAATAATTGGGCCACCACAACTTAATGAATAGGCTGTAGAACCTGTAGGTGTTGCAATGATTAGTCCATCAGCCCAATAAGAATTGATATATTCGTCGTTCATCTTCGCATGAATAATCATCATGGCAGAATTATCCCTTCGGTGGATAGTAATGTCATTTAATGCAAAATTTTCTTCTCCGAACAAGCGATTATCAGATTCTAAAACCAATAGTGAACGGCAATCTAATGTGTATTCGCCATTAATTACAGCTTTCAATGCCGATTCTATTTCATTTTTATTGATACTGGCCAAAAATCCCAGGCGACCGAAATTAATCCCGATTACCGGAATGCCTGAATTTCTAATGAGCGAAACGGTATCTAAAAGTGTTCCATCGCCACCTAAACTGATTAAGACATCAGCTCGTTCTTTAAGCTCTACGTGGTTATGAAAAATAACGGTATTTTTTGGTAAACTGATCTTACCATGGAGGGATGTTTTAAATTTTGAATATAAAACCGGCTGTACGTTGTGGCTGGCTAAGTGGTTAAAAACTTCCTGAACATATGGTAAAACTGTATCATTGAAGTCTCTCCCGTAAATTGCTATCCTCATAATCGGCTTTAAACATTTAAATAGTTCATGAAAGAATCGTATCGTTCCTGCGATCCATCATCAACCTGCGTATTGTTATATACTTCTTTTACCTGATAATCATAGCGTTCAAATGAGGCTATCAATGAGGTAATTTCCGTTTTATTCACTTTTAAGGTGACTTCCAAACGGGTAGAATCCGCAAAAGAATTCACATAAGAAGATAAAATCTGGGTATTGTCTGCTTCTACAATTTGTGCAATATGTGCCAGCGAATTGTCCCGGTTACCAATTTCTAGCACAATAATCCCTCCGGGTTCTTGTACTGCATATTGTTCTGCTACAGCATCAACGATCTCATTAACCGAAATTAGCCCCAGGTAATTTTTCTGCTGATCTACAACTGGTATTGCGGTAAGGTGCAATTGGCTTAACAATCTGATCACATCATAAGTATGCGCATCATTGGGAACGAAAACGCTGAGTAAATGAACCGATGTATTGTCACTTAAAAGCGTATCGTGATCATGAACGTTGAGTAAATCATCTTCGGAAACTAAACCAACAAGCATACCTTCATTAACGATTGGCAAATGCTTCAGTTTAAAATCGCTGAGGCGATCCAAAGCCTTCTGAACTGAATCTTCAGCTTTCAGTGTTGGAATTTCATTCGATATGATTTCTGCTGCAAACATTATTTAAGTAATATTCTATCTAGAAATTTTTCCAAATAATTGTTAAATATTTCTGGTTGTTCCATCATTGGCGCATGTCCGCATTGATCAACCCAATTCAGCTCAGAGTTCGGCAGTAATTCATGGAATTCATGTGCTACTTCCGGCGGTGTAACTTTATCATTTTTACCCCAGATCAGGGAAACCGGAATGGTTATTTTCGACAATTCCTTGCCCATATTATGCCGAATTGCAGATTTAGCCATCGTTAAAATCCTGATCACTCGAGACCTGTCATTAACGGTTTTAAAAACATCATCAACCAGTTCTTTAGTTGCTGTTGCCGGATCATAAAACGTAAACTCTACCTTTTCCTTAATATAATCATAGCTTTCGCGACGTGGAAAAGACCCGCCGAAAGCATTTTCGTAAAGACCAGAACTGCCGGTTAGTACCAAAGCCTTAACAAATTCCTGGTGCGCTACGGTAAACACTAAGCCAACATGCCCCCCCAATGAATTACCAATTAATACCACTTGATTAAGTGATTTAAATTTTAAAAAGCGGTGCAGGTATCTTGATAAAGCTTTAACACCTAAGGTTAAAATGGGTAAATCGTAAATCGGAAGAATTGGAATAATTACATGGTAACGATCTTTAAAACGCTCAATAACCTGCTCCCAATTGCTTAATTCGCCCATCAAACCATGTAGCAATACCAGTGTTTCGCCTGTTCCAGCTTCAATGTATTTAAATCCGTCTTCTTCTGTTACCTGGTATGTCATATGTATTCTTGTGGTATTGTGCACTAAGTTAATAGAGTAAAATTAAATTTTCGCATTTCTGTGCCATTTTTGTGAAATAAAACACGAAACGGTACAAAAACATTGTTTAGAGCGTGTGAGTGGGCATGAAGTAAGAGATATGAGTATTGAGATGTGAGTATCAGGTATTGAGAAGACTTACCTCACAATTTTGTACTCACAACTTTAGACTCACTACTCTGGACTCAGGACTCCAAACTATCCCAGCTTCTCTTTAACAATTTCGGCGATTAACTTTCCATCGGCTTTACCAGCGAGTGCTTTGTTTGCCAGCCCCATTACCTTCCCCATATCTTTAACCGACGTTGCGCCAGATTGTTTTATTACATCCTCGATAATCGTAGCAACTTCTACCCTATCCAACTGTTGTGGCAAGAACTGGTTAATTACATTAATTTCTTCCTCTTCAACCTGATATAAATCTTCACGGTTTTGCGACTTATAAATATCAGCTGATTCACGGCGTTGTTTAATCAGCTTCTGAAGAATCTTTAATTCGGTCTCCTCTGTTATTTCTTCTGCTGATCCTTTTTCTGTTTTAGCTAAAAGTAAAGCGGCTTTTATCGCTCTTAAACCGCGTAACTGAGCGCTGTCTTTAGCCAACATGGCTTTTTTAATTTCCTGATCTATTTGTATCATTGTTTTTTTAACTTTTTGGATGTTTGGTTTTTAAATGTTATGATCTTCGGGCTTTCAAAGCTAAACTACTATAGCACTAAAAAACCAAACAACTAACCTCTATTTATAATCGTTGCTGTTGCCTGAACTGTTGGCATAATTAACATATCATTGATGTTTACATGTTTCGGCCGGCTCACGACATATGAAATAGCATCTGCAATGTCATCAGCAATAAGCGGTTCCAGGTTTTCGTAAACTTTCTTAGCGCGATCTTCATCTCCCTTAAAACGAACGACAGAAAACTCAGTTTCTACCATACCCGGATTGATTTCTGTAACTTTAATACCATGAGGCAACAGGTCTATTCTCATGGCCTTGCTCAAAGCATCAACCGCATGTTTGGTGGCACAATATACATTTCCGTTGGGATAAACTTCTTTTCCGGCTATGGAACCAATATTTACAATGTGGCCCGATTGCTGTGGAATCATCCAGTTCGAAACGATTTTAGTAACATACAATAACCCTTTTACGTTAGTATCAATCATGGTATCCCAATCATCTGTACTGCCCTGATCGATAGGATCTAAGCCCTGGCTTAAACCTGCATTATTAACCAGGATATCTACTTTTTTCCAATCAGCAGGTAAGTCTTCCAGCGCAGCTGACAGACTTTGCTTATTCCTGACATCTGCCAAAACCTGCTTAATTTCTACACCATATTGATTATTAAGCTCTCGTGCAATTTTCAACAAACGATCTTCACGGCGGGCAAGCAAAATTAACTGATAACCTTGTTGAGCAAAAGTACGTGCACAAGCCTCGCCAATGCCAGATGTTGCGCCTGTAATTAAAACTATTTTAGACATGTATGTGATTTTTAAGTCTTGATAAACCCTGAACTTAAAATTAAGGCCGATGATTTACCTTCGCAGGCAAAGGTAAGTTTTTTTGAATGGTGCGGCTATTGAAAAATTAAACTGAACGTTAATTGACGTAATTTCAACTTATCTATCGGATTTGCAAATGCGGTATTATCGTGTTGGAGAATATCATTTGTAGAATAGGATAGCTTGATTTCCGGCGACATTTTAAAATATTCAAAATACAAGTCAAACCCAATTCCAGTCTCGTAAGAAAGATAGTTCCGCTGATTTTTTAATAATTTGTTAATAGCGGCCTCACCTTCATCAAAGGTTTTCTTTTTTGATGCGATATCAATAGAATACTTTGCGCCACCTAACCAGTAAGCACGGAAATTATTTAAACGATTAGATTTCACTTTGATTCCTAACGGAAACTCAAACATGGTAGCCTGCACTTTCTTATCGATCAGGGTTTGAAAGTTTTTGATTTGCCCGTTTCCAAGATCAAGAGGCTCCAGGGGCTCGTATTCATAGCTTACAATCCGGTCGCTAAAGATCAAAGATGGCGTTGCACGGAGATCAAAGTTTTCAGAAATCCGTCTGTTTATTACAAAGCCTAATCCGAAGCCCTGAGATGGCTTGCTGGAAATTGCATTCATATGATTTGTAACCAGTTGTCCACCTAAACTTCCATCATAAGTTACACCAAAAGAATTTGGTTCTTCAAAAAAAGGGCTTTGCCAATTTTGTTTTTTTAAAATTTTATATTCCGCAGAGATATATTGAAAGTTAAACCCGAAACTCCAGTCTTCATCATCAATGCCACCACCCCAATTCTGAGCGAATGCCGTGCTTGATCCGATAAACAAAGAGAGAATGAGGCTTAATTTTCTTATCATCTAGTGCCGACGTAAATTGAACTTATTCCGAACGTTAAAATTCTTTGTTTGGTACTTTTAAAACCAACTTTCTCCATCAAGGTAGTAAAATCTTTTCCATCCGGGAAGGCCGCAACCGATTCTGGTAAATAAGTATAAGCCCTTGCGTCTTTAGAAAACATTTTTCCAAACGCAGGCAAAATGTGCAGGAAATAGAAGTTGTAGAGCTGTTTTACCGGGAATGCCCTGGGTTTTGAAAATTCTAGAATCACCATTTTTCCGCCAGGCTTCAATACCCGATACATATCCGCCAATCCTTTTTCCAGGTTCTCAAAATTACGAACACCGTAGGCGCAGGTAATGGCATCGAAAGTATGGTCGTCGAAATGTAAACCTTCTGAATCGCCAATTTGAACCGTGAAAACTTCATTCAAACTGCGCTCATTGATTTTCTTCTTCGCAACATCCAGCATTCCTGCTGAGATATCTACGCCAATCACTTTTTCGGGATGAAGCTTTTTAATGGCTTCAAAGGCAAAATCACCCGTTCCGGTTGCTACATCAAGCAAATTCCTCGGCTGTATAGAAACCAACTCTTTAATGGCCATTTTGCGCCAAATCACATCAATTCCTAAAGAAAGAAAATGATTTAAAAAATCGTAAGTGCCCGAAATGTTATTAAACATGGTTGCAACCTGCTCTTTTTTAGTTGCATCTTCTACTTGATATGGAGTAATATTCTGATTCATGATGTATGGCAAAGATAGAGAAAAAGTCGGGAGTCTTTAGTCCGGAGTCTGAAGTCACTTATGCAAAGTATACACGTTAAAGTAAAAAATCTTCATAAAATCTAAAGTTTTTATCAGTTGGGAGTTGTCAGTTGGGAGTTATCAGTTTAGCAATCGATTTAAACTCATTAATTTTTGTGACCAGTCGTCTTTAACCCAAAACTATCGCTTATCGTTCGGGGCTTTTAAATGTCAAAGTCACGACTCAAAATTAATTCATCAAAACCATATGTCCTTAACTCCAAACACCCAACTCCGAACTCAAGACTTTCGACTTCGGACTTCCGACTCAAAACCCTACCTTTGCACCTATGGTTATCAAAACGGCAACATTTGTTTGCAGCAACACCCAGATTTCGGCTTTACCGGCCCCATTAATGCCCGAATATGCATTTATTGGCCGCTCCAATGTGGGAAAATCTTCTCTAATTAATATGTTGGTGAATCAACACGGATTAGCGAAGACTTCGCAACGTCCCGGCAAAACGCAGTTAATTAATCACTTTCTCATTAATGAAAAGTGGTATATAGTAGATTTACCGGGCTATGGATACGCCAAGGTTTCTAAAACCAGCAGAGAAAAATGGGAAAAGTTCATTCGTGCATACATTACCAAAAGAGAAAGCCTGCAATGTATTTTCGTATTGATTGACAGCCGCCTAGAGCCTCAGCAAATCGATATCGAATTCTGCTATTGGCTGGGTGAAAAACAAATTCCTTTTTCATTGATTTTCACAAAGGCTGATAAACAAGGAATGACAACTACACAAAAAAACGTCGCAGCGTTTAAGAAAAAGCTGGGCGAGTTTTTCGAAGAGATTCCTGCAACCTTTATTTCTTCAGCCGAAAAAGGAACTGGAAAAGATGAAGTGCTTCAATTTATTGGAGAAGTAAATCATGATTTTGTCGTTCCTACAGAATATAAGAAATTTTAAATTATTTAGTTGATGGTTTATGGTCAATAGCTTATAGCCCAACCAAGCCATTAACCATGAGCCATTGACCATCATCTTTTAAATCAATGAAAAAATACTTTTCACTCGTATTATTCGCCCACTCGGTTTTTGCATTACCGTTTGCCATGATCGGCTTTTTTCTGGGGGTAACCACCACCGAAAACCCGTTCTCGTGGTATAAACTTATCTTAGTATTATTGTGTATGGTTTTTGCCCGTAATTCTGCTATGGCATTTAACCGGTATCTGGACCGAAACATAGATGCGAAAAACCCACGCACTAAAATGCGGGATATTCCTGCAGGAAAAGTTTCAGCAAATGAAGCCCTGATTTTCGTCATTGCCAATTGTGTGCTGTTTGCGGTTACCACCTATTTCATTAACCCGCTCTGCTTCTATTTATCCCCGGTTGCATTGTTCGTGGTTTTGTTTTATAGCTACACCAAAAGATTTACCGCACTTTGTCACCTCGTACTTGGCTTAGGCCTGGCCCTCGCTCCTATTGGTGCCTACATTGCCGTAACGGGTCACTTTGCATTGGTACCTGTTTTATATTCATTTACCGTACTGTTTTGGGTAAGCGGCTTCGACATTATTTATGCTTTACAGGATGAAGATTTCGATCGCGAAGAAAAATTACATTCCATTCCATCCGCGCTTGGCATAAAAAATGCTTTGAAAGTATCTGTTTTACTGCATGTACTTTCTGCAACCTGCGTTATTTTACCTGTATTCTTTACCGAATTTAGCTGGGTCTATTATGTAGGAATTGTATTTTTCTGCTCCATGCTGATTTATCAACATTTGCTCGTAAAACCAAATGACATTAGCAAAGTAAACAGGGCATTCCAAACCTTAAACGGATATGCATCTGTGGTGTTTGCCATTTGCTTTTTAATTGATGCCTATATAAGAACAAAATGATAGAAAGAATGAATTTTGAATGAGTGAGTGTCGAATAATAGAATAAGTGAGTTTTGAATGAGAGCACGTTTGACAACTTTCAATATCATTCTATCATTCATTAATTTTAATCATTCTCTAATTCTTCAACTTAATCATTCACTAATTAAATATTATGATTATAGAAAAAAAAAACAGAACATATATTCCTAAGGATTTAACCATTACCTGGGAAAGCCTTGAACCACTTTTTACAGAATTGCAAAACAGAGAAATTAGTAGTGTGGAAGAACTGGAGCAATGGTTAAAAGACCGTTCAGAATTAGAAGCTGCGCTTGAAGAAGATTTTGCATGGCGCTACATTAAAATGAGCTGCGATACAGCCAACGAAGAATTGGTTAAAAACTTCCAGTATTTTGCGGAAGAAATTGAACCAAAAATCTCTCCCCTATCGAATGCGCTAAATAAAAAATTCGTAGAAAGCCCATTTATGGATGATCTGGATAAAGAGAAATTCTTTGTTTACAGCAGGGCAATCAAGAAAGCACTGAAAATCTACCGCGAAGAAAACATTGAATTGTTTACACAGTTACAAGTAAAACAACAAAAATATCAAGGCATTACCGGTGCCATGAGTGTGGAAATTAATGGTCAGGAATACACCCTTGAACAGGCTTCGATCTTCATTAAAGATTTGAACCGTGAAGTGCGTGAGAATGCCTGGAAAACCATTCAGCAACGTCGCTTAATTGATAAGGATGATTTGAATATGCTGTTTGATGAGCTAATTCAATTGCGGAATCAGGTTGCATTAAATGCCGGTTTTGAGAACTACCGCGATTACATGTTTCAGGCGCTTGGCCGTTTTGATTATACACCACAGGATTGTTATGATTTCGCCAATGCGATTGAAAAAGAGATCGTTCCTATCTTAAAAGAGCAGGCAGAAAAGCGCCGCGAGGCTCTAGGCCTGGATGTGTTGAAACCCTGGGACCTGGAGGTAAGTGTTAGCGGAAAAGCAGCGCTAAAACCTTTCAATAATGGGGAGGAATTAATTGATAAAAGCATTGCGTGTTTTAATGCCATTGATGAAAAATTGGGCGTTAAATTAGCCGCCATGAAAGCCAATAACCTTTTTGACGTAGAAAGTCGGAAAGGTAAAGCGCCAGGCGGTTATAATTATCCTCTGGCCGAGACGGGCGCACCATTCATCTTTATGAATTCTGCAAACTCGCTTCGCGATTTAACTACAATGGTACACGAAGGCGGACATGCCATTCATACTTTCTTAACCGCAAACCTGGAGTTAAACGACTTTAAACACTGTCCATCTGAAGTTGCTGAGCTGGCTTCTATGAGTATGGAGTTAATTTCCATGGATAACTGGGATGTTTATTTTGACAACGAGGAAGATCTGATTCGTGCGAAAAAAGAACAACTTGCTGATGTATTAAAAACATTGCCATGGGTTGCAGTAATTGATCAGTTTCAGCATTGGATTTACACCAATCCAGACCACACCGCAGCAGATCGCGAAGAAACTTTTAAACAAATATATAATCGTTT
>Ga0265798_10009502_pt1 | contig 12157 bp, 18 predicted proteins | sample P3T30metagenome_FD_192430 | JGI IMG/M metagenome (GOLD analysis project Ga0265798, IMG submission 192430) | Plant litter microbial communities from East Loma Ridge, Irvine, California - P3 T30 | ecosystem: Environmental > Terrestrial > Plant litter > Unclassified | place: USA: California... | reverse complement strand
GGGCGTTGTTGCTGACATGGCCGGATAGCGAACGCCCATCGAGATTCGTATCGGACGGGTTATGTGGGACGGGAAGTCCGTGAGGCGGGCGCCGTGCGAGGCCGTGTCCGCTGGAGGACCGGCTTACGGACAGCCTTCAGTAGCTTTGCGGACCGTTGCCGACGTCACAACATGACCGACTCTGACAAGCCTCGCGAGAACTGGGAGCAGCGGGTGATGCGCATCGCCGACACGACGGACGTCGAGGAGCGCCGAATTGCAGGTGGTGCACCCGGCTAGGTAATCCCGTGCAAACCTGGGCTTCAACGTCGCAGCGCCCGGGGACCCTCACGCTGCCCATTGCCTAGGAGCTGGAAGAACCTGGCCGCAACCTTGCCCGTGGACGGAACGAATAGGCGAAGATGAACTCATGCTCATCGTCGTCCTCGACACGAACGCCGTACACCGGGATCCTTGGTTGACTCGAGACGTTGCACCGAAGCTCGTCCAGCTGGCTGCTTCAGAGGTATGTGAGATCGTTTATCCGCAGGTAGTGATCAAGGAGCTGACGCGTCAGCGGATTGAGAGCGCACGAGAGGCCCATGACTCTGCAGCAGCTGGCGTGGAGCAGATGGGCGCTGCCGGCATCAACGTCGCCGAGACAGTAACCCTCCTGCAGAATGCTCACGATCGGATCGAGTCCGATATCGACAACGCCTTCGTCGAAGTGCTCACAAAGCCTGGCGTCCGCGACGTTCCTGTGCCGGAAGTGAAGACCACGGACCTGCTCGGCCGCGACCTGGGACGCCGGCGACCGTTCCTCGAGATCGAGCAAGGCAAGACGAGAAAATCCCTCGGCTTCCGCGACGTGCTGATCTGGGAGAGCGTGCTGGAGGTTCTTCAGACGTCTAACTCAGGAGACACGGTGTTGTTCGTGACTTTCGACGGGGGCTTCATCGCCGATGACAAGAAGTCCCTGCATGCCAACCTACTAGAGGACCTCGACGGATCCGGTATCCCGAGGGAAAGAATCCGACTGGCGCGGGGGGTTCCGGAAGCCATCTCCCTGATCGAGGACTTCGTGGCCGATACGGTTCCTCAGCCTTCGGATCACGCGCCAGAAAAAATGTCCCCCTCACGGACACCCGACGAGGCGCAGGGCGAAAAATCCGCTGTCTCAGAGGGCGGCCCTGCGCCGGACGAGCCAGAGCTCCCTGTAGTAGAAGACCTCGACAACACAGCGCCCGGGGAAAACCCTGTCGAGATTGCGGTTGACGAGCTGAAGCAGATGCGCCCCGGCGTATCCCGCGCAGCGCTTGTCGAAGCAGCCACCGATGCGCTTTACGGCCTCGTCAACGAAGACGTCTCCGAGCAGCTCGCCTACGGCGGAGACTACGAGTACCCGTCGTTTGTGAAGTTCACGGCCCTCCTCCCCGAAGGTGGCACCATCGCGGCCATCGATCAGACCACAGAATTCTCTTTCAAAGAGAGCGAGCAGTCGGCTGACGTGCTTGTGGGAACTGCTGAAGCGGTAATCACGATCGAGGGCGGTCTCTACCGGGGGGACTGGTTCGAGGTCGAGGGAGCCGTCAGCGTTTCGGGACAGCTCAGCGACCACTACCTGGACACCAGTGCCGAGGTGGAGGTCAAAGTCAGGGTCGACATTGACATAGAAGGTGGCGAGACCAACGTCCTGGACATCGTCCTGGAGGATCTGCCGACCCCGCCAGTGAATGGTGCCGATCAACTAGAGTTCGACTTCTTCGATGTCGACCAACCCGACGCGGGGGACGAGCGGCCTTCCGACGAGAGCGAAGTGGTCGCGGACCGCCGAGGCGAGACGTCCGGATGACAATCGTCTAGAGGGCCGCGAATCCGCAACGCTGGTGGACAAACGTGGACCTAGCAGGCACCCGTGGGGCTCGCCTTGACCAGGATTTTCGCGCACGAGGCCTTCCCGCTCTGAAGATGATGCACGCTTTCGTCGGCGGTGGGCGCCAGAATGGTGACGGGCGTCATGAGGGCACCCGAAGTGGTTTCGCTGCGAGAATTGAGGAAGGCGATCATGTTCGACGCTCACGTCTTGAAGGTTCTGATCGCATCACCGGGGGACACTGCTCCGTTTAGAGACTCCGTCGAACAGTCACTCCATCTCTGGAACCAGGACAGGGCCGAGGGAGCCAATTCGATCCTGCTGCCGCGTCGTTGGGAGACCGGAGCGGTTCCTGAGCTCGACGGAACGGACGGGCAGAGCGTCATTAATCGGCAGCTCGTAGATGATGCGGACATCGTCGTTGCCCTCTTCCACCAGACACTTGGCCGAGCAACTGAACGCGAAGTATCGGGCACGGCAGAGGAGGTCGAGCGGGCGCAGAAAGCTGGCAAGCCGGTTCACCTGTACTTCGGCACGATGCCGGTCGATCGTGACCATGACCGCGACCAGCTGGCAGCGCTCGACAAGTTCCGTGATTCGATCCGAGCCCTGGGACTCTACGGGTCATTCAGCTCAGCAGGTGACCTCGAGAATCAGGTGCGCCGCGCCGTCGAGTACGACATCACCAGCATGGGGCTGGGGTCGCCGAACGCGGCCTTCACAGATGTCGGCGCGTCCTTATCGGCCCGCTACGATTTTGACCGGGAACCGAACCGACGCGGCCAGATGCAGACGCGGCGGCAACGGCTTGAGATCACTAACTCAGGCACGAGGGCGGCTGAGGACACCACCGTCTCTCTGAAATCACTGGAGGACGGCTTGATCGCTCCCACGCTCTGGAACGACGAAGGTCCGTTCACAGTTGCACCGCACGGCGGAATTTATAGCTTGCCCGTAATGACCCATAGTGGCACCGCAAATCGGGTGGAGGCCAGCTTCCGCTGGCATGAGAACGGGGATGAGAAGCACAGCTCCCACACCATCTCGTTCTGACCGCTTCGGAAGCGCCGAGGGGCCGCTGTGGGCCGTGTTTTTTCTCACGAGAGATTGTCTGGTCGCGGGTCTGCCGAAGACGACTCAGTGACGAGCGACCGTGAGCCGCCACGTGAAGGCTTGCTGTTGGCGGGGCCGCCGGCCGTGTCGGACCAGGAGACCGTCCCGGTCAGTGCACTGTCGTCACTGTTCCGCGGTGCGTCAAACTTGACCGGCCCGTCGGCAACGTCGTCGAGGTTCGCTCCTGGGAGCGTCGTCTCGAACTCTTGGGTGCCACCGTGCGCAACTGCACGTTGTAGACCCTTCGCATGCCAGAGAGTCTTCCGAGCGTCCGAGTTCGTTGTGGATAGCTCGACCTCAACTTCGTGTGCGAGCCCGCCGCGACGGGCCAGTTCGCATCCGATCACAGATTGACTTGAAGCCGTAGGGGAGGACCAGTGCATATCCCAACTACTCATGGGAGAATCGTACGCTCGCCCCTCGTTAGGGGACCGGCTATCGATATTGCGGTCGAAGTGGGACTCCCCGTCCCGCCCACCACGCGTCGCGATCTTGACTCGCGATCGTCATCTGGTGCGCCTCCTCACATTCGCATGACGCTGATCGTCAACGAAGCCGTGATCGACATGGCGGGAGCTGATTCGCTCCACCTCGGGTGTTACTTCATGGATGCGTTGAGCTCGTCGGACCCGGATGGTGGAGATTTCATCAAATTCGGCTCGGCTGTTGTTTGGGGGTGGCAGACTCTGGCCTAAGACTTTCAAATCCCGGATCGCTCAGGTGCTACGACGTTGCCCGTGCCAGCGTCGGAGCTCGCTCTCGGCACGTCGACGATCAGGCTCATCGCGAAGGCGCTCCGCCTCGACTTCTCCCGGGCTCAGACAGCGGTCGCCGTTGCGGCTCAGGGCCGGACGCTTGAGGAGCGTCGGGCGGAGATCGTGGCTCGGCTCTACTCACGGGCGGAGGCGAACCTCGACCAGCTCGAGGCGGACACGTTTCGGACGCTCGTTCGCGGTGAGGGCGACGCCGAGGGCCGGACGACACTGGACTTTGTCCCGCCGGAGCACGACCAGGCGGTCGTTGCGACGATCAGTACCGCGCTAATCGCGGCCGCGAAGCTCGAACTGCGGAACGACGACCAGAAGGCGGACGACGCGATGTCGCTGCTCGGGATCCTCGGTGCCGCGCTGCGGGCCATCCCCGACGAGGGCTAGCTCAGAGGGTTATTGTCGCGGCGGTACCCGTTCGTTCGATTGGTGACTAGCCACCAGTGCTGAGCGATCGAGATAACCATCCATATCGCCAGCCCAAGGAAGTAGCAGCCGAAGCCAATCCGCAAATTCACCGGGTTCTTGTCGGCGCCGTCGACTCCGAAAGCGACCAGCGCAACGACAAGCACGCCGAGGGTGATGAAACAGGCCACGCTGATGTAGCCGGAGACATGGCGCGGCCTCAACTCGGCTACGGCTATGCGCTCGACTAGGTGATCGCGCGCGTTCTCGAGCATTGCCCGTTGCAGCCCTGCTGCTGTTCCCTCATCAAGCACCTTCTCGATCCGCTGTAAACGTGCCACCAGTCCACGGTCTTTCAGCGGACCGGCGAATGCAGAAATCGCTGCAATCGGTATCGCAAGAAGCGCGGCCAGCCCTGCAAGATCCATGGGTGTCCCCCTTCTATGCCGATCGTAAGGGATGAGACGCCGCGGTCTGGGCGTGTTCGGGCCGACTGCTCGTCAGGCCGGCTCGAAGACGCCGCGGTCCTGGTTCCAGACGCAGAACGTCGACTGGTTGTCAAAGGTGAGCGACTCGCGCGCAGCGGGCGTGAGCGTCCCATCCCGCTGCAGGTCGAAGTCACCGTCCGGCAGGTGCAGCTCGGAGTCAGCGCCGACGATGATGCGGCCCGGCAGTTTGCTCAGGTCGAGCTCCAGCTCGCCTTGCAGCATGACCTTGCCCAGGTTCGCGACGATCTGCCCGTGCCACTTGCCCTGCACGATGAGCTCGGCTCCGGCGTCTACTGTTGCGTCTCCGCGGAACTCACCCTGCACGAGCAGCAAGGCTCGCGCTCGGACGTGCGCCCCGCCGAGAACCTCGCCCTGTGCCGCCTGCGATCCGGTCACGTCCAGCACGTCCTCGAAGATGCCCCTGCGGATGTCCACGTGTCCCCCTTCGGCCCTCGCCGATCGAGGCAATCAGCGTGGAGCCTACCCAGGAGTACCCGATCCCACTCGACGCGTTCGTTCGGTCCCTTGCTCCGGCAGGCAGCTCCGCAGCATCCGCGACTGTACCGCGTCGGTCAACGCCTGCGGGGGGTCCATCCACGTCGGCAAGACGCTCATGTCCCTGTCCGCGTGGATGACCTTCGTCGCCGGCGCCCCGCTCACCGGGAAGATCGTCATGATCGGCCGCACCTGGGAGGCGACCAGCTGCTCGGCGGCATGTCGGTGAAGGATGCCCGGCTGTTCGGCACCACCAACCCCGACAACCCGGCGCGCTGGCTAAAGCGGAAGTTCCTCGACCGCATCGCGAGCTGCTCGACTGGCGGTACTTCCAGTTCCGGATGACCGAAAACCCGTCGCTTACCCCCGAGTTCATCGCCGCGAAGCACCGCGAGGGTCGCCGCCGAGCGCACCATCTAAGACCGCGCCTAGATCTGATGGAAGGGCTCCAAATCGACGCCGCCCAGTCGCAGCACCGCTTCATGGACTCCGAGCAGGCACGCCTCGTGAAGTAGTGGCTTCCGAAAGCGCACATGCCCGAGGACTACGGCCTCAAGCCGGAGTGTGTCCCTGCTCGGCGACGACAACCTGCGCGTGTCCGACTGCTGCCAGGGCTTCACCACCGAGGCCCCGGCTACTCGTGGGACGCCAAGCGGATGCAGGCCGGCCACGACGAGCCGATCAAGGTCGCCTACGGCTCCCTCGACGCAGGCCGGTACATCGTCAGCACGGTCGAGCAGTGGCGCTCTGAGCTCCGCACGCTCACCCCATCGTTCTGACCTGAAGAGCTTCGGATGCCGCTGCCGATCAGCGTCCCGAAGGCCGCATGGCGCCGTCCTTCACCGGACGTGGTCGAGGAACGCTGTGACGTCGTCGTCCGACGCTTAGAACTGGATGCCAGCGGCCACGACGCAAGGGAAGGGGGGTCATCCCCTCCCGTTCGGACGATCGGCGTCAGCGAGTACGTCGGGCTCAGCGTCCGTGGCTGCAGCAGGGCTTCCAACGACGGGTCGGGGTGTCGCCGAACTAGTGGCCGGGGTCGCCAGGCAGTGGGGCTTGCGCGTCGGCCGGTTCTCGTCCGCCCACAAGGAGTGGTTCGAGGAACTCCTGAGTGAGTCACTTCGCCGGAAGTAGGTGGCGGAACCTGCCGTCCGGTTGCCGATCCCTCTACGGACGCTTCGTCTCAGACCTGTTCAGCGCTGTGATCGAAGGCAAGCGGCAGTAGTTCTCTCGCTGTCACGCTGATCAGGCCGTCAGGTCCGGGCAGGATGACGCGTACGTCCGGGTGGTAGTCCGCGAGGACTTGTCGGTCGCGGCCACACGGGCTCTTGACGCCGCGACCGTGGTTCCCCACGGCGACCACGTGCGTCAGTTCGGTGGCTCCGCCGGCGCGGGCTGCTCCGAGCGCCACGAGTTCGGCACAGGGCCCGCCCGTGAAGTGGTAGACGTTCACGCCGGTGAAGACCCGGCCGTCTGCGGCGCGAACAGCTGCACCCATGGTGTGCACCCCGTCTTCATCCGGGCCCGCATCGGTGACGGTATCGATGGTCGAACGAGCTGCCTCGACGAGGGCGTGGTCATCGTCGGTGAGGGCGGCGGCGGAGGGCGGAAGGGTACCGAACATGCTCCGACACTAGGGCGCGAAGCGTCCCGGGAGGGGGGATCCTCTATCGGTACGGAGTCCAGGTCGTCGCGGAGGCGATGGAGTCGCAGGAGCGGCCTGGCCCTCGTCAGCTGTCTGGCCCGTTTCCGAAACAGCCTTTCAGAGAAGGATCGCGTACCGAACGCGACCGCGGCGGGATACTCATCCCATGAGCACGGCCGCCAATCGCGATGACGACCGGCCGGGACGGTTCCCGACGCTGCGGCCGAACCCCCTCCGCGACGCCCTTCCACGCTGCGTGGTGAGTGCATCAAGATCACCTCTGTCGCCTAAGAGCACGTGGAGCATCCCACTTTGATAATCATGAAGACCAACGGGTCTGTCAGCAGCGTCCTGAAGGACACGTTCCGCCCGCTACCCGACCAGGTCCGCCGCTGCCTCGGCCTGCTCGACAACGACGATCACTTCGCGTGGCTGATCTTCTCCGCACTGATCGACGACGAGACCTGGCGCTCCGGCCCGCAGTCGGTCATCGACGAGTACGGCAACTCTTACCTCCAGGCCGGCGGCACGGCGGAGAAGATGAGCGTCGAGCTCCGCCGACGTGAGGACGACGGCGAGTACCGCTTCTACATCGTCGGCCGTGACCACGACCTCGCGGAACCGCTCACGGAGACCATCGACGTGCAGGCAGCGCACGAGCCGCGGCACCCGTCAGAGCTCTTCACGGCCGACCAGGCAGCGCCGGTCTTCATGCACTACGTCGAACACCAGATTGTCCCCGACGGCTACACGCTCCGGCTCATCGCCGACATGTGAGGGGTGGCGGCGCCGCCGCCGCGTGTCAGCAACCCTGCTCCGGACTGGAGGCGCGGTGCCAGCTGGCACCGAGCCTCCAGGCTGATCAGATGGAGCGGCGCCCTCACCGGCTGAGCTCGTCCTCGACGAACGACGGGCGGCCGAGGGTGATCGCGGGGATCGCTGCCGCGAGTGTGACGGCGAGGAGGAAGAGCAGCGGCAGCGTCCAGCCACCACTGGCGTCGTGGAGCAGCCCGACCAGCAGCGGGCCGAGGGCGCCGAGTGCGTACGCGGTGCCCTGGGCGAAGCCGCTCAACGCGACCGTTCCTCCGTGTGTCCGGGTCCGGACGTTGATGAGCACCAGGCAGACGGGGAACAGGATCGAGCCGCAGCCGATCAGGAGCACCCAGAGCAGGGTGAGCGGCGCCGGTGCGAGCAGCAGGCCGAGGTAGCCGAGTGCGAAGCTCAGGACGCCGGCGGCGATGAGCCAGCCGACGTTACGGAGTCGAGGCACGAGCAGGGGAGCGATGAGTGCGCCGGGGACACTGATCACGCCGGTGACCGCGAGGAGCACGCCGGCTTCCGTCGGCGTCGACCCGGCGACGTCCTGCAGGATCTCCGGCAGCCAGGCGAAGGCCGCGTAGGTGCAGATCGCGCTCGAGGAGAAGAGCGCGGTGATCGACAGTGCAGCACGTGATCGCCACAGGCGGGTGACGACCTCGGTGGGTGCGGGGCCGACGAGACCGGCGTCCGTACGGCGCAGTCGGCGCTGCTGTGCGAGGACGATGAGCCAGGGGACGAGTGCTGCCGCCGAGGTGACTGCCCAGACGGCGAGCGAGGTCCGCCACCCGGCGTACTGCGCGATCGGTGCCGCCAGGGCAGCCGGCACCGCGGTGCTGACTCCGACGATGCACGCGTACACCGCGGTCAGCAGGGCGACCCGGTCGGGGAAGTAGCGGCGGACGACGGACGGCAACAGCACGTTGCCGACACCGGTCCCGGCGAAGGCCAGGATGCTGCCGACGAGCAGCATCGCGACACCCGGTGCGATGGCACGGACGAGGTGGCCGACGGTGATGAGGGCCAGCGCGAGGACGATCCCGCCGTCGAGCCCGAGGCGCCGTGCGACGCGTGGTGCCGTGAATCCCGAAGCCGCGAACAGCAGTGGCGGCAGGGTGCCGAGCAGGCTGACGTCGAGGTTCGAGACGGGGAAGTCGGTCCGGATGTCGCCGATGATCGGCGACACCGCAGCGACCGCTTGGCGAAGGGTGAACGCCACGAGCACGATGCCCAGCAGTGCGGCCGTGCGACCCGCCCACAGTGGAAGGCGACGGCTCTCGAGCATCTGCCGAGTCTAGGGGTGAGGGTGCTTCGACTCAGTGGTGCGACCGGGCGCGACCGCAAGACCACTGGGACCTGCTTGTCGGACCGTGGCCGCGCCTCCACGCCCGACCGAAGACCGAGCAGGGGTCTGAGCCCTCTCGCGCAACGAGAAGGGCCCCGCTGCCGATCGGCAGCGAGGCCCTCCTCGTTCTTCCTCCGTCTTCGTCATCGCTTCTGTTCGCGACCTGGCCATGTGACGAGCAGCAGCAGTGAGAGCGGCCCGAAGATCAGCGTGAGAAGGAACCATGTCCACGCTGACCGATTGCGGGTGCGGGCGTAGCCGCCGGCGAGGATCGCGACGCTGACCCAAAGGCAGGCCAAGAACATCCCGGTGTAGTTCTCGTTCATGCTCTCGATTCTGACCTACAAGCGAACCTGGCAGCTTGTTCCGACTGGTGTTCAGCCGCCGGTGACGTTGAACGAGCCGCGCGAGGTGTAGAACGTGGCGTCGTACTGAACGGTCATGTACGCGGCCAGTGCGGTGAACGTCGCCGATCGCGAGAACTTGTGCGTACGGCCGTTGACGGTCGCAGAAGGGTCTGAAGCGTAAACCACACCGATGCCGCCGGAACCGATGAGGCCGTAGGCGCGCACGTGCTCAGCCGCCTTGATCTTCGTGACGTTCGCGTTGCCGGTTGCGGTGTACCCGGCCATCCAGTTGTTTCGAGTGCCGGGACCGATCTGCGAACCGTGGCAACCGTCGACTGTCCCTGTTCCGTTGACCGCGCCAGATCCGGACTTGCGGAAGCAGTTCGCGACTGCACCTCTGGTAGCGGCTGCGTTGGTCGCCGTCGCCTTGATGAAGTCGGCGTCCGCCGCCGACAGCTCATCGCCGACCGTGTACTTCTGGGAGATCTCGTACAGTCGCTCGGTCTGAGCATCGGTCCGCGCCTGATCGGACGCTGCGGCATTCGCTGGTGGTGCGACCAACATCGTGGTGCACAGCGCCGCGGTCAGGCTCATGACGAATGCGGCGCGGGTCGAGCGTGCGGGGGTGAGCTTCATGGTGTCCTCCTCAGTCAGCTTCGTTGCTGATAGCTGTAACTATGCATTCTGATACTTCACCGGCGCAATACCGAGGGCTGGGTCGGCGTGTCGAGGCCGAAGTCGCCGATTCGGCTCCCTGGACCCGATTCACGGAACCGTCAGCGATCGGGGGCCGGTGAGGGAGGCGTCTGAGGTGGCTCTCGCGGTTGGAGCGCGACGAGCTCGAGGGTCACCTGGGCGTCGGTGAAGGCGGGCTCGACAAGCGGGCTGACGTCACTGCTGGCGGGTTGGTTTTCTCTGACCGTGATGACCGATGAGTGCCCGAAGTCATTGCATTCGCCAGGTAGACGGTCCTGGCCTCAACTGGTACACCAGTACTTCAAGCAACAGATTCGGGGAGTGAGGGATGGTCCCAGTTGGCCGTGCCGAAGCGCGCTGCTCGAACGCCCGACGCCCAGTCCAGGGCGATGGCAACGGCTTTCGCGAAAAGTGGGGCATCGTCGATGTCCTCTGAACCCGAGCACCGCGGCTGTGCGACGGTGCTGCCGCCCGCCTGACGGTTCGTCTGCAGAAAGAAGGACATGGTGCGGAATCCGCTTCGGAGCTCGGGCCACTGGCGCGCGAGTCTTCGCACAGCTGGCGGCTGGCGGACCGTCCGTAATCCCCGCGGGCCGTATGCCGCCGCATCGATGCTCGAGTGGGGGAGCATCACGAAGGGACTCGTGGGCACGACCGCCTGTCTCACGCTCGGGGTCGAGCGGCCGGTCGTGCACTACCTCCCCGGTGTGCCCGACGCCGAGATGACTGTTGCTGATCTCATCCACCACACCTCGGGTCTGCCGCGGCTTCCGGCCACGATGCGCGACCGCGTGTTTGCCGATCCCTACCGAGAGGCTGTCGGGGTTCCTCTGGACCTGGCCGTTGCAGTGCCGGTCACACCCCGAGGCCAGTTCGTGTACTCCAACCTCGGGTACGCCCTCCTCGGCGCAGTGCTCGACGAGGTGCACGGCGACTGGTTCGCCGCTGTGCGCCAGTACGTCCTCGAGCCGGCGGGAATCACTTCCGCTGAGCTTGTGCCTCCTCCGGCAGAGCGCGTGGTGCCGAAGCTCTTCGGTCGTCCTGTCGCGCCGTGGGCGCTCGGGGAGTCGTCGTTCGCGGCGGCAGGTGGCGTCTGGTCCACATTCGACGATCTCTGTCGCTACGCCGACTGGGCGCTCGAGCCTGGCGCTGGAGGCGCTCGCACGGTGAGCTGGCAGCGGGAAGGAGCATCGACCTGGATCAACGGCGAAGTGCGAGCGGCAGGAGCGGTCATCGCCAACGCGACAGGAGTCACCGCGGTCGTGCACGCGCTTGCAAAGGCTCCGCATGCAGCCGACAAGGTCGCCACTGCGCTCATCGAGCACGAGGTGCGGCGGTAGTGCGCCGGGCTTCCCGCAGGGTTCCTCGCAGCCATCGCTGTTGCGTTCCCCGTCATCGTCGAGTCCAGACGGCACGGCGGCGATGTCACTTTGCGTCGCGCTGGCGGCCCCGGGCGCCCGTGTTTCCTCGGGTCACTCGCCGGCGCTGGTCACGCCGGCGGCGTCGTGCCCGCGCCCTCGGTGTCGTCTGCGCCCGCGGGACCTGTACCAGCCTGGTCGAGGTTCTCGTGCGGATCACCCATGTCGCCGGTTGCTCTGCCGGTGGGGGACAGTCCGAAGTGCTTACGGACGGCGTTCGCCTCGGTGGCGGACAAGGTGTTTCCGGCGCCTGGGGAGGGTGCGCCCTTGATCGCGCTCTTCGCGTACCCGACGTGCAGGTCCGTGCCGTCGAACGTGGCGTCCTCGACCGGGACGAGCGCGGTGTGACCCCCGAGGAGGCCTGTCGCGACGCTGACGAACGCAGCGCTGCCGTCCTCGTCGGAGGGGAACACCTGCCTGACCTTGCCGACCGATGCGCCGTCGCGATCTCGGACGGTCGCGTTCTCGACCTCGTGGATCTTGCTCTTGGTGATCATGGGCGTAGTCAACGCCCCTGGTCTGACGCGCTTGTGTCAGTGACCGCGAGGCGAGCGGTCCTGAACGATCGGGGGGTCAGTGCGCTGCCGGCACGGCGGTGTTGGCGAGCTCGGCTCGCACGATGTCCGCGCCGGCCGACAGCGCGCCGAGCTTGTCCAGCGCGGCCCCGCGTGCGAGCGGAGCCATGCCGCAGTTGGAGCTGGGGATGAGCTTGTCGGCATCGACGAACTCCAGGGCGCGACGGAGCACCTCCGCGACCTCCTCCGGGGTCT
>Ga0265798_10009500_pt1 | contig 12158 bp, 10 predicted proteins | sample P3T30metagenome_FD_192430 | JGI IMG/M metagenome (GOLD analysis project Ga0265798, IMG submission 192430) | Plant litter microbial communities from East Loma Ridge, Irvine, California - P3 T30 | ecosystem: Environmental > Terrestrial > Plant litter > Unclassified | place: USA: California... | reverse complement strand
GTGTCGAGCAGGTCGATCGCTGCCGAAATGATGCGTTCGCGCGAGAGTGCCGGTTCTCCGCGCTGGGTGCGGCGTGTGTTCTGGATCATGGCGCATCTTGACATGAACGGCACCCTGTTTCAATATGAGTGGAACGTTGTTCCATAAAGGGTTAAGTCATGAAAAAGTCAATTGCCATCATTGGCGCCGGGTTGGGCGGATTGATGCTGGCGCGCGTGCTGCATCTGCACGGCATTGCCGCGACCATCTACGAAGCCGAGGTGTCGGCGCACGCGCGCACGCAGGGCGGCATGCTCGACATCCATGCGCACAACGGCCAGCTGGCGTTGCGCGCTGCAGGTTTGCATGACGCGTTTGCCGCACTGGTGCAGCCGGGCGCGCAAGCGACGCGGGTCCTGGACGCGGATGGCGCCCTGTTGTTCGCGCAGCCCGACGATGGCACCGGCGGCCGGCCGGAAGTGCTGCGCGGTGCACTGCGCCGTATGTTGCTGGAGTCGCTCCCAGCCGGAGCGATCGCATGGGGCCGCAAACTGGTGTCGGCCACGGCTACCGGAGAAGGGCGTCACGCGCTGGCATTTGCCGATGGCGCCACTGTCACCGCCGACCTGCTGGTAGGGGCAGATGGCGCCTGGTCGCGCGTGCGCCCGCTGCTGATCGACGCGCAACCGGTATATGCCGGTGTCACATTCATCGAAACGTTCCTGCACGATAGCGACCGCCTGCACCCGGCCACTGCCGCGGCGGTAGGTGGCGGCGCGCTGTTCGCCATGGCGCCCAGCAAAGGTATCTTCGCGCACCGCGAACCGAACGGCGTGTTGCATGCGTATGTGGCGTTACCCCGTTCGGAGGCGTGGATTGCTGGCATCGACTGGACCGACCGCGCGGCCGCGCTGGCATGCGTTGCCGCCGAGTTCCCCGGCTGGGCGCCGGCGCTGACCGCGCTGATCACGGACAGCGCCACCGACCCCGTGCCACGTCCCATCCGCACCATGCCGATTGCGCCGCGCTGGGCGCGCATTGCTGGCGTGACGCTGGTTGGCGACGCTGCCCACCTGATGGTGCCATCGGGCGAGGGCGCCAACCTGGCCATGCTCGATGGCGCCGAACTGGCCAAGGCCATTGCCGCGCATCCGGACAATCTGGACGCCGCCCTCGCAGTCTACGAAGAAGCGCTGTTCCCGCGCAGCGCCACGGCGGCAGCGGAAGCGCGCGCCATCTTCGACATCTGCTTTGGCCCCAGCGCGCCGCAAAGCCTGGTCGACATGTTCACCGGCGCCTGACTTCTGCCAGCAAACATCAACCGTAACCTGCAACCAAGGGCTTATCTCACATTGCCATCCTGCTTGACAGTCAATGCATCATTTCAAAAAGCTATCAAATGTATAGAGATAATCGATTTCTTGTATGTATTGTATGCGTATAAGATAACTATCTCATATAAAAAATTGATAGGTTGTAGCTATGATATTGTCTTTCCATTCTGTCGGTCGTGTTGCCGGATTCGCCTTGACGCTGGCGTACGGCGTGACCGCCCTGACACCCGTCGTGCAGGCCCAGACGCTTACCAGGGATAATGGCGCACCTGTTGGCGACAACCAGAACAGCCAGACGGCCGGCCCTGGCGGCCCGGTCCTGTTGCAGGATGTACAACTGTTGCAGAAGCTGCAGCGATTCGACCGTGAGCGTATTCCCGAGCGCGTGGTGCACGCTACCGGCACCGGCGCCCATGGCGAATTCACGGTAACGGATGACCTGTCGGACCTGTCCAAAGCCAAACTATTCGTCAAGAACACCAAAACGCCGGTCTTCGTGCGTTTCTCGACCGTGATCCCGAGCCGCTCCGGCGCCGAGACAGCCCGTGACCCGCGCGGCTTCGCCACCAAGTTCTATACCCAGGAAGGCAACTGGGATTTGGTCGGCAACGACTTGCCTATCTTCTTTATTCGCGATGCCATCAAGTTCCCGGACATGATCCATGCCCTGAAACCGTCGCCGATTTCAAACGTCCAGGAACCCGAGCGCGTCTTCGACTTTTTCTCGCACGTACCGGAATCGACCCATATGCTGACTCGGGTCTACTCAAACTATGGAACGCCGGCCACTTACCGCGAAATGAACGGCAGCAGCGTGCACGCCTATAAGCTGGTCAACGCTCGCGGTGAGTACGTGTACGCTAAATTCGCGTGGAAGTCGCGTCAGGGCGAGCGCAACTTGCGTCCGCAGGAAATTCCGGCCATCCAGGGCAAAAGCACCAGCCATGCCACGGTCGACCTGTACCAGGCGATCAATGCCGGCAACTTTCCGAAATGGGACATGACGGTACAGGTTCTCAAACCTTCTGAACTGGACAAGTTCGACTTCGATCCGCTGGACGACACGAAGATCTGGCCAGGCGTTCCCGAGCGCAAAGTCGGTACGATGGTGCTCAACAAAGTGCCGGAAAACTTCTTCGAGGCGACTGAGCAGGTCGCCATGGCGCCGGGCAATTTCGTACCGGGTATCGAAGCGTCGGAGGACCGCATGTTGCAGGGCCGCCTGTTCTCTTACATCGATACCCAGCACCACCGCCTCGGCGCGAATTTTCAGTCGCTGCCGATCAACAAGCCGCTGGTCGCCGTGAACAACAACCAGATCGATGGCGCCGCGAGCACCGGCAACCGGAAGGGCGAGGTGAATTACGAGCCGAGCCGCCTGGCGCCTCTCAAGGAAGACCCGAATGCACGTAGCAGCAACTTGCCACTCGCCGGTACCACCCAGCAGGCACGCATTGCCAAGACCCTGAACTTCCGCCAGGCGGGCGAATTTTACCGCTCGCTGAGCGCACAGGAACGTGACGACCTGATCGCCAACCTGTCAGGCGACCTGAAGGCAGTCAAGAACATCGAGAACCGCGATACGATGCTGTCGTACTTCTGGAAAGCCGACGCCGACTACGGGCAGCGCCTGGTGAAAGCGCTGGGCGTCGATGGCGGCAAGATCGCCGGCCTGGCCGCAGCGCTGAAGGAATAAGGCGCCGCAACACGGGTGACGACCAGGCTTGCGGGACAGTGCTTCAGCGCAGCGCGCGCGTCCTTATGCCTTGTCACCCTTGGGCTTGCCGGCACGTGCTTTCGAGGCTGCCTGTTCCGGGGTGTCGGAGGACGCTGTGGCCGGTGCAGCCGCTGGCTTGCCCATGGCCGCCATGGTCGCCGGCGACATCGTGCTCGACACTGCCTGCTGGAACTGATCCTGCAGCATGTTCCACCAGGCTGTCGCAGCCGGCAGCATGGCCGCGGCCGGATCGGTGGGCGCAGCAGGTGCGCCGGGCGCCGGCTGGCCCATGGCTTTGGCGAAATTCGTGCTCATGGTTTTCAGCGTCGCCAGCGTGGTGCGCTGGACTTCCAATGCCTGGATGGTTCCGCGCAGCATAGTCATGTTGACGTTCAGCCAGGATTCGACGGCTTTCAGGTCGGCGATTTTTTTGTCGAGGTCTTCCGGCGCCAGGCTGGGCACGGCGAGGCCCGGCACATTCATGCCGGGCACGCCCATGCTGCCCCACAGATTCTTGACGAATTCCAGCGAGTCGGTCATCGAGGCGGCGCCGGGGATGTTCGGCATGTTCGGTGTGGGCATGGTGGTCTCCGAATGAGTGAGTTCCCAGCGTAGCAGATAAACGGGGGCAAATCATGGAACGTGTCGATTACCCATACCGCCAGCTCAGCGGCGACGCCGGCAGCGGCGAACCGCTACACTAGCGCCATGAAATCTGCATCGCCCGGCATGGCATCGATCGCCTCCTTCTTCAGACAGCGCCGCCGCGTACTCCTCTTGGGTACGCTGACGGTGCTGCTGCATTGGCTGGTGCTGCTGTGGATTGCCAGCCAGATGGGGCCGCGCCATTACACGCCCCACGAGCCGGAACGGGTCGCCATGGTTGCCATCGTGCTGCCCAAGGAAAGCGCACCGCTGCGCGTGGTGGCGCCGCCGCCGCCCAAGCCCCCGCCAGCCCCCAAGCCGCAGCGTGTGTCCAAGCCGCCCCCGCCGAAACGCGCTCCGCCGCCTGAGGCGCCGGAACCGGCCGCCGAATCCACCGCAGCCGATGCGCTGGCCAATGAAATGACACGCCCCGCCGACAGCGCTGCAGTGGACGTCCCTGCCGACATTGCCGCACCCGTCGCGCCGCCTGCTGCAGTCAATGAACTGGTGCAGGTGGCCGCGCCCGCGCAGCCGGTCTATAAAATGGCGCCGCCGCCGTCGGCCGACCTGGTCTACAAGGTCGACCGCGTGGACGCCGACGGCACCAAGTGGAACGGGGAAGCTGCCATCGGCTGGCGCCGCGCCGCCGATCATTACAACGTTAAAGTGGAAATCGGCATCCGCGTGCTGGTCACCCGCGTCAATCTTGAAGTGCTGACCAGCGAAGGCACGCTGGGCGACGCCGGCCTGGCGCCGGTCAAAATGACGGAAAAGCGCTTGCGCCGCGCGCTGACCGCCACCCACTTCAATGCCGGCGATAAAAAGATCACCTTTTCCGCGTCGCAGGCCAGCTATGCGCTGCAGCCGGGCGCCCAGGACAAGGCCAGCATCCCTCTGCAGCTGGCCGCGATCGGACGCGGCGACCCCGGCCAGATGAAAGGCGAAATTGCCATGCAGGTAGCCGAAGAAAAGGATGCCAGCATGTACCGATTTATCGTGGTCGGCCAGGAAACGATCGATACTCCGCTGGGGCCGATGCAGACCTGGCACCTGACGCGTCCGCCGCTACCGGGCTCGTACAATTCACGCCTCGACATGTGGCTGTCGCCGGAACATGACTGGTATCCTGTGAAAATACACAATCTCGAAGCAAGCGGCGCGGTCACCACCCAAACCGTCAGTAAGATTACCCTGACCGAAAACGGGAGCTGATATGCGAAAAACTTTCATGGCCATGACCCTGGCCCTCATGACCACCACCCATGCGATGGCTGCCGATAATCCATCGCCGCCACCGGTACGCCTCTTCAAACTGGCGCCATCGGCCGACCTGAACTACGCCATCGAAGCACGCCAGCGCGGCTTTACGCTGGGCGGCGAAGCCCTGATCAGCTGGCGCGCCGCCGATGGCAAGTACAGTGTTCAGGCCGATACCAAAAGCCCGCTGCTGGGCAAGATCCTGGAAACCCGCAGCGAAGGCACGGTGGACAAATACGGCCTCGCACCAAGCCAGTTCACCGAAAAAAAATTCCACAAGCAAGCCACCGATACCACCTTTGACCGCAACGCCAAAAGCATCAGTTTCAGTGAAGGCAAGCAGACGTATCCCATTGTTGGCGGCGAACAGGACCGCGCCTCCGCTGCGTGGGAGCTGACGGCCCTCGCGCGCGCCACCCCCGATAAATTCGTGCCCGGCTCGGAATGGTCATTTTTTGTGGCCGGTCCGCGCGATGGCGATCCGTGGACCTTCAAGGTCATCAAGCGGGAAAAAGTCGACCTGGGCGGCGCACTGGGCGAAGTCGAGGCCTTGCATATCCTGCGCGCGCCGCCACCTGACAGCAAAGGCCAGGCCCTCGATCTCTGGCTGGCGCCGTCGCTCGACTGGTATCCGGTGCGTTTGCGCTTTACCGATGACGACGATTTCGTCGAGCAGCGCCTGACCAAAATTACCAAACGATAGGAGCATCACCATGTCCGGATTCAGCGTCAACATCGAAGAAAAAACCCTGCAGAACCCCAATTTCCGCCACGTGCTCTACACCACGCCGCGCAGCCAGCTGGTCATCATGACCCTTGAGCCGGGTGACGAGATCGGCGTGGAAAAACACGAAGATCATGACCAGTTCATCCGCATCGAAGCCGGTTCCGGCGAAGCGATCCTGGACGGCGAAACGCATTTGCTGGAAGACGGCGTGGCGCTGGTGATCCCGGCCGGGACCGAGCACAACATCATCAATACCTCGCCCGGCGAGCGGATGCGCCTGTACACGCTGTACACGCCGCCCGAGCATCCGGACGGCATCATCCACGAAACCAAGGCTGACGCTGACGAATACGAAAAGAAGCATCACGGTTAAAAAAACCGCCCGCGTAACCTCAAAAACCGCGTCCCCTGGGCGCGGTTTTCATTTTTCCTGGCAGCATGTGAACTGATATACTGACGCCCCCGCGAAAGCTTTGTTCAGTCTGTCAGCGGCGTAATCGAATGACAACGGTTTGCGCCGAGCAGTCCCACCAAGATGAATCATCCCAGCCCTGGCGCCGTCCTCGCCGCAGATGCCTATCCGATCACGCCCGACGAGCTGGACCCGTTGCAGGCGCATTTCCACGCCGGGATCGCACCCGACGAGATCGAGCAGGTATTCCACCTGAAGCGTGCGCAGCCGATGCTGCTGGCGTTCACGGCGCTGTTCCACGGCGGTCCCGACGGCGTGCTGGTGCGCCTGCTGGTGCTGCGCGAACTCGCTGCCGACACCGCCGCCACCAGCTTTTCGCGCGCGGACATCAACCAGAAGCTGGCCTACCTGATTCCCGAAAGCCTGGAGACGGTGCTGACGCGCCTGCGCACGCACGGCCTGCTGGCCTGGGACGGGCCGGCTGCCGTGTACCGCATCACGCCGATGGCGCGCAATGTCCTGTCGGCGCTCGACGCCTTGCTGGCACTGGGCAAAGAGGACGATGAAGCCGAGATGGGTTACCTGTTGTCGCAGGTGGCGGGCTCGCAGGCGGTGGGTGGCGTAACGGTCGAGCAGCTGAAGCACCTGCTTGGTCGCCTGAACGAACTGACCGAGGAATTTCGCGACGCGATCGCCTCCGGCTCCGAATTCAAGCTGCGCACGTCGCAGGCCAAGTGGCACATGGCGTGCGACTGGGTCGAGAAGGGCTCCGTGATCCTGCGCGCGATTACCTCCGACGAGCGCGCCGACGGCGCCACCCACAAGGCAGCGCAGGCCATCGGCCGCGCCCAGAGCGCGTTGCTGAACATGCAGGGGATGTTTTCGCGCGCGCTGAACCAGATCGAGCGCCAGCGCGTGCACCTGGGTCAGTCGGGCCTGTCGACGACTGACGTGAAACGCTGGCTGCTGGCCCACGACGACCTGGCCAGCCTGGCCATTGATGCGATCGACCGCCCGGTGGTGCCGCTGTTCGCCACGCCCGCCGAGATGATCGACGTGGCCGAAACGGAGCTGCTGCAGGAACGCAGCGCGACGGCCGGTCCGACCGGCCTGCCTTCAGGCGAAGACGCGCCATTAACCGTCAACGATGGCCCGGCGATCCAGGCCGAACTCGATGACTGGCTGGCGCGCCTGTCCGACTTCGCCAACCTCGACAACTTCCCCAGCTTTTCCGACAGCGGCCCGAAAACCGTGGCGATCCAGGATTCGCTGCTGCCGGCCAGCTTTGCCGTGGCGTCGTACCGCGCGTCACTGCTGCCGCTGCTGGGCGACGCCGCCGAAGCGAGCCTGCAGGGCGCCACGGCGCGCCTGGCCCGCCTGCCGGTCAGTTTTATTCCGCAGGATGACATGGTGCAGCTGGACGATCCGGAAGTTGCCGCCATCTCGATCGCGACCCTCACACTCGACCTCGACCTGAACCTGGAACCACCACCGCATGATGAATGACGACTCCCAAATTTTGATCGCGCGGCTGCTGACGCACCAGACGTTGCGGCGCGACGATAAGATGGTCAAGCGCGTGCTGTCGGACGATACCTTCCGCGCCGAAGTGGATAAACGCCTGCTGGAATCGGGCCTCAAATTGCTCGACAACGTCTACGCCGACCACGTCACGCTGGCGCTGCACCGCGCGGTCGAGCCGAAGATTTTTGGCGCCAGGGACATCTGGCAAAACAATAACTTCGGCCTCACGCGCGATGGCGTGGCGCTGCTGGTGGTACTGTGGGCGCAGATCATCCTGCCCAAGCGCGAGCGCCAGGAAACCCACACCAGCATCGTCGACGACCAGAACGACATGTTCGACAAGGACAACCCGATTCCGCGCGCCGAAGACACCTCGGTCGGCATCTCGTACACCGCACTGCTGTCCGACTTCGGCGACAAGCTCGGTAAAAAGACGCGCATGGACATGAACCTGGGCGTGCTCTCGAAACTCAATTTCATCGAGCGCCGCGGCGACGTGATTTTCGAAGGTCCCTTGCTGGACCTGATGATGGACACCGACGTCCTCAAGGAACGCATCATCAACGGCGCGCTGGCCGATGTCTTCAAGCGCGCGCCGCTGGCGATTGCCCGCCGGCGCGCACCCGATGCGATGGCCGCGGCACTTGAAGAACCCCTTGATGTACCTGTCGCCGACGCTGACGACGCTGACGACACTCCGAACGAAGGCAGCCATGTTCCACATTAAATCGCTCGAACTGGTGCACTGGGATTACTGGCAGCGCATCAAGAATATCCCGCTCGACGCCAAGATCATCACCATCGCCGGCCAGAATGGTTCCGGCAAGACCACGCTGCTGGACGCCTTGCGCACGCTGTTCGGCCTCGATTGCTCGATGGGCCGCACGTATAAACACTATGCGCGCCACTCGGGCCAGCAGACCGCGTGGATCCGCGCCGTGGTCGACAACAAGGTCTCGGGCCGCCAATTGTCGAATCGCCCGTTCCGCAGTTCCGGCTTCTTCAGCGACGACGAAGTCACGCTCTTTTGCCAGATCCAGAAAAACGGCGGTGACTGGAAGCGCCAGTACCTGATGCGTCCCGGGAACGTCGACATCGAAGAAGTCGCCGATGCCACCGACTGGCTGGGTGTGGAAAATTACCGCAAGCGCCTGGCCAATGCGGGTTTGTCGCCAGCGATGGCCAAGGTGCTGGCGCTCGAGCAGGGCGAAACCGACAAGCTGTGCGAGTACGCGCCGCGCCAGCTGCTCGACCTGGTGTTCCAGGTCTTCGGCGACAAGGAAGTGCTGGACGCCTACGACGAAGCCAAGCGCCACCAGCGCGACACCGAGACGGAACTGAAACGCTTCGAAGCCGAGCTGGAATCGTCGCGCACCAACCTGGAAGGCCTGCGCCTGCGCGTGGCCAACTACCACCAGTGGGAAGACCTGCACCAGGAGCGCCGCAACCTGCTGGAAGAAGTGCTGCCGAGCCTTGAGTACCACGAAGCGCGCGAAAAAGCCGCAGGCATCAGCCGCCAGTTGCGCGAAGCGAGAAAACCGATGGCGCAGGCCGACTCGCAGCTGATCGAGAAGAGGAATGCGCTGGCGGCACAGGCGCGTGCGCATACCGACGCGCAGCAGCAGGAAACGCTGCTGGAGCAGGAAGCCACCGTGCTGGCCAGCCGCCTGACGCAGCTGAACGGCAAACTGAAACCGCTGGAAAGCCTGCTCGAACAGAAGGAGCGCCTGCAAAAGCTGGCGGCCGACGCGGGCGCCGACCTGGCCGAAGTGGCGGCGCAGCTGGCCACCAAGGACGCCGAGCTGACGCGCCAGAAGCAGGCGCGCGACGCCATCGCCACGCGCATTGCAGGCGAGCTGTCGACCATCTCGGCGCTGCAGGGCAAGAGCGCGATGCCGGAGCCGGAAGCGCAGCGCGCCATGCGCCGGGCGCTGCGCGACGAGGGCATCGCCCACGCCATGCTGTCCGATATCGTCGAAGTGACCGACCCGAAATGGCAGGGCGCCGTCGAAGGCGTGCTGGGTGGCTACGCCTCGGTGGTGCTGCTGGAGAAAGCCAAGGATGCGCCCGCCGCGTACCGCCTCGCGGAAAAGGAGCGCTATCGCCACTTCATCGTGCCAGATTGCATCAACGCGCCGGTGTCAAAGGACGATTCGCTGCTGTCGGTGGTGCGTTTTTCGGCCCAGGCGCCGTCCTGGCTGATCGACCAGCTGGCGCGCATCGACCGCGTCGATTCGGTCGAAGACGGTTTTAAAACGCGCTCGGAAGAGTGGATCACGCCGGACGCCTACCACCGCGAACGCCGGGGCGGGCGCTCGCTGTTTGTCGAGCCGTCGCGCTACCGTTTCGGCTCGGCCGGTAAAACCCAGCGCCTGGAAGCGATCCAGAAGCTGCTGCCTGGCCTGGAAGCGCAGGAAGACGCGCTGACGCTCACCATCAGCAAACTGGCCGCCGAAGTGGGCGCGTTAAAGGCGCGCATTGCTGGCGTCGACGCCGCCAAGGAGCTCGATGCCCGTTCCAGCGAATTCGACGAAGCCACGCGCAGCCTGGCGCCGTTGAAAGCGGAGCGCCTTGAAGTGGGCGCTCGCCTGGGCGAATTGCAGGTACTCACCAAGAGCGCGACAGTCGCGCGTACGCGTGCCGACACGGTCTGGCAGAACGCTCGCATGGCGCTGGCCGAAGCGGAAGCGGGCCTGCGCCTGGGCCACCGGCGCCAGATCGAGCAGCGTGCCGACCACGCGAAAGCGCTGGTCGATTTACGCCGCACCTGGCGCCACCTGCCGCAAGGCTGGCGCCGCGCCGAGCGCCGCTCCGCGCTGGTGGCAAAACACGTGAATGCGCACCAGGTCGACCTGCGGGTATCGACCTTGCAGCATGCGCTGGCGCGCGACGACTGGGAGCTCGACGCCACCGTCATCGACCAGCACGCTCGGCTGTCCGACCAGCTGCAGGGACGTCAAGTGGAAACCGACGAACGCCGCTACCAGAACAACCGCGCCATCGAAGCGACCGGGAACGCCCGCGGCGCCTACATCGAGCGCTTGCGCTACACGGTCAAGGCCTACAGCAAGAACATCAAGGAGCTGGGCGAACTGGCCGGCATCGATGTGCAGGCCGATCCGGTGCGGCTGGAAAACGACGACGTGCAGCTCGCGCAAGCCGGCCTGCACGTGCGCTTCAAGTTCGACGGCAAGGATCAAATCGGCATGAACGATGGCGAAGCGTCGGGCGGCCAGCAGGTCATGAAATCGCTGGTGCTGTTGATTGGCCTGCTCAAGTCCGAAGACGGCTCCGGCGGCTTCGTGTTCATCGACGAACCGTTTGCCCACCTGGATATCCGCAACATCCAGCTGGTCGGCGAATTCCTGAAGAACACCGACGCCCAGTACCTGATGACGACGCCGCTGACGCACAACACCGACGTCTACGATCCGTCCGAGCTGACTCTCATCACCAGCAAGAAGAAAAAGGACACGCCGTGGGCGCAGCCGATCTTCGTGCTGCAGCGCAGGACGCCGGCCAAGGCGGCGTGATCAATGCGTGCTCAGTGCGTGCTCAGTACGTGGCGAACGCTGCCGCCGCCCGGCATGCCCGGCATTAACACGCCTGCATCGGCGCGGCGCCAGTATGAACACGCCGCCGCCGGCCTGCCGCGAGCAGTAACAGGCCGGCGCCAACGCCGAGCATGACCGCATGTGCAGGCTCCGGCACGCACATCACGTAGGACTGGCCGCTGTCGCCAAAATAGTCGACCCCTCCCCACGCGCCAGACTGATAGGTTTCGAACCCGTAGTGAAAGGCGCCGTCGGTCGCACGCAGCAGCGCAAGCGGCACATCGAACGACAACGTGTGGTCGGCTGCCAGCTGGTAGTTGGCATACGCCTTGACCGAACCCCAGCCGCCTGGATCTCTCGGGCCTGGGTCCGTTAGCAGCGTCGGCCAGAGGAGGCTCAGCTGGTTACGCTCCGGGAGGAAACGGGTCGTCACCATCATCTGCGTGCCGAGAGGACCTCTCCCGTAGATACCATCGAACGTGCTCGTGATGGGGTCCAGGGACACGGTGTCGGTCCAGATCTGGAAATCGTCGCGCAACGTTCCAAACGAGTTGACGGCCTGAAAATCAGGCGCCCGGTCGAAACGGACGGCGAAATTGGCGGTGCCCGCTATCAGGTCGATTGTAGTGGCGTACGAGACTGGCGTGATGACGCTCTGTTCGGCCCGTGCCTGGACTGACGCCAGCGTGAGGGCCAGGACCAGCAGAAATGTGACGAACGGCAGGCCGCGGGCGAGAGCGGTGGTATGGGCGTGAAGCCTGTGGAAACTGGGCGCGCGCAATAAACGAGAGCTCGTCATGTCGTTCTCCGATGGAAAATAGTGGGTTGCCGCTTGAGCCGTGAGAGGGTCGGAAACTCATCATGAAGCACTGGTCCCGGTGTCATGCCGATAAATGTCAATGGCCCGCGACATGATTTGCGGCAAGTATGGCCACCATGTGCATGCCCCTTTGTTGCGTAGTCTCAATGCCTCTCCGGCAACACTGCTGCGACACGAAAACCTGGCGAT
>Ga0265798_10009499_pt1 | contig 12159 bp, 13 predicted proteins | sample P3T30metagenome_FD_192430 | JGI IMG/M metagenome (GOLD analysis project Ga0265798, IMG submission 192430) | Plant litter microbial communities from East Loma Ridge, Irvine, California - P3 T30 | ecosystem: Environmental > Terrestrial > Plant litter > Unclassified | place: USA: California... | reverse complement strand
CACCGGCGTTTACATACCGACTAATCCGGCGGTTGCCTTCGCCGTTGAGCGTGCGGCAGTAGCCTAGATCGGCGCCGCCGGGGAAGACGAGTAAGGCGCATGTGCTGAACCAGGGTTCTTTGATGAGAGTGTCGCCTGTTACGGGTATGACAGCGTAAGAAGGGGATAGGAGGCGCCGCAGAGTGTAAAGGCAGTGGCGGACGGACTCTGTGGTGCTGCCGTTGCCTGGGCTGGCTTAGTAATTTTGGTGGGGGTGTGAGGAAGTTTGAAAAAGGCGTACCGGAGTATACCAGCACATTCATCTTTTTGCTCGCCATGTTGTTGGCGATATTGGCTTGCGATATGCGATTGGTATGCTGACTGACTGATGGTGACGTTGAGGGTACTGTAGTGCGGACCGAGTTTGGCCGGCCGTGCTCAAATGAACTCTCTCAGTGACAAGATCCTGCGCAAGTTTCCGCAACTCGATAACCTCACACCTTGCAACACAATTCGTTTTTCCTAGCTCCTTCAGATATGTCAAACGAAGATAAATCCCGCGCAGCAGCAGCGCAGTTGCTGATTGACGATGAACCCGATGACTGGTGCGTACAAAATTCCAGCTTTTCGGTTTGGGTAGATGCGGAGATCCGGGGAAAACGAAGGAGAGGAACTCTGGACGTTAGAAGCGAAACAAGCTAACCAAGGTTTCGCAGGGACAAGCGCATCTACAGCACCGGCTGCGCAGACGAAAACGCAAAATTGACAGATTGTTATTACGAGAAGAAGGATTGGCGGGCGTGTAAGCAAGAGGTAAGTTGTTTGGTGACGAGCATTGCTTCTGGCCTCTGGACCTTGGATGAGCCGAGGATTCGCCGAAAGAAGCAAGGCAATTTCCTGACACTCAAACTGACTGGATGTTCAGATGGAAATCTTCCGACAATGCTGGCAGCGACATGGGAATGATAAGAGAACGGATTCAAAAGATGTTTCAAAATAGCGGATTCAACAGCCTAGCTCCACGAGCGCATGTGTAAAAGTAACTGTATCATCACCCAACAATGGGAATTGTAAAATAGATTCAGACGTCAACAATTGTGAAAGACAAATCTTTTCGTTCTTGGTAATACTAGAGTACTTGTAGCAATGAAATAGATGCTCCTGAGGCTGTGAGACCGCATGCGTCATTGCTTGGACAGCATGGTTCCGGACAAGTCGCTCGTTCCTGTGTATTACGACTCCGTCCCACCCTAGCCCGACTTCCGTAAAATTGTGGTCCCACGGAAAGCATCATTATACTCATCCGTCATGATGATCTGACTAAACATGTATGCCTTAGAGGAACGACGTCCTACCCTCACTTCCTCTCATAAATCGGCGGCACAACATCCGGGTGAAACGGGCTCTTCGCCGCATCCGCCTTCTGCTTGTCAAAGTTCCAAACACCATTCGTCTGCCCATCATTGATGCCCTCGCCAATCTTCTTGGCCAGCTGCTCGAACAATGGGTACTTTGGTGCTTTTGAGAAAAACTTGCGCTCCCACTCCTTCCCAGCGTCCTTCTCCTGTTGTCGCATCTCGCGCTGGCGGGTCTCGATGATGGTCTTCTCCGCACTCGTCAGGTCCATGTTGCCACTGTTAATCGCATCTGACACCTTCTTCCAGGCGCGCCGTGTCTCGAAGTCGTCTTGTTGCTCGATGGCGGCGACGGTGAGGGGCGTTGTCTTTGTGGACTTGTGGTCGAAAGTGTCCACGACGGCCTTGGTCTTGGCATCCTTGATCTGGAATGAGTCGGTCCACTGGCCGTCGGCCTTGTAGATGGCTTCCTTCTCCTTGCCCTCGGGGTATAGCACGGCGGTGAACGAGTTCTTCTTTCCGGAGACCCAGCCCTTGCCGCTGTAGTCAATGCGCGCGGTGTAGCCGGTGGAGGATTGGATGTAGGTGCTGCTGTTGAGCTCGACGTAGGGGGAGCCTGTGATGAGGCCTTCGATGTGGAGGGCGGGGAGGGTGATGAGGTAGCTTTCGTTGTAGTTGTCGAGGTGGAGCATGGCATGTCCGATTTGCTGTGAAATGTTAGCGGTGCACTGGGAAGATGCTAAGGGAAATTACCTTGACATTGATGGTGGTCTTGAAGGACGCTTTCTGCGCGTTGTAGCCTTCCAGCCGGACGCCGTGTTGGTCGTTCCAGATGGAGTAAGCCGTGACGGGTGGATGATGACTGCGCGCATGCATTAGCTCTCCCGTACTATACGCGTGGCATGCTTACGACAGGCTGAGCCATCGCAAACGCGTGTGTGCGCGTACCTGACCTGCTCGCTGACGAGCTGTGTTGTGCCTGCCTGGTCCTCCCACTTGCCCAGGAAGAGCTCGCCCAGGAAGGGATTCAGAGGCTTCTTCTCGCTGCCCAGCTTTTCCGACCGACTGGCGTACTGCTGCTTCAGTGTGCTCAGGAACCACTTCAGCACCAGCATGGCCCGCTTGGCAGGGTCCTTCTCGGCGGCCGGTGCGACGAAGACGGAGGGGTGTTCGGTCCAGTAGGAGCTATTGAGGTTTAGTCTGTTTTCCTATGCGGTAGATACGGAGCGACATACGAGAACTCGGTGAGGGACTTTGTGGAGAGGATAAAGGCAGGCGCCGTCATCGTGGACAGGTCGCCATTGAAAGACGCGATGGACTATCGTGTGTTAGTCAAATGCCATGTTCGAGTCAAATTACCATAGTTCCTAAAGGTACGAGCCTACTCGCTATGCGCGAATATCTCTAGACACGTGAGGATGCTGGGATAATTCCATACCTTGAGGAAGCTCGTCCATGAGCCTCTGGCCTGGGGTGGCACTGCCGATCCTTCTTTCTCGGCCATAATTGCGATGCACGTATGTTGGGGATTATTTGAAAGAGGTGGGAGAGGTAAGAAGAAGCGTCGACAGGTGTAGACGCGCGTGTAGGGATGTGTGAAAGGCGGGGGTTGTCGAAGACTAGGGACCTTCACAGTGGGGACGGAGGGCTGTTATGGAGACGCTGCGGACGGAGCATGTTTAGATTGGGCAATGACGTCGGAGCTAAGCCACACACCCGCCCAAACACAACGAGGTCATGACGAACAACATTCTCGCCACGGGGCAGTCAGCCATGCTATTCCATTTGTTGGTGCTATGTTACTATTGTGATATCTCGTGTACATTCGTCTAATCATGCTATTACATCTACGCGTTCCCTGCTCCAACGACGCGCTTAGGTCTTGACATCGGGCTCGGTGCGGCCAACGTACTCCTGGAGCTTGAGCAGGTCCGTCGCGAGCTTGACGTTGTCCTTGAGGTAGTCCTGCGCGTCCATGTCGTATGTCGACTTGTCGCTGGTGTGCTTCTCGATGTAAAGACGGATGGTGGCGCCGCTGCTGCCTGTGCCGGACAGACGAACAACGATGCGGCTGCCATCGTCGAACTTGACGAAGATACCCTGGTTCTTGCTGACGCTGCCGTCGAGGTCGGTGTAGGAGAAGTCGTCTGCCTCGAGCACCTTGCGGCCAGCGACGGTGGAGCCGATGAATTCGTCCTTCTTTGTGGTGATGAGCTCCTTCATGTGGGCGGTGACCTTGTTAGCGCCCTCGGTCTCGCAGCCCTCGTAGTCGTAGCGGGTGAAGAATGTGCGGCCGTAGGTCGTCCAGAAGTCCTTTTGGATCGATGCAATGCTGGGTGTGGTACCAGTCTGCTGTCCGACACCAGCCAAGATGTTCAACCACGCGACAACAGCCCACAGACCGTCCTTCTCACGGATGTGGTTGCTGCCGGTTCCGAAACTCTCCTCACCACAGATGTTCATCTTGTCAGAGTCGAAGAGACCGCAGAAGAACTTCCAGCCGGTGGGCACCTCGTAGCACTCGACGCCCTTCTTCTTGGCGACAAGGTCAATGGCGCCAGATGTTGGCATACTGCGGGCAAGACCGTAGATGCCTTGCTTCTTGAAGTATGGGATGAGCTCGGCGTGGTGTGCGATGATGGCTAAGCTGTCACCGGGCGAGACGAAGGAGTTTGCGCCGTAGATCATGTTTCGGTCACCGTCGCCGTCGCTGGCAGCACCGAATTGGATTCCGTTCTTGTCAACGGCGTCGACCAGCGACTTGGCGTAGACAAGGTTGGGGTCGGGGTGGTGGCCGCCAAAGTCGGGCTTGGGGACGCAGTTTTGTGTGCTGTTGGGGATGCCGAGCTCCTTCTCGAAGATGTCAACACCGTATGAGCCAGTGACACCGCTCAGGCCATCGAAGAGGACCTTGAAGTCGGAGTGCTCCTTGAGGAACGACTTGATGAGGTCAAAGTCGAAGATGTCTTTGAGCATCTTGAGGTAGTCCTCGGTGGAGTGGACGATCTCGACCTCGAGGTTTCCGTACTTTTGTGTACCGATGGTACTGAGGTCGATGTCGGGGATATCGGCGATCTTGTACGAGCTGAGGGTCTTGGAGGTCTCGTAGATCTTGTTGGTGACGCTCTCGGGAGCCGGGGCACCGTTGGCGAGGTTGTACTTCATACCAAAGTCCTCATCGGGGCCTGGATGTGTTAGATGGGAGGGGTGCATGTGTTGTGGGGAGCTTACCACCGGGGTTGTGGCTGGCAGTCAGGAGGATACCACCCGTCGCCTTGCGTATCCGGATGATGTGACTGGCAGCGGGTGTGCTCATGATGCCGTTCTGGCCGATGAGAAGCTTCTTGACGCCATAGGCAGCGCTCATCTTGGCAATGGTCTGGGTGACCTCGGGGTTCCAGTAACGGCCATCACCACCAACGACGAGGAATGCGCCCTCGACACCTTCGGGAATAGACTGAAGGATGCTGGCAACGAAGGACTCTGAGTAGTGCTCCTGTTGGAAGACCTTGACCTTCTTGCGGAGACCAGAACTGTAGCAATTAATGTCAGCTATCATCCATCGACACCATAGCTTCACCAGACCTCCCAGCTGTTGCAGGGATGTTGAACTTACGTTCCGGGCTTCTGGTCCTGGAAAGGCTTCAATTCGACTGTTCGGACGCTCATATTGACTGTGTATGTTCTTCGAGCTTTGAGAGAGAAAGATGAAGCAATTGGAGAGTCGGGCGATGTGGCAGCTGGCAACTTTTGAGCTGGTGAGGGGCCCAGCTTCCCCCACCACGCGGGATGACGCCGGCGCTAGCTCGTCAGCGGAAAGACCAACGCCACGCTGGCTATCATCGACGACTTTTTCTCGTCAACGTCCCAACACTCGCTGCGCCCATGCGCTAGCCCTGCATCTGAGGGCAAGACACTGCACAACACTCCTGACTGACCACTCCCCGCCTCGCTTCGCCCCAGACCCTTTGCGGGGGTACCCTGGCCGTGTGCATACCGTCGTTCCTTCCGTCTCGACTAGAACACACCTTCCTTCCCAACACCCTCAACCACCTGGTCAAAATGGGCATTCAAGGCCTCGCTAGGCGTCTCGATCCCTATGCGACGCGGCTCTCCTCCGAGCAGCTAGACGGCTACTCCGCCGTGATAGACGGCCCTGCGCTCGCCTACTACGCTCACAAATTGGCCCTCGCTTCAGCCGCTAGCGCCACCCGAATTCCGTCTTATGCAGACATCGTCGCTGAGGCACTCCGCTGGCTGACCTCGTTGGAGAATCGCAACATCAAGGTGTGAGTAAACCACAGTTGCTTTTCGCGCCCGGACACGGAACCACCACGGCAAGCCAATAAGGTGCGCACATATGTTCTTCACTTCACCGCCATTGCTGCAGGGGTCGCGAAAACTTCACTTATCGCGGAGTCGAGATGGGGAAAGTTGCTCTATTGCACTTGACCGTGACCGTTCTATGCACGTTATGCGAGTGCTGATGTGAGCTTATGCCGTCCATTGCTGATCGCACGTTCTCAGGTCTGCCATCTACTTCGATGGAGCCCTGCCTACTTCAAAGCGAGCCGAGAGACTGTCCAGGACCGAGGCCAACAACAGACGGGTGCAGCAGTTCCGCAACAACTATGCTACCGTTTCCTGTCCTGTGCCCACATACCTAGGCTCTATCTCATACGCGTTCCTTGCGCCCGCACTGCAAGAAGCGCTAGTAGAGACAGATTCACATTTTGCTAGAAATACTCATACAGTACCGGGGGAAGCAGACGACTGGTGCGCATCCCACGCGAAAAAACATGTACGATCCATCATCTTCACGAGCGACACCGACCTTATTCTATACGACTATTCCGAAGATACGCTTATCGTATTTCTCCACGACGCAGACATATCTACTGGTTTCAAGGCGTACTCACCAGCCGAGATCCGAAAGCAGTTACAAGTGACGAGTCTAGTGACGTTCGCATACACTCTTATAGAGAACCCACAAGACAGTGCGAAGCTGCTAGCTCACCAAGCTGAGGATGTAGACCAGAAGTCTCGCCGGTACATTGACTTCGCCAGCCGCTACATCGTGAAGAGTCCAATGCCTGTTTACCTCGATGAACCAGACTTGGTACGTCCGCCCCAGATCGACGTCCGGCTATCTGAATATGTGCACCAAACCTTCACCAACATCGACGACCCGCACGTGTACTTGCCTTTACTTATTGAAGAGCCATCCCAGGCATCAGCATGGAACATAGGGTGCGATATCCGTAGACTGGTTTACACGTGCCGTGCGACAATAGAGCATACGGTAGTACAAGAGTACAGAAGAAAAGCGCAAGGAGTATCAGTCCAGGAAGTTCCGATATACCCTCGGCATTTTGACCAGAGCCCAGTGGATGACCTGGAGTCGCAGATGCGCAGCCTGAGATCATGGGGTGAGGAGAAGTCCGTCAGCTCACAGCTCCTATGGTCGCTCTTTGGTCTCAGTCTAGTGCTTACCGAACTCAACACGCCGCCTCCCATACCCTTGGTCCAGCGCGTACTGAATTGCGAGTTCGATAACAGTTGGGCTTTTGTGCACCTCACGGCTAGGCTGCATGCTGCTCTCTACTCTCTTCGCATGTTACTCCAAATGGTCAAAGTCGCGAGGGCAATGATGGATCCTGACCCCATAATAGACCCTAGGGACCCACAAGAGAGCGAAAACGCCAGGCTGCGCAAGTTGGTTCACACGATCGCCGGTCACATGTCTGACTTCCCCTCAATACCGGACGTGATGGGTGTACCGGGGCAGGCAAAACGCATCTTGGCCGAACACGATGTGCTGAAGGAACTGATCGAAGAGATATATACGTCTGCTGGTGTGGGAATTCCAAGCGAACAGCTGTCGAACAAGCAGAAAAAGAAGCAAATGAGGGAAGCAGAGAGGAAAAAGAAGAAGTTTGTCCAGAGAATGCAGGCGAAGCCGCAGGAGGGAAATGCTTACGCATTGCTGGGTGATGGTTGATCGTATATGCTAAAGAACGGCAAAATAATGGTAATCGCTTCGAGACTGTCCACGTTGTTCTTCGTCAACGGCTTCATCGGGCCAACCATCAAATATGATTGCATTTTCTCTCATACCATCATCAGACTTCTTCTAGCAGACATCGGAAAGCATCACCACCTCAATCACGACATCACAGAATGCCTAGATCACGTTTGTGTGTTCAGACAAGTCACAATAGTCACCCACCCATGTAATCCCATCAAGATATGTAAGTTGTATATTCCATTTAGATATCCAATGTAATCCTTCCGGATGTAGATCCCATTGCTCTTCCTCTAGCCCCTCAAGATCTCCGAAAGATGTATCCGTAAATCCATGCAGAACCGAGCAAAAGTCATCAGATCCTTAGTCAAGGAAGCCTGGTAATCCTCTCTCAAGTCAAGAAGCAAAGAGGCAGTGCAAGCATCCGCTCAGCACTGAAGGCTACAAGCCTTGCACCTGCCATCATACGCATTGCAGACGTCGTTGTGGCACTTGGCGTAGCAGTTCTTGTCGCAGTTGCCCTATCAAGCACAATCATCAGTACATTTCCTCAACCTCAGATCTCAACAGGAAGAATAATCAAGTCAGACTTACTGCGCGGCAATTGTTGTACTGATCATGGCACATCTTACAAACATCTCCAGAGGACATGCACGTAGGACCCGGCTTCATAACACACTGCTGACCCTTGGGGCACGACCACTTCTTCTGCCAGCAGTGGTCCTTGCACTCGAGGAGGTCGCCGTTGCCGCGGTTGCAATACTCGGCGCCGTTGTTGAAGCACTTGTCGCATTTGTCGGAGGCGAAGATGGAGAGAGTGAGCATGAGGATGCTGAGGAGAAGGAAGACGAAGTGGAGGGGGGATTTCATTTTGGTGTTGAGAGTGGATTCTAGTTGGAGTGGTGTATGAATTGGTGTTTTGGACGGCTGAGTTTGAGGATGGATGGTTGAGTGATGGAGGAGAAGGAAGGAGATGAGGAGAGCTGTAGGGAGGGGATTATATATGCTACCGCAGGCTTGAAAAGGTAAGAGGCGCAGTTTGCAGGTCGGCGTGGTTACGGAGACGTCAGGAGATGAGGGGAAGCGGTGGAGCGCCCGACATGTTCTGCCTTCGCCTTTACTTGGGCGTTTGTAGCCACATTGATCTTCTAGAAAGCCAGCAAGAGTGGTGGAGGAGGCGGTATCCTTCACCTTGACCCTCGACATCAGAGCTAATGCGCTGAACCTCCAAGTACATTGGCTTTTCTTAGTTTTTTTTATCGTCACTAAAAGACCACAGTGTCGTAAAGAAAGCATGTTTACTTCGAATATCCTCTACAAGTCCCCTCCTCAGGAAAGACCTAATGCTGTGTCGATTCAAAAAACTCTGATACATACCCCGGCATTTCGTGTACCCAGCCATTTGAACATCCACAAGTTTCTTTCCTAATACTACAACAACCCTCTTCCCCGCATCCTCTGATCCCCAAACACCCCAACTACCCCGCGCTCCTAAACCTCGCATCAGTCATCCTACTTTAGCTATCCACCCCCCAACAAATCCTCACCACATTAATAACCGCCCCCACACTCTCCCGGATAATTCGGATTCATCTCAGGAGGATAGATGCATTCCCCATCTTTACACTTGCCGCACGAGCAGACAATGTACGATTCCCAAAAGCCTGCAGAGGTAGAGGTACGAAGTCAGTATATGTCTCACATGCCCTTCGTACAGTCAGAACTTACCTTCATTGGTGCAGTGTGAAAGGGTGTAGTCGTCTTCTCTGCTGCAACGGTCTGGTGCACCGGGCGTGCACTTAGGGCCACGTGCGTCGTTGGCGAGAGTGGGGAGTATAATCGTGAGGAAGGTGAGGAGGATGGGGATGAGGGGTGTGGATGACTTCATGTTGTTGGTGGTTTTGGTGGAGAGTTGTTGTAGTTGTTGCTAGTGGTGGGCTGTAGTCTGTTGTAAAGTGATGGAGATGTTGTGGTGGTAGATAGCGAAGGAAAGGTGGACATAAGCAAGAGGGCTGTTATATAGGTCTTAGGGATGTTCAATTCATGCTGCTATACGTGAATGACAGACTGTGGAAGTATGCATGTGTTTGTTAAGAAGTACAGCGAACGCATCCGTTGACTCTGTGAGCATGATTTGTTCCATCAGGAAAACGGAGGGTAGCTGGTTCGTAAAAGTCCTGAGAACATGATAGATCTTCCATGACAATGAGTGCTGGATGATATTACCGGATCCACAGCTGTCTCTTGCCAGCGCCCTCCCCTAATGAAGCAGCTCCATCGTACCAGCCGCCACGATACCGCAATATGCACAAACTATCGTCTTTTGGTCAGCGAATGCTTTACAGAGGAAGTCTCGACGCTCACCACATCTCTGCCTAGCACTAATCTACCGTCCGATACAGTGTGCAGAGGCGGTCTCGCACCACTGAGGGTAAGGGCACCTGTAGTTCCTCTGCCAGACACCGTTGACGCAAATCTGAACAGCATGGCCACCGGGGGAGCACCGGGTTGCAGCGCGGTGAGGACATCTGTCGGGCTTTGATCCTGAAGTGGCGAGAACAGGCACAGTGATCGTGAGGAGGGCCAGGATGGCGGAGAGAGTGTATGTGAATGACTTCATATTGGTGACGTATAGGTTCCTGAGGTAGGTGCGACGGGGGATCTAGGTATAGACAGTGGGAGGAAAGTGCAGCTGCAGGTAGCGGAATGAAGGAAGACAGCTGAAGGTCTGAAGATGTAGAACTTGCGCGAAAGTGAGTACTGTTTGTGCGTGCGTGAAGCTACCTAGGTAAGAGAACTGGTGATGAGTTTTGTTTCGTCAGTGGCATGACGACGCGATGCACGTTTACTCGGCTCTTGCACATGAGGCAGGTGCGGTCGACCCGACCCTCGAAGTGAGAGCAGATGCGGCTTTCCAACGCTGGAGACACCTAAAGCGGATTTCAAGACGATACTTTACGCGCTGGTCTCCGGAAGGACCTCAATTTACCGGCCTCGTTCAATTATCATCGAGTCTCGGGCGTGTTGTAGATTGTCTGGACGCATGTGCAGGCGATTGTCATTACTGAGGTTGGCATGCATATCACGACGATCTCGTCGTGCAGAGCTAAGATCTCGAAATCATATTTTCCGTGCATGGCCGGGCTCGTCCAGATATCGTTGTTGTTGTCGTCGCGTGCGACGTCCATCATGAGCTCGAGTCGTCCCTCCCCAACCCACTAGCCCCTCTTGGCGAACAAGGGTCTCTCCGCGCATCGCGAATTTCCAATCCAACCATCACCACCAACACCAACGACCCACCTCCGCCTTGCCCCCGCCATTGCGCCTCACACAACACCCACAATGAACCTTTCCGCATTCCGACCGGTCTTCCGACCATACAAACCCACCCAAATCACGCAAGCGACAAACATCTGGCAAAGAACCGCACAATGGACATGTCCGCAGCAGCAGCAAAAGTCGCAACGAGCAGCTTTCTCATCAACACCGAATATGCAGAAGAGGAGTAAAAAGGGTCCAGGAAATGATCCTAGGATAAGTAAGTCTCCCCCACCTGACACCTCTGCATCAAACCTTCCCCATCAATTCCATCCACCCACCCTCCCATGAACCCAAAACCAAAAGCTCGTGCTAACACCCCCACAGCAAACATCCGCTACCATCTTTCCCACCCCCTAACCCCCCGCCCCCTCCACTTCTCCCGCAACCGCTCCCTCCGCCACTGGACCATCCACCGCGCCTGGCTGCTCTTCCTGCGCAAACGTCGCTGGGCCGAAGAACGCGTCTTAGAAAGGCAATACATGGCCATGCGATCTGCATGCGAGCATCTGCGTCTCATGGACAACAACGGGAATCTGGTCAAGGAAGAGGAGGCTGGTGGGCGGGGCGCGGATCCGAGTCGCTTGGGAAGCAAGGGCAGGGAGGTGGGCAGGTTGTATCGTAGTGCGATGTTGAAGAGGGGGATTTGGGGGAGTGTGCCCGTGGAGTATGGGAGGGTTCAAACGGATTTTCCGGCGAGGGAGGGGTGGAATCATGGGTGGACGAGGGATTAGAGACCTGCGAGAATGCGTTGGGTTGGACAAACGTGGATGCAATGATGGGATTGTACTATATGTATATAGCAAGAAGGGGGTCGATGTCGTTGTTGGCATCGCGTATACATTCATTGCCGTCACGTTCCTCAAAGATAACAAGAAGTATGCGTGCGATATCTCATTGTTAGATTACTGTCTTCTGGTTTGCTGAGCGTGCCCAATCATTCCTTCCTCAAAAATTTACAACTGAATTGCCAAAAGAAGAGCCGAAATGAGTGGATGATGATGGCGCTTTCTCGTCAATCATTAAGCCAACATCTTCGAGTAGATAAAGCTAGAGACACCCGACTAACGTATGTGTTTCCGCCTCGGCTTTCCAACGCAGCATCAGAAGCCAGTGTTTTGTCTTCTCTTTCCAGCTCAATCAATCAACAACAGAAAAAAAAAGTTATGTGTAATGCAGTTATAAGCGCTCAAACAGTAAATCGCCCATAAAGAAGAAAAAAGGAAGAAGATTGGAAAATTGAAGGCCCCAAATATATCGTACCAACTCCAGTGTGTCGTGACTCCGCCCAATGCAGTGTGTGTGATATGAAGATAAGAAGAAGAAGATATAAGATGCAAGAGAAACGGGTTCTCAAAGTCTCACAGGACAACGCATCCGCACCCGGGATTCTCCTTCTTATCCACACTCAGCAGCGCCGCCCTGGTCGCCGCTTCAAAAACATCGTCCACGCCATCCCCTGTCAGGGAACTACATTCGAGG
>Ga0265798_10009498_pt1 | contig 12161 bp, 18 predicted proteins | sample P3T30metagenome_FD_192430 | JGI IMG/M metagenome (GOLD analysis project Ga0265798, IMG submission 192430) | Plant litter microbial communities from East Loma Ridge, Irvine, California - P3 T30 | ecosystem: Environmental > Terrestrial > Plant litter > Unclassified | place: USA: California... | reverse complement strand
CGACAGTGTGCCGCACGCAGGAGGCACGTCGCACGGCTTCCCGGACATCGCGCGAGCGGGCCCGGGCGTGCCACGTCCCAGGACCCGCGCTGCCCTGGTCGACCCGGGCGTCAGTTGTTGAAGCGGTACACCCGTCACGGTGCGGTGGGGTGTTGTGAGGTGCTGCCAGCCCTGTACTTTCGGGCTTCTGGTGATTGTCAGGTGGTGGTCGATGAGGCCTGTTTGTGGAGGTGCTGCGGACTTGTCGCGGACTCCGGCTACCTTGCCGGGCATGGGAGTTCTCATCTACAACGGCGAGCGCTACGACATGGAAGACATGCTCGTGAAGGCCTACCGGAACATCATCGGATCCATTCAGAAGCTGGGGAGGACCGAGTGGGTCCCCTTTCCCGATTGGACCCCGGACGGCTCACGCATCGTGACCTACCTACTCGTCGGACCGGGGATACCAGTTACCGTGCAGCTCGCCGATGAGGGCTCTGGGGGCGACGAGTTCCGCGAGGTACTTCGCATGTATACGAAGCCACGGGGCTAACCAGTAGCCGAATACGCACGGCGATTAGCCTCTGCGTAGTCCGGGCGCACAGGTCCAAGGGTCGGTTGCAAAAGACGCTCTCTAGCTGGGTTGCACCTCGAGGTCGTGGCCCTCGGCAGACCAGCACGGCGCACCTTCGCTGTAGGCAAGGGGTAGTGCCGCGCGTCCTGATCACTTATCACTACCAGCGTCGTCACAACGCGTAGATCGCTGGCACTGGGCCAGCAGAAATAAGATTCGTGTGATTTTGCGGCAGGACTCGACGCCGCGCAGGGCGACTAGCGTGCGTGCCGCGTCGGCGTCTTTGACAAGCAGCTAGGCTCCCGCGGAGACGGCGATTGTGCCTTAAGGGGGGGTGTTCAGTTATGGCCGAAAGGTGGCATAGTTGCTTGGAGGAGAGCACCGCGGTTGTGGCTCTCGTCCAGACGAATGGGCGCTGCTTAGGGGAAGAGTTCATAAAGGCACTTCCCCGGGAACGCCAGGCAAAATTCCATAGATATTTTGAGTATCTTCGCGACGGCAAACAGATTAAGAGTCCGGAGAATATGAAGCACCTTCGAACCGAAGAAGGTGTCGAGGTCCACGAACTCAAGGTCCACGCCGACGGGGGGTACCGGTTGTATCTCATTCCCGAGGACGGGCGTTGGCTGGTGACGCATGGCGTCCGGAAGGTCAAGGACAACCGGGTGATGGCAGAAGTAAGCAAAGCGCTGCGGCTTTTTGCTGAATGGAAAGAGGCAGAGGAGAACTGAGCATGCCCATGTTCCCGACCAAAGATGACGATTACGCGCGCGTGTATGCACGGGAAGCGGCCATGGTGGATGCCGCTGAGGCAATTGCGAACGCCTTAGAGCTAAGCGGGATGTCACGCGCTGCTCTTGCTCGCGCGCTAGGCGTGAGCCCCAGCGAAGTGACGGCCCGGCTTCAAGGCGAGCGCAATATCACGGTTCGAAAGCTGGCGGAGACCTTGCAGGCGCTGGGTCAAGAGCTACACATCTCACTCGGCTCTCTCGCCTCGGAAGCCAGCAATCCTGTAAGGGACGCCTGGACGAGGCGTGCGGCACGCGAGGGGCGTCGACACCTCATGCCTGGTCAATCCTCATGCCGAGTGCCGGCAAGTCTCGAGACCTACCGCAATCGTTCTGCTCAAGCCTCATGACTACGCAGTTGACGAAGGACTTCGTCCTCGAGAGTCCCCAAACCTTGGATATCAGTGCCTCATTCGAGGCCTCTGTTGAGCCGCATCTCCACTGGTACCTATCCTACGAGCCGGAGCAAGGGGAGGATGGCGAGCACATCGTCATCGCCACCCTTCATGTCGCTGACGAGACCGGCAGAGCAGAAGTGTCCCTCGGCGCACGATTTCGACCAGTTCGAGACCACAAGTGGACTACAGAAGAGCTCGGAAACCGCATCAAGGCGTCTTCTGCTTTGGAGACGCTGTACGACGTGGCAAGCACGAACATCCGAATGGTCGCCGCGCTCACGTCGCTGGCAGTGAACTTGCCCCACAAGGCACCGGCAGCTGACGTTGAGATATTTGCAACTCCTGCCACGGAATGACGCCTAAGACGTCAAGTTGACGTATGGGCCCCGTGTCCTGGCCCCGCAAACAGCCCTTGCTTGCGCGTGTAAGACAACGTACGGGCACACACTACGCAGGCCTGTACGCCATCGTGCCTGTTCCAACAGGTTGGCTTTCCATTACGTGGCGGAGTTCTGGAACGAAAGGTCCGCCAAGGCAAATGCGAAGGCGTTCCAAGCCACGTAGTGTCACCCGCACTTGTGGAGGATCGACCACAAGATCACCTGTCCGAGGGTGACGGTGCGACTGTACGCGTGAACGCACGTACCCCCGCTCGACGGCAGTTTGCCGAGGCCTCAGGCGTCCGCCCTGCTCGTACAGCCACCCGACTTCGCGCATGGTCTGAAAGAGACGTTGGCGGCCGGTCGTGATGCCGGCGCGGCAGAGAACGTTGGCCGCGTCGGCTACGGAGTAGTCGCCGGCGGCGTCCGCCAGCTCGTCCCAGGCCTCGGCCCGAGGGGTCAGTGCCTCTACCTGCTGCTGTGCCTGCTCGATCACCTGCTGGGCGGCCACGAGGCCCCGGGCCATGACCTGCTGTGGTGTCTCTGGCGTGCTGTACGTGCCCGTGCGGCGGATGGTCGGGAGTACGTCGTGCGTGACCCAGCGGCGGAAGGTGTCGGCAGCGGGGACACGTGACTGGAAGATGAGCTGGTACAGGCCGGCCTCGCTGATGATGCGGGTGCTCTGGGTGCGACCGAGGCTGTCGGTGACGTCGGCAGTGCCGACGCCATCCTCGTCGAGGCGGCCCAGGGCGTCGCGGTGGTTGCCGAGCTCGAGCGCCGCGGCGACGTCGATGCCGACGAACCATGCCTGCCCGTCGACGAGGACGGTGCGGACCTGGCGGCCCTGGTAGTGGAAGGGGACGGAGGTGATGTCCATAGTTGTTCTCCCTCTGGGTGGCCCACTGGCGAGAAGACGCCAGTGGGCCTGTTCAGTTATGTGGTGACTCGAGAAGACCGGAGTAGATCGATTTGTGGGCGGCCATGCGCGCAGCATGGTGCAGGCGTTGCCTGCCGTCAGACTCCCTTGAGTTCCCAGTCGCGTTCTTGCTTAGCGGCTTGCATGACCTCAGCGGCAGAGAGCCCCTCGGGCAGGTTGAACGTCTGCTCAACGAAGCGGCCTCCACTGCTGCCCCGCTCGACGACGACGACCTGCGGGGCTGCCGGGGCGGGCGTGTAGGAGGCCGTGCCCCAACCGCCCCCGGCACCACCTCCCCGGGCGTAACCGGGGGTGCCGTCCTTGAGCCCCTGGCGAAAGGCGTAGACCGCAAGTTGTCCGCCCATGCGGGTAACGTCCTCTGCGTCGAACACGTGCTCGCCGTTCGAGAGGCGGTAGATGCCGGCTTCGTCGCTCGTGGAGCTTCCGGGCCCGTAGATTGCTCCACCGTCTGCTCGTCCGGGGTAAGCGGCGGCCACGTCCCCGCGGGCGGCCCCCGTCTCCTTGACGACCTGATTGATCACGACATCTCGACGGCCTGGGATGTCGCGGATGGCCTTCGCGAGAGCCTCCGCTCGCTGCTGGGCCTCTTGCATGCCGGAGGTGGTGACCGCCGAGTCCACATTCTTGGGGATCAGGCCGAGCTTGTCGGCGTAGTCGCTGGCTGCTTGTCCTGTGATCCCGAGCTGGCCGAGCATCTCGATGAGTCGATCACGTCCACCCTGAATCACGGTGGACGCATCCTCCTGCGAACGCGTCTGCTCGTACGTCGCAGAGGACAGCTCAAGCGTCGACTTTGCCACTGCGTCGAGCGCGGCCTCGTTCGCGCGGCCCTTTTCCGTCGTCACGTCGAGGGTGGTGCCGTTCTCGGTGATAGACGCGGCGAGGTCGTCGAGAGCGGCCTCGTAGTCGCGGGTGGCGCTGCGGACATCGAGGACGAGTGCCCCGAATCCCTCGATGGTGGCTGCGAGGTCTTCGACCTCCTCGGCGGCCCCTTCGGCCCCTCCGGCGAGGCTGACGAGGGCCTTGGTGGCCAGGTCGCTTCCTTCGGCGGCGAGCGTCTGCTCGTTGTTCACCTTGGCGAGGGCGTCGGCGTAGGCGGGCATGAGCTCGGTGAGCTGCTCGCGGGTGTAGCCCTCGGCCTCGGCGGAATGAACGAGGGTGTCAAAGATCTGGGCGGCGCGTTCGCCCTCGCCGGAGTTGGCGAGCTGCGCGAGGGACTGGCCCATGGCGTCGAACTGGTTGCGGGTCTCGCTGACCTGGTCGGACAGGGTGCCGCCGGCGAAGATCCCGTTGAGGTTCGACCCGGCGCGCTCGATCCAGCTGTCGAAGCCAGTGCCCTTCATGAGCTCGAGGCCCTCGGTGAACGTGTCGACGTCTCGACCGAGGCCGGAGAAGAGGTCGCCCGTGTCGCTGGTGAGCAGGGCCGCCGTGGTCTGCTCCACGCTGGCGGCTGCGGCGTCGCTCGAGGCGGTGAGCTTGTCGAGCACCTGCGCGGCGGCGAGTGCGCCGGCGGCGACGCCGAGCCCCTTGGTGAGCACTCCGACAGCGCGGCCGGTGCGTTGCGCTGCCGGGCCCATCTGGTCGACGGCGTTGCGGAACTCGACGACCTTGGGGACGGCGAGGAGGAACGCGCCACCGGCGGTGCCGACTGCTGCGACGGTGCCGGCGAGGCCAAGTGTGACACCCTGGAATGCCGGGTCCATCCCGTTGAACCCGTCGATGCTGTCGGTGGCGGACTGGGTGAGGAAGCGGAGGGCGTCGTTCGCGCCGGAGCCGGTCTGGATGAGGGCGGTGTCGAGGGCACCGCCGAGGGCCTCGACGTCGCCCTTGAGGTTGTCGAGCTTGAGGCGGGCGGTCTCGGCGGCGTAGCCGCTGTCGTCGACGGCGGCCGTCCACTCGTCGACGCCTTCCGCGCCGGCCTGGTAGAGGGCGGTGGCGGCGGTGATGGTCTCTCGGCCGAAGATGATGCCCATGGAGGCGTTGCGAGACTCCATGTCCATGGACCCGTAGGCGCGGGAGAGCTCGCCGGCGGCGTTCTGCAGGCCGAGGAAGTTGCCCTGGGAGTCGTAGAGCGACAGGCCGAGGCGCTGGATCTCCTCGGCGGCCCTGCCGGAGGGGGCGGTGAGGGAGGCGAGGACGCCGCGGAGGCTGGTGCCGGCCTGCTCGCCGATGATGCCCTGCTGGGCGAAGAGGGCGAGGACGCCGGTGGTCTCCTCGATGCTGACGCCCATGGACTGGGCGACGGGGCCGACGAACTTGAGGCCGTTGGCGAGGTCCTCGACGGAGCCCATGGCCTTGCCTGCGCCGGCGGCGAGGACGTCGGCGACGTGGGAGGTCTCGGAGCCGTCGAGCTGGAACTGCTGCAGGGCGGTGGAGGCGATCTCTGCGGCGCGGGCGACGCCGAGCTCGCCGGCGGATGCGAGGTCGAGGGACCCCGACAGGCCGCCGGAGAGGATGTCGGAGGTGTTGAGGCCTGCCTTGGAGAGCTCCTCGATGGCGTTGGCGGACTCGGTGGCGGAGAAGACGGTCGACGCGCCCGCTTCGATCGCGGCCTGGCGCAGTGCGCCCATGTTCTCGGTCGACTCGTGCGTGGCCGCCTGCACGCCCGACATGGCGGCGTCGAACTCGGCGAACTTGGCGACTGCGATGCCGACGCCGGCCGCCGCGACGGTGCCGATCGCGAAGAGGCCCTGGCCGAGGGCGTTGACCGCGTCGCGCTTCTGGGCGAGCTTCTCCGCCTCGGTGCCGAGGGTCCTGGTCCGCTTGGCGGCGGCGTCCATGCCAGTGATGTAGCCGTTGACCTCGGAGACCAGGGAGACCTTGACTGTGCGGTTGGCGGGCATGCGCTAAACCTTTCTTTCGTGCTCGATGTGGAGTTGTAGTGATGAAACGGTGGGCGGTGCCAGCAGACCTGATGGCCTCGTCGGCTTAGGGGTGCGCGTCAAGGATGTCTATGCGGAGGCTGCGGGTCCTGGGCTGCTGCCAGGGTCTTTCCTGGGGTGGTGGCGAGGGTGTCCCGCAGTCTCAAGCTCGGCCGACCCACGCGTCCTCTGACTCGGTGTAGTTCGTGGAGTGGTACAAGCGGTCCGTGGCGGGGTCGATGCGGAAGTTGGGTACTTCGCACCTGAACAGACGTCCCGAACCGTTCCCGAACGCGTCGAGGTCAATGTGCACGTTTGGGAGCAACACGTTCGGCGGCTTGTCGGTCTTCGGGAGTGCGTCCACGTCGATGTCGACGGTGCTGCCGTCGCTGTTCTTCCACAAGTAGTGACCCAGTGCCATGCGATATACCTTCTCTCATCGAGGAGCTGCTAGTAGCTCCTGAAACTTTTGAACCTGACAAACCTTGCGCTCACCTCCCCGGCGGTCCCGGTCACGAGGGGGCGGGAGGGGTCACCCCCACCCCCTCGCGACCGGTACCGGTATGTCAGGCGGTGTCCTGCCGGTAGAAGGTCGTCGCTAGGTCGTCCGGCTCCGCGGAAGACGCTGCATCGGTCACGTGGCTCGATGGGTTGGTGTACTGGTTGCTGATACCTCCGAGGGCGTAGAGCTTGGCGCGAGCCTCGATGGCCAAGGTCAGCCCGGTGCTGGTGAGGTGCGCACCAGTGACCGTGGTGCTGAGTTCCATGGCCCGCCGGTACTGGTGGGGCGTGGGGATCCACGGCCTGGTCGTGCGCACGATGGCCAGGAGTGCGGCGACCCCCGTGAGCTGCTCGGGCTTCGGCTGGTTGTCCTGCGCTGCCATGTCGCGGTAGCCGTCCAGGTGCTGGGTAGCGGGCACGGCTGCGGCTCGCTTGAGCCACTGCCGGTACTCGGTGGCTGCGCCGTTCTCGATGATCATGGATCGTTCGGCGAAGGATCGCTGTCCGACCCAGTGCGGGTGGATGTCGATGCTGTCGGCGTAGAGCCCGACCCGCTCGAACCTGCTGTCGGTGTCGGTCCAGCCGCTGATCCGATCCATGACCTGGCGCTGTGCGGCGCGGATGTCCATGTAGGAGACGTGGACAGCTACGAGCTCGCGGAATGCGGTCGAGACGTCAGCGTCGGCGGCCATGGCCGCCTCGGCGGTGCGCACGCTTCCGACGACCTCGGCGAGCGCCTTGGTTCGCTTGATGACGCTGGCAAGTTCCTGGCGGAGGTAGGCGAGGGCGGGTGCGACGTCGCTCTCGGTGATGTGCTCGCTCCGTGATCGCGCCCCATCGAGGACGCTGACGATGATGCCGTGGCGGATCTTGGCTTCGTCGTCCTGTCGGCGTGCGGCGAGGACGGGGGCTGCGATGTCCTCGGGGATGGGTGAGCCGTCTTCGGCGAGCTGGTACGCCAGCCTCTTGGCTTCGGCCAGCGCCTTGGCTTCGTTGTTGGCGGCGTCCCCGGGGCCCATGAGTGCCGCGGTTTCGCCCCAGCTGGTGTGTCCGGTGCTCTTGAGGGCGTTGGTCAGGGAGGGGTCGGTGGTGATGTTGCGGAGGGCGGTGCTGACGATGTCGGTCATGTGGTGCTCCTGGTCAAAAGTTGAAGCGGCCGCGCTGGCCTTGGGCTGAACGGGCGGCGAACTGGTCGCGGCCTCGCTGCAGGCCGGTGCGGCTGCTGCTGCTGGGGTTGCCGTCGGCGTCGTAGGTGACCTTGTCGGCGAGGCCCGCGGGGTCGGGCCTGGTTCTGCCCTGGTGTCGCTGCTGGTAGGACTTCTGGCCGTCGTCGAGTGTTGCCATGTCGGGTCTCCTAAGTGAGGTCGCTGCTGCTGAGGGCGAGGAGTGCTGCGAAAGGCGTCGCGGCGAGCGCGTCGGCTTCGTGCGGCAGCGACGGGGTGGGGTAGTGGTCGGCTGCTGCCGGTGGCGGGACGTGAGTGCTCACACGCTGTCGAGATGCGTGCGGATGGCTGCCGCGAGCGCTGGCCGGTCGGTGTCATCGATGGTGAAGCGCGGCAGAAGCTGCGAGAGGTAGACGTTGAGGTCCTCGAGGCCGTCGGCGATGGCTTCGGCTCCCTGGGGTGAGTAGGAGACGCTCGCCCCGTTGGTGGTGTCGGCGATCTCGATGTGCCCGGTGTGGCGGGTGGTGATGCTGATCACGGTTGGTCTTTCCTGGGCTGATGGCTTATGCGATCCGTTGCGAGTTCTCCACAGGCACAGGTGAGGTGGTCGCCCTAGGTGATCTTCTTCCTGGGTGTTGTTCCTGTAGTGGTTCCTCAGTGGTTCCTTGGGGGCAGGAATTTCCTGCCCCTGTATCCAGGAATTTCCTGGATCGGAGGGGCAGGATTTTCCTGGGTCCGAGGGGCAGGATTTTCCTGCCCCTGTCTTCTTCGCCTTCGAGGTTCTCCACAGGCCCGAGCGTGAGCGCGTACTCGGCGCGCTGCCCTTCTCGACCGCGTCGGACGTTGCGGATAGCGCCGGTTCTCACGAGGCCTTGCGTCGCGACCCGGACGGCCTCGAACGCGGCTGCCCGGCTCTTCTCGATGTCTTCCCGGTCCGGGTCGTCGGCATTCGGTTGGTCGGGCACGATGCGGCCGAGGGCGAGTGCTGACGACTCGCGGGCTGCAAAGTAGGTCGGCGGGGTGCCGGAGTCGAGCGCCGTCAGTGCCATGAAGTTCAGGAGCCGCGCCTCGGTGTGCTTGAGGTCGGCGCGCGCAGCGAAGACGACTGCTTGTCCGACGAGCTGCGCACCCATGGCTGGCTAGCGGAGCCCGGGCTGAGGTCGCTCAGAACGGCTCGCGGCGCACGACAGCTGAGCGGCGAGGCGTCGGGCTGCCGCCGGCGTCAGCTCCTCGCGGAGTGCGGTCACCTCGAGGCTCACGCTCGCCCTCGGCGAGCGCCGCGCGTTCACGGTGATGTGCGCGTGAGGTGGTGATGTCTTGTGTTCTGGGGTTGCATGTGCTGTACTGCTCATGATGATGTGACTCCTAGAATTTGGTCTGTGAGTTGCTGGCCCCGCGGTTGCCCTGCCGCGGGGCCTTTTCCTTTGCCCACACGTGGCTCTTGCGTGACTGCTGGAAGGTGAAGGCGTGCGCGAGGAGTGCGACGAGGGTTGTTCCGGCGCTGGCGGGGATGCGCAGGGTGAAGCCGTCGGGCCAGGTGATGCTGACGTCGCCGGTGAGGTTGCGGACAGCGGTGTTCCCGGTGGGGTCCGCGTAGGTCAGCGGTGAATAGTCGAGCGAGTGGTCAGCTCGAGGGGGTGTGGGGCGGGGTGTTGGGGTGCGCCCGTGCGTCACTCGGTGCCGCCTCCTCGTGCTTGGGCATCGAGCTCGTTGAAGGCGCTGGCGAGGAGCGCGTCGGTGCTCATGTTCTCGTGCGCGCGTGCATTGGCCTTGAGCACCTGGTGCGCGAGGAGGATGACGAGGTTGAGGCGTGCGGTGTAGCCGCCGTCAGGTTCCTCGTCGGCCTCGTCGAAGACAGCGACCGCAGCCGCGGTGTCGTCCTCGACGAGGGCGTCGACGATGCGCATCATGCGGTCGATGTCGACCTCGCGCACAGGGTGCGCCATCAGGACGCCCGGCCCGAGGGGGCTTCTGCGAGCGCGTTGAGCGCAGCGGCCAGAACCTGGCGGTGGGTCTCCTGCGCCCGCAGGAGCTCCGTCAGTGGGTGCTCGTCGTTCAGCTGCGCCATGACCTCGGCCGCCCTGCTGTAGGCGGCGTAGAAGGCCTCGACGTGTGCGGGCTCCACGTGCCCGATGTTGTCGTCGTTGAACTGAGCGGCGATCCGCCACTCGTTCCAGTCGCCCAGGTACTCGACCGTGACGTCCCAGCCGTGGCCTTCCTTGCGCCAGGCTCGAATCCACAGGTCGCCCTCGGTGATCGATTCCACTGTGAAGTAGAGCGCGCCCTCCTCTCGGGGGACTTCCGTGCTGTCCGTGGTCTCTGCGAGAGTGTCGGTTACGTTGTTCATGATCGGTTCCTTTTCCTGGTTCTCGGTTGTCTGGCCCTCGTCGAGTTGCCGCTCGGCGAGGGTCGTTTCTTCGGTGCAGGTGAGCAGGGCTACAGCCTGCTCGACGGGGTCCGCCTCGACGGAGCAGCCGTGGTCGCACCAAGCCTCCGCGAAGTACTCGGCGTCGGAGGTCGCGCCGCCGGCAGGGGCTCGCGTCATGACGCTTTCGCAAAGGCCTCGTTGATGTAGGCGAGCACGTCAGGCTCGCGGTACATGACTCGGCCGCCGATCTTGGCCGACTTCGGTCCATTGCCGTTGTGCCGCATGTAGCGGACCGCGGCTGGCGAGCGTCGCAGCAGCACTGCGACCTCGTCGATGGTGAGCAGCTTGACCACAGGTCCTCCTAGTCACTCTTGCGTAGGCTGTCTACGCAAGAATGAGTGTAGGCACGAATGCATTGCAGTTGCAAGCAGCTTTGTGTCAGTGTGTGCGTCGTGCCAAAATCTGAGGACCCGAAGCTCACGACTCAAGAGGCGCTCTTCGCTACGAACATGCAGGCCCTCCGCCGCGAGCGCGGGTGGTCTCAGGCCGACCTAGCCGAGAAGATGCGCGAGTGGGGCGTCGAGTACGCGAACCAGAGCACAGTGTCGAGGATCGAGCAGAAGGTGCGGCCTCCTCGGATGATCGAGGCGCTCGCGGTGTCCGAGGTCTTTCAGATGTCGATCCACGCGCTCGCGCAGCCTGTCGGCCTCGAGTTCGAGCTGCAGGCTCTCCGAACGGTCATGGAGCAGGCGCGCCAAGCTCACGCCCGTGTTGAGCAGGCCCGCGGCGAGATGGAGGAACTCGTCTACTCGGTGGGCGCACGACTCGTAGACATCGATGGGATCGTCGGTGCCGGGGACCATCTGGACAAGCTCGTGATGTTTGAAGTCATCCGAGCGCACCGGGACGCGGAGGAGCTCTACGAGGAGACCGGGATCCAAGGGTGAGCAGCATCCAAAAGCGCCCTAACGGCTCCTGGCGCGCCCGCTACCGGGACGACGCCGGACGTGAGCACTCGCGCCACTTCCCGCGGAAGGTCGACGCTCAGCGCTACCTCGATGGCGTCACGACGTCGATCCGCTCGGGCACGTACGTCGATCCGGCGACTGCCAAGACCACCCTGCGCGCCTTCTACGCCGATTGGTCGACTCGTCAGGTATGGGCGGCCACGACGGCTGTCTCGATGGACCTAGTCATCGGCCGCTGTTCCTTCGGCGACGTCGAGTTCTCCAAGCTGCGCCGGTCGCATGTCGAGGCGTGGGTGAAGGAGATGAGCGTCGCGGGCCTCGCGCCGACGACGATCCGCACGCGGGTCAACAATGTCCGCAGCGTGCTCAAGGCGGCGCACCGTGACCGACTGCTCATGCACGACCCGACGGACGGGGTGACACTCCCCCGCCGGCGCAAGCTCGAGCACGCCATGACGATCCCGACGAGCGAGCAGGTGGGCGCGATCCTCGAGGCGGCCGACGACTGGTTTCGGCCGTTCGTGGCCCTCTGCGCATTTGCCGGCCTACGACTCGGTGAGTCGACTGCGGTGCAGGTGGGCGACGTCGACTTCCTGCGCCGCCGGCTTGCGGTGCGGCGGCAGGTGCAGCGCGGCGAGGGGCGCGGCGGGGTCGCGGTCGTGCCACCGAAGTACGGCAGTGAGCGCGAGGTGTTCGTGCCGGACGAGCTCCTGCAGATGCTCGCGCAGCACGTGGAGCGTGTCGGCGTCCGAGGTGACGAGGGATGGCTCTTCGGTGGGCCGGGCACCGGGCCGAGGCACACGAACACGATGGCCTACTGGTGGGGCAAGACGGTCAAGGCCGCCGGCGTCGAGGGCGTGACCCCGCACGACTTGCGCCACTACTTTGCCTCGGGCCTGATCGCGGCCGGCTGCTCGGTGGCGACGGTGCAGCGCGCCCTCGGGCACGCCTCGCCGTCGGTGACGCTGAACACGTACACGCACCTCTGGCCCACGGCCGAGGACCACACGCGCCGCGCATCCGGCGAGCTCATGCGGACCGCACTGGGCGCTCCCGCGGACTCCTTGCGGACTCGACAGGCCTGAATCGGCCCGAAGGCCCGTAGGTACGGGCCGGTCAGTTGTTGAAGCGGAACTCCACCACGTCGCCGTCCTGCATGACGTACTCCTTGCCCTCGATGCGGGCCTTGCCGGCGGAGCGGGCCTCGGCGATGCTCCCCGTGGCGACGAGGTCGTCGAACG
>Ga0265798_10009497_pt1 | contig 12161 bp, 8 predicted proteins | sample P3T30metagenome_FD_192430 | JGI IMG/M metagenome (GOLD analysis project Ga0265798, IMG submission 192430) | Plant litter microbial communities from East Loma Ridge, Irvine, California - P3 T30 | ecosystem: Environmental > Terrestrial > Plant litter > Unclassified | place: USA: California... | reverse complement strand
GGTGTGTCTGCCGATGATGTCACGATCGATCGCGATCATCGCCGTGCGACCGCGGCGGCCGCAGCGTTACCGGGCGCGACAATTTCGACCTATCGGACGCTGGAGGCGCGTGCTGCGGCCGAAACGGAAGGTTGGTCGGTGGTCATCATCCCGCCGCAAGGGCCACTGCCCGAGGTCGCCTTTGCCGACAACGTCGATACGCTCGACGCGGGGGCGCAAGCCGCCGTCGCGACGTCGATCTGGGCGGCACGACGCTGGAATATGCCGGCCTTGGGCGTGCCGGGCCTGCCGCAGGGCGTGGTGTCAGCGTCACCCAACCTCGCCCAACGCCGGGCGCTGGCGATCGCGACGCTCATGCGCGGCCGGGGTCTTATCCCCGTCCCCGTGCCGCCCGCCGGCCAGCGTTTCACGTTGGTCACCGGCGTGACGGCGTCCGTGCAGTGATCGGCGGCCTGGCGCTCACGCCGTTCGATGCCGCCGCGATCCTGATCGTGCTGGCCGCAGGCCTCGGCTATCTCAATTTCCGGTTCCTCAAACTGCCGTCGTCGATCGGTCTCACCATCATGGGCGCGGTCGCATCGCTGATCGTCGTCGGCCTCGATCGCGTGTTCCCTGGCGCGGGGCTCGGTCATGACGTGGTGCAGTTTATCGCCGGGATCGACTTCCAGACGACGCTGATGGACGGGATGCTCTCGTTCCTACTGTTCGCCGGCGCACTCCACGTCGACTGGCAGGAGATGGCCCGCGGTCGCTGGCCGATCCTCGTCTTGAGCACCGTCGGCGTGGTTCTGTCGACCTTGCTGGTCGGCGGTGGCTTCCTGATCCTGTCCCGCATCGTCGGCTTCGAACTGCCCGCAATCTGGTGCTTCGTCTTCGGCGCGTTGATCAGTCCCACCGATCCCGTGTCGGTGATGAGCGTCTTGAAGCGCGCCGACGTCTCCCCCGCACTGGAGGCGACCGTGGCGGGCGAGAGCCTGTTCAACGACGGGGTCGGGGTCGTCGTCTTCGCGATCCTGCTGGCATCCGCCGTATCGGGCGCGCCGTTTTCGATCGTCCACGCCGCGGAGCTGTTCGCCGTCGAGGCGGGGGGCGGGATCCTGCTCGGGCTTGCGATCGGCTGGGTGGCGTTCCGCGCGATGCGATCGATCGACGACTACAAGGTCGAAGTGATGATCAGCCTCGCCGTCGTGATGGGCGGCTATGCGATCGCTCGCCCGCTTCACGCCAGCGGCCCCGTAGCCATGGCAGTCGCCGGCCTCATCATCGGCAACGCCGGCGTCGCGCACGCGATGAGCGACATGACGCGCGATTATCTTCACAAGTTTTGGGACCTCATCGACGACATCCTCAACACCGTGCTGTTCCTGCTGATCGGGCTGGAGGTGGTGACGATTCCCGGTGATCTGCGCCTGCTGGTGCTCGGGGCCGCAGCGATACCGCTCGCGCTCGCCGCCCGCTCGCTGTCCGTCATCCTGCCCCTGCGAGTCATCCGGCCGACGCATCGCTACGGCCTCGTTGCGCCGGTGACGCTGATCTGGGGCGGCCTGCGTGGCGGTATCTCGATTGCGTTGGCGCTCGGGCTTCCCGACGGTCCCGCACGCTCGGTCATCCTGGCGGCGACCTATGTCGTCGTCCTCTTCGCTGTCATCGTTCAGGGTGGCACCATCAAGCGCGTCCTCGAACGCCTGACAGCCAGGGAAACGACCCGATGAGGGCACGCATTCTCCGTTTCGCCAACCAGCTGCACGAGAGTTATTGGTTCGTCCCCACGATCATGGCGGTCGCAGCGTTGTTACTCGCCGCGGGCATGGTCTGGCTCGACAGCCATCATGCCACCGGCTGGATGGACCGGTTGCCTTGGCTCTACGCCGCGCGTCCCGAGGGGGCGCGCAGCCTGTTGTCGTCGATCGGCGGATCGATGATCGGGGTTGCGGGTACGACCTTCTCGGTGACGATCGCCGCAGTCGTCTATGCCTCGGGGCAATATGGGCCGCGACTGCTGAGCAATTTCATGTCCGATCGCGGCAATCAGGTGACGCTCGGCACCTTCATCGCGACCTTCCTCTACTCGCTCATTGTAGTGCGAACGATCCGCTCGCCCGGCGAAACCGCCGGTGAACCAGCGTTCGTGCCGCAGCTCGCGGTGCTGGTCGGCGTCCTGCTCGTCCTTTGCTCGATCGCGGTGCTGATCTACTTCATCCACCACGTTCCCAGCCGTATCCACATCAACAGCGTGATCGAACGCATCGGCGATCGGCTCATCGACGAGATCGACCAGCGCTTTCCGGTGTTCGTCGGCAATCCGCTCGACGAAGGTGAGGACGACCACCGCATCCCCGACGCATTCCGCCCCGACGCAGACGCCGCTGCGGTTGAGCGCCGGGCTATCATTCGGGCCAAGCGTACCGGCTATATCCAGCTGATCGACGACGAGGCGCTGCTCGAGACTGCCCGCGAAAGCGGGCTGATACTGCGACTGCAATACCAACCCGGTGACTTCGCGCATCGCGGCAGCGTTCTTGTCGAGGCGTGGCCTGACGAGGCGCTCGACGGGGACGTACGGACCGTCCTGCGTACTGCCTTTGCGATCGGGTCGCGGCGCACGGGCATGCAGGACCTGCGCTTCCTGATCGACGAACTGGTCGAGATCGCCGCGCGCGCGCTGTCTCCCGGCGTCAACGACCCGTTCACTGCCAATTCCTGCCTCGACTGGCTGGGCGCCGCGCTGTCCGATCTCGCACGGCGCGACCTACCGTCGCGGCTGCGCGCCGACGAGGACGGCCAGTTAAGGGTGATCGCGCATCCGCTGACCTTTGCCGGGTTCATCGACCGGGGGTTCGGGGCGCTGGCACAATATGCGTCCGCCGATATGATCGCAGGAAAACGCTTCTTGGCCGCGCTGGGAGACGTGGCGCTCAGTTGCGACGCACCGGCGCGGATCGCGGTCCTTGCCGCGCAGGCTAGAGCATTTCGCGACCTGGCCGATGGCGCGCTGAGGGGTGCGAACCATGCTGCCGTCCTCGAACGCGCGGACGAATTGCTGCGTGCGCTCGCTCAATCCGATTACAAACGTCGGCTCCGCGATGGGCGGGCTTGGCTAGGAGGCACCGCATGATCGTCGCCATCGCACTCGTCGTCGCGCTGATCGTCACCCTGACGCTGACGTTAGGCAAATTCTCGCGGAGCGACGGATGGCGTGCGACCATTACCCCGCTCGCCTCGATCATCGGCTCGGGTTTCCTGATCTGCGGCCCGTTGCTCGCCCGCGAGTTCGGCAGTGCCGCGATTTTGGCGATGGCGACGCTGTTGGCGATCGCCTACGCCGCGGGGTGGGTGATCCGGTTCAATATCGTCCATGTCGAAGATCATCTGGCGCAGGCACCGTTCAACGATCCGATTGCTTGGACGGCGCGGGTCACGCAGGGGGTGCTCGCGCTCGCCTACGCCGTCTCGGTCGCCTATTATCTGAAGCTGCTCGCCGAGTTTTCACTCAAGCCGGCGGCGATCGATCCCGCGTGGCAGACGATCGCCGCCAACGGCATCGTCACCGTCATCATCGTCCTCATGACCCTGCTGGCGCTGGGCGGCAGCCTGCGACGGGTCGAGCATCTCGCGCACGGCACGGTGTCGATCAAGATCGGGATCATCGCTGGCCTCCTCGTCGCGCTGGGGATCGCCTGGGCGTCGAACGGTATCGCGGACCCGTTGCCGCCCGCGCGCTTGTCGTGGGCGAGCCTTCCGATGCTGCTCGGACTCATCATCACGGTCCAGGGATTCGAGACGTCGCGCTATCTTGGGCACGACTATCCCGCGGAAATGCGAATCCAGACGATGCGGCATGCGCAATGGATCGCCTCGGCGATCTACCTTGCCTTCATCGCGTTGCTCACCCCGTTCCTGTCGCGCGCAGCGGCGACGGAAGGCGTCGCCGGGATCCTCGACATCATGGAGCTGATCGCGCCCGCGATGGGCATCTTCGTCCTCATCGGCGCGGTGTCGAGCCAGTTGAGCGCGGCCGTCGCGGACTCGATCGGCTCGGGCGGACTGGTCAACGAGGTCTCACGCCGAAAAATCAGTGTGCCGATCGCATTCACGCTCGCCGGGGCGCTCGCGATCCTCGTCGTCTGGCTGACCGATCCGTTCGAGGTCGTCGCGCTCTCCTCACGCGCGTTCGCGCTGTTCTACGCCATGCAATGTGCGCTCGCATTGCTCGTCTCGATCAAATCGGGGGCAGGGAGCGTCCCTCAGCGGATCGGTTTCGTCACGATCGGCCTGATCTGTCTCGTCGCGGTGTTCGTTGGTGCGCCGGCGGAAGGTTGAGTGTTCCCCTCCCCATTTCCTGCCGCGCATATGCCATAGTCCGGGAGCGGGTGACCCACGATTTTCGAAATTAAGGAATGGCAGAAGCCGGGAGGGGACATAACAGTCTGAGTGACTGGTTTGGGTCAGCGCCGCCGCGAAGCTGCCGGCGGCTCACGACCGAATCACGACCGAATCACGACCTTGAACAGCAGGGGTCTGAACGACCGGTCGTGCAGTAATCGGCCATTCGCCTGACGCACACCTGCCAGTCGGAAATGCGCCGCTACTTGCGACGTTGCATGTTGGGTCTGATCCCGGGCCGGAAATCTGTTGATGCTCAAGGGCCCGCCGAGGGCTTCGACTGCCAGCACGCCCCGTCAAGGCGCGGCCGCCGTTCTCTCCTCCGACGGCTCAGATGAACGCGACTGAGCTGGAGAGCGGCGATAATCCTATCGTATAAGGGGATTCGGGTAGTCTCCGTCCTGGCGTAGGGCGACTGCTCGCGCCCACCGGCGATCATTCAACAGGCAAGTGGCATATCAAGATGGACGAATCACCTTCTTGAAGCCAGGGCGAGCTAAAGCTAATATGTCCTTAGGAAGGGTGTCGCGGGTTAACCCCGGTGGGTGGTCGGCGACGGTAAGCGGATCAGTGCACATGAAAATCAAATTGAACAGTCTGGTCCGCGCGAGCCTCTGATGGGAGCGCGAAAAACGAGTCATGTGGCGCTGGATGCCAGGTGTGACGAGGCGGCGATTGCGCATCTGGTCTTTGCAGCACTGATGAATGAAGCTGCCAGTCTTGCCGAGAACTTTGAGCAAGCGGTTGAACAGCGATGAATGCCGATGAAGCCAAGCGTCGGCATACAGACATCTTCCTTGCGGGATTTCGATCCCATCTCACCGCAACAGGATTGTTGCAGCTTGTCAGGGAGTTGCGAGCGACAGGAGCACTCGATCAAGCTGCGGTAGACCGCATTAAGGAGGCAGTCGTCAGCGAAGCGATGGTAAATCGGCCGCCGGGCATGGCTGAGGATGAGGTCCGGAAGAGTATGCAAGCGCGGCTAGACAGACTGCTGAATGGCGGTTCGCAATAGCCTAAACTGTCCGGCTCGCTCGGACAGAGGCAGTCATGACGGCACGATAGCGATCTATGCGCGATTCCGCCGATTGGTCGGACCGCTCACCATCAGATCGCAACATTCTTCGGTAGTAATTAGGGGTGGCAGGCTGCTGCCGTGCGAAGATGAACGGGCGTTTGAAGTTGGAGAGGGGGAAGATGGGTTGAATGTCCGGCCGTGTCGTAGACCGGCGGCTTGCCATGACTATTGGGGAGGTGCGGCCGCAGCCGCGCTGCTGCCATTCGCGAGACAGTACAGGGCGCTTATTGCGGTCTTCTTGTAAGGCTCGAATTGGATTACCACCTTTGCCTCAAAGGGGCTGGAAAATACCAACCGGCAGAAATTCAAGCTTCGCCGAATATCTCGCGTTGAGCTTTGTCAAGTTCCTCTGCGTAGCGTCGTCGCACGTAAGACTCCGACAAGACGCCGAGTACGTCACCATTACTGGCCACGATGGCCATTTCATCTGCACCCGCTGCATCAAACGTGGCCATGATAGCCTTTATGTCAGCGTCAGGCGACAGCACTTCCTCTCGCTGAATTGTGAGCGTGCCCACCGGGTCGCTCGACGTAATGCCTTCGGCAAATGCGCTGGCGGTCTGAACGATGCCGGCATAGCGATCCAGCTCATCAACCACGACGACGCGGCTGGTAGAACCCAAGGGAAAAAGGCGGCGGAACTCTGCAATGGTGATCCGGGCTGGTGTAGCGCGCTCCACCTTTCGCATCATCCGTCCCGCGGTCAGCATGCGAACCCAGCCGACATCGCGCGCGCTTTTAATTGTCTCGCCACGCAGATGAAGCCGCCACGTCGAGAACGAATAGCCGAACGTCTCACGGACAATCGTCGATGACACGAGTGACGCGGCGATCGTCGCTCCGGCAAGCGAAAAATCGTGGGTCGCCTCCAGTACCAGCATCGCCATCGTCATCGGACCGCCCACAACCGCTACCGCCAGTGCCGCCATTCCCACCAGCGCGGCATTCTCGGGATCAACCAGCGGTTGCCCTGCGATCCAACCCAGTGCGCCGGCATAGAGCTGCCCGAGCAAGCTGCCCAGAAACAGGGAGGCGAAGAACAGGCCTCCGCGGAAACCGAAGCCGAGCGAAATGATCGATGCGGCGCTTTTCATGATGAAGATGGCAGCCAGGATCGTCAGAGGCACGCCATATTCGAGGTCGATGTGCAGCGCACCGTGTCCTGACGAAAGCACTTGGGGGGTCAGCCAGGCGAGTGGGATCAGCAGCATGCCCCCTACAATCGGTCGCCAGGACGAGCGGACCGGCAGGCGGCGGGTCTGTGCCTCGATCGCGGCGACTGCGCGCATCAGGACAATGCCGACGGCTGCGGCAAGGGCGCCAAGACCAGCATAGATAAGGTAATGGTGCGTCTGTACCTGCTCGCCGACCGCTGCGTTGACCAAGTACGGCTGCGCTCCAAACGCCTGGGCAACGAGGACGCCCGACAGCGAAGCAGCGGCAACAGGGGCAATCGCAGCGGGCGTGTAAGCACCGATGACGATCTCAAAGGCGTAGAAGGCACCCGCCAGCGGCGCGCCGAATGCGCTCGCGATCGCAGCACCGGTGCCCGCGCCGACGAGGATTCGCAGGTCGGCGCGTCGCAGCCTGAACCAACCGCCGGTAATCGATGCAACGACCCCGCCGAGTTGAGCATAAGCCGCTTCCAGACCAACCGATGCACCAAAACCATTGGAGATGATCGTCTGGCCGGAGATGACGAGGCTGTCGCTCCACGACATACGGCCGCCGTGCAACGCATTGGCTTCGACCGCATCGACCATGTGTCGCGCACGCGCTTTCACGACCGTCGAGAAGCATGCCAGCATGACACCACCGGTTGGTAAGGCGAGAAGCGCCAGCAAGGGGATCGCCGTTGTCGCGCTCAGCCGCTGGCCGCCCGGCAGCGCGAACAGCAGATGCTGTATTGTTCGTGCGACTGCGCCTTGCACCACAGTCAGCAACCCGGCAGCACCGCCGATAGCAACCGCCAGCAGGATCAGGACCGCTTCACTCGCGCGCAGCCGCTGACGCACCCAGGACGTTGCCGAGCGTATCGCCGTAACGTTCAGGGTCATTCTCCCGTTAGCCAACGAATGGGAACGCGCCTCACTCGGAATCTCGCATGAGCGCGACGAACACGACCAGCGCAATAGCGGCGCTAAATATCCAGAGAACGACCGAGCCGGTCCATGTCTTCGCCCATCCGGCACCGGTCACGCTGACCAGCAGCGCTACGATGAGGAACGGCGCGACAAGCGGGGATTGGGGAAAGCGCATGGCATCGGTTAAACCGGAGTTTTGGTCCCGGCTATATCGATCTCGGTCGGACCAACCCCGCAGCAAGCGCATCGGCGGTCACCATTGCGGCAAGCCGGGTGTGATGCGCGTCGAAGTCACGGCCCTTTGGTTTCGCCAGCGGAATAGGTGACTAAAAGATCAGAAAAGGGAAGCCTCATTGTCATTTTTGCTGCCGTGTCGTCGCGTTGGTGTCGTTGCCAGTCTGTCTGTTATTGCTGCGTGCGTTCCTACCGGGCGGCAACCTGGATCACCTTCGTCCGTGCCGATCACGGTACAGACAACCATGCCCGCACGAGTGCCGCCAAAGCCCGTGCCAACGCGCCCCCAGCCATCGGCCGACCTGCTCAACGCGGTCCAGGCACTGGGTACGGGTTTCAAAGGTGACGTCGGAATCAGTGTGCGCGACATCGACGAGGGCTGGGCCGTTGCCTGGGAAGGAGACAATCCTCGGCCTCAGCAGAGCGTGAGCAAGTTCTGGGTTGCGATCGCGGTCATGGACGCAGTGGATCGGGGCCGCTTGTCGCTGAACGGTGCGGTGACGGTCACACGATCCGACCTCACCCTCTTCCATCAGCCGATCCGTGCGCTGGTTGGCAAGCACGGTTACAGGACGACGATCGGCGAGTTGCTGCGTGGGGCAATGACCCGCAGCGACAACACCTGCAACGACGTGCTTCTGTGGCGTGTCGGTGGCCCTGCCGCGATCAACCGCATGTTGAGTGAGAAGGGGATCGCTGGGGTCAGGTTTGGTCCTGGGGAGCGGCAATTGCAGGCACGTACTGCCGGACTGGAATGGCGCTCGGAATGGGCCGGAGGTTGGGGATTCTTGTTAGCCCGTGCAGCCCTGACCTACGACGCGCGCGATAAGGCACTGCGCCGCTACCTCGCCGATCCGCTCGACGGTGCCTCGGCAAATGGCGTCACACTCGGCTTGTCTCTGCTCGCACAGGGCAAGCTCCTGAGCGCGCGCTCTACCACTTCGCTGCTGACGTTGATGCGATCCAGCAAGACCGGTCCACTTCGCCTTAAGTCCGGCCTGCGGACTGGTTGGACGCTCGCGCACAAGACCGGAACGGGTCAGGATCTCGGCACCCTTTCGACGGGCTATAACGACGTCGGTTTGCTCGTCGCCCCTGACGGGCATCGGTATGCGGTCGCCGTGATGATCGCCAGCACGCGTCAGCCCATCCCGGCGCGGATGCGGCTGATGGGAGACGTCACACGGGCCATTGTCGCTGCGGCAGGTCGGTAGTCATCCGAACCGGCAGCAGGCTCACGTCGGCCCGGCGGATCACCTACCGATCCGCGGTTCCCGCGCTGGCGACATTCCACGTTGCCAGCGTATTGCCCGTCAGGGGATTATCGACCGCCACCTCGTCCATCGTGACGGCAACTATGCAGATCGGGCGCTGTTCGGCTCCGGCAGGTTGGCGGCAGGATATTGGGCCGTGCCCGGGTATATTGGCGATCCTGCCGGTGATATGCGCTTGGAAGCCTTGTTCGGCCTGAACCCCGTCTGGTGTCATCCGGACGACCGCTTCATACGGTTTGCCGTCGCGTCGGCTCTGTCGCGCGCCATCCCCATCGAAAAACTGCGCGATCGCCAATGTCTGCCCCGGGAGCGTCACGGCGTCCGTTCCGCCCGGCGCGGCGGTGTCCGGCGTCGTCGGGCATGCCTCGCTGCCAGTCCATGGGCGCGATATCCAGAAACCTTCCGCCACGTCACTTGCCGCTGGCTGGTCGGGAACGTCCAGAATGTCGGCGTTCGCCCAGACGACTGGCGCGACGTGCACGCGGAGCGCCTTGGTCCCGGCATCATAGCGCCAGCGCATGGCGATATCGCCTCCCTCTTCTGAAGGTCCCCGACACCCGAACGGCAGCCGCAGTTCGAAGCGTTGCCCGGCTGCGTCGGCAACCGCCTTTGGGATTGCCTGGCCCGATGCAACCGCATCTGCAGCCTGTGCCGCTAGTGCGATCAGATCGGCACGGGTCTTCACGATATTACCTGTCGTAGGAGACAAAGCCTGCGTCTCCGCAACGGCGGGGGCAATCTCTATTGGGGCGACGACAGGCTCCACGCTGCGCGGTGACGTTACGCGACCAATATAAAATCCGGCTCCGCCTATAGCAAAGGCAGCCGCGATACCGCCGGCCAGGGCAAAACGACTGCTTCGGACGCTCGGCTCATTCATCCCGCATTGATAGCAAAACCAGCCGAATTCGCATACCCGGTGGCCATGGCTACGACTAACATCGCAAGTGCCCGGGTCCGCTGCCGCCGTCTCCTCGCTACGTCGAGACACAATTGAACCTCGACCAGATCCTCACCCTGGGTGTTCTGGTCGCGGTCGTCGCGGCGCTGATCTGGGACAAGGTCCGTTCGGACGTCATTGCGCTTAGCGGTGCGGCCGTGTTGCTTATGACCGGCGTCGTCCGACCGATCGACGTGCAGGGCGCCTTCGCGAGCCCCGCGATCATCGCGCTCGCCTCGTTATTCGTGATCGCCTACGCGCTCGAACTGTCGGGGCTGCTGGATCGCGCTATCGAAGCTGCAGTGAGGATGTGCAAGCGACTGGGCTCTGCAGGCATCTGGTTGATGCTCGGCGCGATCGGCGTCGTCTCATGCTTTCTCAATAGTACGCCGATCGTCGTACTGGGAGCTCCGGTGGTGCGCGACGTGGCAACTGCGCTGAAATTGCCACCCAAACGCTATTTGATGCCGTTGTCCTACATCACGGTTCTAACCGGCTGCTGCACGCTGATCGGCACATCGACCAACCTGCTCGTCGATGACATGGCGCGCGTAGCGGGGCAGCCGCGCTTCGGCATGTTCGAGATCACGCCGGTCGGGCTACCGATGGCGTTGGCGGGCGGCATCTATTTGTTCCTGTTTAGCGGCCGGCTAATGCGCGCGAGTATCGCCGATACCTCGCCGGTTTCCGATACGCGGGACATCGAGGTGCCGAGCGGGCAGATTGGGGATCCGATGCTCTTCGAGGAGCATCGTCCGTTCCAACCGGTAAAGGCGGCGATCGCCTTTGGGATCTTCGTCATGGCGATCGCGATCGCGGCAACGGGCTTCGCGCCGATCGCCGCGTCCGCGTTTGCCGGCGCGGTTCTGCTGATCCTGCTGCGCGTCATCAGCGCCGACGAGGCCTATGGCGGCCTGCGTCCGCAAATCCTGATCCTGATCGCCGGGATGGTAGTAATAGGTATCGCGATGGAGCAAAGCGGCCTTGCTGCCCAGGCAACAGGCGCGCTGGTTGGATCAATGCAGGAGTTCGGCCCGCTGACCGCGCTGATCGTTCTCTATGGCATTACCATGGTGCTGACCGAGCTGCTGTCGAACGCCACGGTCGCCGTGCTGGTTACGCCGATAGCGGTAGCCCTTGCGGAAAGCCTCGGGGTTAGTCCGCGGCCATTCCTCGTCGCGGTGATGATGGCAGGCAGTGCGGCATTCGCGACGCCGTTCGGCTATCAGACCAACGTCATCGTCTACCAGATGGGCGGTTATCGCTACATGGACTTCGTTAAGGTCGGCTTGCCGCTCAATCTCATCACCTATGCCGTCGCAATCTTGGCAATCCGCACGTTCTTTCCCTTCTAAGCCAAACCGATCTTTGCTTGGTCCGCGCTTATGCCGAGCCTAATCGATAAAGATGCGCACAGTCATAATCCTGGTTTGAGCCTAGCCAAACTGTTTGTGGTCGTAACCGCCTCAGTCTTAACGAGTTCAGCGAATAGCAGATCAATTCTGAAATTGTTCGCGTCCAGATCCTTGCCGGGGTGGTGCTGACGGCCGGAGTCTCGCTCTGGCGGATCGATGAGTGGCGGATTTCGCGAGCAGGCAGTCTGTTCATATGAACGACCGGAAGGTTTCGGGCGGCGGGAAGGTGGGCGTGAACGGCCGAGATTGGGTCTCCTCGGCGGAAGGGCAGGGCGGCTGCTCTCGCCCACTTGCAGACATCGGTCCGATCGCTCAACCTTGACGCCCCACAAGCTACAAGGCGATCAGACATGAGCTATCAGACGGATCGTCGAAGCCGGATACAAGCGATGGCCGTATACGGCCTTCTACTTTTCATCGGCGCGGCGCTTGGCCTGCTCGTCAGGTTCGGCGTGATCACCGATCATCTTCTTTGGTAGCGGCGGCTGACGGCCGCTCAAAAGTCTGCTTATCTCCCAATCTCGGTCATTCCGAGTGGGCAAGCGGGCTCGCTTAAGCAGCCGATCCGCTCATATGAACGAGCGGCAGCTTTCAGGAAGCGAAGAGGCACGTGCGAATGACCGCAAGTGATGGGGTGGACGCCCCCCGACGGCATCGATGTGCCAAAGTGGAGGTGTTGAACACCACTTCAGGGAGGCGTCCGTGTCGGAAGTTACCACAATCGGTCTGGATATCGCCAAGCAAGTTTTCCAC
>Ga0265798_10009495_pt1 | contig 12163 bp, 5 predicted proteins | sample P3T30metagenome_FD_192430 | JGI IMG/M metagenome (GOLD analysis project Ga0265798, IMG submission 192430) | Plant litter microbial communities from East Loma Ridge, Irvine, California - P3 T30 | ecosystem: Environmental > Terrestrial > Plant litter > Unclassified | place: USA: California... | reverse complement strand
TCTGCGGGGTCAGCTTGCCGGGCACCACGTCTTTGTAGGCCAGCTTGGCCGACACCAGCCCATCCTCGACCCACTGCACCGGCCAGGTCGCCACGTCGCCCTGCGCTTTTTTCAGCTGCGGCTGGCTGGCGACCGCCACGTCGGCGAACTGCTCCGGCGTGCGGGTCTTGATGCGGCGGAATGCGTAATCGACCGTGGTGCTGTCCCAATACGAGTGGAACGGCTTGGTCAGCGCCGCCGGCACGCCTTCCTTGACGACCACTGGCTCACCTGGAGGAATCACGCCCGCCGTCAGTGCCGACAGGCGCTCGTTATCCAGCAGCAGGTTGTTGCCGCCGCGCGAATCGAAGACCAGGGTCTCGTCGATCTCGGCGCGGTTTTTCGGCACCACGAACTTGCCGTCCTTGGAGACGAAGGCCGAGCCTACGTGCAGCGGCTGGTGAATGTCGCCGGCGAAGTGGGTCAGCAGGATCAGGGCCTGGCGCTTGGTGAACTTGTGCGGGTTCAGGGCCGGGTCAGTCTTGCCCTGCAGGACAGCGATGCACTGCTCCAGCGTCTGCACGATGTCGACATCGCTCGTGCCCACGCCATGCTCGTGGTAGTGGTCGAGCTGGAACGGCACATTGGTGTAGTGGTATTCGCTGTGGCGCGGGTTGGCGGCCACATACTCGACCATCTCGGGCGTTTGCGGGCCGCAGTAAGTGCCCTTGACGCAGTCGGCCCAGCTGGCCATCGACGCCAGCGATTCGCCCGGCTGCAGCAGCTGCGCGATTTCCTTCTGTGCGTTGCTGCCCTTGAGCAGGCGGTCGGCGATGGCGCCGATGGCGCGGTGGCCGTCGCGGCCCCAGGCGGCGGCGTCGGGCGCGGCCACCGATGCGAAGACGCCGGTCAGCGCCAGCACGCATACGAGTTTTTTCATGGTGATTCCTTGTTGATTCAGTTGACCTTGCGGATACGCGGTGCGGCCGGCGCCATGGCGGCGCCCTGCCCCTCGATCTTCTTCAGGTAGGCGATGAAGCCGTCCAGGTCGCGCATGCCGGTGTCGACGCGCGCCGTGCCCTTGCCGAACTCCGGATAACCGTCACTGCCTTCGGCCAGGAAGTTATTGGTGGCGATGCGGTAGGTGGCGCTGTCCTGCATCTCCTTGCCGTTCAGCTTGAGGCTCCCCGGCACCAGGCGGCTGCCGGCGGGACGCTTCGGGTCCCAGGCATAGCTGAAGCCTTCGGAAATCTGCAGCACCGACGAATTCGAATCGACGCCGTCGGCCCACTGGCGTTCCAGCAAGGCGCGGATCTGGGCGCCGGTCAGGTCCATCACGACCGTCGTGTTCCCGAATGGGAGCACCACCTGGGCCTGGCCAAAGGCGACCGTGCCGTCAGGGCCGGCTTCGAGGTCGCGGCGGATGCCGCCATTGTTCATGAAGGCCAGCTGCGCGCCCATGTCGCGCACCGAATCGAGCGCCGCATCGGCGATCATATTGCCCAGCACCGACTCGCCGGCGTCATTCGTCTTGCGCAGCACGGGGGCGCCAGCCACCTTGGCGATCGGGCGGTTCAGGGCTTCCTTGCTGCGCTCCTTCACCTGCGCCACGAAGGCCGTCATCTTCGGATCGGCCGGATACTCGCCCGGCTTCATCACCACATTGCTCACTTTCAGATTACTCACCGCGCCCGTCTTCGGCTCGACCTGCATCGACACGCGGGTGAGCAGGTGGCCGGCGGTATCGGCCTGGGTCACGGTGCGGCCATCGACGTCGCACAGGTAACCCTGGTGCGAGTGGCCGGTCAGCACCAGCTTGACGGCCGGGTCGATCTTTTTCACGACGTCGACGATGTCGCCCTTGAGCTGCGAGCAGCCCGCCTGCAGCGGCGACTCCACCGTGCGGCCGCCCTGGTGCACCAGGGCCACGATCACTTGTGCGCCGGCGGCGCGCATCGCCGGCAGCGCGGCATTGATTGCTTCCGCTTCGTCGCCGAAGCGCAGGCCGGCGATGCCCGAAGCGACCACCATATTCGGTGTGTCCTTGAGCACCACGCCGACCAGGCCGACCTTGATGCCCTTGACGTCTTCGATCTTGAAGCCCGGGATCACCGGCTTGCCGGTGGCCGAGTCGATCACGTTGGCGCCCAGGTAGGTGAATTTGGCGCCGCCGAAGTTCGGGGTGAATTTGCAGGCCTTGGTGGGATGCGGCGAATCGCAGCCGCCGTTCTGCTGGCGCAGCAGTTCCTTGCGGCCACCGTCGAATTCATGGTTGCCGACCGCGCTGGCGCGCAGGTCCAGCATGTTCATCACTTCGATGGTCGGCTCGTCGGCCCACAGCGAGGACAGCGCCGGGCTGGCGCCGACGATGTCGCCAGTCGAGACCAGCAGCAAATCCTTGTCCTCCTTGCGCCAGGCCTGCAGGGCCGCCGCCACCGCTTCGGCGCCGCCGGCGCGCATCGTTTCTTCCGTGCCGTCCGCGTGCTTCAGCACATAGCGGCTCGGCTCGAGGTTGCCGTGGAAGTCGTTCAGCGACACGAGATTAAGGGTTACCGGCCCCTGGGGCGCGCTGACGCAGCCGGCCAGCAGCAGCGCCATGGTAAGGGTGGAAAGACTGGCGCATGCGCGGCGCGAAACGATCATGGGAACACCTTTAGTGGATGCGGACGGGCGCGAACGGCGGGTCCGAAAAAAACGAAGCTTGAGCAAACTCGACAGCCGACATTATCCCACGCGGCTTGTGTGCAGGAAATCCTTACTGCGGTTGGGTTTCTCGTTTTTTTTGAAAGAAAAAACGGCCGGTGTTTCCACCGGCCGTTCTTGACTAGCTCATGCTACGAATCGCGCTGCTTAGAATTCGTACTTGAGGGTTGCCTGGATCGCCCACTGCGACTCGCCCTTCGACTGCTTCAGGTCTTGACGCTCGACGTCGTTACGCACGACGTAGACGTAACGGCCTTGTGCATCGGTACCAGCGAAGTCGACGAAGCTACGTGCCTGGCCACCGTTGGACTGGAACGCGACTTCTTCGGTGCGGCCCCACTTCTTGTTCAGCAGGTTGCCGAAGTTCATGAAGTCGAGGGTGAAGGTCGCCTTGTTGCGCTTGAACAGGCCAGGAATTTCCTGGCTGATGCGCAGGTCGAAGGTGTTGACCCATTCCGAAGTGCTGTTGTTACGCTTGACGACACCACCGGCGGCGCCATGCAGGCCCTTGTTGGCGTTGACGACGTCCCAGAAGCGCTGCTCGTTCGAGTGGTTGGTTGCGGTGTCGCCGTAGAACACGACTTCGCCGGCGCCAAACGCGGTCGGGATGTACATCAGGTCATTGCCGGCCAGGTTATCGCCGTTCATGTCGTTGTTGAACGTCCAGCTGTACGGACGGCCTTCACGACCTTCGTAGAAGATGCCGAAACGGGTGTTGTAGTTGTCGAAGAACTTCTTCTGGAAGTTCATCAACGCGTTCACACGGTTCTTGATGGCGTAGCTCGAGGTCGCGGCGACTTCTTCGTTCGGGTTGAACACCGAACGGCCGTTGAAGTTCGAGTTCGACACCGACGAGGTCAGCGGCGAGACTTCGGTAGCATCGGTGTAGGTGTACGACACCGACCAGCCGAGGCCCTTCTGCATTGGCTGCGACAGCGACATGGTGATCACTTTCGCGTCGCCCTTGTCGGTATCGCGCGCCACCAGCACATTGTTGAAGCTGCGGTTGCTCAGCGCGCGGTTGGTTGCGCCGCTGTTGCTGATCAGGGTTGCCGCATTGTTCGACACGCCGTAGCTAGCCTGGTTCAGGCCGGCTGCATTCCAGAACAGCTGGCGGCCATCCGGACCGCCGAGCGCGGTTGGCGCGCCCAGGTTCAGGTGCTCGTAGTAGATGCCGTGCTTGTTCTTGGTGTACAGCAGCTCACCACCGAACACCAGGCCGCCCCAAGGCAGTTCGGTGTCGAAGGCCAGGTTGGTCTTCCAGATTGCCGGCTGGCGGAAGCCTGGATCCAGGAAGTCGACGTTGGCGGCAGGCACTGCGCCCGACACGTTAGGCTGAGCATCCGGATTCGGGCTGTACAGGCCACCGGTGGTCGGGCAACGGGTTGCGCCGACGCCCGAGCAGCTGATGGTCGCGGTAGCGACGCCCGAGTTCGAGAACGGGTTCGACATCCAGACGGCGGCAGCCGCACCCTGGAACAGGCCGAAACCGCCGCGCAGCTGGGTCGGACGCGGCGCCTTGTCGAAGCGGTAGTTGAAGCCGAAACGTGGCTGGACCAGGTCGGTGCCGTCGATGGTCTGGGTATTGTCCATGCCGAAGCCGCCCGACTGGCGCACGCCGGTCGCAGGGTTGCCTGCCACCAGCGGCTGGGCCGCGGCTGCGTTGTACAGCGGACGGTTGCCGATGTCGTTACGGTCGTAACGCACGCCGTAGGTCAGGGTCAGCTGGTCGTTGACGGCCCAGGTGTCTTGCAGGAACAGACCGGTGTTCTTGGTCTCGAACTGCGCGATCGCGTCTTCGATCGACGCGCCCGGCAGGCCGCGCTGCACGCTGTAGCTCAGTGGACGACCGCGCTGGAAGTTCTCGAGCACGGCCGCTTCGACCTGCGCGTTGCTGGCGCGGGCGCAGCTTGGCAGGGCGCCGAAGCTGTAGAAGTTGGCGTCGTCCGAATCCAGGCAGGCGAAGGTGTATTCGCCGAACACGCCTTGCAGGAAGGCGTTGTAGATCTCGGTCTTGGTGTGGTCGACGCCGAATTTCAGTTCGTGGTCGCCCTTGATCCAGTTGGCGCCGGCGTACAGGTCGGTGGTCTTGTTGCCCAGCACGTTGTTGTGACGGCTACGCTCGGTACCGAAGTTCAGGAAGCGGTTGCCGCTGGCCAGGCCAGCCGGTGCGCCGGCTGGCAGCGCGCCGGAGAACTGCAGGGCCATCGATGGCGTGCGGGTCGCGTTGACCGGCGCCGAATCGTAGTCGCGGGTCGAGTACTTGAACTCGGTCGAGAAGTTCGGGGTCCAGTCCGAGAACACCTGGGCGACGACGGTCTCGATTTCCTTGCCCTGGTTGTAGAAGCTCGACGACAGGCCAACGCCGGTATTCGAGAAGCCCGGGAAGAACGGCTCGCCCTGGGTGGTCTTGGCGTAGCGCAGGTTGGCGCGGTGGTCGTCGGTGATGTTCCAGTCGAACTTCACCATGCGCTCTTTCGAGGTCAGCATGGCGCCGGTCGGGACGGCCGAGGTGCCGATGTCGACGCCATAGCCCTGGGCGATCTGCTGCGCGGCAGCGATCGACGACTGGGTGATGCCGACGGTAGTGCCGGCGCCGGAACCGATCGGTCCGAAATCAGGGCTCGAACGCGAGCTCTCGAAGTTCTCGGCCAGGGCGAAGATGAACAGCTTGTCCTGGATCAGCGGGCCCGATGCCCAGATACCCTTGGTGGTTTCCTTCGACTTCGGCGCGTCGCTGTAGGTGTCGGTGACGACGTCGTAGCGGTCGCCCGACATGGTGTCGTTGCGGAACACGTAGTACACGCCGCCCTTGTAGGTATTGGTACCCGACTTGGTCACGGCGTTGATGTTGGCGCCGGTGTAACCCTTCTGGGTGACGTCGTAGTTGGCGACGTTGACCTGCACCGACTGGATCGCTTCGATCGAGATCGGCTGGCGCGCGGTTGGGCTGCCGTTCGATTCCAGGCCGAAGGTGTCGTTGATCGCGACGCCGTCGATGGTCATCGAGTTGTAGCGCGAGTTCTGGCCGGCGACCGAGATTTCGCCGCGGTCCTTGTCGGTCTGCGACACGCGCGGGTCGGCGCGGGCGTAGTCCTGCAGGTTGCGGTTGATCGATGCCTGGGTTTGCAGCTGGGTGTTGCTGATCGAGGTACCCGCGCCCATATTGTTGCTCGAGAAGACTTCCGAGCGAACAGCCGAGCCGGCGACAGTCACGGTCTGGATACCGACGGTCGCATCGACGGTGGCGGTCTGCGCCAGTTCGACGAACACGTTGGTACGCGTCTCGGTGATGCCATCCTTGGTGATGGTGATGGTGTAAGGACCACCCACGCGCAGGCCGCGTGCGGTGTAGCGGCCTTCAGCGTCGGTGACGACATTGCTGACAGAACCCGACTCGACGTGCAGGATCTGCACCTGGGCGCCTGCCGACGGCGCGCCGGCAGCGTTCGAGATACGGCCACCGATGGCCGAAGTGGTGTTCTGTGCGAACGACGGCGCAGCCGCCAACGCAACGGACAAAGCCAGCGCCAACTTGGTCAGCCGGATCTGTTGTTGAGTGATCATTGAGTACCCCAAAAAGAACTTCAATTTATTGTTGGACGCCCGGGCGGACGCCCTCCCCTACGTTTTACAGCTTGAATTTTTGCTTTGGTGCGCCGGCGCTTCAGCCGGCAAGCGGCTGCGATTGTATCGTTACAATGTTTCAACAACGTGACGCGGTGGAGTGATGTAATACAGCGGAATCCCGCCAATATGCATGAGCTTTGAACAAGCCGACAAATTCGATTTGGCTTGGCTATTCAGAGCTTTTGCATATAAATCACTGCGCAAGTGTTGTCTGTACGCGACATAATCGGATCGCTCCGGACCCAAATGTGACAAGGCGGGATTATATGTGCGGCGTTCTCCCGCGGAATTTTTTTGATAAAAATTCCGTGGAAGTGCATAGGGAACGAAGATTTTTGTAGCGAGAAGACGACATAAGTTAATTTTGCATTAACTTATTACCAAAAAGTCGCTGGGGAAATATGACAAGGTAGCGACCCGGAGAGCTCCGGGCCGCGGGTGTCACACTTTATTTGACGCGAGCGGCCGCAGCGTCCAGCGCCGCGATCTTTGCCTCGAATTGCGTGTAACGTTGATCCAGTTGGCGGGTCAGCCGTTGCTTTTCCGCCACGGGCAAGAACGCATAGCGGATGCTGTTGTACGAGGCCTTCTTCACTTCCGCGTAACTCGGCTTGAACTGGCTGGCGAACTGCACGTATTCATGCGACAGCGTGTGGCGGGTGACGCCGGTATCGTCGGTCGAGATCACGAACGGCACGCCGTACTTGCGGTACAGGTTGAGCGGATGGTTCGCGGTCGATACGCCATTGATGAAGGAATTCGAGGTCAGGTTGATCTCGACCGGGATGTCCTTCTCGCGCATGATCTTCATGATGCCCGGGGCATTCGCCTCGTGCGCCAGATCGAGGCCGTGGCCGATGCGCTGGGCGCCGGCCAGCGTCAGCGCCTGCTCGATGTGAAATTGCAGGCCCTCCGGCGGCACGTCGCCCAGCGCCAGCTCGCCGGCGTGCATCGCCACGTTCACCTTCGGATAGACCGACTTCAGGAAGCGGAACATCTTCATGTGCAGGGTGTAGTCGCGCATCGAGACGTGGGTGCTCTCCTGGCCGACGATATTCAGGCCGACGATGCGCCCGCCCTTGTCGGCCGCCTTGAAGCTCGACACCATGGCCGAGAACACCTGCGACGGGTTCAGCAAACGCAGCGTGTAGTTCTGGTAGCGCATGGTGAAGCGCTCGTCGTCGATGCCTTCGGACGCCGCGTTGATCTGCGCGACGAAGTCGTCGATCGACTTGTTGAAGGCCGCATCCTGGTCGAGCATGGCCAGCTTGGCGCGCAACTGGGCGTCGAGCGCCGCGTCGTCGTTCACCTTGCTCCATGCCTGGCTGTCGAAGTCCGCATTGGCGACGAACGGCGACAGCAGGAACATGGTTTCGATATAGCCGACGTTCTCCGCGATCGCGCGCTGCTTGAGCTCTTGCAGGCCTTCGCGCAGGTTGTCGTTGGCCACCGGGCCAAAGTAGCCGAAGCTCTGGAAGAAGCGCTGGTCGGGCGCCGGCTGCAGGCTGACGTGGTTATGGAAATCCCTGTTCGACCAGCGCTTGGCGACTTCGCGCCAGGTATCTTCGTCGGCGCGCACCTCGGCGCCCGACTTGCAGCTGCGCTGCGCCGCCGGCCGCGCCAGCTCGCGCGCCACGGTCGCCTTGTCGGTCTCGATGCGGTAGGTCCGGGTGTTGATGCAGAAGCCCTGCTTGTCGACGAATGCGGTATAGGTCTCGGCGTAGATCGCGCCCGAATAATGGTGGTGCAGGTCCCCGCCCTTCGGCATTTGCGTGAAGAACATCGTCAGCTCGGACAGCTTCGGCTGCTCGCCCGCGATCAGGCCCGCATAGTGGCGCGCGGTGGCCGCTTCATTGGCGTTGGCGGCAGGCTCCTTGGCCCAGGCCGGGGCGCCGGCCACGGCCAGCGCCAGCAGCGCGCTGCCAGTCAATGTCTTTTGCATGATGTGCTTTCTGGATGGATATTGAATCGCGCAACTCTAACTGCTTCGTTCATCAATGGCAATATTGCCAGACTCATTTGCCAAACGCGCGTTGGTGCACCTTGCGGCCCCCCGAATAGGTCGCGGCGATCGTGCGGTCGTCGCCCAATAGCGCCAGCGCGAACAGCAGTTCTTCCAGCGAGTCGCAGTGACTCGTCCTGCGTGCCATCAGCGGCGTCGCCTCGCGGTCGAGCACCACGAAGTCCGCTTCCAGGCCGGGCTGGAAGCTGCCGATCGTGTCTTCCAGGCGCATGCTGCGCGCCGCGCCCAGGGTGGCGAGGTAGAACATGCGCAGTGCCGGCAGGTAGCTGCCCTTCAGGCGCGCCACCTTGTAGGCTTCGTTCATGGTCTGCAGCATCGAGAACGAGGTGCCGGCGCCGACGTCGGTGCCCAGCGACAGCAGCGCACGGGCGCTGTCGGCGCGCTCGAAGTCGAACAGGCCGCTGCCCAGGAACAGGTTCGAGGTCGGGCACACGGCGGCGGCCGAGCCGGTGGCCGCCATGCGCGCGAAGTCTTCGTCGTCGAGCCAGATGCAGTGGCCGAACAATGCGCGCGGCCGCATCAGGCCAAAGCGTTCGTACACGTCGAGATAGCTGCGCGCCTGCGGGAACAGGTCCTTCACCCACGCACATTCGTCCTTATTTTCCGAGACGTGGGTCTGGATGAAGGTGTCTGGATGGCGCGCCGCCAGCTCGCCGGTCAGGCGCAGCTGCACGTCGGTCGAGGTCGGGGCGAAGCGCGGCGTGATCGCGTACAGCGACCGTCCGCGCTTGTGCCATTTGTTGATCAGGTCTTCGCTTTGCCCCAGGTCGCCCTCGAGGTCGCGCAGGAAGTCCGGGCAGTTACGGTCCATCAGCACCTTGCCGGCCACCATGCGCAGATTGCGCGCTTCGCTCGCTTCAAAAAAGGCGTCGACCGATTGCGGATGCACGGTGCAGTACACCACCGCAGTGGTGGTGCCGCAGCGCAGCAGCTCGTCGAGGAAGAACTCGGCGGTGGCGCGCGCATGCGCCGGGTCCTCGAAGCGGCGTTCGCTCGGGAAGGTGTAGGTCTCCAGCCATGGCAGCAGGCCGGGCGACGGCGAGGCGATCATGTCGGTCTGCGGGTAATGCAGGTGGGTGTCGATGAAGCCGGGGGCGATCACCTTGCCGCGGTAGTCGACCGGCTCCAGGCCAGGCGGCAGGGTCGGCGCCAGTGCGGCGTAGTCGCCGGCGGCCTTGATGCGGCCATCTTCGACGACCAGCAGGCCGTCTTCGTGCCACAGCGCGGCCCCGTCGTCGAAGGCCGGATCGGCGCGAAAATGCAGCAAGCTCGCACGGTAGGCTTGCACGGTAGGTGATGCGGTGGACATTACGTGGATTCCAGTTGGTCTTCGGGGTGGTGGACTGCTTGCCATTGCATGAGCAGCTGGGCCGCGACTGACGCGGCAATCACGGCCGGGGCCTTGCCCTCGATACCGGGCAGGCCGATCGGGCACACCATATCGTTGATGCGCGCGGCATCGATGCCGCGCTCTTGCAGGCGCGCCTCGAACTGGCTGCGCTTCGTACCCGATCCTATCAGACCGAACCAATCCTTGCTTGAACCGCTGCCTGGGCGCGACAGGATGGCATGACACAGGCGCAGGTCCAGCGCGTGGCTATGGGTCATGACCAGGAAGCTGGTGCCGGTGGCGGCCTGTTCGACCAATGCTTCCGGTGTGTCGGTGGCCTCGATCGTCACGTTGGCGGGAACGTCGACCGGGAACATGGCGTCGCGTTCGTCGACCCAGGTGACGCGGCAGGGCAGCGGCGCCAGTGCGCGCACGATGGCGGCGCCGACGTGGCCGGCGCCGAACAGCATCAGGTGGTCGCGCGGGGCGAGGACGGCGTCCAGCAGCCAGCGGCGGCCAGCCTCGCCTTCCACCACGCGGGTGTCGCCCTCGCAGGCGACAGCTGGCGTGCCGGCTGCGCCGGCAAGATGGCGGCCCGCTGCATCGAGCAAGGTCCATTCGCAGGGGCCGTCGAGCGCCAGCAGGCGCCAGGTGTCAAGCTTGCAGCGCGCGCGCAGGATGCCGATCTGCTCGGGTTCGGCGCGCTCGAACGCGAGCCAGGCCACGCCGCCGCAGCACTGGCCCAGGCTCGGGCCCAGCGCGAAGCGCTCGAAGCGGCGCGCCTCGCCCAGCTGCAGCATGGCGCGCGCGATGTCCAGCGCGCGGTGCTCGAGGTGGCCGCCGCCGATGGTGCCGTCGAAATCGCCGGCGCGCACCAGCATCCTGGCGCCCGGCTCGCGCGGCACCGAGCCTTTCACGGCAGCCACCGTGACCAGCACGGCCGCCACGCCCTCAGGCGCGTCGAGCCAGTCGTTCATGCGCGCGCCACTTCGACGAAGCGGATCGCGTCCAGGATTTCCTCGGACGTCGCCGGCGCGTTCAGTGGCGGATTGACCTGGTGCTCGCCCACGCTCGAGATGGCGTCACGGATCGCGAAGAACACCGAGAACGGCAGCAGCAGCGGCGGCTCGCCGACCGCCTTCGAGCGGTGGATGCTGTCCTCGACGTTGGCGTTGTCGAACAGGCGCACGCGGAAATCTTCGGGACAATCCGAGACCGCGGGAATCTTGTAGGTCGACGGCGCATGCGTCATCAGCTTGCCGGCCGGGTTCCAGCACAGTTCTTCCGTGGTCAGCCAGCCCATGCCCTGGATGAAGGCGCCTTCGACCTGGCCGATGTCGATCGCCGGATTGAGCGAGCGGCCGGCGTCATACAGCGCGTCCACGCGCAGCAGCTTCCATTCGCCGGTGAGCGTGTCGACCACGACTTCGGATACCGCCGCGCCATAGGCGAAATAGGAGAACGGCCGGCCGGTCATCGTCTTCGGGTCCCAGTGCAGGCCGGGGGTGGCATAGAAGCCGTCGGACCACAGCTGCACCCGCGCCAGATAAGCCTTGGCCACCACTTCCTCGAACGGCAGCGCCAGGCCAGCGACGAACACGGTGCCTGCGGCGAAGCGCACCTCGCTGGCGTCGCCGCCGTAGTGCGCTGCCGCGAAGTCGGCCAGGCGCGCGCGGATCTTGCGCGCCGCATCCTGGGCCGCCTTGCCGTTCAGGTCCGCGCCGGTGGACGCCGCCGTGGCCGAGGTATTGGACACCTTGGAGGTATTGGTGGCGGTGGCGCGCACGCGTCCCAGTTCCACGCCCAGTTCGTGCGCCACGACCTGCATCACCTTGGTATTGATACCCTGCCCCATCTCGGTGCCGCCGTGGTTGACCAGGATCGAACCGTCGACATACACATGCACCAGCGCGCCGGCCTGGTTCAGGTGGGTGACATTGAAGGCGATGCCGAACTTGAGCGGCGTGAGCGCCAGGCCCTTTTTCAATACCGGGCTGGCGCGGTTGTAGTCGCCGATCGCGGCGCGCCGGGCGCGGTAATCGCTGTCGGCTTCGAGTTCGGCCACCAGTTCATGGATCACGTTGTCGACGATCTGCTGGCCGAACGGTGTGACGTTGCGCTCCGTCTTGCCATAAAAATTCAGGCGCCGGATGTCGAGCGCATCGCGACCGAGGTTGCGCGCGATCTCGTCGATCACGTACTCGATGGCGATCGCCCCCTGCGGCCCGCCGAAGCCGCGAAACGCCGTGTTCGACTGGGTATGGGTCTTGCCGCAGGCGGCGCGGATCTCGACGTCGGACAGGTAATAGGTGTTGTCGAAGTGGCAGACCGCGCGCGTGGCGACGGGGCCCGACAGGTCGGCCGAATACCCTGCGCGCGTGACCATGTCGACCTTCGCCGCCAGGATGCGGCCCTCGATGTCGTAGCCGACTTCGTACTCATAGTGGAAGCAGTGGCGCTTGCCCGTGACCAGCATGTCGTCGTCGCGGTCGGCGCGC
>Ga0265798_10009493_pt1 | contig 12165 bp, 6 predicted proteins | sample P3T30metagenome_FD_192430 | JGI IMG/M metagenome (GOLD analysis project Ga0265798, IMG submission 192430) | Plant litter microbial communities from East Loma Ridge, Irvine, California - P3 T30 | ecosystem: Environmental > Terrestrial > Plant litter > Unclassified | place: USA: California... | reverse complement strand
AAAGACAAACAACCAGAACTTGAAAAAGAATTTGACCGCGAAATTGCCTACTGGGAAAGCCCGGATCTTCAGCTACTACCCTCTACCCTAAGCTCACCTTCAGGTGGCGCTTTGACGCTCAAGTGGACTCGTCGAAAAGGACAATATTTGCTCACTGAAGTACTGGGTGTTGGAGACGTGACGCTCTTGAAAGGCCTGTACGAAATACCCACACCCATGGACGGATCTGCAGATATTATCTCGAACGCCACATTTACCTTTTGGCCGAACAGCAATGACGCTTACCGCGTCACACTGCACCTCAAGAACTATCTGCTTAAGTCCATTATCCGCAGTGCAGTTGGCGACGACGTTTTCGAGCGTTTTGATTATCGGTATAGCCCTGACCCGACATTGGATCGAGTGCTGACATGCATCGAAGAGTCAGACGGCTCGGTAGAAAAAGTCGTTTATGAAGCTGAGGGAATGATTTTTCCTAAAAAGAGCACTTTGGAAAAACCAGCTCTGCCAAGAGTCGTTTCCCACACGATCTCTCCAGGACCTCATCAGCCTCCGCGGAGCACAGACTGGCAATACTCACACAATAATTATTTGGGCTACAGCGAGTATGGCGATTACAGCCATCTGGAGGACTCTGCTGTCAAGCGCGGCTCCAGTTATCTGTACTCTTCCACATCCATCGAAGAACATGGCCTAACCACCAGACGCACTTGGAATGGGCTGCATCTGCAAGTGGAGGAGCAACAAACAACACCCTCCGGTGCTCGCACGACGGTCGCTTGGGAATTTAGTGACGTTCCCCAAGGTGATCCCAGGTTTGGCCTTACCACGAAGACAACCACGACGTATGAGGATGGCGTCCATCCAACCGACACGGAGTCCGCATCATGAGCGCAGAGACCGCTACCCAAACGTTCAAGTACACCGATGACGGCCGCCTGATCCAGAGCACGGCGGCAGACGGCGCCATTACCTTGCGTTGTTACTACCCTCAGGCAGGCGGAGCGAGCCCGGACATCAGCGCCTTCATGGGCAGCGATTGGAAAAACGAAACGAAAGATTCTGCCACCGCGCTCCGCCCCTTCTGCCTGACTGCACCGAAGACCCCTGCCGGTTTGCTGGGACCGGTCCAGGCAGAGTTCCAATATCAAAAGTTCGCAGGCAAAGTGCTACCCATTGCCCTGACGCTCTTCGGGTACAGAGCGTTAACAGGCAATGACCGCGCGCCGCTGAAGCAGGATACGGTAGTCATCATCAAGGGGGTGACGCTCAGCAACCTGGGCTATGCCTCGGATTGGGAGGACACAGTTTGGGCGCTCAAGCTGGCCGAAGGCCGGACAGCGGCTGAAGTGCATTGTCAGCAGTTTTTCGAAAATAGCGAAGATCTTGTATCGACCGCCACGGCCATCGAGCGGCGCTATTGGGGCAGTGAGAAATGCCAGTTGGTAACAACCCGCACTCAAACCGCCGACCCCGCCAATGGCGTGACAAACCTTACGCTAACGTCGCGCACCACCGACGATCCGCAAGACAACGTCGATCTCAGCACCGAGCGGCGATCCCTCTACAGCGGTCAACTGCTGCATCGCACGGAGGGGGGACAACAGGTTCGTTACACGTATGACGCTCTCGGCAGGGTCACTGGTGAAATGACTTACACCAGCAACCCTTCGCAAAACGACCTCCCTGAGCGAACTGACAGGGTCATCGCTCACGTGGTCACTGCCTATGAAAAAATCGCCGGTGGCACCCGCTTGATTATGTTCGATCGCGCAAAGCCTGAGGCTCGTCGTCAAAGGATCTGGGAGGACGGGTTACAGCAGGTCATACGAAGCGAGGAGCAGCGCGAACCTGGCGAGAATCTGTCCAACAGCAACTTTTGCCCCATACACGACGCGGTAAGAACCCTGGACTATATGCCCGGGGGCCTGCAGCGCGTCGCCGGCCCGATCGACGGACCGAACTATGTGAGTGACTGGATGTGGTCAGGCTCCAAGGACACCTACAGTCCATTGATAACCGATGGTCGGGCGGTGATACAAGAAACGCAGGTCAAACACGATCAGACACTGGGCGACTTCTATGGCGCTCGAGTAACTCATCGAAGCACTCAAACAAATCTTCCTGATGGAAGAGTTGTTCAAAACGATTACTCATTTCTGCCTGCGAGCAGCAAGAAGAATGATGACGACGAGAGCACGATCGCCAAACTTCATGAAAGTGAACGGGAGCTTGATTGGCGTGGGCGGTTGACCACGCTCAAAACTCACCCGACGGAAGGCACTCGAGAATTCAAGATCAAGTACGACGACCTTGACCGCCCCGTGCGGTGGACCGGCGCTGACGGGACCCAAATTGAACGCGCGTATCACGCCATGGGCACTGAGGTGAAAAGCCTGACGGTGATGACCGAGGGTACGAAAACCGTCGTCGGCAGACAGGATCTAGACGCTCAGTCTCAAGTGAGCGCACGCACAGTTGGGGCAAGAGCCTACGCATTTACCTATGACAACGGCCGTTTTGCTGGAGCGACCATGCCGGACACCACTCAGGTGTTCAGTGAGCGCTCAGCCGACGGCAACGTCCTCAGTTGGAAAGGCAAAACAGCGAAAGGCGGTCTGACCACGCTTGCAACGTTCACTTACGACCCTCTGCAGGCGGCCATTCAGTCTCGGCATACGGTCACCGGCGCGGATGATAGCCAGCAGATTGTTGCCACAGACCAGCATTCGCCCTGGTTTGACAGTCATCAACGTCAGGTTTGCAGCGATCAAATTTTGAGCGCTGGTTTTTATTATTCGCTACTTGGCGCCAACTACGTCACCCAATACCCCAACGACAGTTACGTAGTGGCTTGGCAGGATCGACTCGGGCGGCGCACACGGGTGCAACGCAACCATCTGGATTATCGCTATCGCTACAACGCATTCGGTCAATGTGAGCGAGTCACCGTGCTGGATCTCCAGACCGGTCATACCCTGATCGTCGGTCATGAATTTGATGGACTCGGCCAAGAGACCTGCCGCACCTACTGGCTTAATGGCAGCGAAGTTGAAAAGTACGAACAGCAGTGGTCACTCACCGGCCAACTCATCAAGAAAGTGGTCACACGCGAGGGCGGAGTCTGCTTGAGCGAAGCGTTTGAGTATGACGCGCGAGACCGCCTCAAGACCTGGTCGGTGGATGAGAAAACCTCAAATGGCCCAACCGATGAGAGCGGAAAAGCCATCCGTAGACAGGTTTATGGTTATGACGCGATCAATAACCTGACGCTGTGCGAAACGCTTTATACGGACAAAACCACTCAAAAGCAGGAATACATCTACAGCACCGAAAATCCGACCCAGCGGATCAAGGTGGTCACCATAAACGGCAACAGCGTGGGCGCCACATCCCGTGCTGAATCAACGCTTGTTTACAACGCCAACGGCAATCTGACTCAGGACGATCAGGGTAGAAAACTGGCGTACACACTGACCGGCAGGCTGGCGTCGATCACCGGCAAAGACAATACGCTGATCACTCGCTATGAATACGACGAGCAGGACAGGCTGGCGATTCAATGGGACGTAAAAAACAGTCAGCGTCGAGTCCTTGTTTACAGCGGTGATGCGCTGTGCGGGGAAATCTGGCGGAACGACAGCGGCAAGGAAATCAAACGAATCCGTTTCGACGAAGAGGCAGGCCTTGCCGTCCAGATCGTCGAGGGCTCCAGCCTGCAAACGGTTTTCACCCTCAGCGATCCACAAAACGGCATGTCCAACGAGCTTCAACCTGATAGCGCTTCGGGTCCGAATCGACGCAGCATTTGCTACACCCCTTGGGGCGAATCAGCCGAAGTCGGCCAGAGCGCGATGCTCAGCGGCATCGGGTACAACAACGCGCGTCGGGATCCGGTCACCGGCAGCTATCACCTGGGCAACGGATATCGGACGTATAGCCCTGCCCTGCGGGTATTTCAGCAACCTGACAGCGCCAGTCCCTTCGGGCGCGGGGGATTGAATGACTATGCCTATTGCAGTGGCGACCCCGTCAACCTCTTCGACCCTGACGGCCATATCATGATCAGCCGCTGGGGCCAGGAAAACATGCTCCGCAGCCTGGACAAGATGGTCAGCGACTGGACCTGGACACCTGCCCCGGAACCGACGCCGGAGAAAAACAGCGGCTTTTGGGCAATCATGTCCAGCATCATCTGGGGAGGTGTCGCGATATTGACGGCAGTTGCAGGCGTATTGCTTGCCATTCCTACCGGCGGCTTGTCCTTGGCCCTCGCGGGCGCGGCGCTCGCGGCCACTGCGGTGGCGACCGGGCTTTCCATCGCCAGCGTGGCGCTACAGAACAGTAACCCTGAGTTGGCATCGAAGTTAGGCTGGGCGGCCTTCGGGATTGATATGGGGACGATGTTGTCCGGGGTCGTCAAAACGGTGGTGAGTGGTGGAGCAAGATTGATTCGTTGGGCGGGCACGAAAGTTGGACAACTGGCAAGGAAGGTTGAGTTTCAGGTTCTGAAAATGAACGGTGGAAGGCAAATAGCCGTGGCGCCAGGATTATCAGAACGAGCAGGACTTTATGAGTTACCTAACCAAGCCCGGGCAGACTCAAACAATGTGATTGGCATATTGCGAACACATGTTAAGCGTAGGATGAACCGGGCGAGCCAATTCACACCCACAGGTCATCAAGAGTTAGTCTATAACGCGAATTCACAACCCATATTTGAACTCCATGTTGGTAGTCAAAATTCGCGCCGGCTTGTCATTGATGGACATGGTATGCCGGTCAAAAACATTAGTTTTGGCGGTGCTCCTGTACCTGAATTTCTCATTGCCCCCGGCAATGCAACGGTGGGATTTTACGCTGAGCAGGGGTTCAAAGTGAGCATGAAAGACGCTAACTACTTCGATATGGTTTCGGGGGCCTATGCATCGCCTTTGGCAAACAATTACAAGGCAGGAGCGAAAGTACCTAATTATCTGCTTGGCGAGTTTACTGCTGCCGAATACGTTGCTGAGATGCCAAAATTAGGGACGCTTAGCAACCCGTTCGACCCCACCTCTGCATTTCACGGTCTGGCAACGATGGCAGGAGTTGATGTGGTGCGACCTCGAGGGCAAGTGACGTTGGAGCAAATTCTGACAACCCTTAATAGTACCGGTTACACGTATGATCATATCGACGCGCTATTTTGTAGAGGGACGATCTCCTCGCAGACCCCCCAATTTATAAAAACTTCTGCAAACACGCTATTCAAAGGAGTGGACTGGCTCCGTTTTTCCATGCGCTGAATAAATGACCTACGGACCCTAAGTACCCTAAAGGCTCATCAGGGGGTGCAGTTTAAGACGATCTAGCGGCTGCCACCGGTACCGTAATGTGCCGATAACAACTAGCTGGCCCGCGGCAACGGTGCCATTGTCATTGGCATTGATTCACCCCAATGACAACCGCTACCACGGGCAAGCCTAACGCTCAAAAATACAGTCGGGTAGTCAAAGCACCTTATCCAGCGTAATCGGGAAATCCCTTACTCGCTTGCCGGTGGCGTGATAAACAGCATTGGCGATCGCCGCCGCCATACCAACGATGCCGATTTCCCCGACACCTTTGGAGCCAAGGTCATTGACGATATTGTCGTGTTCTTCCACAAACACCACGTCGATCTCGCCAATGTCCGGATTAACTGGCACATGGTATTCGGAGAGGTTGTGGTTCATCACTCGACCCAGACCATGATCCGTCTGGCTGTGCTCGTGCAGCGCCTGACTGATTCCCCACACCACGCCGCCCAGCACCTGGCTGCGCGCGGTTTTGGGGTTCACGACCCGGCCCGCCGCCACCGCATTGACCACCCGGTTGACGCGCACCGTCCCGAGGTCTTCGTCAACCAGCACCTCTACGAACATCGCCGAATGGGTCGCGGTGGCATAGCCGTCACGTTTTTCGTCCGGCTTGGCATCCACCTGCACCTCAAGCATGTCGTGGGAGGACATGCGCACGATATCGGCGTACCGGAACGTCTGGTCTTCGATGTGCAGCGAACCATCGCCGAAACCGACCTGTTCCATGTCCACCACGGCGAACTCCGGATGAGCCATGCGTAAGGCGTCCAGCAATTTGGCACGTAGAGCCCGGCAGGCTTGCTGCACGGCGGTCCCCACCGACGACACGGTGAACGAGCCCCCCTGCAACGGTGCGGTGGGCAACGATGAGTCCCCGAGCAGGAACGTAACGTCCTCGACAGGAGCGCCTGCGGCCTCGGCAGCAATCTGCGTCATCACCGTGTAGGTACCCGTTCCAATGTCAGTGGTGGCGCTGCTGACCGTGATTTTACCCTCACTGTCGATACGGGCTTTTGCGCTGGCCGGATTCTGCATCGCTTCCCAGACACCGCCCGCCATGCCCCACCCGACCAGTTGCCGGCCCCGACGCATGCTGCGCGGTTCGGGGTTGCGCTGGCTCCAACCGAAGCGTTCGGCACCTTGCTCGTAACAGGCCCGCAGCTCCTTTCTGGAATACGGTTTGTCTTCGTTGCCATTGCGTTCGGCAAAGTTGATCAGCCGCAGCTGCACCGGATCGATGCCCGTTGCGCACGCCAACTCATCCAGGGCCGACTCCAGTCCCACCATGCCGGAGGCGGCACCCGGTGCGCGCATGTCCAGCGGCGTGTAGACGTCCAGTGGCGCGAGTTTGTAGCTCAGTTGAACGTTGTCGCATTGATAGAGCATGCCGCTCCACTCCACGACGTGCTCGGTGAAATCCTCGAAACGAGAGGTCTGTCCGATCACCTCATGCCCCACCGCAACCAGTCGACCCTTTTCGTCCGCGCCCAAACGCAGGTGCTGCAAGGTATGCGGGCGATAACCGAAGGTAAACATTTGCTGGCGAGTGAGCGTCACACGGACCGAGCGTTGCAGCTTTAACGCGGCCATTACGGCCAGCGGTAGCTGGTACTGAGGGCGCAGCCCCGAACCGAAAGCACCCCCTACATACGCCGCCAGCACCTGTACCTTTTCTTTGTCGAGACCAAATACCTTCTGCACGTAACTCTGGCAATTCTGAGTGCCTTGAGTCTTTTCATGGATTTGCAGGCTGCCGTCGTCTTTGTAGAAGACGGTAGAGGCGTGTGGCTCCATCGGGTTGTGATGTTCGTTAGGCGTGCTGTAGTGCGCATCCACCTTGAAGGCCGCGCTGGCGAATGCCCCCTTGAAATCGCCGCGTGGCTGGGGCGTCTCGGCAGGGGCGGTGTGCGCAGTGCCTTGAACAGCCGTCAGGTCGGTCTGGTGAGCGTCGGTTTCATACTCGATGCGCACCAGCGAGCCTGCGTGTCGCGCAAGCTCGAGGGTGTCGGCGACCACGAGTGCCAGCGGTTGCCCGCTGTAAAGCACGCGATCGTTATACAAAGGGCGGAACGGCGAACCTTCGGCCGAGTCAGCATCTTCGTAATCTTTGTCGTAACTGGCGATTTGCGGGCGGTTGGTGTGATCAATGACGGCGACGACACCTTTGACCTGCAGGGCTTGCGAGGCGTCGATGCGCAGCACACGGCCGGACGCAACACTGCTGGACACCACGCTGCCATGCAGCAGACCGGCTTTTGGGTATTCCCCGGCATAGCGTGCCTGGCCGGTGACTTTCAGGTAACCGTCGACGCGATCCAGCGGTTGTCCAACGGGTGACACATAACCGGGCGGATTGATTTTCGCGTTCATCAGGCCTTACCTCCTGTTGCCGCGTCGCTGAGCGCACGGACGATGGCGCGTTGCGCCAGCTTGACTTTGAAGGCGTTGTGTTCGAGCGGCTTGGCCTCACGCAGCATGGCTTCGGCAGCCGCCACGAAATTTTCCCGGGACACCGGTTGCCCTATGAGCGACTGCTCGACCGCTTTGTTGCGCCACGGCTTGTGCGCCACTCCACCCAAGGCCAGGCGCACGTCGCGAATGATGTCGCCGTCCAGCTCGAGCGCAGCCGCGACCGAGACCAGCGCGAAGGCGTAGGACGCACGATCACGAATCTTCAAGTAATGACTGTGAGCAACAAACCCTTGGGGCGGGAGTTCGATGGCCGTGATCAATTCGTCATCGGCCAGCTGGTTGTCGCGCTGTGGGGCGTCTTCCGGCAACCGGTGAAAGTCTGCGAACTCGATGGTGCGTTTGCCGCCCCGACCTTCCACATGCACAACGGCGTCCAGCGCGGCCAGGGCTACGCACATGTCCGACGGATGTGTGGCGACACAATCGTCGCTGGCGCCCAAGATCGCGTGAATCCGGTTAAGGCCTTCTTTGGCCGGGCATCCGCTGCCCGGCTCGCGCTTGTTGCAAGGCACTGCGGAATCATAAAAGTAGTAACAACGGGTGCGCTGAAGCAGATTACCGCCGGTGCTGGCCATATTACGCAGCTGAGGCGAGGCGCCCGCCAGAATGGCTTGAGACAGCAGCGGGTAGCGCTGCTCGACCAAGGGATGCCACGCCAGATCGGCGTTACTCACCAACGCACCGATGAGCAAGCCTCCATTGGCGGTTTCGCGAACATCCTTGAGTGGCAGGCCGGTGATGTCGATCAGGTGCTCCGGCCGTGCGATGTTTTCCTTCATCAGGTCGAGCAGGTTGGTGCCGCCCGCGATAAAGCGACTGGCCGCGCCGGCCAGACTGATCGCCTGACTGACGTCGACGGGCTTGCTGTAGTGGAAAGGATTCATGCGTCGATCCCTCCCTCACTGACTGCCGATGCCTTGGCGGCGGATTGCGGCAAGGCTTCTTCAACCGCCGCGAGGATATTGGTGTAGGCGCCGCAGCGGCACAGGTTGCCACTCATCAATTCTTTGATCTGGTCAGCGGTCTGCGCCCGGCCCTCGTTGGCCAGTCCGACCGCCGAACAAATCTGCCCCGGCGTGCAGTAACCGCACTGAAAGGCATCGTGCTTGATGAACGCCTGCTGCATCGGATGCAACGTGTCGCCGTCCGCCAGCCCTTCGATGGTGGTCAACTCGGCGCCGTCGCACATGACCGCCAGGGTAAGGCAGGCATTGACCCGCTTGCCATCGCGCAGCACCGTGCACGCCCCGCATTGTCCGTGGTCACAGCCTTTCTTGGTGCCCACCAGATCGAGTTGTTCACGCAATACGTCCAGCAATGTCGACCACGGCTGCACGTTCAATTGTCTGGGCTGGCCATTCAGGGTCAGAGCAATGGCGTGCTCTGCGAAGGCCTGGTTAGTCGTCTCGCTCATTGCAAACCTCACGGTAGGTACGCGTCTGCGCAGTCGATCTGCGTCTCATGAGGTACGACTTGCGATTTTTCCGAAACGTTCAGGGTTTGTGATGAGCGTGCAGCGTGCCTGGCCCCCGAGCGCCTGGGAGCCCAAGTGCGCGTGCCCTCCCCTACCGATCAACGTCAGCAGCCTTTCACGGGGGACGCTGGTATGATGCGCGGCTTTTTGCGACTGGCAGAATTTGTGCAAGCTGTTTCGGCAAGCTGTGCTTTGCTGTTTTAGTCGATTTCATTAATGGCGCACTGCGCCACCGGGGAGCCACACATGCTGGAGCGGCTGTTTCAACTCAAGGCACATAACACCAATGTGCGCACGGAAATCCTGGCCGGCGTCACGACGTTCCTGGCCATGGCCTACATCCTGTTCGTCAACCCGAGCATCCTCGGCGCGACCGGCATGGACAAAGGCGCCATCTTCGTCGCGACCTGTCTGGCAGCCGCCATCGGCTCAACGGTCATGGGCCTGATCGCCAACTACCCGATCGCACTGGCGCCGGGCATGGGCTTGAACGCTTTCTTCACCTACACCGTGGTGCTCCATATGGGCCACACCTGGCAAGTGGCGCTGGGTGCGGTGTTCATTTCCGCCGTGATGTTCTTCCTGCTGTCGATCTTTCGCATCCGCGAATGGATCATCAACAGCATCCCGTTGCCGCTGCGTTCGGCGATTGCCGCCGGTATCGGTCTGTTCCTGGCGCTGATTGCCCTGCACAACGCCGAAATCGTGGTCAGTAACCCGGCCACTATGGTAGGTCTGGGCGACCTGGCCAAACCGGCTCCGGTGCTCGCGGCGCTGGGCTTTGCCCTGATCGTGGCGCTGGAAGCCCTGAAAGTGCGCGGCGCGGTGCTGATCGGCATTCTGGCCGTGACCATCATCTCGATCCTGATGGGCTTCTCGCCATTCGGCGGCGTGGTGTCGATGCCGCCTTCGCTGGCGCCGACCTTCCTGCAACTGGACATCGCCGGTGCGCTGAACATCGGTCTGGTCAGCGTGATCTTCTCGTTTCTCTTTGTTGACTTGTTTGACAACTCCGGGACGCTGATCGGCGTAGCCAAGCGCGCGGGTCTGATGGGCAAAGACGGCCACATGCCGAAAATGGGCCGTGCGCTGATCGCCGACAGCACCGCCGCCATGGCCGGCTCGTTGCTGGGCACGTCGACGACCACCAGCTACATCGAATCCGCAGCCGGCGTCAGTGCCGGTGGCCGCACCGGCCTGACCGCCATCGTGGTCGCGGTGCTGTTCCTGCTGGCGCTGTTTTTCGCGCCCCTGGCCGGCAGCGTTCCGGCCTTCGCCACCGCCCCGGCCCTGCTCTTCGTGGCCGTGCTGATGACCTCGGGTCTGGCGGAAATCAACTGGGACGATATCACCGAAGCCGCGCCGGTCGTGCTCACCGCGCTGGCGATGCCGTTCACCTATTCCATCGCCAACGGCATCGCGTTTGGCTTCATTTCCTGGACAGTGATCAAGCTGTTGTCGGGCCGCGCCCGTGAACTGAATTCAGCGCTGGTCGTACTGTCGATCCTGTTCGTCATCAAGCTGGGCTTCTATCCATGAGCAGCACGTTCGACCCTGCGAGCTACAGCCGTCAGCTCGATGAAAAAGCCGACCGTCTTCGCGAACTGCTGAAACCGTTCGACGCGCCGGAACCTCAGGTCTTTGACTCGCCGCGTGAGCACTACCGCCTGCGCGCCGAGTTCCGCCTGTGGCGCGACGATGGCAAACGTCACTATGCGATGTTCACGCCGGGCGACAAGTACACGCCGATCCTGATCAACGATTTCCCGATCGCAAGCCAGCAGATCAATGCGCTGATGCCGGTGCTGCGTGATCGCTGGGAAGCCAGCAAGACGCTTAACCACAAGCTGTTTCAGGTCGACTTTCTGACCACGCTGGCCGGCGACGGCATGATCACGCTGTGCTACCACCGTCCGCTCGATGACGCCTGGAAGCTGGAAGCCGAGCAACTGGCTGCGGACTTGAAAGTCAGCGTGATCGGCCGCTCCAAGGGGCAACGTCTGGTGATCGGCCGCGATTACGTGACCGAGGAGCTGGACGTCGCTGGACGCACGTTCAGCTATCGCCAGCCGGAAGGTGCGTTCACCCAGCCCAACGGCACGGTGAACCAGAAAATGCTGAGCTGGGCGTACGACGCGCTGGGCGACCGTGAGGATGACTTGCTGGAGCTGTATTGCGGCAACGGCAACTTCACGCTGCCGCTGGCGACCCGCGTGCGCAAGGTGCTGGCGACCGAAATCAGCAAGACCTCGGTCAACGCCGCCTTGAGCAACCTGGCGGACAATGCGGTGGATAACGTGTCGCTGGTGCGTCTGTCGGCTGAAGAGCTGACTGAAGCGCTGAACGATGTGCGTCCGTTCCGGCGTCTGGCCGGTGTGGACCTGAAGAGCTACGAGTTCGGCAGCGTCTTCGTCGACCCGCCGCGCGCGGGCATGGACCGGGAAACCTGCGAACTGACCCGTCGTTTCGAACGCATCCTGTACATCTCCTGCAACCCGGAAACCCTGGCGGCCAACATCGCCCAGTTGCACGACACCCACCGGGTGGAGCGCTGCGCACTGTTCGATCAGTTTCCGTACACGCACCACATGGAGTCTGGGGTGTTGCTGGTTCGGCGCTGATTGCAGAGACACAACACCTGTAGGAGCGCGCTTGCCCGCGATTGGCCCTGTCAGGCGAGATGGGCACGTTGACTGTACCGACGCCATCGCGGACAAGCGCGCTCCTACAGATGAAGGCAGCCTCCATCACCACTGCCCTTGATTGTTACCACGTTCCGCGTCCATTGCGGTGTGACGCGGAGCGTCACGGAATGCATACCCACGCAGAGCGCGGGAACGATCATCTCATCTGCCGCTCATCATTAAATTTGTGACA
>Ga0265798_10009492_pt1 | contig 12165 bp, 6 predicted proteins | sample P3T30metagenome_FD_192430 | JGI IMG/M metagenome (GOLD analysis project Ga0265798, IMG submission 192430) | Plant litter microbial communities from East Loma Ridge, Irvine, California - P3 T30 | ecosystem: Environmental > Terrestrial > Plant litter > Unclassified | place: USA: California... | reverse complement strand
AAGCCGGGCTCCTCAAGCTGCATTGCCACGTTGTAGACGCCCTGCCCCAGCCAGGAGGGCAGCTCTCCGAGATTTATCCCAAAAAGCCGATTTACGACATCCCGGGCTACCCCGAGATTTTGGCCGGCGACCTGGTCGATAACCTCATGAAGCAAATCGAGCCCTTCCACCCCACCTTTACGCTGGGGGAGCGCGTCGAGCGCTTTGCCAAGCTCGACGACGGCTCGTTTCAGCTCTACACCACCGACGGCACCGAGATTCAGTGCAAGGCCGTCGCCATCGCGGGCGGCCTGGGCTCGTTCGAGCCCCGCAAGCCGGCCGTGGAAAACCTGGAGCGCTTCGAGGGCGGCAAGGGCGTACACTACATGGTGCGCGACCCCGAGCACTTCCGCAACAAGAAAATCGTGATTGCGGGCGGCGGCGACTCGGCCCTCGATTGGACCAACTTCCTGGCCAACGTGGCCAGCGACGTGACCCTGGTGCACCGCGGCACCACCTTCCGCGGCGCCGCCGACTCGGCCGAAAAGGTAAAAAACCTACACGAGGCTGGCAAAATCAAGCTCGTGCTCAGCTCCAACGTGACGCACCTGCACGGCGACGACAACCTGGAGCAGGTGACCATCACGGCCAACGACGGCACCACCGAAACCGTGCCGCTCGATGCCTTCGTGCCGCTCTTCGGCCTCACGCCCAAGCTCGGCCCCATCGGTGAGTGGGGCCTCGACCTCGAAAACGACGCCGTACTGGTTAATACCATGGATTATAGCACGTCGCTGCCCGGCGTGTACGCCATCGGCGATATTAATACGTATCCGGGTAAGCTCAAGCTCATTTTGTGCGGCTTCCACGAGGCGGCGCTCATGTGCCAGGGCGCGTTCAAGTACATTTTCCCCGACAAAAAATACACCCTCAAGTACACCACGGTCAACGGGGTGCCCACGCTTTAAATCACCTGGGAATGAGGAAGGAAAAGGGGGAATTATCACTTGGATAATTCCCCCTTTTCCTTCCTCATTCTTTATTCAACCAAATGTCTGACATCCGTATTTACGTAGAAGAGGCGCCCGGCCAGCGGCGCGAGCTGGAAGGCCCCACCGACATGGGCCTGAGTTTGATGGAGCTGCTCAAAGCCAGCGACTACCCCATTCAGGCTACCTGCGGCGGCATGGCGCTGTGCGCCACCTGCCACGTCGAAATCCTGGCTGGCCCGCCCCTGCGCGAGCCCAGCGACGACGAGTGGGCCATGCTCGATACGCTGCCCGTGCTGCACGAAACCAGCCGCCTCAGCTGCCAGATTCGCCTGGAGCCCAACCTCGATGGCCTCGTGGTGCGCGTGCTGGGCAGCGGCGAGTAGCTTCCCTCCTACCTGTTCCTAACGACAGAAGCCCGGCCAATTGGCCGGGCTTCTGTCGTTTTGGGGCTTAGGCGGGGCCTAGCGGCGGCGCTTGTGCTTGGTGGTCGTTGCCTTGGTTTTGGCTTTGGTCTTTACCTTTTTGGCCGCGGTGGCGCGCTTGGCTTTGGTGGCCGTAGCTTTTTTAGCAGTGCTTTTATGAGCGGCGGCCTTCTTGCTGGCGCGGGTGCTGGCTTTGGTAGCGGTGTGGCGCTTGGCCTTGGTAGCGGTCGATTTCTTGCTGGCGCGGGCGGCTTTGGCAGCTTTCGCGCGGCTGGCTTTGGTCGATTTGGTGGCGCGGGTGGCCTTGGCGGTGCGGCTGGCGCGGGTGCTGCGCAGGGCAGCGGCGCGGTGGTAAGTGCGGCGGGCGCGGGCCTCGTGAGTGGCAGCGGCGGCTTCCTCGGTGCGGGGCTCGGGGGCGGCGGCGCTGTAGTGGGCGGTGGCGTCGGTTTCGGGGGCGGCGCTGGCTAGCTGCTCGGCCGAAGCGGTGGGGCGGGGCGTGTCGGCGGCTTTTTTGCGGCGCACCGGCATCAGGAAATCACGCTCGGCGCGTTCGCGGGTGCTGAGACTTTCTTCGCCGGGCAGCTTGGTAACGACTTGGGCTTTCTCGGCCTGGGCCCACGCCGCTGAAGTGCTCAGCGACAAGGCCAGTAATACAATTAGCTTCCTCATCAATAACTTACTGAATAATTTAGAAAAACAAAAATAGGCCTTAAATGCTACCCGCGCAAGCTGGCCAGCGGGCGGGCGGCCGGGCTAGCCACCCACCGGCCGCGCTAAACCGGAGCCTGCTTTTGGCCACCCACCCGGCCGGGCTTTGCGGGCTAAAAGCGGCCTCCTGCCCCGGTGGCCCCGCTTTACTGCGGGGCTATCACCAAGCGCTGGCCCGCCGAAGTGGCACCAAACTCGGGCGCGTATAGGCACTGGGCCTGGCTGAGGCCACCCGAGAAATTTCCGGCCTGGCTAGCCCGCAGCCGGTACTCGAAGACGTGGGTGCCACGCGGCACTTCACTCAGAAAGAAGTTGGTGGCCGCATCGCGGGGGCTTTCGTAGTAGCCCAGGCCGCCCTGGTAGCGGTAGCCGCTGAGGGGCGAGATGAGTTCGAGGCCGGCGGCGCGCTGGTCTTTGAGGTGCACGTATTCGAGGGCGCGGTCGGTACGCAGCACGAGGCGCACCACAAGGGCATCGCCCACGCGCAAGGGCGTGGCGGTGGTGATTTTTTCGAGTTGAGGGCCAGCGGCGGTGCGGGTTTCGCGGTAGAGCTGGCGCTCCAGGCTGAGGGCACTAGCGGCGGGCGTCACCTTGTCAAGGTCTTCAAAATACTGCCAGTGGAGCGCCCCCCAGGCCACGCCGGCGTCGGCTTTGGTGACGGTTACCTTGCCCTGGGCGGGCTGAATGGCGGCGGCGGGCCAAGTAGTCTTGGCGTAGCCGGTGCCGGCTTGCGCGGCTTCGGGGCGCACGGGCTGGCCGCCAACCGCTACTTGCAGGGGCTGGGTGGGGGCAAGCCAGTCGGTGCCGCGCAGCAGTAGGGCGTAGCAGGCGTCGGCGGTGGCGCGGGTGCTTTCCCAGCTGTGCGTTTGCTTGTGGGCGAGCAGCCAGAGCTTCATTTCATCCACGGACTGCTGGTCGTTTTTGACTTCGCCGAAGGCTTCGATAAGGGTGGCCTGGGTTTCGGTAGGAGCCTCACGCCAGTAGTAGCCGCCGCGCACTTCCTTCCAGTACATGCCCAGCTCCGGGCTGTGAAGGGCGTTTTCGGCCAGGGCGCGCAGGATGGTGAGGGCTACGGGAGCCTTGGCATTTTCGCGGAACGCGGCCAGGGCAATCTGGGCTTGCAGGTAGCGCGACTGGCCCGGCCAGTACGTAGCAGCCTGGCCCCGGTAGTAGGCATAGGCGACCCTAGCGGGCGCGGCCACGGCCTGGGCGGGCCAGAAGCTGCGGGCGTACAGCGCCTGGATGTGCAGGTCGGCCAGGTGGTTTTCGGCTAGCTTCACGCCGGGCTGGCGGCGCAGGCGGGCATAGTCCTGGGCGGTAGCGGCGTCGAGGTAGCGCAAGGCATTGGCTAGGATGTCGCGAGCCACGTCTTGCTGGCTGGCGTCGAAGGCACCCAGCTTTTTGAGCTTGCCGAAGCCGGCCACGATGAGCTGGGTGATGTAGCGGTCGGCGGGCATTTTATCAAACCACGGGAAGGCCCCACTGGGTAGCTGCATGGCTTGCAGCTTGGCCAGGGCGCGGGCGGTTTCACCTTGCAGGCGCGGCTCGTCGAAAAGGCTGCTGAGGCGGGCCAGGCGCTCGGTTTCGCCCTGCGCGTCGCGCACCCAGGGGGTTTCCTGGAGCAGGATGTTCTTAAGTTCCTGGTTTTGGGCCAGCTTGCTGGCGAGGACGTTTTGCTGGGCGGCAGTGCCGCTTTGGGCCTGGCGCGTCCACTCGGCCAGCACGGTTTTGAAGCGCGGGTTGGCCTTGAGAATCTGGGCGGCGAGCAGGTTGGCGTAGAGGCGGCTGAAGGTTTGCTCAGAGCATTCATAAGGATACTCCATGAGGTAGGGCAGGCTCTGCACGGCGTACCAGGCGGGGTTGGCCGTCATTTCCAGCGTCAGCGAGTAGTTGCGGCGGGTGGGGCTGGCGGTGCTCGTGAGCTTCTTCAGCTCAAACTCCCGGGTGCCGGGGCCCACGACGGGCAGCGGCAGGCTTTCGGTGATGAGGATGCGATTGGGCAGCACCGGCAGGGTGTTCTCCTCGCCATCGGAGTAGGTAGCGGCGGGACTGGGTTTTTGCTTTTTGCTGGGCTTTTCGGCGGTTCCGCCCGTTTGGGCCACCACGCGGTAGGTGACGGCGGCGGGCGCAAAGTCGGCGGGCAGGCTGATTTCCCAGCCCAGGGCCGTGCTCTGGTGCGCGGCGGCAGCTACGGGCTGCTGGGCAGCGCCGCGCAGCAGCTGGCTGGTAATATCCTGGCCAGTGGCGGCGTCGAGCAGGAAGAGCCGGGCCGTGCCGCTGGTGGCGTGGTCGGTGAGGTTGGAGAACTTGGCGGGCAAGGTGAACGTGTCGCCGGGCCGCAGAAAGCGCGGGGCGTTGGGCGTGAGCTGGATTTCCTTTTGGGTGACGAGCTGGCGAGCAAGTTGGCCAGTGCGCAGGTTTTTGTCGTGGGCCAGGGCCAGCAGCTGCCAGCGCGTGACGGCCTCGGGCATCTGGAATTCGAGCACCACGTCGCCGTTTTTATCGGTGCGCAGGGCGGGCTGCCACAAGGCCGTTTCGCGGAAGTCGGTGCGAGTGGGCACGGCATTGAGGTCGGGAGTTGCGGGCTTTTTGGGCGCGCCGTAGCCGACGGTGACTGTTTCATTCAGCCTACCACTCGCGGCATCCTGAGCCATCTTGGCGGCCATCGGCGCGGGCATTGCCTGCATATCCTGGGCGGCGATAGTGTTAGTACCTCGTATCCTTACGGTAGTGCCATTACCAGGCGCACCCCGCTGAATTCGGACGCCGCCGATTCTACCCTGCAACCTATTTACTACCGAGGCATCCCAGGTATTCAGCACAGGGTATTCAACTGCCAGTGGCCCAGCCAAAGGGTATTGCCGCTCCAGCAAATCGGAGCGCAATTGCCCAAAATTCCCCAGCCACCCAAATCGGGCCGGGTAGTAGTTTTCGCCGGCTTCCAGCGCCTGGAAGCCGTGGGCGCGGAATACGTCCAGGCTTTGGTCGTAGAGGGTGGCGAGCAGCTCGGCATCGGCAGGCTTGCCGCCAGCTTGGTGGATGGTGACGTGCCAGGTTTCGCGCTGGCCGGGCTGGAGCTTGTCACGGAAGGTGGCGATGGCCAGCGTAAGCGGCTGGGGCGGCTCGGCCACGCGCACGGTGGCGTTGTGGCTGTACAGGCGGCCGTCGCGCACCTGCGTGGTGTGGATGTAGAGCGGCCCCTGGCCGGTGGCGGGGCCGCTGGCGAGGGCCAGCCAGCGCTGCTCGCCAGCCTTGAGGGTGAGCCACTCGCGGCGCAACAGTTGGCCGCCGCGCTCTACTTCGAGCAGGATGCGGCTATCGGCCTCGCTGCTGCCCAGCAAGATGCCGGCGGGCTGGCCAGGGGCCACGGTATCGGTGAGGGCCACAAACCAGTCGGGCGTAGCAAAGGGTACAGTGGCGGCCTGCGAATCGTAGAGCGTGAAGTCGTGCGCGGCGCGGGCCGAGTCGACGCCAGTAGCGCGGGCTTCGAGGCGGTAGCGGCCGGTGGGCAGGCCGGCGAGGGTGGCGCGCAGGTCGAGCACGGGGCTGGCCTTGGTGTCGAAGGGCAGCAGCTTGACCAACTCGGCGGGCAGCTCGTTGTCGGGCGTTTCGAGGGCGGGGCCGGGCACGCCGGGCGGGTTGGGGCGGTAGCGACGGGCCAGCAGGCGTAGGGTGCCGGTGGCGGGCAGCGGCTCGCCGGTGGCATTGGTGGCAAAGAGCGAGAAGGCGGGCAGGCTGGCCTTCTCGGCCGCGTCGGGGCCGGCTAGGCGCAGGCTGAGCGGGTTGCGGCCGAGGGGCACGGTGCGGGTGCCGGTGCGGGTTTCGCCGGCCGCGTCGGTCACGTCGGCGGTTACCTCAAAGAGGTAGCCCGGCGCGTAGCGGCCCGCCGGCTGGGGCACCAGCGGCGGCGTGAAGGTGATGGCAAAGCGACCTTCGGCATCGGTGGTGGTGGTGCCGTGGGCAATCTCCTGACGTATGCCAGGAATTTGATGGGGCTCATATAAACCACGTTCGCCGGGTCCATAGCCAATTAAGGGCCGTAGCTCAGTGCGCGTGACGCGGTACTGCACGCTGGCCCCGTCGGTAGCCTGGCCGGCGTAGGCGCGGGCGCGGCCGTTGAGGGTGAGCGGCTGGCCCAATTGCGGCCGGCCGGGCACCGAGTCGAGCGTCACCAGGAAGGTGGGGCGCTTGTAGTCTTCCACCGCGAAGGCGAGGCCGCCGTCGTCAGTCTGAAGCTGCATCTCGCCGTTGAGCAGGCCCATGGGCAGCACCAGCGAGCCGTGAAACGAGCCGAAGTCGGAGGTGGTGAAGGGCAGCGTTTGCACGGTTTGGCCATTCACGTCGAGCAGGCGCACGCTCACCGGCTGGCCGGTGAGCAGGCTGGCCTGGCCGCGCTGCTGCTGGGTCATTATGCCCTTGAAATAAACCGTTTGGCCCGGCCGGTAGATGGCGCGGTCGGTGAAGAGGAAGGTGCGGCGCTGCGGCTGGGCGTCGTTGTTTTCCTGCCCAGGGAAGTAGTAGGAGTTGACGGTAGTCAGCAGCGTATCGCGGCCCAGCCAGGAGCGTACCTCGTGCAACTGCTCGTTGCCCTGCGTGGACGTGGCCTGGCGGGCAGCGGCCGGAATCTCCACTTCGCCCGTGGCGGCGGTGGCGGCCACGGCCCCTAGGCGGTTATCATCGCGCGATTTTTCGCGGTTGTAAAAGTTGAAGCGCGGCTGATTTTGCACGCCGGCCAGCGGCGCGCCAGTCTGGCGGTTGAGCAGCAGCAGCGTGGTGGCGCCGGTGGCGGGGTTGGTACGATGCACGGCGCTCAGGGCACTGGCGCCCAGCACAGCGTGTGCCGTGACGGTGCCGGCCGGCTGGCCATCGGTGGCCAGCTGCGCCTTGTTACTGAGCAAAATGAGGTAGTAGCCAGCGGGCAGCGCGGTGCCGGCGGCAGCCAGCTTCTGCTCTTTATAAGTGAGCGGCTGGCCGGGCACTGTGATGGGCCAGGTGGCGACCGGCGCGGCCTTTAGGGCACGGGCGTAGCGCTGGGCAAAGGCGCGGTTTTGGGGGTCGTAGCGCTCGGCCTGCTGCCACTCTTTGAGGGTGATGCGGTAGGCCCAGCCGTGCAGCTCGGTTACGTTGCGGGCCGTGATATCAAGCCGCCAGGGCTGGCTGGGCATCACCACATCAGCCGCCGTAAAGGCTAGCTCGGGCTGCTCGATGGCGGCGCGCAGCTGGCGGGCACGGGCCGCCCCGCGCGAGGTGGGGAAGCGCGCCTCGGCCTCGCGGGTGAGGGCCACGGCGGCCACGGGGTCGGTTTCGCGCCGAGCTTCGGCACGGCGGGCAATGAACTCGGTGCTGATGGGCAGCGCCTGGTAGGTATCGGCTAGGCGGGCTAGGGCGGGGTCATACTGGCTAGCCAGGTCGGTGCCCTGGGTGATGGTGTGCAGGTAGTCGAGGCGCTGCAAGTCGATATCAGCCAGCGCGGCCAGGTTTTCCGGGGCCAGCTGCTGGCGCGAGGCGGTGAGGCGCTGCAACAGGTGCAACACGTGCAGTTGGCCGTTGAGCGAATCGGCGGCCGGGGCCAGCAGGCGCAGCGCGCCAAACTCCGCGCCGCTACCGAATAGCTGGGGCTCGGTGGGCTGCCACTGCTGCTCGGGGCGGGTGAGGTAGAGTTCCTGGTTTTGCAGGCCGGCGATGGCGCGCTGGGCCAGCAGGTCGTAGAGGGTGGGGCGCAGGGCGCGGCCCTCGGCGTCGCCGCCGGCGGCGAGGTCACCGAGGGCCGCCAGGGTGGTTTTGAGCTGGCGCTGGGGCTCCTCTTCTACCGACTGGTAGTAGTGCCGCACGATGGCCGCACCCAAGCGGCCAGCATCCCAGGTAGCGAGGGTGCTGCCGCCGTCGGCGGCATCGGGCGTGGCGGCGTCGGCCGTGGGCTGGGCACCCGCCGTGCGCTGGTAGAGCTGGTAGCGGTGCTGGTTATAATAGTCGGCGTACAGGCCAGCCAGCAGCGAGTGCAGGATGGGCCGGGCCGGAAACTGCGCCGTTTTCAGGTCGTTTTCGAGCAGCGCGATGCCTTTTTCATCGGCGTCGTTTTCCTTGTTTTCCAGCAACCTGATTTTGTAGAGCAACGCCCGCACGTAGGCCGGGGCGTTGTTTTCGCGCCGGGCCTGTTGGTATATTTTTTCGACCAAAGGCGCGGCGGTGGCCGTCTGCTCTTTCGCCAGCAGGGCATCTATCTGCTTCCACTGCGCGGTGAAGGGCGTGGGCGGGCCGGGGGCGGCGGAGTCGGCAAGGAGGGCAGTCATCAGTAAACAGCAGAAAAGCAGCAGGTAGCGCATAAAGACAGGCCAGGCGGCCGGAGATGGTGCTTCAAAGATGCCAGAACTAGGCCAACTCCACACGGCGCAAGCGGCCGGGGCCGGTTTGGCGCTAGCTTTGCCCGTCTTTTTTTAATATCTCACTCTTTCAATAGCGCTTTCTGTGAAAAAACAAGTACCCGCCTTCGCTGCTGCCTTGCTGCTGGTAGCTTCAACGAGCCAGGCCCAAACTACCATTTCCTTCGGCCCCCGGCTGGGCGCCAACCTCACCACGTTTTCCTACAGCGGCAACTCGACCGGCCTCGACGCGACCAACCACCAGCTGGGCGTGCAGGTGGGCGGCACGCTCAACCTAAGCTTCGGCAAGCTGGCGTTTCAGCCTTCTCTGCTCTTCTCGCAAAAAGGCGCGGAGCTGAAGGGCTCCGAGCAAGTGCCCTTTGGTGTAGGCATCACGAAATTGAGCGCCACCGTTAAACCGCGCCTCAACTACCTGGAGCTGCCGCTCAACGTGGTGTACACAATGGGCGGCGACCACGGCTTTCAGCTTTTTGCTGGGCCTTACATAGCCGTGGGCGTGGGTGGCGGTGGCTCTTACAAGGTCTCCATCAACAGCGACGACCCCGATATTACGACTCAGCTTCCTAATGGGGAATACCCCGGCTCGCTCTCCGTGGAGTACGGCGACCGCCAGAACGACAACAGCTCGGCGGGCTCTGGTAGCGCCTTTGGGCCGCCGGCCATCACCTTCACGGCCCGCCGCTTCGACGCGGGCCTCAATGCCGGCGTGGGCTACCGCGTGGGTCCGGTGCAGGCGCAGCTAGGCTACGGCCTGGGCCTGGTCAATTTCGTGCCCAACGACTCAGATGGCAACGACACGGGCAGCAAGGCTTACCACCGCGGTTTTCAGCTGGCAGCCACGTACTTTTTTGCTGCCAAATAGCGGGGCTCTACGGCTTTCGTAATACTCTGCATGAGGCCTAGCCGGCGCCGGCTAGGTCTCATGCAGAGTATTACGAAAGCCGTAGAGCAAAGCCTGATTTTTAAGCGCCTTCGCCACCGGGTTTCTGCTAGCGCGCCGCGGCGACTCAGCCACCGTTGGGCTACCTGCTTGCCCCAGGCCTTTTCTTAGCCCCACCCAAGGCTACCGACAGCCAAGAGGAAATCGGCCAGCAGTTTCGGGCCAGTGTTTATTCTGGCTAGCTCCGGTTGCGGCGCACCGGGAAGAATAACAGCTGAATAATCAGCAGTGCCGTGCTGGTGAATAGAATACTCATCCCCACGCGCCCCAGCGTGATGAGGGGGTGCTGAAACGAGCCCAGCTCCAGGAAAAAATAGGCTAAGTGGTGCAGGCCCACCAGCAGCAGCAGGTACACCATAAACCACTGCCAGCCCATCTGGTGTACGTTCACGGTATCCTGGGCGTCGTAGCCGTCGCGGGGCGTGAGCAGGCGCAGCACCCACGGGCGCAGGTAGGCCAGCAGCACGGCGGCAGCGGCGTGCAGCCCGCCCGTATCGTAGCTGATATCCATGGCTAGCCCCATGCAAAAGCCTAGCAGCAGCTGCAAGGCGATGGGCGTGCGCAGCGGCAAGAACAGCACAAAGCCCAGGTACAGAAAGCACCAGCCAAGCCCAAACAGCGATAATTGCCCCACAATGAGCACCTGCATGCCGGCGTAAAAGCCGAAGCGCAGCAGCTGGCGCACGAGTACTCCTACTGCACTCATCGGCGGGGGCGGGTGGGCTTAACGAGTGGCTTGGTCGGGGCAGGCTCGGGGGCGACGGCGGCCGTTTCGAGCGAGTCGCGCTCGGTGTGGGGGCGGTTGTGCACCACGTACACGTAGGTGAGGCGGCTAAAATCGACGCTCAGCCGCAGGCACACGGTCCAGAAATTCTTGTCCGGCTCCTTCACAAACGACTCCACAGTACCGACCAGCACGCCTTCGGGAAAAACGGCGTTGTAGCCCGACGTCACCACGGTGTCGCCGCGCACCAGGCGGTTCTGGCGCGGAATGTAGTCGAGCAGCGCGTGGCTGTAGTCGTCGCCGGGCCATTTCACGCTGCCAAAGGTACCGTCGCGCTTTATTTTGGCGGCAATGGCCATTTTGGAATGGAGCAACGAAAACACCGTGGCGTAGTGCTCGCTAGCCGCTTTCACCTGCCCTACTACGCCGCCGGCGGCCACTACGCCCAGGCCCGGCTGCACGCCATCGGCGGTGCCTACGTTCAGGGTCAAGTAGTTATCCACCGCACGCAGCGAGTTATTGAGAATGCGGGCCGGTACCAGCGGGTAGGCTACATCGCGGGTAGCAATGCGGGCCCCGCCGAGCAGCAGCGTATCGGGCCGGGCCAGCGGGTTAGGCTTCTTGGGCTTGGCCGTGGGGCTCAGGCCAGGCAAGCCCACCGCGCTAGCCAGCGCCTGGCTGGGGTCGGGCCGCAGGTGGCGGTAGAGGATGTGCCCCAGCGTGTCGCGGCCCACGGGCAGCGAGTCGGCCTCGCGCCGGGTGAAGTCGGGCGGGTAGAGCTGCTGGCGCAACTGCGCGTTATCGACCAATAGCTGGTGGTTCAGCTCATCGAGCCGGAAGTAGTCGAGCACCTGCGTGCGGCGGGCCAGCACGGCCCCCGCGTAGGTGTTGGCCGAGTTGAAGAACGCCGCCCGCTGATACGAGCTGTTGGTGACGAACAAAAACAGGCTCACCACTTCCAGCAGCACAAAGAGCATCACCCCCTGGAAGCGCAGCAGAAACGCGATGAGATTACGCATGAGTCAATTAGCCATGAACAAGGAGCAGTGAGCGACTGGTGGCTCACCCATCAATCGCTCACTGCTCCTTGCCTATTGGTCACTACGTTAAGAGTACGCCCCGGAAGCCCTGAATGTCTTTGATGGCCTTACCAGTGCCGCGCACCACGGCGCGGAGCGGGTCTTCGGCAATGTGGATGGGCAGCTTGGTTTTAGCGGCCAGGCGCTTGTCGAGGCCGCGCAGCAGCGCGCCGCCGCCGGTGAGGTGAATACCGTTTTCGTAGATGTCGGCCGACAGCTCGGGCGGGCTGATTTCCAGCGCCTTGAGCACAGCTTCCTCAATTTTGGCTACTGACTTGTCGAGCGCAATGGCGATTTCCGACGACGTGACCTTAATCACCTTCGGAATACCCGTCATCAGGTCGCGGCCGCGCACCTCGTAGTCGGGCGGCGTCACGTCAAGCTCGGTGAGGGCCGCGCCCACTTCAATTTTGATGCGCTCGGCCGAGCGCTCGCCGATGAGCAGGTTGTGCTGCCGGCGCATGTAGTCCAGGATATCCTGGTTGAAAACGTCGCCGGCCGTCTTAATCGACTGGTCGCACACGATGCCCGAGAGGGCAATAACCGCAATCTCGGTGGTGCCGCCCCCGATGTCGATTATCATCGACCCTACTGGCTGCTCCACGTCAATGCCGATGCCGATGGCGGCGGCCATCGGCTCCTGAATCATCCATACTTCCTTGGCGCCCGCGTGCTCGGCCGAGTCACGCACGGCGCGCTTTTCTACTTCCGTAATACCGCTCGGGATGCAGATAACCATGCGGTGCGAGGGCTGAAACAGCCGGTTGCGGGTGTCGATGAGCCTGATGAGGCCCTTTATCATTTCCTCGGCCGCATGGAAATCGGCAATAACGCCATCCTTCAGCGGGCGGATGGTCTTGATATTATCGTGGGTTTTCTCGTGCATCTGCTGGGCCTTGGAGCCGACAGCGATGACTTTATTGGTGGTACGGTCCTTGGCG
>Ga0265798_10009491_pt1 | contig 12165 bp, 9 predicted proteins | sample P3T30metagenome_FD_192430 | JGI IMG/M metagenome (GOLD analysis project Ga0265798, IMG submission 192430) | Plant litter microbial communities from East Loma Ridge, Irvine, California - P3 T30 | ecosystem: Environmental > Terrestrial > Plant litter > Unclassified | place: USA: California... | reverse complement strand
GAGGTGGTGCCGGTGCCCAGGCCCAGCACCATGCCATCGCGCACCCAGCGCACGGCGGCGGCGGCGGCTTGCTGTTTTTCAAGTTCCTGGGGCGAGAGGGCGGGCGGGGGCAAAGACATGGCGGGGGGTGAGAAATGGAATTCCCCGGCAATGTTACGGCACGGGGCCGGCTACCGCGAGGCGTAATTTTGCGCCATGCCCACTCCTACCCTATCCAGTACCCCCCTCCCGCCCGAAGACGCCGTGGCCCCCGCCGTATCGGCCGCGCCCGAAGTCGGCCCCGCCGACGCGGCTCCGTCGGCCGCCGCCTGGGGCCTGCTGGTGGTGCTATCGCTCATCTGGGGCACCTCATTCATCCTGATGAAGAAGGGGCTGGAGGTATTTTCGGCCCTGGAGCTGGGCGCGGCGCGGGTGAGCGTGGCAGCGGCGCTGCTGCTGCCCTTCGCCCTGCGCGAAATCGGGCGCGTGGACCGCACCCGCCTCAAGTGGCTGGCCCTCAGCGGCACGGTAGGCACGCTCATTCCGGCCTTCTTATTTGCCTACGCCGAAACGCGGCTAGCCTCGGGGCTGGCGGGCGTGCTCAATGCCCTCACGGCGGTGTTTGCGCTGCTGGTGGGCGCGCTGCTGTTTGGGCAGCGCCTCACGGGGCTACGGGTGCTGGGCATAGCGCTGGGCCTGGTGGGCACCGTGTTGCTAATGCTGCTGGGCGGCAGCGGCGACGCTGCGCCGGGGGCCGGGGGCAGCGCTTGGTACGGCCTTTACATCGTGGCCGCTACCATCGGCTATGGCCTCAGCGTGAACGTCATCAAGCACCGCCTGCACGCCCTTACGCCGGTGGCCGTGACCTCGCTGCTCTTGCTGATTATCGGCGGGCCGGCGCTGGCCTACCTGCTGCTGGGCACGGGCTTCGTGCACAAGCTGGGCACGGTGCCGGGCGCGTGGCCGGCCTTTGGCTACATTGCGCTGCTGGCCACCATGAGCACGGCCGTGGCCACGGTGCTGTTTAATATGCTCATCCAGCGCTCCACCACGCTGTTTGCCTCGTCCAGCACCTACCTCATTCCCATCGTGGCGCTGGCTTGGGGTGCGCTCGACGGCGAGGCGTTCAACCTGTGGCACGCGGCGGGCATGGTCATTATTCTGGTCGGGGTGGGCATCATTCACCGGGCCCGCTAGCCGGGCGCGGGCTGGGCTAGAACACTTTCTCTACGCCAACCGCGCCCCAGCGGTGCGAGAGCCCGCCCACAAATTCGGGGGCGATAAAAACCGCCGTGGCCGAGAAGCGCAGCCCGCCGTGCGCCACCACCAGGCCACCCGAGCCGTGCAGCACCGTGCGCCGAATCACGCCGGCCGCCAGCACGTAGGGGTTGCCGTGGTTGAGCACCCCGCCTTGGAGCGTGGCGTCGTAGCCCACCACTTGCTCCGTGAGCGTGGCCTCGCCGTAGTACTGCCAGCGGCGCACCGCGCCCGCCGCAGCCAGGTCGGCAAAGTAGGGCGCCAGCCGGCCGGCGCGCAGCCGCAGCCCGCCCCGGGCATAAGTGTAGAGCGTGCCTACCGAGGCTTCCGCGCTGCCAATGAGTTCGGCCGACCGGCCCACCGCCAGCAGTTGCTTTTCGAAGGCGGCGCGGTAGCCCAGCACGAGGTCGCTGCGCACCTGGTACTGCCAGCCGCGCGGCGGGGCAAAGCCGGTGATTTCGTGCAGCTTGGCTTGGATGGCCCGCGCCCCCGTAGCGGGGCCGAGGTAGCCGATTTCGAGGGCAGTGGTCAGGCGCTGCCGGCGCGCCGCCTGGTTGCTGACGCGGTACAGCGAGGTGTAGATGTAGGCCGCGTAGGGCCGGTCGCCGCGCCGCAGGCGCGCATCGCGCACGTCGAGCGGCGTAAAGCCATCGAAGTACAGCGTCATGCCGTGGGTGCGGGTGCTGCCGGCCGGGCCGGCGGGCAACAGGTAGTTGGCGGGCGAGCGGGCCAGCACCGGGCTCACCCAATCGAGGGTGATACCCTGCGTGAAGTAGTAATCGATACCAAAGAAAAAGTCGTTGGCAAAGGTGAAGGCCAGCCGGTGGGCGGGGCTGGTGGGGCGCAGGCTGTCGGCCGGGGTCGGCCGCCCCGCCAGGAGCAACAAGAGAAGCACGGTCATGTACCCGACCTACGAAATTTTTGCTAACCCCGGCAGCTGGGTCGCTCCCCTAAGCAGCTAGCCTGGCGTCAGCACGCCATTCGTATCAATCACCAGGTTATCCAGCAGCAGCTTATCAATGGCCTGCTCAATCAGCTGGCGCTGCTCCTCACTGGGGCGGGCAAAGCCCAGGAGCCGGGCGGCCGGCAGCGCCACAGCCTCGCGGGCCAGCGAAAAGCTGTCGCGCACCACTGTGCGCACGGCGGCGGCCAGCTCCTCGGGCGCTACCAGGCCCGACTTGCGCGAAATGGGCGGCAGGGCGCTCCGGTCGCGCACCGGGGCGGCGCTGGCCGGCATACTGGGCGTCCAAAAAAAGTCGTCCTGCACCCGGATGCTGCCGATTTTGCCGGCCAGCCGGGCCGCCTCGGCCACCGTGGCGCGGATGCGGGCGCCCACCTGCGCCGCCCCGGTGGCCGTGGCCAGCCGGCGCGTCACCTCGTCGAGGTGCACGGGGCTTTCCACGGCCACCACTTCGGCCACCCAGGCGGCCAGCCGGCCCACCGGGTGCTGGTGCAGCTCGCGCTGCCGGATGGCGGGCGGCAGCTGCGCCACCTGGTAGGGCGCGGCGGCGGCAGCAGTGGGCGCGGGCGGCGCCTCGCGGGCCAGTTCGGTAGGCGCGGCGGCCGTGGGGGCCGGGTCGGGCGCGGCGGGCGGGGCGAGGGTGGCGAGGCGGCGGGCTTCTTCGATGGCGGCCACGGCGCGCTCGGTGGCGGCGGCGGGGTCGCGAAACCAGTCGGCGCTCCAGATGCGGTGCAGGCGCCAGCCCATGTTTTCGAGTACCGCCTGGCGCAGGCGGTTGCGGTCGCGGGCCGAGCGGGCGCGGTGGTACATGGCCCCGTCGCACTCAATACCCAGCACGTAGCGGCGCGGCTCGTCGGGGTCCACTACGGCCAGGTCAAGGTAAAAACCCTGGCTGCCCACCTGCAGGCGCACCACGTAGCCCCGCGCCATAAGTGCCCGGCCCACGACCTCCTCAAAGGGCGACTCGCCGGCCGGGAGAGCCTCGCCGCTGACCAGCGGCAGGCGGCCGGCCTGCGCAAACTGTAAGAAGGCGCGCAGCGCCGCGATGCCGCCCGTGTGCGGGTTGGCATCCGTCAGGCGGGTTAGGTCGAGGGCATCGGCGGTCAGGTTGGTGAATACTTCGCAGCGCTGCTTGGCTCTTGTTATCAACACGTTGAGCCGGCGCGCCCCGCCTTCCCGGCCCAGCGGGCCGAAGTTGAGCGCCACGCTACCGTCTTTGGTGCGGCCGTAGCCCAGGCTGATGAGGATGACGTCGCGCTCGTCGCCCTGCACGTTTTCGAGGTTTTTAATGAAAAACGGCTCGTGCGTATGGTTGCCGAAAAACTCCTCCGCCGCGGGCTGCTGGCGACGCAGGTCCTCGAGCGCATCCTGGATGGCCTGGCGCTGCGCCGTGCTGAAGGCCACCACGCCCAGCGTGAGCCAGGGCGTGGCGCGGGCGTGGGCCAGCACGGCCCCGGCTACGGCAGCGGCCTCCTGCGGATTGGTGCGGGTGGTGCCGCGCTCGTAGTGGGCAGCGGGCAGGTGATGGTATACCAGGCCCAGCGCGCCCTGCCCGCCGGGGCTGGGAAAAACCACCAGCTTATTCTCATAAAACAGCTGATTAGAAGCCGCGATGAGCGACTCGTGCCGCGAGCGGTAGTGCCAGCGCAGCACGCGCTCGGGCATCTGGCGGGCCTTGCACAGCTCCAAGATGCTCTGGATGTCGGCGGTCACGTTTCCTTCCTCAGCGGTTTCATCCAGGCCGGTGAGGGAGTCGAAAAAGCTCGTCGGTGGCAGCTGCCGCGAGTCGCCCACCACTACCAGCTGCCGGCCCCGCGCCACGGCCCCGAGCGCATCGACGGGCTTCACCTGGCTGGCTTCGTCGAACACCACGAGGTCGAACTCCACCGCGCCGGGCGGCAGGAAGCTGGCCACCGACAGCGGCGACATCATAAACACGGGCTTGATGGCCTGCACCGCCCGCCCCGCCCGCTCCATGAGCTGGCGCAGGGGCAGGTGCCGGCTTTTCTTGGCAAACTCGTTTTTGATGACCAGCATCTGGCCGCCGGCCTGGGGGTTGGGCAGGTGCGTAAAATGGTGAAGCATGGCCCGCACCCGGTTGTGATACAGCGAGTCGGTATCGGCCAGCCGGAAGCGGGCGGCCACTTCCTCATGGCTGGCCCGCTCAAACTGCCGCAGGGCCGGGTGCTGCGCGTGGGCCAGCCGCTGGAGGTATTCGAGCCAGGTTTGGCGCACGGCCAGGGCGAGGTGCTGGGCGGCCTCGGGCCAGGTTTCGGCCAGCGGGAGCAGCTCGGGCAGGTTTTCGGCGCGGGCGGTGGCGGCCACGTTGTTCCACTCGGTGGTGAGGCGCAGGGCGGGCAGGTCGGCGGCCCAGGCGGCCAGCGTGGCCAGCTGCCCGGCGAAGGGCTGAAACTGCAAACGCCCGTCGGGGCCGAAGCGCCGGGCCTCGTTCAGTTGGATGGCTTCGGCCACGGCCTGCACGGCGGTGCGCTGCCGGGCCAGCGCGTGCTCCAGCGCGGCCAGCGGGGCGGCCACATCGGCGGGCTGGACGGCGCGGGCCAGGTAGCCGGTCAGGGCGGCGGGCAATTCGCCGCGCCCGATGCGCTGGTGCGTGAGCGTCAGGTATTCCTGTACCCGGAGCAGGGCTGGCCAGTCGGAGCGTAATCCCTGCCAGCCGGGGCCAAACAGCGCCTGCCCCAGCGGCGCGGCTTCGGCCACCGTGTGCGCGTGCCGCGCCGCCGCGTGGATGGCATTGATAACGGGCACGAGGCTGGCGGCGGGCTTGGGCAGCGGGCCGCGCCACAAGCCTTGCAGGCGCTGGCGGGCGCGGCGGTAGTCGCCGATAAGGAATTTCCACCACTTATCGCCGTAGGCCAGCAGGGCGGCGCGCTCGGGCAACAGCTGCTGGTCCCAGGCTTCGGGCAGCAAGTGGGCATCGTATTCCTGGCGGAGCGCCTGGTAGGCCGCGCCGGCTTGCAGGGCCTCGGTGAGGCGGCCGGCCTGGGGCAGCCACGCCGGGTCGGGGGCGTTGGCACCGGCCAGCGGCGGGGCCAGCTGGGCGTGGCGGGCGGCGGGCAGCAGAGCTTCGGCGGCGAGGCGGGCAGCGGGCGTGGGTAGGCCCAGGTGCTGGGCTAGGGCCTCGGCGGCGGTTTGTAGCTGCTGCACGGCGGCCGTGGCTGTTTGGCTAAGATTAGCCAGGGCGTCGTGGTCGGCAGGCAGCCACACGGTCAGCTCGCTGCCCCAGAAGAGCAGGCCTTTGGGCGGGCCGATTTTTTGCAGCGTGGCTTGCAGGCGGGTGGCCAGGGCCTCGGCGTGGGCGGCGTCGGCATCGGTCCAAGCGCCTAGCTGGGTGAAGGGCAGGCGCGGCAATGGCGCGGGTCCGCGCGCCTCGGTCAGCGCCAGCAGCTCGCCGGCGAGCTGCTGGGCGGTGCGGCGGCTGTGGCCGAGGGGCGCGTTCACGGCCAGGGCGTAGTCGTTGAGGGCCTGGCGGTAGCGCGGGAGCTGGGCCAGGTTGTCGGCGGCGCCGGCGGTGGTGGCGGGGCGGCCGAGGCCCAGGGTTAGCCGCAGCTCGTCGTGCAGGGCTTTTTTATTGGCCTTGTGGCTGTGCAGCTCCAGGCAGGCCGCGCCGAGGCCCAGCCCGTCGAGGCGGCGCTTCACAACTTCGAGGGCGGCCATTTTTTCGGCCACGAACAGCACTTTCTTGCCCGCCCCGATGGCCTCGGCCAGCAGGTTGGCAATAGTCTGCGACTTGCCGGTGCCGGGCGGCCCCTGAATGACGAGGTTGCGGCCCTCGTGCACGGCCAGCAGCGCCAGCAGCTGCGACGAGTCGGCGTCGAGCACCTGGTGCAGCTCAGCGGCGGGGCTGTCGGTGTCGAGAAACGCCGTTTCGTCCACCGTGGGCGGCGCATCCGCGAAGCCGGTAGCGGGCCCCAGCAGCGCCCGGATGGCCGAGTGGTCGAGCAGGCCGGCCCCGGCGGGCCAGGTAGTGGGGTCGAGGTCGCGGTAAAGCAAAAATTTCCCGAAGGAGAAAAAGCCGAGCGCCAGGCTATCGCGCGCTACCTGCCAGCGCGGCCGGCCGGCCACGGCTGTCGCCACGGCGGCGTAGTAGTCGGCCAGCTGGCCGTCCTCATCCAGCTCGGGCAGCGGCAGGGCGAGGCCGAAGCTGGCCTGGAGCTTGGCTTGCAGCGAGAGGTTGCCAGCCACTTCGGCGCCGGTGTGGCGCAGCCGGTAGCGCTCGGCGGCGGTGCTGCGCTCCAGCAGCACGGGCACCAGCACGAGCGGGGCCAGCCGGGGCTCGTTGGGGGTGGCATCGTCGTACCAGGTGAGCATGCCCAAGGCCAGGTAGAGGATGTTGGCGCCGGTTTCTTCGAGGCTCGTGCGGGCGGTGTAGTAGGTTTTTTGGAGGCGGCTTTCGAGCCGGGCGAGGGGCTCGGCGGTTTGCAGCTTGTTGTCGGTGAGCAGCTTCTCGCGCTCGGCCTCGGTGGGGAGTAGGGGCGGATTTTCGACCAGGTAGTCGGTCATGGCCGGCAGGTCGTCGGAGGCGGCCTCGGGCATTTCTTTGCGCAGCGGAATATTCCGCCGGGGCGCTTCGGGCGCGGCCACGAAGGACATGGCCTTGCCCTGCCGCACCAGCACGTCGAACACCGCAGCGGCGTCTTCCTGCACCACGGCCACACCCTGCGCCTTGGGCAGCCGGAAGTGCAGCAGCGGGTTGCGCAGGCCCAGGTCGAGCAGCTCGCGGCGGGCGGCTTCGAGGCGGGCAGCTAGGGTAGCCGGTGCTGGCACCTCGCTAGAAACAGACATAACAACGCTGGTTAATCTCCGCAAAATAAGCTTATTGGGCCTGTCGTGAGGAAGACAAATGAGGGCCTTTTACTAGCAACATTTACCGCAGCCGCGCCCGGCCCCGGCGCAACGCCAGCCGCTGCCACACCCGCACCCCGATGAGCAGCGTTAGCAGCCCCGGCAGCCCCAGCAGCAGCACCCAAGTGTTGGCTTCGTGGTAAGAAGTATGGGTGAGGTTGGCGAGGTTTACCATGAAATCGACGCAATACCAGTACGCTACGTGCACGAAGCGGGCCGCGAGGGATACCTGCGCACTCATGGGTGGCGGGATGACTTTAAATTGGCAAGCGCCTGGCCATCACGCAACACCCCGTAGGTAAGCCAGCCCAGCACCAGCGGCAGTAGCCCCAGGTAAAACGCGATATTGACGGCCGCGTACCAACGGGAGCCACCGGCCGCCAGCGCCCGGACCGTGACTGCGTACAGGGGCCGCAGGCGAAAATAAGCTGGGCTGCTAGCGCGGGTCGCGTGGGGGCAGCTATGCAGCGCGCAGTAGCGCGTGCAGTGGGCAGCCTGCGCCCGGCTAGGCGGGTACGGCGCGTAAGTATTCACCCAATAGCCGAAGGCCAGCGGCAGCAAGGCCAGCAAAAGAGTCAGCAGCAGCGGCCGGGCGTGGGGCAGCATAAAGAAACAGAATCAGAAGCCGTTTACAACAATGCGCTTGCTTACAAATGATTACCTAGCTAGTTACCTTGCCCAGCTTGGAGTGCTTGTAGCCGTAGCCGAAATAAATGGCCAGCCCGATGAGCAGCCAGATGAGGAACATCGTCCAGTTGTTGATGCCGAGCTGCGTCATTAGATACAGGTTGGTGAGCAGGCCGAGCACGGGCAGCAGCGAGAGTTTTTTCTGGAACGTGACGACTACGAGGGCCAGCGAGGCCAGCAGAAACACCATCGTGGGAATCTGATGGGCGAAGCCGCCGGTGACTTTGCCCGTCAGCTCATCGGTGATGAGCCAGCCGTGTGCGCCGCTGGCATCAAGCCAGAATTCGTGGTTGCCGGCCACATTGTAGGTCTTTATCAAGTAGATAGCAACCACCACGATGAGCGGCACCAGCCAGCGGCCGTTGAGGTAGGGCACCCGGAAGCGGGCGTCGGACTTGCCGTAGGGGTCGATGATGAGGATGCCGCCGCACACCAGCGCAAAGGCGAACAGCGTGCCGATGCTCGTGAGGTCAACCACCAAATCCATGTTCAGAAACAAGGCCGGCACGCCCACAAAAAAACCCGTGACGATGGTGCTGAACGAGGGCGTGTGAAACTTGGGGTGCACCTTGGCAAACACCGGGGGCAGCAGACCATCGCGGCTCATGGTGAGCCAGATGCGCGGCTGGCCCAGCTGAAACACCAGCAGCACCGAGGCCATCGCAAACACCGCGCTCACCGCCACCAGGGCCGAGAGCTTGGAGAGGCCCACCTTAGCAAACACAAAGGAGAGCGGGTCGCCCACGCCCAGCTCTTTATAGCTCACCATCCCGGTGAGTACCAGCGTAATGATAACGTAGAGCACCGTGCAGATGATGAGGGCAAACATCATGGCCCGGGGTAGGTCGCGCTGGGGGTTTTTGCACTCCTCGGCGGTGGTGGAGATAGCGTCGAAGCCGATGTAGGCGAAGAACACGGCCGACACGCCCTTGAGCACGCCGCCGATGCCGTTGGGCGCGAAGGGCGACCAGTTGCTGGGCTTCACGTAGAACGCGCCCACCACGATAACCACGGCCACGATTATCAACTTCAACACTACCAATAGATTACTAGCGTTTTTACTTTCCTTGATACCCACGTACACGAGCGCCGTAATGGCCACCGTGATGAGGAAGGCCGGCAAATCGACCACCAGCCGCAAGCCATTGAACAGCTCGGGCGCCTGGGCCCAGGCGTAGTAGGCGTCGAGTTGGGCGGGGCTGGCGGCGGCCAGCGGCTTGCCGGCCTGCATGAGACTCATCACGGCCTGGTAGCCGGTGTGGGCGCTTTGGGTGCCCATGGTGAGCCAGCGCGGAATGTGCAGCCCAATGCCGTCGAGCAGGCCGGTGAAGTAATCGCTCCACGAGATGGCCACCACGATGTTGCCCACCGCGTATTCCATGATGAGCGCCCAGCCGATAATCCAGGCCGCCAGCTCGCCAAACGAGGTGTAGGCGTAGGTATAGGCCGAGCCACTGACCGGGATGGTGGCCGCAAACTGCGCGTAGCATAGGGCTGAAAACGCGCAGGCGATGGCCGTAAACACGAACAGCAGCGACACCGCCGGCCCCCCATTGAGGCTGGCCTGGCCGATGGTGGAAAAGATGCCCGCCCCGATAATGGCCGCAATACCGAGGCCGGTGAGGTCACGCACGGTGAGGTGGCGGGCTAGCCCGCCGGCTTCGCCGCCGTGGCCCTCGGCATCGGCAGGCGGGTTGGCTAGGATGGCCGCGATGGTCTTGCGGCGAAAGAGCGAGGAATTGGTGGGGGGCATTCGGCCAGGGGAAGATTGGGCACGCAAACTAGTAAACGGCCAAGATACGGCCCGGCCGTGTGCAATGCTGCCCGCATCGGCATCAGCCCGGTAAGCCACCCCTTCTTTCTGAGCTATGCCCCAGCCCACTATCAGCCTGCACCTGCCCCAGCCCTGCGCCGAAAGCTGGGATGCCATGACGCCCGCCAGCGGCGGCCGCCACTGCGCCGCCTGCCAGCAAACGGTGGTCGATTTTACCCTTAAAACGGACGCCGAAATCCTGACTTACTTTAAGCAGGCGGGGGCCGCCGTGCCCTGCGGGCGCTTCCGGGCCAGCCAGCTGGCGCGGCCGTTGCAGCCGGCCGTGCCAGCCAGCCCGGCCCCGCGCTGGCGCGGGTGGCTGGCAGCCGCGCTGGCCCTGTGGAGCCTGCGTGCCGAGGCAACCGGCGCCCCGCTGGCGACCCCGGTGCCGCCCAGCGCCCAGCACCCGCGCCGCAAGGCGGCTCCCGCGCCGCCCACGCGCCAGGTGGCGGGCCGGCTCGTGCGTGGCGTAGTGCGCACTGCCGATGGGCGGGCGCCGCTAGCCCAGGCCAGGGTGCGGCTGAAGGGCACGCACCGCACGGCTACGACCGATGCCCAGGGCTACTTCCGGCTGTGGATGCCCGCCCGGCGCGGGCCGCATACCCAGCAGGTGCTGGTGGTAGAGCAGGCAGGGTTTGTAGCCCAAACGGTACGTGTGCCACTGGCTGCCCGCGCCGCTCGGGCGCTGAGAATCAATCTTGTCTCTATTTATTCAGGAACAGCTCCCGGCCTACGAGAGGAAATTATGGGCGGCGCGCCTATGATGAGAGAAGAACTGGTAGTAACCCAACCACTATCGCCAGGCCAGGCCAGCCGGCCCGATACCCTGCCCCCTCCTGCGCGGCCACCATATCGCCCCTGGTATCAGCGACTTCCGCAGCCCTTCCGCCGCACCTCTTCCCGCTAGCCCACCACACTTCTACGCCATGCCTCACCCTACGCTCCACATCGCCCAGCCCTGCGCCGAAAGCTGGGCCGCCATGACGCCTGCCAGCGGCGGCCGCCACTGCGCCGCCTGCCAGAAAACGGTCGTCGATTTCACCCATAAAACGGACGCCGAAATCCTGGCCGCGCTTCGGCAGGCCGCCGGCGAAACCTGCGGGCGCCTGCGCGCCGACCAGCTCGGCCGGCCGCTGGCGGCCAGGGCAGCAGCCCGGCCGAGGCGCTGGCAAGCCTGGCTGGGCGCGGCCCTGTTAGTAGCTGGCCTGAGGCGGCCTGACCAGGCGCAGGCAGCAGGGCGAGCCAAGCCGCCCGTTGCCCTGGCGGCCCCTACGCCATCGGGGCGGGTAGCCACTTCGCGGCTAATAGCTGAGAAGGAGCCCCTGACCGAAAGCTATCGGCTGGCCGGCGTCGTGCTGGACGCCCAAACGAACGAACCGATGCCCGGCGCCACCATCCTGCTGGAGGGCACAGCTACTGGCACAAGCACCGACCGGGAGGGCAGGTTTGCGTTGCCTCTCCCGGCCAAGGGCACCAGACTAACGCTCGTTATCAGCTCTGTAGGTTATGAAACCCGCCGACAGAAAGTCAATCTCCCGGCGGCGGCGAAGCCGCTTATTATTCGCCTGAGCGCTGATACGCACGTGTTGGGTGGGCTAGGATTTGTGAGCCCGCCACCTACTCTCTGGCAGCGGGTGGCGCAGTTTTTTGCCTAACCAAATCAGCTGCTGGCGCAGCCCGTCAATGAGTAGCCATGCGTCGCCTTACCGTTCGATTCCCCTTGCATTGGGCTGGCCTTTGGCTATTAGTAGCGCTTGTGAATTTTGCGGGCGGGCAGTCCGCCCCGGCGCAAACCTTGTCCACCGGGGCGGCCCCGGCCAGGCGTGCCCCCGTCACCATTCGGGGCGTGGTGCTCGACGACTCGCTGCGCGTGCCGGTGACCGATGCCTGGCTTTACCTCAACGGCACCAGCTACGGGGCCATCACCAACGAGGCGGGCGAGTTTGCCCTCACATTCCCGCCCGACTGGAAGCCGGTACGCGGCGGCCAGCTCGTTCTCCAGGTAGCGCCTATCCCCTTCGTGTTCAAGGCGCAGCAGGCACGGCTCGACTGGCGCAGCCACGACCCGGCCCAGGTGCTCATGCTGCGGCTGGCCTCGGCGCCGGGGCGCGGGCGGCCCCACCTGCACGGCACGCGGTGGAAGCTGCGCCCGGTGGCGCCGCCGACGTACCCGGCGAGCCGGCACGGCATTCGGCCCTAGCCCCAAACTTTTCGGCCGCCAAAACCCTTGTGCTGGGGTATGATGCGACTACCCATTGCCCTGCTGCTGACGCTGTTTTTATCGGCTTGCTCTTCCTTTAAGCCCGTCCCTACCACCCGCTTCAACCCACCGGCCACCCGCGCCGAGCTGCCCCACGAGGAGGCCGTGCACCCCAAAAACTCGCTGGAGTGGTGGTACCTCACCGGCCACCTGCGCGACCAGGCCAGCGGCGAGGAGTTTGGCATCGAGTACGTCTTTTTTCACTTCAACCTGAAGGATGGCCGCGACGACTACCAGATGGTGAACGTGGCCATCACCGACCCCAAGGGCCAGAAATTCAACTACGACTACAAGCTGGGCAAGCTGCCACGCCTGCTCACCGACTCGCTGCCCCTGCGCCTGCGC